>Ga0137403_10004991_pt1 | contig 15467 bp, 9 predicted proteins | sample CZOMad2_1_16fung_FD_122057 | JGI IMG/M metagenome (GOLD analysis project Ga0137403, IMG submission 122057) | Vadose zone soil fungal communities from Angelo Coast Range Reserve, California, USA - CZOMad2_1_16fungal (Hybrid Assembly) | ecosystem: Environmental > Terrestrial > Soil > Vadose zone... | reverse complement strand
CGCTACGATTCCTCTCCTTATTTAAGCTATGTCATAATGACGGGATTTGGGCATTCAACTGAGACTTGGTTCGCAGGCCCGGACGATATGGATGAATACAATGCCATCGGAGGCAATGCGAAGTGGCTTGAAGGTGCGAAATGGTTTGCTGCTCTCTATAACAAAGCTTTTCCTACCACACCTTTCCTTATCGCGATGTGCCCACCTTCTCGAGATGACGAAGGCAGAGCCACTTTGAAAAAGTTCGTTGAAGATAGTGTTAAAGATTATCCCCACCGTTTTGGCCTTAAGGCAGCTAGCCTTGAGCCAAACGATAAGCCAAATAGTCGTAAATTATCGTATCAATCGGTGAATCGATTTTCGGACCAAACTATTACAGGTTTTGAAATGCTGTTGGCAACTAAGAAGTTAAGAGGCACCCTCAAAGAGGCGTTGGATACTGCGATTGCCCTTAAAGCGCAGTTTGTGGAGGTTTACGAGCCCGATCTCATCGATCCTAAACAGCAGGAAGTATTGGCCGAAGCCGGTGGCAAATTGAAAAAGAATTTGACCTGGAATAAAAGAAATCTCTGAAAAACTCTGATACTCGACGCTGCAGCTTCATTAAAGCTGCGTCAAAGAGTTAGACTACAGCCGCGCTAATTCTAAAGCGCGCGGTCGAAGGAAACTCCGATCTGAGTCGGATACGCAATAGGAGGTGAGATGCCAGCAACGATCGCGTTCCTCGCAGAATTGACTGGACTCAAATACAAGAACGTCGCCGATGAGCTACGGGTTAAGCAGGACTGCGTTCACGGTGTTCAACATGAACTGCGATACATCGCCATTTTCCACAGTGCTGCCGGTCGGGCCGACCACAATAAATTGATTTCGAGAACCCCTAAAGCTTCCAAACGATAGAGTCACGTAGCCATATTCATCACCAAAAATTCCAAAAACGTTGATGGGCGGCGTGAACCCGCCAAGCTGGGTGATGCTAAAGGTGCGCTTGCTGACCTGAACCGCGGACGGGCTTTGGTCTGTTCCAATGAAAAGGAATTGTTTATTGGCTGCCATTTGTGCCGAGTGCGGGTTAGTGCCGCCAACCAGAGGCAGACTAATTGTTTGGGATAGCGTAATGGTAACCGTATCGGAATCCGTGGTAATGGTGTCGACTTTTGTATAAACATAGAGCGTGACCCCGTTCTGATCGGTGCCACTAGCGGTATCCAAGACATAAATGGCGCGAGTGACAGTTTGCGCATTGCGGTTTGTCTTTGGCTCGCCTTCCATCAGTGCGCCAACCCTTCCGAACGGGCCCAGGCTCCCGGAGCCATAGCAGCCGCTTGAGCCCGGCAGAGAACCACACACATTCCAGTTAACGGTGGTGTGAGCCGGATCCATGTTGTACTTGGCATACAACCCCGCGTCGAGTGCCGCAGCGGGCGTGGCCGGGACACGGTCTTTATGATCGTATCCACGACGGGACCGGGGAACCTCGAGAGGAGTAGTAATCCCCGCGTGATTACCAACTTTGACCGCCTGTAGAGTATTCAACATGAACTGCGATCCACCGCCATCTTCCGCAGTGCTGCCGTCCGGGCCGACCACAATAAAGTCAGTGCTCGGGCTACCAAAGCTTCCAAATGATAGAGTCACGTAGCCATATGGATTAGCCGTAATTGCAAAAAGGTTGATGGGCGGGAACCCGACAATCTGGGTGACGCTAAAGTTACGCTTGTCGACCTGAACCGCGTTCGGGCTCAGGTCTGTTCCGATGTAAAGGAATTGTTTATTGGCTGCCATCGATGTCTGCGCCGGAAAGTCACCAACCAGAGGCAGGCTGATTGTTTGGGATAGAGTAACGGTAACCGTATCGGAATCGGTGGTAATCGTGTCGACTTTTGTATAAACGTAGAGCACGACCTCGTTCTGATTGGGGCCACTTTTGTAATCCAAGACATAAATGGCGCGAGTGACAGTATTCGCAATGCGGTCTGTCTTTGGCTCGCCTTCCAAGAGTGCGCCAATCTGTCCGAACGGGCCCAAGCTCCCGGAGCCATAGCAGCCGCTTGAGCCCGGCAGAGAACCGCACACATTCCAGTCAACGGTGGTGTGAGCAATGTCCGTCTTGTACCTGGTATACAACGTCGCGTCGATTACCGCAGCGGGCGCGGCCGGGACGCCGCCCTCCTGTCCGTAGCTGAGGCTAGCGCAAATGAGTGTGGTCGCCACGACCGTTGGAAATAGAATTCTTGTTTTCAACGGATCACTCTTTGCCAGCTTTGGGAGAAGTGGCAAGGAAAAAGTTCATTTAAGGAACATTGTTTACCTCTGTCATGACGCCAGGTGCTTCGGCGAAAAACATGTTCATACCGCCATGATGCTCAAGAGTTTCTCAAACAGCTTCGAAAGTGAAGTAAGGAGGTGATCCGCAAACCTATCAAAACAGTTAACGCCCAATCCATTTCCACTGACCACCGGTGGCTTCTTGATAAAGTGCGTAGCGATGCAGAAGTTGGTACTGTGCCTGCTCAAAGTCTTCCTTCTTTTCAAGGAGTTTTAGCTTGGCACTATTTAGTTCGCCCAAAAGCGCCTGGTCAAGCTTGGCCTGTTCTTCAAGACGCGTGACCACCCGTTGCGCTTCGACAACTTCACCGCGCGCCCTTCCGAGATTTCCGGCGGACTGGTTGATTTCCACGACGGCATCCACCAGCTCCTTCAGCAAATCCTGCTCCACGGCCACACGGCGTTCGGTCTCTGCCTGCAGCTTCATTCGGGCTGACTTGGTCGCGAAGTAAGCTTCTCCAAAATCAAAAATGGGGACATGTACTGATAAAACTGATGTCCACTGATTTGCAGCGTCACCATGAAAGTCCCCGTACTGAAAGTCGAAGCTGTCGGCCGTCACGGTCGGCAAAAGCCGGCTCCGTTGAAGCTCTACATTAGCTCGCGCCCCTCGTACAGCAGCCTCGTGCAAGCGCACTTTTGGATGTTGTACGGAGCTAATTCCCGCAATTGTTTCGAAGTCCGGTAAGGGAGCTGCTTCAGGATAGCTATCCTGGATCCTGACCGTGTCGGCATCGCGTCCAAGGAGGGCTGCAACGGCTAAAAAGGAATAAACCGCCTCGCCTCGCGCCGCCGCAAAGGAGGCACGGCTGCTTTCCAACAGAAGCCTCGCCACTCCGAGTTCTTCTGCGGTCGCCAAGCCACTTGTGGCTCTGTTCTCGACTCGCGCGTTTTCTTCTTGCGCTAGAGCGAAGTGTTTCGTGCGAAGCTCTAGCAAGTGTGTGGCCTTGATCGCTTGAAGGTAAGCGTCGGCCGCCGTCCGAATGACAGTTTGCTCTGTCAGGGATCCTTTGAACTTGCTAACCTGCGTCTCAGCACGCTTACGGGCCACTTCCGGTGGAACGTTGATGCCGAGGAAACTGCCATCTTTGTAAACCGGGATGCTCAGTGCTGGGCCCTCTTGTGTGAACCAGAGATTACGATTGTTATCAGTTGCTGACGGCAGGCCGCCGAAAGAATTGACCAATCCTTGCAGGGTCCTCCCGTGGATGTAGCCGACTCCCGCATTGCCGGACAGGCGCGGCAAATAGGAGGCGTAGGTGGACCGTGCTTCGTAGTAAGCAGCGGCCTCATCCAGGCGCGAGGCTACGATCTTGGGACTTACGGCGGCAATTATCGCGAGGTATTCCCGCAAGTTCAGGAACACAACTGGCTTGACCTTACTACGTTCACGACTCCGAACGGCGGCGGTTTCCCCCGCGCAGAGTTGGCGAGGAATAGGTAGCAATACGAGACAAACGACCAGTGCAAGTCGCAGAGGTGTCCAGATCGCTCTATTGGGACTATTCAGGGGCCTTTTCATCCGACTCGGGGTTCTCGGGCTCGCGAGGGGGTTGAACTGGCTCAACCCTTAGTTTCGCATTCACGCTCGCCGGATTTCGTTCTGAAACTTTTTGATGGGTCCATGCCGGAGACAGATTCGCTTTGGTGACACGCGGATATGACAATGGCTGGCCATTTTGTGCCCAATCGAGCTCTTGCAGCACCCGATCCTCCGGCGGCGGTTTCTCGGGCGCAATATCTGGTTGCGGCGGCAGCGCGGGATTAGCAACCGTCTGTTCCGCAGGAATAACAGTGCCGTCCCAAAGGTAAACCTTCGCGTGATAAGTGCTGAAAACGATCTTCGCGCGCTCAGTGACAAAATCGGTGGCATTCTTTAACTCCCTGGGCCCTTCAATTACCGGTCCGCCGCCGATATACCAGATTCGGCGGCCTTGGTCGAAAAGACTTTGAACGTCCCGCAGATTTCGTACGTTCGGGATGCCAACGAACTTATGACGATAAGAGTGGTACTCGGGGAGGTAAATCATGCGAGCAGCCAATAATGTGTTTAGTGCGTAATCCGGCATGCGTCTGCCATACAAATAAAAGGCTTGCGTAAGATTTGCGAGCACGATGTCGCCTGGCCGTAACCGCGACACAACAAACTCCGCTGCGCTCCGGGTATCCTGTCTGACAATGCCGTAGCGCAGGCTCGGATCGATGCGCGAACGTCCTTGAGGTGTCTGCTCCGAAAGCCGAAAGACTTTGAAACCTGTCTCCGTCGCTATGCCCACAACCAACAGCAAAGCTGTTATGCCGCTTCCCCATGCGAGCAAACGGGCAATCCGCCATTCGGATGCCAGCTCCCGTGCACGGTCCCAGAGAAGAAAAAAGGCTGCACACCCTGTAAGGATCAGAAGGGTCTGGTAGAAATAAAAATAACGAATGGAGTAAACTGGCAAGAAAAGAGAATAGGAAAGTAAAAGCCCGATGAACACCAGAAAGCAATAACGCATCGCCAAATTACGCCATATAAACAGGGCCCCGGCGATGCACAGAATAGTAAGAGGCAGATGCGGCTCTGTTACCAGAACCAGCGAAACGTAGTAGAAAGGGTCTGATTCCGGGTTAAGGAAATACAGTGACGGATTCAGTAAGTTCAATCCGTACCCCAGGAAAAGGTAGCCGGGTGCCACCATCTTTCGAAATGAAAGCTGGATGAGAACAATCGAACCTACTGCAATCAGCCCGATCCATACATGCGGTTCCCGAAGCCAGCCCCAGCGTCCGGGGTGCATCAACATCAGTGTCACGGCCAGGATTGGAAGCAAGAAAACCTGGCCTTCCCACGAGAGATAGGTCACGCAGAAACATACACAAACGGCATAGAAATATCTTCGGTCCAGTTTACCCGGCTCACGAATTGCCAGGTAGAAAAACCAGATTGTGAGTATCGCAAAAAAACCATCCTGTGATGGATGAAACAAGTGTTGCGCCCAGAAAACGTTTAATGGATTAAAGGCGTGAATCAGCGCCGCCAACAAGCCTATCCGATAGTCAAATAAGTTGCGACCTATGACTCCCACCAGCAATGTGGTGAGCGATCCAAATACTACTGCAGGCAAGAGGAAAGCCCAGTCGCTCCAGCCAAAGATCAAGCACGAAAGGGCAATCGGATAAGGCACTAACTCATATGTCGTAAGAGGTATAACGTGGTTGTAAAAGTTAAGTGACGGGTAGCCCCGATCGAAAATTCCCATGACATAGTTGCGGATCAGAATATCGTCCTGATCGAGCGAGAAAGTCGTTAGGCCATGCAACCGCATGACTAAAGAGCCGAGAACGATGACGCCAAGCGCAATCCAAAAGCCGTTTTGGCTGGCCCATCCACGCCGGCTCTCCCACGCCGATAACAGAGATGGATCTGGCTTCTTTCGACTCGCCCACGCTAGCAGACGCGGGAGGATAAGCATTGCGACAAGCCCGAAGAAGAACTCAACTCTCACCGGCGAGTCCGGCCGAAGCCGGATATCGTAGCGCAACAACAGTAATATCGCGGTGACTACAAGCGCGGGCAAATGCAATGTAGCATCTACACCGAGAGCTCGCCCCATCTCCCACTTTTGCCTTTTGGCCAGCAACCTACCGGACCAGATCCAGCCCAGGAAGACCGCCGCTACAACTAAGAGCATAAGAGTAATGCCGGCTATCGTCCCGCGCGTTGCCTCAACGCTCGGTAACCCGGCAGGCGAGCTCGTTTTTGACGGAAGGCCCCAGTGGTCGCCTGCGTAATTGTAGGAACCAATTATCGTCGCGAGGCGCGAACCTGGCAGCATCCAATTATGATCTGAGATTATCGAACCGGCCTCGGCAACACCAGACAGAAAAGATACCTCGGCGATCAGAGTTGGCAGAGCATCTAATCCTTGCACTTGGACAGCTAGGTCATTCCCCCGGGGTTTTATCCATCGCTTGAGCGGCAGGAAGTGAATCATCGGAGACGAATCGGTAAAGTCTCCGAGAAAATGCCCGTTAAAGATCACTGAGAAATTGCCATTAGCAGCGATTTGAAGCCATGCATCGGTATCTCCGTTTGGCGCATCGAAATGTCTTTGGAACGTCGTATTTCGGACCGGCCCCGGGCGTTCGTCTATTATCCACTTCCCTTTCACCGGCTGTTGGAGAAGAACTGGCGGCAGAGTGACAGGCTGAGTCAGCCCGGTCCTCTCTGGCCGCGCCACTTCGGCGTGACCCCAGTTCGCATCGTCCATTTCCCGATCGGTCCATGTCATCAGGGAGGGAACCGTTCCAGGCGTCAACGCGACTCTCCAACTGTTATCAGAGAAGAACTCAGTCAGCTTCCCAGAATGGTCGATTATGCCGCCCCGACAGACCAGTTTGACCGTACCGGGAAAACTTCCCCGCGTGGCATTCACTGCAATAGTGTTTTTTCCTTGGAGTAGATACTGGGTGATATCGCAAATCACCGATTCGTTCCCGCCCGCGGTTAGGCTCAGCACTTCGTCGTCTGGCCCGGGTTGAGCGGCTGGCCCGGATATTACCGGCTTGCTATTGATCGTGATTCTGAAACCATCAATCGCAGCGATTTGTAACCAAGCGTATTTCGGCGTTTCACTCAAATAAAGGTTCTTACGAAAGCAAACATTGTTACTCGGCTCCCGCGCCTGAATCCATTGTGTAGCGCCAAAATCGAGGTAATAGGTGGGCGGCGGCGGGGCCACGAGCCCGAGCCCTCCGTAATAACCAACGAACATTCCGGTACTTAAGACGAACAGCACGGCAGTCCCGCCCTGACGCGACCGACACCATTCAAGAAATCGAAAAGAAGGCCTCATCTATAGTAACTCTCAGTCAGAGTTTTGAGGGCTCGGAAATCTGATCGATCGTGCAGTTTGCGAGAAGCCATGTAGTACTTCCGGGCGACATCCGGGTGCCCCAATTTGTACCAACACTCGCCGATATTATTCTGTACGTCGGCAAGCAGGCACTTCTGCGAGGTCTTATGAAAGACGAGCTCAAAATATTTTATCGCTGTGGAGTAATCGGCCATATCGCTGAAGGCGCGCGCGGCTCCGAAAAATCCGTTGAGCTTGTCCGGAGCAGCTTCAATGCTGAGCAGCCAGTATCGGCATGCTTGGCCTATCCCCCCTTCTTTATACAGGGTTGCCGCGTAGCGAGACGCCAGCCGTGCTTTCTCCGAGAGCGCCACGTGACGCACTTGTGGATCGCCCCCGTCTGCGGCTTGACCATAATAAAAGAGGGCCTCTTCGTCCAAACCACGCGACTGGTACACCAAGGCGCGGGCAAAGAGGATTTCTGGGCGATCCGGCGATTGCATCTTCTGATACAGATTGCCAAGCTGGACGAAACAGGCTGGTTGCAAGCGCTGCCATTCATCGATGGCCAGTGCGCGACGTACATCCTTCTCAGCATCCGCGAACGCACCGTGTGTTTCTTTCTTCGCGGCAGACGCCAGAAGGCGCTCCGCAGCTATCGGGCGCCAAAGTTGCAACGCTCCCAACACTGCGAAAAGGGCGCCGAACGCGGGTAAGACAACTTTTAGCCGCCTCCAATCGTTCATCTGGTACAGGCCAGCAACGCAGATCCAAATGGCACCGGCGCAGAAGCATATCCACCCCGAACCTAACGATGCGATGCCAGCCGAGAAGCGCTCGATCAGCACGTCGACAGGCTCGAAGAGACCGCGCGCCGGCGACATGACCACGGCGTTTGGAATGCTATAAGCGACTTCCAAGTTATAGCAGTGCTGAAAATCTTCTCCACCTTCCAAAGCCATTTTCAGCCAGGTCGGTTCCCATGCCATAACCTGTAGAAAAAAGGTCATGGCACCCATTAACAACAGCATTCCTGCACAGAAAACGGCCAGTCCTTTTTTGTTCCTCCAAGCGGCAAAGCCCAGCCCAGCTACTATGATCGCCGCGGTCCCATAGGAAAAAAACACGAAATGCCCTGGCCAGAGGTAGGCGCTGTGCGCGAACGGGAAATTCAGAGCGTTAAAGCGCGGCGTCGTTACGGGATCAAACCACGGGAGCAGAAGAGCGACTGCGACCAACCCAAAACCTAACCCCCAATAATTTGTTCTCATGCCTGTCCCTCCAGTTGGCGCGGCGATCTACGAAAGTAAACGCCAACAAAACCAAGACCCTCGCGCATCAGCCGCCACTCATCATTGGAAAAAGTTCGTAGCAACAAGAGAGCACCGAGATATGCGATCCCCGCCGCCGCAGCGACCGGCAGTGCCTCCAAGAGCGGGAGTTGCCGCGCCGGGAAAAGGATCGCCGCCATGACAAGGCCGGCCAGAATCGGTTTGACTAGGAAATCCGCCATTCGAAGCGGATGGCCTTTCCGCTTGAGAAAGTAGGCCAGGATTGCAAAGGCCACAATCTCACTAAACACCGCAACCATACAACCGCCGACATAACCTAAACTCGGGACCACGGCCAAGTCTGCACCGACACGCATGAACACTGCTATAGCCGTCGCCACGCAGAAGACCGTAGTTAGCCGAAGTGCCGTATAGATGAACGGCGAGAGTGCGGAAACGAACATCGGAATAAACGCCACTCCAAACCACTGCATGGCGAGCTCCGCACCGATGAATTTTTTGCCGAGTAGAGCGAGGATCAAGATCCGTGGCCAAATGATGAAGAAAACCGCTCCCGGCACGCTCAGGCAACAAAACCATTTCATTGCTCGATTATAGAACTCTGTAAACTTCTCCGGTGTGCCTTCAGTGGAGCGAATTATCGCGGGGTAAAGCGGTAGGGCAAATGCCATGGAAATCGTTCGCACGCCGAGCAAAATCCGATAGGGCCCGCTGAACAGTCCCAACGCACTTGCATTGACAAGCCATGCTAGGATTAAAACGTCTGCCTGCCAGGCGAACTGCCGAAGCACCAGCCCGCTGCCCAGCGGAACTGCCTCCGACAGCATCGATTTCCAAAGCGGTAAATCTACCCTGGGCGAAACACGGGCAACGCGCCAACGAACAATCTGCCAGTTAAAAAACCAAAAGATCAAACAGGAGGCCATGTATGAAATGACTACTCCCCATAGTCCCCAATGGCGCCAGAGACTCACCGCCACGAAGCCGGCAAAAAGTCCCTTATGAAGCGTAAAAGCGATCGCATTGAATTCCATCGCTTCGAGCGCCCGCATCACCGCCGAATAGCTAATAGCCTGCAGGATTGTCAGACTGGCCAGACCCATCACAAAGGATTGGGCCTTTGTTGAGGCTGGGAGCTTCAGTAGCAATACGATCCCGAGGAGAAGGATGGTAGAGAAAATAAATAGAGTCCACATCAAGCCCTTGGCGCTCCCGAGCAGGTGTGGGATGTCATTCGGATGCCGTGCCACCTCGCGCGTAAGGATATTAGTGAGACCGAAATCGGTTAGGAACTGGAATACGATGGCGAAGGAAAGCAGATAATTAAAGGTGCCGAAATCGTTCAGCTGTAATCCTCGGGCGGCGAGCAAAATAGCCAACATCTGCAGCACAGCCCCGAGTGCGCCTCCCACCAACATCCACGCTACGTTTTTCCCGACGCGTTGGGCCGGGTTCATGGAGAGCTTTCCACCCGAACTCGGTCATTATTCACCAAATCAACGGTCCCCGCGGTTGCGACGAGGCTTCCTTCTTTCAGCCCGCTGACGATCTCTATCATTCCACCGGCTTCCAAGCCGACGCGCACCGGCGTGAGAACTGCACGACCCTCGGAGTCGATCGCGAAAACACTGGCATTCTCACCGAACGGATTTATGACGGCGACGGTAGGAACGGCCAGCGCTGTTTTTTCTAAGCGGACGCGCATGAAACCAGTAAGCCCCGGTTTTAGCTTCAAATCGGGATTGTGAACGGTTACGTAAGCCGTGAAAGCACGAGTCTTTGGGTCGATGCGGGGATCGACATGCTCGATCGTGCCATTGAATGTGGTGGTGGGGTATGCTGAAAAGAATACCTCGGCTGGCTCTCCTTCATGGATCCGGCCGACCGACTCGTCCTGCACCTGGGCCAGCAGGTAGATTTTGTCCAGCTCGCCCAATTGCAAAAGTACTTGATTGACCTCGACCCGCTCGTTGGAATTCACGAACCGAGCAAGCACGATGCCATTGACAGGCGAAGTGAGCCGCGTGGCTTCAAGATCAAGTTGCGCCTTAATCAGTTTTACATTTGCCTCTTGGAGCGCGGCTTGTTTGGAAGCCAGCGTTACGCGTGCGTCGTTCACTTCCTTTTCGGTAGCCATTTTTTTGGCCTTCAAAGCTTCCATTGACTTTAGCTCGGCGGCAGCCTTTTGCTCCGCGATGCGCGCCGATTCCACCTGCGCCCGAGCGGACTCCAGCCCCGCCTGAGACGGTGCCTTTTCATCCTCGACGAGCGGCTCACCGGAATGGATTGTGTCTCCGACATTTACCAAAACCTTGTCTATTTTGGCAGCGATTCGGGAGGTGAGCGTAACTGTCGTGTGTTGCAGGACCTGCCCGGCGGCTCCGACAGTTGCTTCAAGCTTGCTGACTTTTGCGCGTGCCGCGCCAACCGGGATCGGCAGTGATGCCTTTCGCGCTTCGGCAGGAGTGTAGCGTCTCTGGAAACTTCTCGCTTTCCATACCGCCACGAGCGCAACGAGGATAAGCGCGATGAACAGAAACTTACGGAGGGAGCGTGAGCGGGTCTTTAACATGGCGGATTTATGCCAACAAGCGACCAGACAAGTCTACCAAATTCTGCGGGAATTGTTTCAGCCTTTTTTCAGCGTCGCATTGAAGAAGACTTCCGCCTCTTTGACAGCATTCATCATTACTCCCTGGTGCCCTACCTGTGGCATGATCTTCAACGTGGCGTTCACTCCCGCTTTTCGCAGGTCCTCGTAAAGGCGCTGGCTCTGCTCCACTGGTATCACTCGATCCCCCTCGCCATGCACGATCAAAAATGGCGGATCATCTTTTGAGACATAATGGATGGGGCTGGCAGCTATCGCCTTCGCGTTATCTTTTTCGAGCGGCCCGCCGAGCAACCCTTCAATGGCAGACATGCGTTTGGGGCCGACATTCGTGAGCGCCGGCAGATTTGTCGGGCCAGCCACAGCGCACACCGCTTGAACCCGGCTCGAATACTGCATATTATCCCCACTCCCCTCCAGCTCCGGTACCCCACCGGAGGTGCCGAGCAGCGCCGCCAAATGTCCACCCGCGGACATTCCCCAAACGCCGATCCGGTCGGCATCGAGATTGTACTTCGCCGCGTTAGCGCGAAGCCAGCGCACGGCAGCTTTACAATCTTCGATCTGCGCCGGAAAAGGTGCCGTGCTGCTAAGGCGGTAATCGATGCTGGCCACGGCGTATCCATCCGGCACAAGAGCAACGGCTGGGCATTTCCTTTTTCCGCCCCTGCGCCAGGCCCCGCCATGGATCCAAACGATCACTGGCGCCGGACCGGAGACCTTCTCAGGACAATAGAGGTCGAGCGTGAGGACTGCGCCGTTGACGGTTTTGTATACCAAATCTCGGTGAATCGTCGCATCGGCAACCCCCATCATTCGCTGACCAAGCGCCGTGCCGGGTTGCGCCGTCGCTTCACACAGCGCCGCGATGGCGAGTGTGTGGATTAGCCACCCATGCCGCTGCCGCATAATCCATATAACATGTCGGTGTTATCGTCCAGATGCAATCTTGCTCAATAAAATCGGCCGCCCCGCGCTCAATTGTTCAAAGTTCTTCAACGTTCCCGGCATCGGGACTGGTACGCAGAGCCCTCAAACCTTCTAACTGCGTCCATCTTTTTGCATCGGCTTTATTCAAACAGCTTCTTCCCTTACGAGGTCGACTCAACTTGGGTTCGACGATAGGACGCCTCGGGCACTTCCTCAAGACTCTTGATTCTCATAAAACGACACTTACGGATCTTTGAAACTTTTGAACGTGAGGCCGCTGTGTCCGTGCGTAACCGGCTCTGAGTTTTAACCGTGGGCGACGCGGTGGTTTGGTGAAGAATTGATGGCTGTCATCGAACGTCAGCCTCCGGTTGGGTTGCGGCTCCCACAGCTTCAGGATACCGGTGAACCACTACTTGGCGGTCGGCGGTTGAGAAGCAGCTCAGCGATGTCGAGCACCTTCACGTTTTCCCCTCCTGGCACGCCCGCCATCCCGTCAGTCATCATGTTCAAACAAAACGGGCAGGCCGTGGCGAGGGTGCGGGCGCCGGTCGCGAGCGCTTCCTGTGCACGCAAAACGGAAACGCGCTGTGACGGTGCCTCCTCAAACCACATTCGACCGCCGCCCGCACCGCAACAGAAGGTCTTTTTCCCGCAACGCGGCATTTCGCGATACTGCGCGTCGTTAGGAGCGCCGATCACCGCTCGGGTCGCATCCACTTCCCCGTTGACGCGAGCCAGATAACACGGGTCGTGCAAGGTGATCGGCTCGCCGTCACTGCTGCCATTGCTCAACCGTCCCGCCCCGACCAGTTCTGCGAGCAGCGTCGAGTGATGTTGCACTTCGTACTGTCCACCGAACTGCGGGTATTCGTTCTTGAGTGTGTTGTAACAATGTGGGCATGGTGTGACGATCTTCTTCACTTTGCGGCGCGTAAGCGTCTCGATATTGGTCCGCGCACGCTGTTGGAAAAGGAACTCATCGCCGATTCGGCGCGCAGGATCGCCGGTACAGCTCTCCTCTTTGCCGAGCACGGCGAAGTTCACTTCTGCGTCCTTGAGCAACTGCACCGTGGCACGCGCCACCTTTTGCGCGCGCGGATCGAATGACGCAGCGCAGCCCACCCAGAGAAGATATTCAAAGCTCGGATTCGATTCGGCCGTCGGCACTTCGAGGCCCTCCGCCCAAGCCAGGCGTTCGGAGTTAGAACGCCCGTAGGGATTCGATTGGCTACCGATCTGTTGCAACGCCTTCGCTGGCGGCCCGGAAAGTTTTCCTTCTCCGATCAGATCGCGCCGCATGTCGCTGATCAGATCGACGTGCCCGATCAAGACCGGGCACTCCTGAACACACGCCTGGCACATCGTGCAGGCCCAGAGCGTTTCATCATGGATCGTTCGATGCACATCGTCTCCGCCTAACGACATCAAATTTCGTAAATCGATCACGACGGCTTTCGGCGAAAGCGGTTTGCCGGTGGCGGTCGCCGGACACGCGTCTTCGCAGCGACCGCACTCCATGCAGGAATCAAGGCTCAGTAGCTGTTGACGGTTGAAATCCGCAAGTTCATGGACTCCCGTGCGACCCGTCTGCTCGACCTCTTCCATCTTCAACGGCACGAGCGCGCCCATGGGCCGCTCGGGACGGCCCGCGATGTTAAGGGGGCCAGTGATCACGTGGAGGAACCGGTTCACAGGAATCGTGGCGAAGAACGCCGCCACCAGAATCGCGTGCAGCCACCAAGCCCCGAGGTGCAACGTTTGGGCGCGGCCCGGGTCGATACCGCGCAACAAAGTCACATCGATCAACCAGCCGACGATCGACCAGTGGGCAACATCCGGTTGCACCTGGGTGTAATGCATCCGCAGCGCTTCAACGAGAAAACCGGTGACACCGAGGGAAAGGAGCAACCCCAGCAGCCACCAGTCACGCGAATTGTGACCGAGGCTCGCAGGCCGGTGGAAGGCGCGGCGATACATTGCCAAAAGACAACCGATGATGAATGCCACGCCGAAGACGTCCATCGTCAGTTCATAGATCAGGTAGTACCAGCCGTGGTGAAAATAGTACGGCCCATCGTAGGCGATCGCCAACAGCGTGGTGCCGATCGTCAGCACGACGAACCCACTGAATAGCAGCAGGTGGAGGAGAGCGCCGAGCGACTTCCTGTGAACGCGTTTCTGCGCCACCGCGTAGACGACGAGTCGCTCGATCCACACCCGCCAGCTATGCTCAAATCCGCCCTTTTGACCTTTACGCCAGAGCCAAACCCGGGCCGCGACTTGCCGCACGAGCACGGCGATACTCGCCGCGATCATGATGAAGAACACTACGCGCATCCACGGCTGGATGTTCCCAAACACTTCGCGCGTGGCGTTATTGATATCGGTCATCGCATTCGGGCTCAGCCTCGGCGAATCGATTCGATGAGTTGTGGTACGATCTGATACAGGTCGCCCACCAAGGCGTAAGTCGCCATCTGAAAGATCGGCGCGTCGGGGTCTTTGTTGATCGCGACGATGATCCGCGAATCCTTGATGCCAGCCAAGTGCTGAATCGCGCCGGAGATTCCAAGCGCAATGTATAACTCGGGCGCGACGATCTTGCCGGTCTGTCCGATTTGATAATCGTTAGGCGCCATTCCTGCATCGACCGCGGCACGAGTGGCGCCGATTGCGCCGCCTAAGGCGTCCGCTAATCCGCCGACCAGACGCTCGAATGTTTCCTTGTCTTTTAGCGGCCGACCGCCAGATACCACCACCCGGGCTTCGGTTAGGTCGGGTCGGTTGGACTTGCGCTCTTCGCGGGAGATAAATTGCATGCCGTTGGGAAGCGAAGCAGGGTCAAAATCGAAGCGTTTGATCGCACACGGCGATGCATTCGCCACAGGGGGTTCGAAGGCCGTGGGGCGGACTGTGAGGATGCGGCGGTCACCCTCCACCTTTACCGTGGCGAACATGCTGCCGGCATTGATGGGACGCCGGTAGGAAATCGAGCCGTCCATTTTTTCGATCGCGACCACATCGGTAATCATCGGCGCGTCGAGCAACGCAGCAGCGCGCGGCAAGACGTCTTTGCTAAACGTCGAGGAAGTTCCGAGGATCGTCTTCGCACCATGCTTTCGCGCTGCTTCCGCGATCACTGCCGCGTAACGGTCGGCCAACGGTTCCTCCAATGCCGAGTCGTCGACGACAACCACTGCGGACGCGCCGTACGAAACAAGAGATGTGGCGATCCCGTCCAGGCCGTGGCCAACCACGAGTAGCGCGTACTCGCCACCGAGTTGTCGCGCCAGCGCAATCGCGTGCAACGAGGGGCGCTTCACCTGTTGGCGATCGTGTTCGATTAGTATGAGCGACTCGGCCATACTAAAGCACTTTCGCCTCCTTAAGTTTCGTGATTAACTCTTCGACCGACTCAACGCGCGTGCCAGCGGCGCGCTTGGGCGGACGCGCAATGGAGAGCAC
>Ga0137403_10004990_pt1 | contig 15467 bp, 15 predicted proteins | sample CZOMad2_1_16fung_FD_122057 | JGI IMG/M metagenome (GOLD analysis project Ga0137403, IMG submission 122057) | Vadose zone soil fungal communities from Angelo Coast Range Reserve, California, USA - CZOMad2_1_16fungal (Hybrid Assembly) | ecosystem: Environmental > Terrestrial > Soil > Vadose zone... | reverse complement strand
TCCAGAGGCAAGCCCACCTTCCCGACCAGCGAATTTCGTATCTTGAGTAGTATCCAGGATCGAATCTAGTTTTTTACAGCTTTTGCTGGTGGTGTTTTCGACTTTTTGTGCAAAGCCCTCAACCACAGTATCCGCAACCTCGGTATCAATCGACCTCAGCCGCAACAGTCGTGACCGCTGCTGGTCATCTGGCCCCATTTCGCCACTTTGTCACGCTATCTGGCTATAGGTTTAAGAGGCCAGGCCTAACACTCCTCCATCTATCCACACTCTTTTCAACTAATTAATCCAACGCAGCTACAAGCGTGAGTTGTGGCAAGGTTTTTGTATCAATAGTTGTCTCTGGCATCTCTCGCTGCGGGAATTCGGATGAGGATTTTGTAAGGCGAGAAGATGACAGAAGGAGTGGAAAATGAAAAGACTTGTAAATCGGATTCCTGCCATTCTGTTGCTGAGTGGTCTCCTGGCAACTACTGCAGTGGCGCAAACCAGCGCTCAGGAAATCGCCGCTAATCTCCGTGTCCAATTGAGCGAAGTACAAATCATGAAAGCGGAAATCCAGGCGCGCGACGAACAACTCGAAGATGATCTGAGACCGGAAAACATTGAGCGCAGCCTGGCTGGCGTAGGCAGCACGCACCCGGAACTATTGCGAGAGGGACGCCGGCGGCAACTGGAGATTGCAAGGGCCCGTGTACGTCTTCAGCTCGATGAACTGGACCTCAGCCAGACACGGTTGGAAGCGGCTATCACTGAAGCAGACGCCGAAGCTTATTGGCAGAGCGCCGGCATAGCTGTTGCCATCACGCCGAAGGACAAATAACTTGCCGTAATTACTCATCGATGAGGTGTCAGCATCATGAACTCTCCCGTAAGAATCATTAAGCGCGGTAAGAATGGACTTGTTAACGAGGTCCCGGCCGGCCAGGATGAGAGGACAGGCCCGCAGAGCACGCGTGAGATGGTGCGGACAGTGAAAGGCTGGATAGCCGAACTGCATCGGCGTCGCCGAGATGAGGAACGGACCAACTCTGCGTTTAGAAGCCTCCGAGTAACACTTTCCCTAATCATGATCTGCTTCTGGGCCGTCGGCACTGAGAGCAAAGGTCAACAGCTTCGCGACGCATTTCGCAAAGTGGAGCCGGCGGTTGTGATTGTAAGGACGGAGCAGAAGGGACTAGCGCCTTTTCCTCAGCAAGGGATGGTGAGTTTGAACGGCTTAGGATCGGGAGTTCTGATTTCCAATGACGGCAAAGTGCTCACCGCCGCGCACGTGGTGCAGGCAGCAGATAGAACAGTGGTTGAGTTCGCCGGTGGTGAACTAATTCCCGCGCGCGTAACAGGTTCGACCTTTTCCGCCGATGTCGCAGTGCTGCAACTCGAGCGCAATCCGGTAAACGCCGTGGCCGCGACGCTAGGGGATTCCGACAAGATCGATGTGGGAGATCAGATATTTGTGGTCGGGGCTCCCTACGGGCTCAGTCATACGTTGACAGCAGGGCACGTCAGCGGACGTCACACACTGGAAAAGAGAAGTGAGAACACGACGGCGGTTGAATTCCTGCAAACCGATGCCGCGATCAACAGCGGCAACTCCGGCAGTCCTGTATTTAACCTCGATGGCGAAGTCATTGGAATTGTCAGCAATATCATGAGCCGGTCTGGGGGCTCTGAGGGTTTGGCTTTCGCCGCAACTTCGAACACTGCTCGAAGGTTGCTGCTGGAGCAGAAACCATTCTGGTCTGGCATTGAAGGTTTTCTTATCGACGGCGATCTCGCAAGGGCACTTAATCTGCCGCAACCAGCTGGCGTCCTTGTTCAGCGCGTAGCGGAAGGATCGATTGCCTGGCGCTGGGGAATACATGCCGGAAAACTGCGAGCGAATGTCGAAGGGGAAGAAGTCATTCTCGGCGGAGATATTCTTCTTAGTGTGAATGACGTTCCGGTGGAACAAAGCGGCAGCTACGATGAGATTTATGCCAGTATCGGCAGGCTTAAACCAGGGGAAAATCTGGTGATTAGCGTTTTTCGGCAAGGTCAGATCGTCAAGCTGTCGATTCCCGCGACACAGTAACATTCTGATCGTGATCGCTACTTATCACCTGGCGTAGCTGCTCACTGTTACCCGCCAAGCCTGAATAGAACTTGTTCTAATCTGACTTCATTGCTCCTTTGCGAGTGATGCTGACGTAACTCAGCGGAAAGCAGAACGTGAAACTCGTAAATGTCTCGTGAACGAGCGTCGCGACATCGCGGCACAAAAACTCTTATTTCGTGTTCTTTCGTAAAGCTTAGTGTGATCTCGTGGATCGTATGGCTCCGAATCCTAAGCGCACGAACCACGAAATTACACGAAATCTCACGAAGTAACGCGAATTGGCACGACAGGCCTGGTAACGTATTCATCCTCGATCTTCGGTGGTTCACATCATAACTCACTGCATGGCTCTTCATTTCAGGGGCTGGAAAAGGCGTCTGTCTGAAAAAAAGATTTAGCGCGCCGCGTCCCCAGGCGGGTTAGCCTCGTTTGTGCCCATTTGGCTTCGCGCGGTATTCTGCTACCGAATCCGGGTTTATGCCGCAGATCTATGGCCGAATACGTGTTCGGCGTCAGCTTGATCATTCTTTGAAGTGTTGTGATGCCCTCTGCACTTGATCAGCGAGATAACTTGCTTGCCGCGTGGAGAACCAACAACCGCGTTACCGTCTTCCTCGTCGAGCACTTACCCCACGAGCTATGGGGAGCCACAGTGCCGGGGGCTCCACGTCGAACCGTTCGCATGATCGCCGGCCACATCCACAATGCGCGGTGTATGTGGATCAAGACGCTGGGAAAGGAACACGGAATCGCGGTGCCACGCGCCGTCAATCGACACAAGGTTGGGCCGAAGGAGCTGATTCCCGCACTAGGTCACAGTAGCCGCGGCATCATCAGTTTGCTGACACTCGGTTTTGACCGAGGCGGCACGATCCCCGTCTCCTCGTCGTACATCTGGCGTAATCTTCCCCTCGACGTGGGGCACGTCCTAACCTATTTCGTCGCGCATGAAGGTCATCATCGCGGGCAGATTGTCATGCTCGCCCGCCAATTGGGCTATCGTTTGCCCGTTGAGATTACGGGTGGTCTTTGGCAATGGTCGAAGCGCAGCAAGGAGGCTCGGAGCTAGTTGCGTACCTGTCTGCCCAAAAGAAGCATCCACCGATTACGCAGATAAGCAGATTACGCAGATAAGAAAGGACGAAGCAGGGGCAGTCGACAGGAGCCTCTACTTGCTTCGTGTGATTTCGTCGATCATGTCTTGGGTTTTGATTGCGGCTCTGCTGCTCTGCGGAGCAAACCGACAACTCTCTTGAGCAGGTTTTTTGTGAGTAAACAAATCGCTCCACGAAATGACACGAACCTAAAGGTTGATCCTGCCGCTTTCCCTAATCTGCGAAATCAGCGTAATCTGTGGATGCTGACTTCACAGATTTAGTTCCGAAGCTCAGAAGCATCCGCAGATTACATAATCATACTCTCTTGCGAATAGGATCCCGGTTTGGGCCGTCTTATTTGCAACTTCCGCATGCGGGCATTGAGGGTACTCCGATTCAATCCGAGCCGCGCAGCTGCGCCTGCTACCACCCACCCGGTTTCGCGCAATGCGTGTAGAATGTGTTCTCGCTCAAACGCCTCGAGCGTCGACGCTCCGTTATTCTCCTGAAGCGCGGGAGCCACGGATTGGTCGAGTTCCGTCAACGGAATTTCTAAGACGAATCCCCGTGACAAAATTACTCCGCGCTCGATCATGTTTTGCAACTCACGCACGTTTCCCGGCCAGGGCCAACTCACTAGTTTGTCCATAGTCCTGGACGGAACAGTTTCGATCCGCTTACCCATGCGGCGCGCGAACTTTTCCAGAAAGTATTCCACCAGCAACGGAATGTCTTCCCGACGTTCACGTAAGGGTGGAATCCGAATCGGAAATACGTTCAATCTGTAGTAAAGGTCGCTACGAAACTCTCCCTGATTCATCATGTCCGTCAGATCACGGTTGGTTGCAGCGACTAGTCGGACGTCCATGCGTCGGGTATGTGTACTGCCAAGTCGCTCGAACTCCTGTTCCTGCAAGACTCGCAACAACTTGGGCTGAAGTACTGGCGGAATATCGCCGACTTCATCCAGGAAGAGCGTGCCCTTATCGGCCATTTCGAAACGACCAATTCTTTGTGCGATAGCCCCCGTAAAAGCGCCCTTTTCATGACCGAAGAGCTCGCTCTCCAGTAAATCGAGTGGAATTGCCGCGCAATTCAGCTTTATGAAGGAACGCCCGCAACGCGCGCTAACGTTGTGAATGGAGCGCGCGATTAGCTCTTTACCGGTGCCCGTTTCTCCTTGAATCAGGACTGTGGAATCCGTGGGCGCAACGCATTCGACTTGCTCGAACACTGCTTCGAGCGAGGCACTCTCACCTATGACCTGCTCAAACCTATGCTGATCACGTTCTAAATCATTGAAATTTGATCTTGAAACAACTTCCACAAAAGACCTCCCCGGGAATCCGGGTCCTCTTAAATTACCTGCTCAATTTTCCAGAGCTGCTCGAACGCTTTCGACCAGGGCTTCGTCATTGAATGGCTTGGCCAGGAACTCGACCGCTCCTGCTCTTAAGGCCTGCACACGCATCTGTGCATCACCATGTCCGGTAATGAAGATTATTGGAATCCTGCAATGTTCAGCGTTTAATTTCGCCTGCAACTCGAGGCCGGACATCCCCGGCATCCGAATATCGGCGATAAGGCAGGACACCTGCACCTGTTGTCCGGATTTTATGAATGTTTCCGCGGACTCAAATGCCCGTGCAGTCAATCCAGCAGATTTCAGCAACCCCTCCAATGCGATGCGCACTGCCTCGTCATCATCGACAATCGCGACTACTCTGTTATTTCCATCAATGACCATAGCGGCGAGCTTAGCGCGGCGGGAGTGAAGGGCGCAATTATACGTTGGTATGGGTTCGCTAAGCCCTGATGGAAGCGGCAATCGCAATTGTTAGGTAGGAAATGAGAGTCGATTACGGAAACCTTGCACAAAAAGGATGCGATGATCTGTACAGTACCGCGAGCGAAGCGACCGGATGTTACACTCGAGTTCATTCTCATAATTGGCAGCCAGTCAATTGGTTAGTTGAAGCGCAACATCCGGTCGCTTCGCTCGCGGTACTGTACTGATCGCGCTCCACGTGGCGGTAGTCAGGACTTCTTGTGCAAAGCTGATTACGGACGTCTGCACTGATTAGCTACAACACTACCGGAATTGCTATTTACTATTTGACGTTATTTTCAACCGCGCTGCCATCCTTACCAATTCTGCCAGCGAATCAGCCTGCATCTTATGCATCACATGGCCGCGATGGACCTTCACGGTGATTTCGCTGGTCCCTAACTCAAAGGCTATTTGCTTATTGAGCATGCCCGATACGACCAGGCGCATTACCTCGCGCTCGCGTGGGGTCAACGATTCGTCCCGCTTTCTCAACTCGGCAAGATCACTCTCATGCTGTTGCGTCACCCGATCGTGATCCAACGCCTGATAGATAGCATCTAGTAAATCCTGGTCGCGGAAAGGTTTTGTCAGAAACTCTATCGCGCCGGATTTCATTGCCCTGACAGTCATTGGAATGTCTCCATGACCGGTTATGAAAATAATAGGGATCTGGACACCCGCGTCAGCCAACTGGCGTTGAAAGTCCAGACCGCTTGAGCCCGGAAGTCTGATATCCAGCACCAGGCAAGTTGGCCCATCCGCTCGCTCCCTGCTTAAGAATTCTTGCGTTGTTCCGAAGGCATCTGAACGCAAGCCCACCGACTTCAGTAGACCCTGGATGGATTCACGCACCGCGGCATCATCATCAATTACAAACACCATCGGGCTGTCTGAGGACATCATTAATGTGCCTCGACTCTGGTTGGCAGGGCGACGTAAAAGGTCGCGCCACGCGGAAAGTTACCGTTATAGGTTGATTTGCCTCATGCGCCAGGGACGCTGTCAGTTCACCAGTGACCCCGGGACAATCGCCGTGTGGCCTCATTCTACGACTCTGATTTAAGGAGTCAAAATGTGAGCCTGGTGGTCACATTTCAACAATTGGCCACTAATGGTCGCACACCGAACGACGTTTCTTTTGGAATGAAGCTGTTCTTCCTCTGCGGTAAGTCTTACTTAACCTGCCTGGGGTCAACAGTCCCGAGGTGTCGGAAGTTGCGGAACAGCGGATGCCATGGTTTCTGTACAAGGTGGCCAGGTGGTAAGAGCGAGGCTGGTCATGCCGAGGGCAGGGCCGGTCGTTAACTTTAGGTGAGGATTAAGAATATGCAAACACGACAACTGGGAAAGACGGACCTATTCATCACCCCACTGGGTTTTGGAAGCTGGGCAGTAGGTGGCGGCGGCTGGCAATTCGGGTGGGGCCATCAGGATGATCGCGAATCAATTGCGGCTATTAATCGCGCACTTGATCTAGGCATCAACTGGATTGATACCGCAGCGGTATACGGGCTGGGCCATTCTGAAGAAGTTGTGGCCCAGGCTCTTAAAGGACGCAGCGAACGTCCATATATTTTTACCAAGTGTTCGATGGTTTGGGATGAGCAAGGCAACATTAGTCACAGCCTGAAGCGAGCATCAATACGGCGTGAGGTCGAGGACAGCCTGCGCCGGCTGCAAGTTGAGACAATTGATCTTTACCAGATTCACTGGCCCGATCCGGACACCGACATCGAAGAAGGCTGGAGTACGCTTTCTGCTCTTAAGCGCGAGGGCAAGGTTCGTTACATTGGAGTTTCAAACTTCGATGTCAAACAGTTGCAGCGCGCGATGAAGATCGACCGCGTTGATTCACTGCAACCGCCCTACTCGCTCATCCATCCGCAGGTAGAAGATGAGATCCTGCCTTACTGCCAAACTAACGGCATAGGCGTGATCGTCTACTCGCCGATGATGTCAGGGCTTCTCAGCGGACGAATGACGCGCGAACGGATCGATAATTTTCCTGAGGACGATTGGCGCAAGCATAATCCGGAGTTTCAGGAACCACGTCTTTACCGAAACCTTTGGCTCGCCGAGTTGTTGAAAAATATCGGCAGGTCCCACGGCCTCTCAGCCGGAGAGACAGCAATTGCGTGGACCCTGCGACTGGCTGCAGTGACCGGGGCGATAGTTGGTGGAAGAAATCCTGACCAGGTCGACGGGATTGTGGGCGCAGCAGACTATCGGTTGAGCCTAAACGAGATTAACGGGATCGACAGGTTCGCGCGCGCGAACGTTTGGATAAAGTCCGAGGCTGCCGCTTAGGAGACGATCTGAAAATCACACCAGGAACACGAATCGCTCCTGGTGTTTGTTTCGAGGTCTGGGGACGTCATTAATGTGCCTCGGCTCTGGTTGGCAGGGCGATGAAAAAGGTCGCGCCACGCACAGAGTTACCGTCAGCCCACAAGCGCCCCCCATGCGATTCAACGATGGATCGACTGATGGATAGACCCATACCGGTGCCATGAAGCTTCGTAGTAAAGAACGCCTCGAAGATCTGGTCTTTGTGCTGCGATGGCAGCCCGCTGCCGGTATCGCGGACAGACATCAGAACCTGATCGTTTTCCCATCGCTGGGAGGTGATGAACAGCTCGCGCTTATCCTTCACATCCTTCATCGCATCGATGCTATTTAGCACCAGGTTCATGAACACTTGCTGCAACTGCACGCGGTCACCCGTGAGCGAGGGAAGCCCTGTCGCCAGCTCTGTCCGCACTGAGATTGAATATCGTGTTGTCTCGCTCCGGAGAAGGATGATTATCTCTCGAATCACTTCGTTTATATCAACCGGCTCCTGTTCCGCCGTCCCCTTCTCGAAGAGCTGCCGGATGCGACTAATGATTTCGGCCGCACGCCTGCCATCTTTCGCACTTCTAGTCGCAGCGGCGCGCGCCTCCTGGATATTTGGGGGGTCGCCGGCGAGCCAACGCACGCTAGCATTGGCGTTAGTTACGGCTGCGGTTATAGGTTGATTTACTTCATGCGCCAGGGACGCGGTCAGTTCACCCATCATCGTCACCCGGCTGACGTGCGCCAGATCCGTCTGTGCCTGATGCAGGGCCTCTTCGCCTCTCTTGCGCTCGACGGCGATACTCGCGAGATGTGTAATCCGCGCTATAAGGCCATACTCTTGCTGAGTGGGGCTGCGCGGTTCGCGATAGTAGATTGCGAAGGTTCCCAACACTTTGCGCTCTGAAGACATTATCGGGGTGGACCAGCACGCTCTTAGCCCATGGCCCAGCGCCAGCTCGCGGTAATCGGCCCACAGCGAATCCGTAGCGATATCGGTGACGATTACCGGCTCTGCGCGGTAAGCGGCCGTCCCGCACGATCCCACGGACGGACCGATCACAAGGCCATCGATTGCTTCGGCGTATTTTGATGGCAGGCTGGGTGCCGAGCCGTGCCGAAGGCGGTTGGTGTTCGGATCCAATAAGAGAATCGAAGAGAGACAACCACTGGCCAACTCTTCGACGAGCCGGCAGAGGGCATCAAGAATGAGAGCGAGAGGCTCGCCTCTGGCTATCATCTCGAGAAGTCTTTTTTCTCCAGCCAGCAACATCTCGGCCCGCTTACGATCGGTGTTCTCGGTTTGCAGCGCCTCATTAGTTCTCTTTAACTCCTGAACTGTCCTACTCAAGTCGTCGCGCGCGTCCCTGACTGATTCTGTGGCGCGCCGTTGGCCGGCGCCTAACAACCCAACAAAAAGTGCTGACAGCGCAAAAATTAAAAAGCGTGGCAACTCCTTGATCTCCACAACCAACGAATAAAGCGGAGTCACAAAGTAATAATCGAAAGCCAGCAGGGAAAGCGCCACTGCGAGCAAACCCGCTCTAACCCCACCAAACAACGCGCTCAACATGATGGCGCAAAGAAACAGTGATACGGGTGCGCCTACCAGATGGATGTCGAGCAACCGTCCGAGGATTAGCGCCGCAGTAACCGACAGAACAGCAACCCCGTAGCTTGCAATCGCAGGCGGTTTGGGCCACCAGCGTAGCCTGAAGTTTGATATATCGTCGTCTCCAGTTCTATCTAACAAAAATTATCCTTCCCGTCTGACTGGCTGTGTTAACTCTGGGAATGCGATGGATTGTGCGTCGGCGTGCTGATGAATGAAGACTCAAGTGTGTACGTCATGCGCTTGTTTGCAAATATTGCGCATCGCTTCCTCCGCCATGTTAAACGCCAAATTGATCGAGCCACCTTTCTTCCCGGCACTCAAATCTCCGATGAGGTATAACCCGGGCACACTAGTTTCGTACCCTTCCTTGATGACAGGAACACTGCCGTCAAAGGCGATGCCGGCCGATTTGAGAAAATTCGTCGGTGTAGTTCCGCCCAGAGCATAAACAATGTGATCGAAACTCTGCGGTGAAAACCTTGTCTCCTCAAACAAGACAAGGGCACGTTTGTCTGTGTCCTGCTCCCCACGCGGGCTGCCCGGGTGGGGGCCTCGCTCCTCTTCCAGCTGTTTGATGTTGCTTCCTCGGAGAATGGTGATTTGCCCACGCTGCTCCAGAGCCATCAGACTCTCGTAATTGATGCGGTTCAGTCGTGAGAACTCAGTCTGCCTGTACGAGAGTGTCACCCGGTTACCACGCTCAACAAGATATTGACAGTACTCGCTGGCTGTATCCCCGCCACCAACCACCAGGCAATCCTGGTTCTCTAACGCGCTCGATGTCAGATCATAGTGAACGCGTTCATTTAAGGAGACAGGGATCCGGTAGGCAGGCTTATTGGGTTTGTCGAGTATGCCGATGGCTATAACGCATCGGCGGGCTTCGTAGCGACCCTTCGATGTTTCAATAGCGAATCCTCCTTCTGGCAGCGGTCGAATAGTATTAACGGCCTCATTGTAATGAACACCCAGTTGATACTGCTCGATTGCCTTGTCGATATACGTGAGCGTTTCGTCTTTCGACATATCCGAAATACACAGGACTCCGGTACAGACTGCTTCGATGCCCTTATAGTTAGCCAAGACAACCTTCTTCGCGGGATAGAACTTGCGAATCGCCCAGGAATGAGTCTCTCCTTTCTCCAGAACCACAATCTGCTCAGATGGTATGCCTACGTTGCGAGCCTCAGCCGCCATGCTGATTCCGGCTGGTCCAGCTCCGACAATAACCATTTCATACATCGGTTTGGTCTTCCTCTCCAGAGACATCCTAATTGGCAAACGGGTTGCCACACTTTACCCGTAAACTCAAAGAAATGGCACAACTGCGAGCATTTGCGCAAAAAATTAAAATTCCCACCACAGCAGAACGAGTGTCCAAATATCACCGTCTGGCAATGGGCGGTCATGATCCGCGGGCCGAAAAGTCTACAAACATCCTCGCACACCAATTCCTTCATCTAAATCGTCTTAGTCAGTCACAGTTTCCCTGCTCTCGCAGTTTCTGGGGCCCACGGCACAGCGAGTGCAGTTTGCAGGTCTGAGATGGAAATGTTCCTGCTGATTCAAGTTGAAGGGGGAGAGTGGAAATGACTTTTCGAAATAAACAGGCACTGGCTGCATTGCTGGCGGTGGTTCTCTTAATGGGAACGTTTGGGGCTTCCAACGTAAACGCGCAATGGCGTTCAAGAGGCTACTACCGGGGTACGCACCACAGCAGAGCCAAGGGGGCACTGATCGGAGCTGGCGTGGGATTGCTTGGAGGCGCACTGATCGGTGGTGGGCGCGGTGCATTGATTGGCGCGGGCGCGGGTGCTGGAACTGGCTATTTAATCCAGAGGCATCGCAACAACCGTGACCGTCGTTATCGTCGTTACTACAGACGTTACTAGGAAATGAATGATGAGGCTTAAATGATTCGCGTTGCGTTCGTAGGAGCTTGTACGTTTGTGCTCGGGCTGTTCATAACTGCCTCCCATCATGGCGTACAAGATGGCGCCTCTCAAGGTCCTGCGACGCTGACTCTGGAACAGGAGATAAAAAGAGTCGAGGCGGAAATTGACAAGATTTTTGCCGACACGATGGCCCAACTGCCCTCCATACCAGCTGACACAGCGCACCGCATGAAGCGAGTTCAAACGCTCGGTAAGCTCGAACTTTTCGACAAGCAGCTCTCGGTCAACCGAAACACGGCCTGCACATTTTGTCATATGCCAGACGTCGATTTTACGGGGCCAATCTCGATGCTCAATGCAAGCACTGTTGCCTATCCGGGATCCGTTCGAAATGTATCCGCCGACCAGGCACAGTCGCGATATGGCCATCGGAAACCGCAGAGTTACACTTATGCGCCGTATTATCCTGCCCTTGAATACAACAAGACGCAGGGAGATTTCTATGGTGGGAACTTTTGGGATATGCGAGCTACTGGATACAAGCTGCAGAGTCCCGCCGCGGAGCAAGCGCAAGACCCGCCAATTGATCCTAACGAGATGGGTTTCCCGGACACTGCTTGCGTTGTGCACCGGCTGTCAGTGAGCCCATACAGATCGTTCTTCGAAGCGGTTTGGGGGGCGCAGTCATTTGCAATCACCTGGCCCTCCGATGTTGACAGAGTGTGTTCCACGCCCGGGCCGGCCAAAACGAGTGACCCGCTGCCTGTTCATCTGAGTCGGATGGACCGGGGACGCTCAGACGCAACATACGATCAATTTGCGCTGGCAATTGCCATCTATGAAGCCTCGCCTGACATTAGCCCGTTCTCATCGAAGTTTGACTATGCGATTGCGCACCCGGATCAGAAAGTTCTGAGCTCTGACGAACAGGCTGGATGGGATCTGTTTCACGGCAAAGCCATGTGCAACACCTGTCACCTGGATGGAACCGAGAGCCTTGCCGGAAGCACTGCCCGCAGCAGCATTACGCCCGCTGGCGTCGGGAGCAAGGCGCCGTTGTTTACAGACTTTACTTCCTCAAACATTGGGGTTCCTCGAAACCTGGCGATTCCGTACTACAAGGAGGATAAGCCGGACAAGTACGGATTCATTAGCAATCCTGCCGGGCTCGGGTTTGTGGACAAAGGAGTGGGTGCCTTCCTCAGTGATCCGAGTCTCAATCCGAATTCCGACTGGGCGCAATTGGCTCCTCAATTTGACGGGAAGTTTCAGGTCTCAACCTTGCGGAACGTAGACATGAGGCCGCGTCCCGACTTCGTCAAGGCGTACACGCACAATGGCTACTTTAAGAGCTTGAAGGAGATTGTTCACTTCTATAACACTCGCGACAAACTCCCTCATTGTCAGCAGGGCGCTCCGGGAGAAAAGGTAACATGCTGGCCGCCCCCTGAAGTTCCTCACAACATGGATACGACCATCGGGAACCTCGGGTTGACCAATGAACAAGAGGACCAACTCGTCGCGTTCCTGAAGACATTGACCGACGGGTATAAGACGCAATCAGCTTACCCGCAAAGAGTTCCTTAGTATTCAAGATTTCTATACCGGATAGAGCGAATTTGGCCGAATCAGCTGGGAGGAAGCTTTGATAGAAGCGAAATCTTTAGAGGTGAATAAGATGACTGCAACTACTTTGGGAAGCGCAGTGCGTGCGATAGTCGATCGTGATGGACAGCGCCCGATGATCGGCAAGGAAAAGCACAGTACAAACAATTCTCTAAGAGATGTGATCCTCGGAGGACAGGACGGGCTGGTCAACATGCTGGGCATCGCGCTTGGAGTCGTAGCAGCGAGCGGCTCCACTCACGTTCTCATCGTGACCGGGATTGCTGCGGCAATAACAGAATCGATCTCGATGGGTGCGGTGGCATATACGTCTTTCGGTTCAGACCGCGACTTCTATCTAGCTGAGATGGCTCGCGAGCAAAGTGAGATCTCGTCGCGACCTGAAGAGGAGCGCGAGGAAATCAGGGAAATCTATTCGGCTAAGGGCTTCAAGGGACAGCTTCTCGAAGATGTTGTTTCCACGATCACGTCCAATCGGGAGACCTGGGTGAATACGATGATGAATGAAGAACTGCATCTGCAACCGGTCGCCCAGCAGAGCCTGGTGCAGAGCGCAGTCGTTGTCACAGTGGCAACTCTTATCGGTCACTTCATACCAATCGTTCCGTTCATGGTAGTCGCGCGTACGCCTGCTATCGTGTTGGCGATAGCACTGAGCGCAGTGACGCTCTTCGCCGTGGGTGTTTATTCCGCGAAGACCTTGGTCGGAGACTGGCGTAAGAGCGGGATACAAATGCTGGCAATCGGTCTTGGCGCAGCCGCGCTCGGCTTCTTAATAGGACGCTTGTTTCACACAGTTGGCGGTTGAATGGGCTGTCCTAAAGTGGTCGCCGCCGCGACCATAAGTAGCCAGATGGTTAGATATGGTCAGTTTCGTTTTGTTTCGTGTGATTTCGTGGATCGCGTTTTTGTCGCGGCAAAAGCAGTGCTGTGGCTCTGTGGCGAGTTGTTTTTGCAGCATTCACCAAAGAGCCACAGAGATCTCAAAGGTGGACAGAGAAAGACAGGAAACTAAGCCTAAATTGTGTTTTTGATGCTTCGTTTATTCTGGCAAGCTGGTTGCACACGCAAGCGAGTTGCAAACATAGTCACCAATTTGCCAGATAGATTTGAAGGAGAAGAAGAAATGGAGTTTTTGTCAAGAAGTCGTCTCGCGAGTGTTCTAAGTAATCTTTGGTGGTCGTGAAGGGAAAGGCGTAATCAGCCGGCGAACTGCCCAGGGTTGGACCACGCCTGCCTTCTTCAATTTAGGAGGTGGTAGCTTCGGAGCGCAGATAGGCGCAGACAAGACTGATTATGTCTTGCTGATAATGAATGAAAAGGGATTAAACGGCCTCCTGGGGGACAAATTTGAGATCGGCGGCGAAATCGGCGTGGCGGCAGGCCCTGTCGGGCGCGAAGCAAGCGCGGCGACGGACGCGCAACTCAATGCCGAAATCTTAACCTATTCGCGCAGCAAGGGACTGTTCGCGGGTGTGGCTCTGAAGGGGACAGCCGTTACCCCGGATAACAATTTGAACGAAGCCTTTTACGGGATGAAAGCCAGCGATGTTCTAAATGGAGCGGTGGCTCGCGTCCCACAAGAGGTGAGCGTTTTCCCGCAAACTTTGAGTCGGTACTAAATCGGTGAGATCCGCCGGTGTGAGGTCAGTACCGAAACGCGGTAGCGTCGGGTCGAGTCATTGCCGATTTCCAATTGCTTGTTTGGTGGCTTATCAATCGGCAATCAGCAATCGACAATCGGCAATGACTCGACCCGACGCTACCGCGTCTCGGTACTGACTTCATGCCACTGAACCCAGAGTTGAAATTGAAAGGAAAGAGGGTGAAATGAACTCGCTCACCAAAGAGAATACGCGTCTTGGATTTATTGGCATCGGCAACATGGGTAGCCGCATGGCCAGGCGTCTGCTCGAACATGGCTACCAGGTCATCGCGTACAACCGCAGTCGCGAAGAGGCCGAGGCGTTGGTTAAATACGGCGCAACGGTCGCCGACAGCATCGCTGAACTCGCCGCCGAAGCCGACGTCATCTTGTCGTCTCTTACCAATGACGATGCAGTGAAGAGTGTGTACACTGATCCGCAAGGGGTCTTTGCATATGTGCGTCGCGGCTCGGCAGTAATCGAGATGAGTACCGTGTCGCCGGCGACTTCGCGCGAACTATACGACTTGAGTCGCGAGGCTGGCGTGAGATGTCTGGACTCGCCGGTCTCTGGCAGTACTCCTTCCGCTGAAGAGGGAACCCTGACGCTCTTCTGTGGCGGAGACGAAGAACTCTTTCAAGCCGCCCAACCAATCTTCAGCTCGATCGCTCGCCAGAATTTTTATCTTGGTGGCAGCGGCTCGGGGACCGCGATGAAGCTCGTTGCGAATACCTTGCTGGGAGTTGGAATGCAAGCGATCGCCGAGTCGGTTGCCCTCGGTCAGAAGGAAGGCATTGATCGCCATCGACTGCTGGAGGTGTTATCGCATACGGCGGTTGTAGCGCCTGCGCATCTCGGCAAGCTGTCACGGGCGGACCGTGGAGATTACGGCGCCCAATTTGCGATTCGGCTTATGAACAAAGATTTTGGTTTAGTTCTCGCAACCGCAGCTGCTGCGAAGGTACCGATGCCGGCCACTGCGGCAGCGTTTCAAATGAATGTCGCTGAATTTAGCGAGGGCAAAGAGGAAGACTTCTCGGCGGTGATTACGTTGATGGAAAGACTGGCGCAGGTGGAAACGTCCGATGCCCAAAATCGCCAAGTTGCGGAGGTGTCAGGTTAGAGTTCAGAGTTCTTAGCTTGCCTGTGAAAGCTGATTGAATCTGAACGCGAACGGTTAAATCCCACGCACTTCCGAGACCGTGTTCAATACTCTGAGGATGCTCTTGGAGCTTTGAAGCTGAGGATTTTGGACAATTCAAGCTGCGTAAATTCGCAGGTCGGGAAGGGGGCAGTCGTTAGGTTGAAGGTTCGGTAAGTTCAAG
>Ga0137403_10004987_pt1 | contig 15471 bp, 17 predicted proteins | sample CZOMad2_1_16fung_FD_122057 | JGI IMG/M metagenome (GOLD analysis project Ga0137403, IMG submission 122057) | Vadose zone soil fungal communities from Angelo Coast Range Reserve, California, USA - CZOMad2_1_16fungal (Hybrid Assembly) | ecosystem: Environmental > Terrestrial > Soil > Vadose zone... | reverse complement strand
CACCAGGCACGGCAGGTGGCTCTCGCCTTTTCTGAAAGCCGGACGCGTCTCGGTGTCCAGGCCGACGATGCTCTCCTTGCGCAGGTCGGCCTGCGCTCGTTCGAGCTCTTCCGGCGTCGCGACGACGACGATCCTCCCCTCGTAGCGGCGGATGGGCAGGTTCGCCAGGTCCCCGCGCGAGATGGTGCGGGCGATTTGCAGTGCGGCGGGGGGTGCGGGGTCCATGGAGCGCGCAGGGTAACAGGTAGGCTCCAGGGGTGTGCCCTCTTTTGCCGATTTACTGCATTTCTGCTAATCTGCAGCCATGAAAGCCACCCTGACTGTCACCAGCCGCGGCGTCGTGACGCTGCCGGCAAAACTCCGCGCCGCGCTCGGCCTCAAGCCCGACGATCATCTCATCGCCGAGACGACGCCCGAGGGCCTGCTCCTGCGGCCCGCGGTGACGCTTCCGGTCGAGGTCTATAGCGAACAGCGGATCGGCGAGTTCGACCAGGCCGAGGCCGATCTGGAGAAGGTCCTTCCCCGCGGGAAGAAATCCGCGCGCTGATCGCGGGCGATGCGGATTTTCCTCGACGCGAACGTCCTTTTTTCCGCGGCCAAGTCCGACGGCGCGGTAAGGCGGCTGCTGGACCTGCTCATCGGGACCGGGCACGAATGCTGGGCGGACGGATTTGTCGCGGAGGAGGCGCGCCGCAACCTCGCCGCGAAATTCCCCGCCGGCCTGCCTGCCCTCGACGCGCTCCTGTCGCGCCTGCACACCGGGCCGATCCACGCGCCCGATCCTGCCCTCGAGGACACGCTGCCGCTTCCTGAAAAGGACCGGCCGGTGCTCGCCGCGGCGATCCGTCATCGCTGCGACGCCCTGGTGACGGGCGATCGCACGCATTTCGGCCGCTTCTACGGCAAGGCGATCCACGGCGTGACGATCCATTCGCCGCGCTCGATCGCCGAAGCGCTCATCGCGGATGCACGTCCGGCCCCGAGGGTGGTGCGCCAGCCGCGGACGCGATACCGTAGCGTTGCACCAACGGCGAGAGCACGCGTCGGGAGAAAGAGCGCCGCGCCATGAAAGCAATACTTTAGAGACCCGGCGAAGCTTCGAGCTACGCCCGAAACGCTAGGACCAGCCCATGCCCCGCCCCGTTCTCCACGAAGTGCAGATCCATACCGCCGTACGCGGGAAGCTCGCGAGCTACGGCTCCGACATCATTCAGGAGGTCCAGGCGGCGGTGGAGAAGAACGAGATCGTCGTGGTCGGGATGGGCATGAATCCGTTTCCGAGAAAGGCGCGGAAGCTGCTCGACGCGGCCGGGCTCGCGTACAAGTATCTCGGGTACGGCAGCTACCTGAGCCAGTATCGCCGCCGCCTGCCGCTCAAGCTCTGGACCGGCTGGCCGACTTTCCCCATGGTGTTCGTGAAGGGCTTGCTGATCGGCGGCGCGAACGATCTCGAGCGCCTGATCGCGAGCGGAGCACTCAAGAGCAAGGTATGAGGCCGTGCCGATGGAGATCCCTCGTCGCTCCGCTCCTCGGGATGACATGAAGCCGCCTTTCCGCGCCGACCAGGTCGGGAGCCTGCTGCGGCCGCCCGAGCTCGTCGCGGCGCGCGCGAAAGCCAAGGCCGGGAAGCTCCCGGCCGAATGGCTGAAAGCGGTCGAGGACGAGTGCATACGCGGGGCGGTGGCGAAGCAGCAAGCCATCGGCCTGCAGGGAATCACCGACGGCGAGTACCGGCGCGATTTCTGGCATCTGGACTTCGTGAAGCAGCTCGAGGGCGTGACGCTGAAGGCGGCAACCGGGATGAGCTTCCAGGCCGAGGACATTCCGCCGATGGCGGCGGTCTCGGGCAAGGTGCGCTGCACGAAGCCGATCATGACCGATCATTTCGCGTTCCTGAAATCGGCCGTGAAGAAAACACCGAAGCTGTGCATTCCCGCGCCCTCGACGCTGCATTTTCGCGGCGGGCGGAACGCGATCTCGCGCGAGGCCTACCCGGACCTGGAGGCGTTCTGGGCGGACGCGGCAGAAGCCTGGCGCGCCGCCATCGGCCACATCGCAAAAGCGGGCTGCACCTATCTCCAGCTCGACGACGTCAGCTTCTCCTACCTCTGCGACGACAAGGTGCTGGAGAACTTCCGCGCCCACGGCGACGACCCGGCGACGCTGGCGCGCGCCTATGCCGGGGCGATCGACGGCGCGCTCGCCGGAAGGCCGCAAGGCATGACGGTCACGATGCACACCTGCCGCGGCAATTTCAGGAGCACCTGGTTCGCGGCGGGCGGCTACCAGGACAAGGTGATCGAGGCGATGTTCTCGACGGGCGTCGACGCGTTCTTCATGGAATACGACTCGGAGCGTGCCGGCGGCTTCGAGCCGCTGCGGTTGCTGCCGAAGGGGAAGAAGGTCGTGCTCGGCCTGGTCACCACCAAGCTCGGGGCGCTGGAGGACAAGGACGCGCTCAAGCGCCGCATCGACGAGGCGGCGAAGTTCGTGCCGCTGGAAAACCTGTGCCTGTCGCCGCAGTGCGGCTTCGCCAGCACCCACCACGGCAACAAGCTGTCGATCGACGAGCAGTGGCGAAAGCTCGAGCGCGTGGTCGAAGTCGCGCGCGAAGTGTGGCGATGATGTGTTGTGATGAACATTGTCATCCCGAGCGCAGCGAGGGATCTCGTTACGCGTGGTGCCTGTGGAGATCCCTCGTCGCTTCGCTCCTCGGGATGACAACGCGGGACGACACGGGTTGACAACGCGGGATGACAACATGAACGACAAGATGCGCCTCGTCCTCGACACCAACGTCTGGCTCGATTGGCTGGTGTTCGACGATCCCGCGATCGCGCCGATCAGGGCCGCGGTCGCCGCGGGCCGGGCCGAGGTGTTCATCGACGGGGACTGCGAGGCGGAGCTCGAGCGCGCCCTCGGCTACGACCTGGGCAGGAAGTTCACGCTCCACGCGACGGCGCAGGCCGCCTGTCTCGCAGAGTGCCGGCGCGTGGCGACGTGGATCGGGGTTCCGGCTCCCGGAGCGGAGTGCGCGCAGCTGCCGGCCTGCCGCGACAAGGACGATCAGATGTTCCTGGAGGCGGCGCTCTCCGCGCGCGCGGATTTTCTCGTGACCAAGGACCGGGCGCTGCTGGAGCTCGCGCTGCGCACCGCGCGGTTCGGCATCGTGCCGCCGGAAGGACTCGAGGTGGGGCTAGGTTGATTTGGTGGGACCGGGGTGATTTGTCATCCCGATTTGTCATCCCGAGCGCAAGCGAGGGATCTCTCCCAGCACCACGCGTAGCGAGATCCCTCGGCTTTCAGCCTCGGGACGACAGCTTGCCTGCGTGAGATCCCTCGGCTTTCAGCCTCGGGATGACAGACAGCCTCGCTACGACAGACGCCTTGGTTCCCTCAAGCGATCGCCAGCAGCTCGACGTCGAACACCAGCGTCGCGTTCGGCGGAACTTTGGCCGCGCCGAGCGCGCCGTAGCCCAGGTGCGGCGGAACGACGAGCCGGCGCTTGCCGCCGACTTTCATGCCCTGCACGCCCTCGTCCCAGCCGGCGATGACCTGGCCGGCGTCGACCTCGAATTCGAAAGCTGCGTCGCGCTCGCGGCTGGAGTCGAATTTCCTGCCGCCCGCGAGCCAGCCGGTGTAGTGGACGTTGACGGTCTGGCCCGAGGCGGCGGTGTCGCCTTTGCCGAGCGCGGTGTCTTCGATGGTGAGGCCAGTGGGCGTGACGGTGGCGCGCATGGGAGCTTCAGCGAATGGATGAGGCTGGAGCGGCCTGGGCCAGCCCAGGAGTTGCCCGGAATGGCGCGGTTCGTTCATGTAACGCTGAGCAGCTCGACTTCGAAAGTGAGCGTCTCGTTCGGCGGGATGGTATCGCCCGCGCCGGCCGCGCCGTAGGCGAGCGCGGGCGGGATGACGAGGCGGCGCTTGCCGCCGACCTTCATGCCGCGCAGGCCTTCTTCCCAGCCGTCCATCACTTCTTTCTTGCCGAGGGTGAACTCGAAGGGATCCATTTTTTCGCGGCTGCTGTCGAACTGCGTGCCGTCGGCGAGCCAGCCGGCGTAGTGCACGACGATGTCGCGCCCGGTAGCCGCGGTGCGGCCTTCGCCGACGACGGTGTCTTCGAGGGTCAGGCCGCTCGGGGTGGTGGTGATGGTGGACATGGGCAGTTCCTCCTGGTGAAGGCGGCGCGAGGTGAACGGGTTCCGAGAAACGGGCCTTGCGGGAGCCGGAGACGTGCGGCGCAGCGGAGGCCGGACTGTACGCGAAAGAGGCGGGATAAGCCAGAAATATCGGCCTCCGCGCGTCCGCCCGCGGCGGTTATCATCGCGGAAAGCCGGAACGCCATGCCCCTAGTCGCCGCCTTCGCCACCTCGCACGCCTACACCTTCGAGGACCCGCAGAACTGGGACAAGCGGCGCGAGCGCTCGAAGGCGAACGTCGCGAAGAAGAACGCGGGGCGGCTCGCTTCCGATACCGCGGAAGCGAAGGCCGAAACGCTGGCCGACAACCTCGCGCGCTACGCGCACATCCGCGAGGGGCACGCCAGGATCCGCGAGCGGCTGCCGCGCGCGCGCGCCGACGCCGTGCTCATGATCGGCGACGACCAGGACGAGAACTTCCACTCCGACAACCGGCCGCAACTCCTGGTCTACACCGGGCGCGAGTTCGTCGCCGAGGACTGGGACAGGAAAAAGAGCGAAACCATCGCCAACCGCCCGGACATCGCGAAAAAACTGGTCGAAGGCCTGAACACCGAAGGCTTCGACGTTTCCCATTCGGATGTCTTCCGCGAAGGCAAGCTCCTGTCGCACGCCCATGTCGAGCCGACGCTCTACCTGGTGCGCGAAAGCGGCGTCCCGGTCGTGCCGGTGTTCGTCAACGCCGCGCACCCGCCGGCGCCGTCGGCGGCGCGCTGCTACGCCTTCGGGCAGGCGCTCGCCCGCGTGATCGGGCGCGACCTCGCGGACAAGAGGATCGTGCTGTGCGCCTCCGGGGGGTTGTCGCACTTTTCCCCGGCGCATCCCTGGGCGCACCACGTGGGCACGCGCTACGTCGGCGACATCGCGGTCGAGTTCGACAAGAAGATCGTGGAATGGATGCGCGCCGGCGAGGGCCGCAAGCTCGCGGGATTTACCTCGAACGAGTTGATCGAGAACGGCGAGGGCGAGCTGCGCCAGTGGATCGTGATGCTCGGCGCGATCGGCGGCGCGAAGCCCGAGTTTCTCGTGTACGAGCCGCTCTTCCGCAGCATCATGGGGATGGGGGTGGGATGGTGGAACTTGGAGGCGTGAGTGGGAAGAGTTTGGAGGCGTAAGTGAGAAGAGTTTGGAGGCGTGAGTGAAAAGAGTTTGGAGGCGTGAGTGAAAAGAGCGGAACCGCAGAGATGAGACGACCCGCAAATCTTGTCATTCCGAGGACGCAGTCCGAGGAATCTCGCTACGCGCGGTGCCTGAAGAGATCCCTCGCTGCGCTCGGGATGACGACAGTTTCGCTCGGGATGACGACAGTTGCGCTCGGAATGACAATGCTCGCGGGCGTCGCCTTGGCGCAGGACGCCTTTCCCTCGCGCCCGATCCGGCTGATCGTGTCCTTCCCGCCCGGCGGGGGCGCCGACTTTACCGCGCGCACGGTCGGCCAGAAGATGGGCGAGCTGCTGGGGCAGCCGGTGGTGGTGGAGAACCGGCCCGGGGCGAACGGCCTCGTCGGCTGCGAGGCGGTGGCGAAGGCCGCGCCCGACGGCTACACCATGCTCGAGACCGACCGCGCCGCGCTGGGCGCGAACCCGAGTCTCTACAGGAAACTGCCCTACGATCCGCTGCGCGATTTCGAGTACCTCGGCATCGTCACCTCCGCGCCCTACGTGCTGGTGATCGATCCGAAGCTGCCGGCGAAAACGCTCGGCGAGCTCACGGCGCTCTCGAAGGCGAAGCCGGGCTCGCTCAACTACGGCAGCTACGGCGTCGCCAGCATGGCGCAGCTGAACATCGAGGCGCTGAAAGCGAAAATGGGCATCGACCTCACCCACGTGCCCTACAAGGGCGCCGGTCCCGCGGTGCAGGCGGTGGTCGCCGGCGAGGCGGCGGCGACCATTACCTCGCCCACGGCGGTGCTCGGCTTCATCCGCGACGGGCGGCTGCGGGCGCTCGCCATCGGCGCGAAGAGCCGCTCGCCGCTGCTGCCCGAGGTCCCGACGCTGGCCGAAGCGGGCGGCGACGACGACACCCTCGTCCCCACATATTTCGCCTTCGCGCTTCCCGCGAAGACGCCGGGCGCCGCGGTCGCGCGCCTGCACGAAGCGATGAGGACCGCGGTGAAGTCGCCCGAAGTCGCGGAGCGCCTCGGCAAGACCGGTCTCGAAGCCACCGGCGGCACGGGCGCGGAGCTGCTCGAGCTCGTGAAGCGCGACATCCCGCGGTTTCGCGGAATCATCCAGAATATCGGCATTCAACCGGAGTGAGTGTCATTCCGAGGTAGTACCTGTCATTGCGAGGGAGTATCTGTCATTCCGAGGTAGTACTTGTCATTGCGAGGGAGTATCTGTTTTCCGAGGTAGTACTTGTCATTCCGAGGAGCGAAGCGACGAGGAATCTCTTTACGCGCGGTGCCGGCAGAGATCCCTCGCTGCGCTCGGGATGACATGCTCTGCATGACAAACCAATCGACCAACTGACGAAAGGAAAAACGATGGCCAAGGGTTACTGGGTGGTGGCGTACCACGGGAGCAAGAACCAGGAAGGGTTCCAGGCGTACGCGAAGCTCGCGCAGCCGGCGATCCTGGCGGCGGGCGGGAAATACCTCGTGCGCGGCAATCCGAGCGAGGTGCACGAGAGCGGCATCAATCAGCGCGTCGTGATCATCGAGTTTCCGAGCCTGCAGGCGGCGATCGCCTGTCACGACGGCGCGCCCTACCAGGCGGCGCTCAAGCCCCTCGCGGGCGGCGCGGTCACGCGCGACATGCGCATCGTCGAGGGCATGGCGTAGGGCCTTTCATGCCGCTGCGCCCCGAGTTGCGCGCGGCGTACGAGAAGACGCACTACGTCGTCTTCGGCCAGCCCGAGCTGATGCTGCGCATCGGCGAGCGCAATCCCGATCTCGACGAGCTGCTCGACGCCGAGGGCGCGGCCACGGCGGCGTTCATCACCGCGGCCAACCCGCGCGGCGAGAAAGCGGGCGCATGGGAAAACGAAATCGCCAACGCCGCTCTCGTCGAATCGCAGACCAAGGCCGGGTTCGCGTGCTACGAGGGTGAAGGGCGCGATCCGGAAGGACACTGGACCGAGCGCAGCGTCCTGGTGGTCGGGATCTCGCGCGCCGACGCCGAGATCGTGGGACGGACGTTCGAGCAGAACGCGATCGTGTTCGTGACGCGCGGCCAGCCGCCCGAGCTGGTGGTGCTCGAGGGCTAGAGCCCCAGCGCTTCGGGCCTCAGGTACTGCTGGCGCCAGGCTTCGAATGGGAGCTTGTCGGCGCTTTCCGTTTCCCGCTGCTTCGCGAGCGAGGCCTCGGCCGCGCGCGCGAAACGCGCGTCGGCTTCCGCCGAGAGCGGCTTGGCGAGGAGGGCGCGCTTGTGCTCGAGCGAGCGCTCGAGCACGAAGCTCGTGTAGGAATTCTCGTGGCGGACGCGCATGTCGTCGAGCATGCGCGCCGAAGGCGGAACCTTGGTGTCCTCGAGCGCGAGGACCGCGGCGGCGAGCGCGTTGCGGTGCGCGTTGTTCCCGTGGGCGCCGTTCTGCGCGGCGTCGAGCGCCTGCGCGATCGGCTCGCATTCGCGCAGCACTTCGCATCCCCAGTCGCGCAAGCTCGCCTTGTGCGCGCCGCGCTCGAGCGCGAGGCCCGGCTCGCGGCCCCCGGCGGCGACCGCCTGCTTGTTGCGCCCGACCGCGCCGATCTCCTCCTTCGTGTCGGGCGGGCTCTCGGAGAGCAGGCAGTGCAGCAGGTAGACGTCGAGGAAGCGGCAGGTGTCGGGCGCGATGCCGATCGCGGCATAGGGGTCGAGATCCATGGCGCGCACCTCGACGTACTCGACGCCGCGCTCGCGCAGCGCGTGCAGCTGGCGCTCGCCCGGCTTGATCCTGCGCTTGGGGCGGATGGTGCTGTAGAACTCGTTCTCGATCTGCAGCATGCTGGTCGAGAGCTGGCGGTAGTCGGTGCCGTTCATGATGCCGATCGATTCGTACTTCGGATAAGGCTTGGTGAGCGCGTCCTGCAGGCAGGCGGTGTAGCTGTCCAGGCTGTTGTAGCTCACCGCGAGCGAGTCCTGCGCCTCGGAGAGGTAGCCCAGGCGCCCCATGCGCAGCGAGGTGGCGTGCGGCAGGTAGAGCGTGCCCTCGGAGAGCTTCTGCAGCCGGTGCGGGCGCCCCTGCACGAAGCTCGGGCACACCGCGGGCGAGGCGCCGAAGAGATAGAGCAGGAGCCAGCCGGTGCGCCTGAAGTTGCGGATGAGCGCGAAGTACGCCTCGGTCGGATCGCGGTATCCGGGCAGCGGCCAGACCGATTCGGGCAGCGAGAAGTTGTAGTGCACGCCCGAGATCGCCTGCATGCGCCTGCCGTAGCGGTGCGCGAGGCCCATGCGGTACACGCTTTTCGCGCGGCCGATGTTGGATGAGCCGTAGCGCCCGATCGGGATGTCCTTCTCGGCGGGCAGGCCGCAGGGCATGCTCGCGCACCACATCACCTCGTCGCCAATGCGCCTGTAGACGAACTGGTGGATGCGCTCGAGCTCCGCGAGACAGGGCGCGACCCCCGGATGGATACCGGTGATCAGCTCGAGCTGCGACTCGCTGAAGTCGGTGGTGATGTGCGGATGCTTGAGCGCCGAGCCGAGCTCAGTCGCGTGGGGCGTGAGCGCGAGCGAGCCCTCGGGCGTGACGCGCAGGCTCTCCTTCTCGATCCCGCGCCGCAGGCCTTTCAGCACGGCGGGGGAAAGCGCACGCAGTCGTTCTTGGAAAAGGCCTTGTGTCATGGATTGGGGACGGCACGGAACCCCGCGGAGCACGGGATGGCGGTACAGGTCCGGGCTGAATTATCGCGCGGGAGAAGCGAGGCCGCTACCCCGTCGAGCAGTGGGGCAAGGTCATCCGCGAGGCGGGAATCAAGGCGGAGTAAGGGTTACCGCCGGGCGTGCATGCCGAAGCCGCCGGGCCGCAGAAGCGCCGTCCTGAGCGAAGCGAAGGATCCCCGGGGGGTACTGCGCGTGCAGAGTTCCCTCGCTGAGCCTGTCCTGAGGGGACCGAAGGACCTCCGTTGGCACAGCGTGCTTGCAGAGTTCCCTCGCTTGCGCTCGGGATGACATGCTCGGGATGACCTGCCGCTGCGGGCCCGGCGGCCGCGGTTTCTAGGCTTTCTTGCCGACCGTGCCTTGCGCGACCGGTGCCTTGAAGAGGATGTAGACGCCCCGGCCGAGCTGCCAGACGCAGAGGAGGAAAACGATCGTCAGCAGCAGATAGCCGACGGTCTTGAGGACGCTGTTCTTGGGCTGCGGGCGCAGGGCCGGCCGCGACGGCGCCGGCAGGCCGGGCAGCGCGCATTCCACCCCGAAGGGGATGCGGTCGGATTCGCGGCGATAGGCGTGCAGGTCCATACCTGACACGAAGCAAAAAGCGAGCCCCTCGGTTGACAAGCTCGAATAATCAAGGCTTATAGCGACTTTCCGCATTGCAGCAAACGCCCTTGCATTATCCGAAATCCGACAGGTGCGTCAGCCCTCAGTCAGCCCGGGCAGCCGCGCGCGCCCTCCACCTTGGGCTCGGATTGGGCCGCAGTTCCGGTCGCTGTGAAGCTGGCCCCGGTGAAGCGATCGACCGCGACGAGCCCCGCGTACTTGGCCGCGAAGTAGTGGGCGAGCACCAGGTCGGCGGTGCTCGCATGCGCGGCTTCTGCGGCGGGGAGGCCGCTCGCCTTTGCTTTCGTGGCGCCGTGGGCATCGCCCGCCATCAGCACGACGCAGGCGCCGAGTACCAGCGCCGTCGCGGTGCCGATGCAGAAAGTGACGAAAAGCGTCGCGAGAAGATCGACGACGAGGAGACGCATCCTGGGCCTGCCGCCTGAAGAAGCTTCCATCTGAGCACCTTTGCACATGTCCGGCCCTCTGTCGGGCCGTGCCTTGCATTGAAACGCCCGAAAAGGGCGTGCGGATGCGGGAAAGAGGGAAAACTGCAGAAGAATTGTGGCAGGAGGATGAAATTCCGACCCTCCCTGATCCCCAGCGCTATAGTTACCGGGAGGAGTACCGGCAGCACCATGCTCCGTTTCCTGCCGGTGGAGCCTCTGCTGTAGCATAGGCACCCCACTTGATGATCGCCACGGAATCTATGGAGAAACATATGAAGATAGTCCGCCTGGCTGTTTCGCTTTTCTTCGCAATCGCCGTCGCTGCTCCCGCCCTCGCACAGTCCCCGCAGTCCCAGAAAGCCCCGAAGGGGAAGGCTGCCCCCAAGGAGATCGTGATCGGGCACGTGGCCGGGTACACCGGGCCGGTCACCAAGGACGCCACCGATATGGGCGTCGGCGCCCAGGTCTACTTCGACGCCGTGAACGCCAGAGGCGGCATGCTCGGCCGCAAATTCCGCATCCTCGTCATCGACGACCACTTCAAGCCGGACGAGACCGTGCAGTTCATCCTCTCGTTGAACGGCAAGATCTCGGCGCTGCTGTCGCCCGTGGGCTCGGCGAACTTCGACAGGGTGCTCAAGGAAGGCGTGCTCGAGAAGATCGACTTCCCCATCCTGGGCGTCATCCCGGGCGTGGAGTCCTTCCGCCAGCCGCTGCGCAAGAACATGTACCATTTCCGGGCCGGCGACCTGGACCAGCTGGAGAAGATCGTGGTGCTCACGACCTCCGTGGGCCAGAGCAAGATCGCCGTGCTCGCGACCGACAACCCGAACGGCGAGTCGGTCATCGCCTACCTGAACGGCACGCTCGCCAAGCGCAACCTCAAGCTCGCCGCAGCGCCGAAGTACGTCATCGGTCCCAAGATCGACTGGGCGCCGGCCATCAAGGCGCTCCAGACTGCGCAACCCGACGTGGTGATCCTCCTCGGGCCTCCGTTCGCCACGGCGGGCTTCATCAAGGAGGCGAAGACCGCGGGCCTGGCCTCCTCGCTCTACGGCCTCTCCTACACCGACCACAGGCTGGCCACCAAGCTCGCGGGTAACCAGCTCGTGCGCGGCGTCGCGATCGCGCAGGTCTTTCCGAACCCGGCCAACAGGGTGGTGCCGCTCATCAAGGAATTCCGCGACAACTTCGATAAGTACGGCAAGGAGAAGGGCGTGGTGCCCTCGCACTTCAACCTCGAGGGCTACATCGCCGGGAAGATCATTTTCGAGGCGATCCGCAAGAGCAAGGACTCATCGGCCGCCGGCGTGGCGCGCGGCCTGGAGATGCTCAAGGACTTCGACCTGGGCGGCTACGTGGTGGACTTCTCGCCCACCAAGCACACCGGCTCCACGTTCGTCGACATGTCGATCATCAGCGGCTCGGGCGAGCTGATCTACTAGCGTTATCCGGAAACTTCCGGCGGCCGGGGCTCTCCAAGGGGTCCCGGCCGTTTGTTTTGACGCTATAGTCGCCGCATGCCCCGCCGCATCGCCATCGTCGAAGACGACGCCGCCATCCGCGCCAATACCGCCGACGCGCTGAAGAAGCACGGCTACGAGGTCAGCGCGTACGCGGCGCGCGGCGAGGCGATGGGCGCTTTCAGGGCGCGCCTGCCCGACCTCGCGCTGATCGACATCGGCCTGGGCGAGGAGCCCGACGGAGGGTTCGCCTTGTGCCGCGACCTGCGCGCGATGTCGCCCGCGCTGCCGATCCTGTTCCTCACCGCGCGCGACTCGGACTTCGACGCGGTCTCGGGCCTGCGCCTGGGCGCGGACGACTATCTCACCAAGGACGTGAGCCTGCCGCACCTGCTCGCGCGCATCTCGGCGCTGTTCCGCCGGATCGACGCGCTGCGCGAGCCGAAGGCGGCCGAGGAGTTGCTCGAGCGGGGGCTGCTCAAGCTCGACGCGAAGCGCTTCACCGCGGCGTGGCAGGAGAAGGCCGTGGAGCTGACGCTGACCGAGTTCTGGATGGTGCACACGCTCGCGAAATTCCCCGGCCACGTGAAGGACCGCGAAGCGCTGATGCGCGAGGCGAACCTGGTCGTCGACGAGGGCACGGTGACCTCGCACGTGAAGCGCATCCGCAGGAAATTCGCCGCGGTCGATCCGGGCTTCGACCAGATCGACACGGTGTACGGCATGGGCTATCGCTGGAAAGCCTGAGGTCCGATGAGTGTTGGCGAAGCCCCGGCGCCGCCGTGAAACTTCCCGCCTTCAGCCTGCGCGTCAAGCTCGCGTTCGTGTCGGTCCTCCTGCTCGCGCTGCCCTGGGCGGGCTACAACTACGTGCGCCAGATGGAGCGCTTCCTGCTCGAGGGCGAGGAGCAGGCGCTGCTCGCGACCGCGCGCGGCGTTGCGACCGCGCTGCACGACCGGCCGGGACTGATGCGCGCGCCGCCCTCGCGCGACGACGATCTGCGGCGCGAGGCGGAGGAGGAGCTGCGGCGGCTCGGCGCCGAGCAGGGCGACACGGCCCCCGCGCCCGAAGGCTCCGAGGCGCGCGACGCGGCGATCATCGACCGCGAAGAGTCGGCGGCGCGGCGCGAGATCGCGGAGATCGCGGAGATCCTGAAAGGGGTCGAGCGCACCACCTCGCGCATCTGGGTGGTGACGCGCGAGCTGCGCGTGCTCGCTCTCGCGGGGAGCCTCAAGCGCGAGGGCGGCGAGGCGCCGGAGACCCTCACCCGGCACCTGCTCGGGTTTCTCATCCCGCGCCCGAGCGAGGATTTCGACGACGCCATCGCCGACGACGTGCTCGCCACCGGGCGCGAGATCTCGGGCGCCCTGTCGGGCCGGCCGGGGGTGCGCCTGCGCAACACGCCCGACGGCAAGGCGGTCGTGATTTCGGCCGCGCATCCGATCTGGAACGGCGACGAGGTCGTGGGCGCCGTGGTGGTCGAGGAGAGCACCAACCCGATCCTCTCGGTGCGCAGCCTCGCGCTCGAGCGGCTCGTGGTGCTGACGCTCGCCGTGTTCGCCGCCGCCGCGGCGCTGCTCATCTGGTTCGCGACGCGCATCTCGACGCGCATCCGCAAGCTGCGCGACGAGGCCGAGACCGCGATCGACGCGCACGGACGCTTCGCCCGTCCTCATTCACGTCTGCTTACCGCGCAGGACTCAAGCGACGAGATCGGCGACCTGTCGCGCAGCTTCTCGGCCATGCTCGCCAAGCTGTCGCAGCACCATGCCTACCTCGAGAGCATGGCGAGCCGGCTGTCGCACGAGCTGCGCACGCCGATCGCCGTGGTGCGCAGCTCGCTCGAGAACCTCAAGCTCGCGCCCGCCGACAGCCGCGTCTACATCGAGCGCGCCGAAGAGGGCCTGCGGCGCCTGGGCACGATTCTCACGCGCATGAGCGAGGCGACGCGCCTGGAGCAGGGGCTCGCCTCGGTCGAGCGCGAGCCCTTCGACCTCGCCGCGGTCGTCGCGGGCTGCGTCGAAGGCTACCGGCTCGCGTATCCGGGCCAGCCCTTCGAGCTCGGCCTCCCCCGAGAGAAGGCGGTCGCGAGCGGGTCGCCCGACCTCGCGGCCCAGCTCCTCGACAAGCTCATTGCCAACGCGGTGGATTTCTCGCGCGACGGCGAGCCGGTCCGGGTGTCGCTCGGCGTCGCCGACGGAACCGCGAGCCTGTGCGTGACGAACCGCGGCCCGGCGCTCCCCGAGACGATGCGCGGCAAGCTCTTCGAATCGATGGTCTCGGTGCGCACCGAGCGGGGCCGGGACGGGAAATCCGGCGAGCCGCACCTGGGGCTCGGGCTGTACGTGGCGCGGCTCGTCGCCGAATTCCACGGCGGGGCGATCAGCGCGGACAATCTCGCGTCGGGGAACGGCGTCGCGGTCACCGCGACCTTCCGACTCGCGTAGAATCGGGCAGGAAGTGGAGGGGAATCCACCGGCGTGGACACCGAGCACTACGATCTCCTGATCATCGGCGGCGGCATCAACGGCGCGGGCATCGCGCGCGATGCCGCCGGGCGCGGCCTGAAGGTGCTGCTGGTCGAGCAGAACGATCTCGCCTCGGCGACCTCGTCGGCCTCCACCAAGCTTATCCACGGCGGACTGCGCTATCTCGAGTATTTCGAGTTCCGCCTCGTCGCCGAGGCGCTCGCCGAGCGCGAAACGCTGCTCAGGATCGCCCCGCACATCGTCTGGCCGCTCGAATTCGTGCTGCCGCACGAAAAGCACCTGCGGCCCGCGTGGATGATCCGCGCCGGCCTGTTCCTCTACGATCATCTCGGCCACCGCATGCTCGGCTTCGGTGCGAGGAGTTCGCTGCCGATGTCGAAGGGCGTGCGCCTCGCCGGCGAAGGCTACGGCGCGGGCCTGAAGCCCGAGTTCGAGCGCGGCTTCCTGTACTACGACTGCTGGGTGGACGATGCGCGCCTGGTGGTGCTCAACGCGCGCTCGGCGGCCGCGCACGGCGCGACCATCCTGACCCACACGCGCTTCGTGTCGGCGCGGCGCGAGGGCGGGGAGTGGGCCGCGAACCTGGACGGCGAGCGCGGCAGCCGCAAGGTGCGCGCGAACGCGATCGTGAACGCCGCCGGGCCCTGGGTGAGGCAGGTGCTCGACGAGGCGCTCAAGATCAGGCTTCCCGCGACGGTGCGCCTGGTGAAGGGCAGCCACATCGTCGTGCCGCGCATCCACGAGGAGCGCCACGCCTTCATTTTGCAGAACCCGGACAGACGCGTGATCTTCATGATTCCCTACGAGCGGCAGTTCACGCTCGTCGGCACCACCGACGTGCCGGTCACGCGCGACGATTACCGCGCGAAGATCTCGCGCAAGGAGATCGAATACCTTTGCGAGGCGGCGAGCCGCTACGCGCAGAAGCCGCTCACGCCCGGCATGGTGGTGTGGAGCTATTCGGGCGTGCGCCCGCTCTACGACGACGGCAGCGAAAATCCGTCTGCGGTGACGCGCGATTACCACCTGCTGCTCGATGCCGGAGCGGAACCGGGCGCCGCGCCGCTCCTCTCGGTGTTCGGCGGCAAGATCACCACGTACCGGAAGCTCGCCGAGCAGGCGATGGAAAAGCTCTCCGCGCGTTTTCCCGGCAAGCCCGCCTGGACGCACGCCGAGCCCCTCCCGGGCGGGAATCTGAACGGACGGAGCTTCAGGGGGCTGCTCCTCGACTACCGCAGGCGCCATCCGCGCCTGCCCAAGGTCTGGCTCACGCGCGTGCTGCGCAGGCACGGGGCGCTCGCCGGGGAAATCATCGGCGACGCGCGCGAGGAGCACGGGCTGGGCACGAACTTCGGCGGCGGCCTCTACGAGCGCGAGCTCGAATACCTGGTGAGGAACGAATGGGCGCGCGAGGCCGAGGACGTGCTGTGGCGGCGCACCAAGTGCGGCCTGCACATGACCGCGGCCGA
>Ga0137403_10003310_pt2 | contig 15471 bp, 11 predicted proteins | sample CZOMad2_1_16fung_FD_122057 | JGI IMG/M metagenome (GOLD analysis project Ga0137403, IMG submission 122057) | Vadose zone soil fungal communities from Angelo Coast Range Reserve, California, USA - CZOMad2_1_16fungal (Hybrid Assembly) | ecosystem: Environmental > Terrestrial > Soil > Vadose zone... | reverse complement strand
AGCCGTATGCGGGAAAGCCGCACGTACGGTTCTGTGCGGGGGGCGCTCAGTAATGAATGAGCGTCCCTACCGCGACCACCTCCGCGTGAATCCTGCTATGGCGACCCGACCGAATCATCTTGACATGTTCGCTATATGTTCCTATGCTACTGCAGGCCAGACGCGATTGTCAGGCCTCGATATTTGACATCGTGGATCAGCAAGGCCCGAACACCGGCCGATTTCGCGCCGGCCCAGCCCGCGACTCGGCCGCGCTCGGAAATGATCGCGCCCTTCAGCCGGAAATCGCGATAACGCAGAATGCGATAGCCTTGAATTCCGAGTTTCGAGGTTGGACCCTTCCCGTCGAGACACACCCTTCACTGCGTCACGATGATCGTGCCGGTCATATTCTCGCTCTGATGCTTGAGGCAGATATAGCGATAGGTGCCGGGCAGGGTGAACTTGTGGGCGAAGGTCTCGCCCGGCGGGATGTCGCCGGAGGAAAACGCCTCGGCGCCGGCGGGCACGACGACGGCGTTTGGATTGTCCGCCTGGGCGCGGTCGAAGGTGACGGTGTGGCCGAACAGGCTCTGGTTGCGCCACAACACCACCTGACCCGCCTTGATGGTCACGGTCTGCGGGCTGAAGGCGAGGGTCGTCGTCATGTCCACGATCTGGTCGTAGATGCCGGGCGGCAGGTCATAGGCCGGCCCGCTCGTGTTGCAGCCAGCCAGCAGCAGCGTGGTCAGCACGGCGGCCGGCAGGAGACGGCGAACGATCGACATGCATTCCTCCTTTCGATCTTTCCCCATCGGGGCACCTAGTATCACGGCCCCGGCCTTGCTACGATAGGTTGTTCCCTGCGGATCAAGCGGTCCGCCCGGCCGGCAGGCGATGGGGCAGCGCCATGGCCAAGGTGCAAGTCGAGACCACGCTTCATGTTCCCGCCTCGGCGGTGTGGAACATGGTCGGCGGATTCAACGAATTGGCCCGTTGGCATCCCGCCGTGGTCAAGAGCGAGGAGGTCAAGGAGAAGGGCGGCGTCACGGCCCGGCGGCTCACGCTCAGCGACGGCGGCGTCATCGTCGCCCAGCTCGAGCAGCATGACGACAAGGCCCGCACCTACAGCTATTCGGTCGTGGAGACGCCCCTGCCGGTGGCCGGCTACCGCGCCAGCCTGCATGTGCGCGAGGCCGCCGACGGCCACAGCTGCACGGTGGCCTGGATCAGCGAGTTCGAGCCGTCCGGTGCGCCCGAGGGCGAGGCCATCAAGGTCATCCGCGGCCTCTACGAAGTCGGCTTCGACAACCTGCGCAAACTGTTCGGCAGCTAGGGAGGAATCGACAGCATGTCCAAGGTGAGTCTATCGACGCAACTGCCGGTCCCCGCCCGCACGGTGTGGGACACCATCGGCGGCTTCAACGCCCTGGCGAAGTGGCACCCGGCCATCGCCAAGAGCGAGGAGACCAAGAAGGACGGCGCCAGCATCCGCACGCTCACGCTGCATGGCGGCGGCAGCATCGTCGAGCGGCTCGACGCCAAGGACGACAAATCGCGCACCTACAGCTACTCGATCCTCGAAGGCCCGCTGCCGGTGGCCAGGTACCACGCCACCCTGCATGTCACGGAGAACGCCGGCGGCATGGGCTGCACGGTCGAATGGTCGAGCGAGTTCGAAGCCGCCGGCGCCCCCGCCAGCGAAGCCGAAAAGGTCATCCGCGGCGTCTACGAGGCCGGCTTCAACAACCTGCGCAAGATGTTCGGGGGATAGAACGTCCTCGCCCCGTCGAATGGTCTTGACGGAAGCGCACGCCACCCAACATCTCCGTGCATGGCCGAGCACAATGCCGAAGCGTCGGCAGAGACGTCTCCCCGTGCGCGTCGACAGGTAATGAGGCTGTTGTCGACCGCTGTCTGCGGCGCATTTGCCATGGGCGTCGCCGGTTGCGTGCAGGAGCAGGCGCGAGAGTGGGAGCGGCCTGACTGGATGCGCTCGAAGCAAGGCACCAACGGCAACGGCCACGGGCGCCGCTGAGAGCCGACAGCTTTCTTCTCACGGAAAATTGCACCGCTCGCCCGTGATCGTCGCGAAGCCCTTGCGCTCGTCGACGTCGACGGAGAAGCGGAACTCGGAATCGCCGATCACCATCTGATGCTTCAGCGGCACCACGCCGCTGGCGTCGATGGCCTGGCCGGTGGGCGGTGCGAAATGGACGGTGATCGGCTGGGCCGGATCGAACCAGGATTCCTTCTTGCCCTTGTTGTCGAGCGCCGGCTGGCCGTCGGCGGTGACCGTGATCTTGCGGTCGCTGAAGACGGCCGAGGCCTCCTTGCCGGCCTTGCCGACCGGCGTCTTCACCTGCACGTGCTTGGTCTCCGGCTTGTCGTCGCACACCCGCGGGTTGGCCGCCGCATTGATGAAGAAGGTGAGGCGGCCGATGTCGACACCGGCGGCGAGCTTGCTGTTGGCGAGATCGAGCAACGCCTTGGAATCGCCGGCCGGCATGTCCGCCTTGTAGCGCAGCTCCCAATCCTTTGCCTGCTGCTGTGCCTGCGTCGTCCGTGCCCGCAGGCCGGCATTCTCGGCCTGCAGCGTCTGCAGCTGGGTCGCCAGCTCGGCGATCCTGTCGTTCTTCCGGCGGACGTCGATCTCGGCCAGCGACGTGCCGGTCTCATAGGCGAACATGCCGGCGAGCGCGACGAGGGCGAGAGCAGCCGCCCACTTCACCACGGCCCACATCACGCGGCGCCGCGCCCGCGCCTGCCGCTCCGCCATGCCCAAGCTGCCCAAGCTCATGCCCGCGCTCTTCCCCTCACGCGTTGGTCGCCGGCGCCGAGAATCGCACTCCGATGCTGTGTCGCGCAAGGATGGCAATAGTGCGGCGGCAAGTCGGCAGCCCGAAAACGAAAGCGGCGGCCCGCCGGGGCCGCCGCGTCGCCAGAGTTCAGAGCAGCGCTCAGGTTGCCTTGATATTCACGGCCGCCGTGCGGCCGCGCTCGCTGGCGAGTTCGTAGTTCACTTTCTGCCCTTCGTTCAGGGTCTGCAGGCCCGCCCGCTGCACCGCGCTGATATGGACGAACACGTCCTTCGAGCCGTCGCTGGGGACGATGAAACCGAAACCCTTCGTCGGGTTGAACCACTTCACAGTACCGATCGCCAATGTGGCCTCCTCAACTAGCAAGACACGACAATAGGTCACGGCACGCGCGCATCGCGGGCCGCGGCACGATCACGACTTCCGGCTGGTGTCCTGGGGTGCCCCTGAACGACAGGAGCATTGTGCGTGGATCATCGAGGCAGAGAAGTAGAGCATAGTGCATGGCCTAGATGCGGAAGGCGGTCGCCAAAGTCAAGCGCCGGTTCCGTGACATTTGCGGCGAATCCGCCTGGATTGCCGCGGCCGCCGGCGCTAGATTTGACCGAACGATCAGGTTCACGGGAGAAAGGCGAAGCCGATGTCCACAGTGATCCGCGGCGGTACGATTGTCACCGCCGACCAGACCTATCGCGCCGACGTCTATTGCGCCGACGGCATCACAAAGGCGATCGGTGACAAGCTCGATGTCCCCGCCGGGACGCGCACCGTCGATGCCCGCGGCCAGTACGTCATGCCCGGCGGCATCGACCCGCACACCCATATGGAGCTGCCCTTCATGGGCACGGTGGCGAGCGAGGATTTCCTCTCCGGCACCGCCGCCGCCGCCGCCGGCGGCACCACCATGATCATCGATTTCGTCATTCCCAATCCCAAGACCTCGCTGCTCGAGGCCTACGAGCAGTGGCGCGGCTGGGCCAAGAAGGCGTGCCAGGACTATTCCTTCCACGTCGCCATCACCTGGTGGTCGGACCAGGTCAGCGAGGAGATGGGCGTCCTCGTGCGCGACAAGGGCGTCAACAGCTTCAAGCATTTCATGGCCTACAAGGGCGCCATCATGGTGAGTGACGAGCAGCTGATCGCCAGCTTCTCGCGCTGCCTCGAATTGGGCGCCATCCCCACCGTGCATGCCGAGAACGGCGAGATCGTCTGGCATCTTCAACAGAAGCTTTTGAAGATGGGCATCACCGGTCCCGAGGGCCATCCGCTCTCGCGTCCGCCGGAAGTAGAGGGCGAGGCCGCCAACCGCGCCATCAAGATCGCGGGCATCGTCAACACCCCGATCTATATCGTCCACAACTCCTGCATCCAATCGCTCGATGCCATCACGCGCGCGCGGCTCGACGGTCAGCGCGTCTACGGCGAGGTGCTCGCCGGCCACCTCGTGATCGACGACGCCGTCTATCGTCACCAGGACTGGACCTTCGCGGCTGCGCATGTGATGAGCCCGCCTTTCCGCTCGCGCGAGCATCAGGAGGCGCTGTGGAAGGGCCTGCAGGCCGGCACGCTGCAGACCACCGCCACCGATCATTGCTGCTTCTGCGCGCCGCAGAAGGCCATGGGGAAGGGCGACTTCACGCGCATCCCCAACGGCACCGGCGGCGTCGAAGACCGCATGGCCATCCTGTGGACCACCGGCGTCAACACCGGCAAGTTGACGCCGAACGAATTCGTGCGGATCACCTCGAGCAACGCAGCCCAGATCTTCAACGTCTACCCGCGCAAGGGATCGATCAGCGTCGGCGCCGACGCCGACATCGTCGTCTGGGACCCCAAGGGCACGCGCACGATCTCGGCCAAGACCCACCACCAGAAGGTCGACTTCAACATCTTCGAGGGCCTGACCTGCACGGGCGTGCCGAGCCACACCCTCAGCCAGGGCCAGCTGCTGTGGGCCGACGGCAAGCTCGATGTGAAGGAAGGCGCCGGCCGCTACATCAACCGCCCGACCTTCCCGGTCGTCTACGAGGCGATGAAGAAGCAGGGCGAGCTGCGCACGCCGAAGCCGGTCGTGCGGCACGCGGCGGAGTAGGGCGACCGGCGGTCGCCCTCCAAGTCCCGAGGCGCAACCGGCATCAAGACGTGACGAACACGTCCTGACCGAGCGTGATCAAGTCGCCGGAGTTGCTGGTATTGATCGTGGCGACGGTCAATTCGAAGCCGTTGCCGGCATTGCCGTCGGCATCGACGTGCACATCGAAATGCCCCGCTCCACCAGTGATCTGCACCAGTGCGGCCCGCGCTCCGTTGCCGACACCCAGCGAATCGAACAAGCCGCTGAGGTCGAGGCCGTCCTGACCGTTGAGGCCGCCCCCGAACCCACTGATCACGTCGTGACCGTCGAGAGCGCTCGTATAGCTGACAAGCGTGAAGCTACCGCCCGCAAGGGTGATGACATCGTCGCCCTTTCCGGCGACGATCAAGTCCTGACCGCCTCCACTTGTGATGGTGTCGTTGCCATCCCGGCCGAAAAGGAAATTGCCGCTTACGCTGCTGTCGCCGGTCAGCTTGTCGGCAGAGGACGAACCGTAGATGTCCGATATGTTGAAGAACGTATCCGTTCCCTGGCTGGCGCTGATGAACTGCGCGGCACCCTGCAGGCCGAGATTGACAGTGACGCCGTCGGCTGAATTGAAATACTCCAGGGCGTTGAAGCCACCGCCACCATTGATAAAGTCGTTACCACCCTGACCCTCGAAAAACTCGTCGTTGTTGCCGCCGATGATGGTGTCGCTGGAATCGCTGCCGAGGACGCCCTGGATGGCGATCAGCGTGTCAATGCCGCCGGAGCCGTCGAGCGCGTGACCGGCGGCGACGCCGAACTGCATCGTGCTCGACAGGTTGACTGTGACGGCGCTCGCCGCATTGCCATACGACGCTTCGTCGAACTGGCCGACGACCCCGCGCAGGATGTCGTTGCCCGCGCCGCCCTCCATGAAATCGCCACCTCCGCCGCTGCTGAGCGAATCGTTGCCGGCCAGGCCGAAGAGGTTGTTGGAACCGCTGTTGCCGGTCAGCGTGTCGTTGAAAGCGCTGCCGCTGAGTTCGTCAATATTGAGGAGCAGATCGGATCCTTCGCCGGCGCCGACCTGCTGAAGGACGCCCTGCAGCGCCAGGCTGACATGCACGCCTGCGGTCGCCTTGAAGTAGTCCACCTCGTCGAAGCCGGTGACGCCGTCAAGCGTGTCGTTGCCCGCGCCGCCGCGTAGGTTGTCGCCGCCGTCGCCGCCGGACAGGCTGTCGTCGCCACCACGGCCCTGCAGGAAGTTGTCGTTGGCGTCGCCGCTCAGCGTGTCGTCGAACGCCGATCCGTCCAGGCCCTCGAAATTCGTGTAGAGGTCGTTGCCCTGGCTGGCGCTGATCGGTTGCGACCCGCCCTGCAGCGCCAGGCTGGCGATTACCGCGTCGGTCGAGCTGAAGAAGTCGATGTCATCGAAACCGGTACCCCCGCCGCCGTCGGCCGTGTCGTTGCCGCCCATCGGCTCGAAGAAATCGTCGATATTGTCGGCACCGAAGAACTGGTCGCCGAAGTCGCCGCCACGGGCGCCCTGGATGTTGATGAGCGCATCCGTGCCGCCAAGGCCATCCTGCGCGGTATGGGCAGCGACACCGGCGTGCATGACGTCCGTCAGGTTGATGATCGCACCGACTTTCGCGTCCTCATAGGCGGCCTCTGCAAAGTCGCTGAAAGACTTTCCTTCAAGCGTGTCGTTGCCTGTGCTGCCGAACAAGTAGTCGGCTCCGCCGCCGCCGACTAGCGAGTCGTTGCCGTCTTTTCCATAGATGCTGTTGTCCGCGTCTGTACCGATCACCGTGTCGTTGAAATCGCCGCCGCGTGCGTCCTCGATGTTCAGCAGGACGTCCTTGCCTTGGTCGGCGCTGATGGTTTGTGCCGTGCCGTCCTGGATGGTCAGATCGACGGTCACGGCGTCTTTGGCCGCGCGATAGTCGGCGCGGTCGATGCCGGCGCCGCCGTCAAGGGAGTCGTTGCCCTCGTCACCCCGCAGGTTGTCGTCGCCGACTCCGCCGACGAGCGTGTCGTCGCCGGTGCCGCCAAACATGAACGCCCTGTCGCCGGTGGCGCTCTGACCGTTGATCCGGTCATTGCCGTCATTCCCATAGAGAAAATCGGTCTGGCCGCCGCCGCCATTGACCGTGTCGTTGCCGCCGGTGCCCTGGATCACCTCGGCATTGGCGCCTTGATCCTTGCCGGTGAGGCCGACGGGCGTGAACACCGTCGTAAGGTCGGGATTGCCGCCATAGAACAGATTGAATTCCGATCCGAAGTCACCGGTGAAAGAGGCGATGGCGGCGCCGGCATACTGATTGACGATCCGGATGGCCTGGGTCGGATCGAAGTCGGCGTTTCCGGCGTCTTTGTCCACGACGGCCTGGATCAGGAGGTCATTGCCGTCGCGCTTCACGTCCCAGTCGTACGGGCTGCCGATCAGCGCCACATGATCGAGGCCGTTGTCGCCCGCATTGACGATGTCGGTGCCGTCCTTGCTGGCGTAGAGATAGGTATCCGCCCCGGCGCCGCCGTTCAGCGTGTCGATGCCGAGGCCACCGTCCAGCGTGTCGTTGCCGGCGAGGCCGCCGAGGACGTTGTCGCCGTCGTTGCCGGTCAGCAGATTGGCCAGCGTGTTGCCAGTGCCCTTGATGTTGCCGCCGCCGGTGAGCGTAAGACGTTCGATGTTGACGCCGAGCACGTAGTTCGGTGCCGAGCTCAGGACGGTGTCGGTCCCGGCATTGGCGGCCTCATTGACCACGTCGCTGTCGCTGTCGACGATATATGTGTCGTTGCCCTTGCCGCCGGCCATGGTGTCGGCGTCGCCGCCGCCGTCGAGCGTGTTGTTGCCGTCGTTGCCGGTGAGGGCGTTCTTGCCGGCGTTCCCGGTGCCGGAGACGGCCGCGCCGGTCAGCGTCAGATTCTCGACATTGGCGATCGCCGCCAGGCTGAAGTCGACCGAGCTCTGCACCGTGTCTGTGCCTTCGTCGGCCGCCTCCGAGATCGTATCGTTGCCGACGCCGGCAGCCACGACATAGATGTCGTTGCCCTTGCCGCCGGCCAGAGAATCGTCGTCGGGTCCGCCCGATAGCGTGTCGTTCCCCAGGCCGCCGGCCAGCGTATCCATCCCGCTGCCGCCGCTGAGGCTGTTGTTGCCGTCACTGCCGGTGATGATGTTGTCGCCGCCATCACCGGTCCCGTTGATCGCGGCCACGCCCAGAAGCGTCAGGTTTTCGATGTTCGCGAACGCCGCCAGGCTGAGGGTGATCGACGACTGGATCTCGTCACCGGGGTCGCCGCCGGTGTCGCTCACAACGTCCTTCAGGCTGTCGACGACATAGATGTCGTTGCCGCTGCCGCCGGCGATGCTGTCGTTGCCCTTGCCGCCGTCGAGCGTGTCGTTGCCGCCATTGCCTGTCAGCGTATTGGCGCCAGTATTGCCGGTGAGCTTGTTGTTGCCCGTGTCGCCCGTGGCTGTGCCCGCCGTGCCCAGCAGTGTCGCATTCTCGATGTTGTCGAATTTTGCATCGTTGAGATCGAGGTTGAAGGTGGCGGCCACGGTGTCGCCGCTGTCGCTGATTCCCTCGTTGAAGACGTCCTTGGCGGAGTCGAGTATATAGGTGTCGTTGCCGACGCCGCCGGTCAGGCTGTCGTCGCCGGTGCCCCCGTCGAGGGTGTCGTTGCCGCCGCCGCCGTCGAGGGTGTCATTGCCGGCGAGACCGCCCAGCTTGTTGTCGTTGCCATTGCCGCTGATCGCGTTGTTCAGGGCATTGCCGGTGCCGTCGATCTTGTCGCCGCCGGTCAGATCGAGGTTATCAACGTTGTTCCCGAGGGCAAAGCTGACCGAGCTTTTCACCAGATCGACGCCGCCGCCGGCGGCTGCCGTGAGCGTCTCCGTGACCGTGTCGCCGAGCTTGTCGACGATGTAGGTATCGTCGCCCTTGCCGCCGGCCATCTTGTCGGCGCCGGCCCCGCCGTCGAGCTGGTTCTTGCCGTCATTGCCGGTGATCGTGTTGGCTAGTTCGTTGCCGGTGCCGTCGAGGTCCAGGGTGCCGGTCAGCGTCAGGTTCTCGATGTTGGAGTTGGCGCCGAGGACGAAGGTGGCGCTGCTCAATACGGTGTCGGTGCCGCCGGGGCTGCCGCCGTTCTTCTCCGACACCTGGTCCGCGCTGCTGTCGACGACATAGGTATCGTTGCCGTTGCCGCCGTCCATGCTGTCGTCGCCGCCCTTGCCGTCGAGCTTGTTGGCGCCGGCATTGCCGATGAGGGTGTTGGCCACGCCGTCGGTGCCCGTGGCGTTGAGCGCGGCCGTGCCCAGCAGGGTCAGGTTCTCGATGTTGGCGAACGCGGCGAGGCTGAGCGTGATGGTCGATTGGATCTCATCGATCCCCTCGCCGAACACCTCCGCCAGCTTGTCGCCGGCATTGTCGAGGAAGTAGACGTCGTCGCCCTTGCCGCCGGCCAGGCTGTCGGCGCCGGTCTTCCCGTCCAAAGTATCGTTGCCGCCGCCGCCGCTCAGTGTATTGGCGCCGCTATTGCCGGTGAGGAAGTTCGCGTCGGTGTCCGTGCCTGTCGCACGCAGCGCCGCCGTCCCCAGCAGCGTTGCATTCTCGACGTTGGCAAAGGCCTTGTCGTTGAGGTCGATGTCGAATGCGGCTTGGACCGTATCCGTGCCGCCCGCCGCGCCTTCGCTGACCGCATCGTTGGCGACGCCGATGTCCAGGACATAGATATCGTTGCCGTCACCACCGCTCATGAGATCCTTGCCGGTGCCGCCGTCGAGCGTATCGTCGCCGTCGCCGCCGTTGAGCGTATCGTTGCCGGCGAGACCGCTCAGCTTGTTGTTCTTGCCGTTGCCGTCGATCTCGTTGTCGAGCGTGTTGCCGGTGCCGTCGATGGGTCCGAGGCTGTCGAGCAGCGTCAGGTTTTCCAGATTGTTGCCCAGCGTGTAGGTGACCGAGCTGTTGACCGTATCGATGCCGCCGCCGGCGGCCTGGGTCAGCGTCTCCGCGACTTTGTCGCCGGCGCTGTCGACCACGTAGCTGTCGTTGCCGGCACCGCCGGCCATGCTGTCGTTGCCGGTACCGCCGCTGAGACTGTCGTTGCCGGCGCCGCCATCGAGGGTATCGTTCCCGCTGCCGCCGTTCAGCGTGTCGTTGCCGTCGTTCCCGGCAAGCTTGTCGTTGCCGTCATTGCCGGCGAGCTGGTTGTTGCCGGTATTGCCGGTCAACGCATTGGCAAGTGCATTGCCGGTCCCATTGATGTCGCCGGCGCCGGCCACAAGCGTCAGGTTCTCGATATTGGTATCAAGCGTGAACGTGGCGGCGGTGCTGAATACGGTGTCGGCGCCACCCGCGGCGCCGATGCCGGACTCGGCGACCTTGTCGTCGACACTGTCGACCGCGTAGCTGTCGTTGCCGGCGCCGCCGTCCATGCTGTCGTTGCCGGTGCCGCCGACCAGGGAATCGAGGCCGGCGCCACCGATCAGCGTATCGTTGCCGCCCAGCCCGGCAATCGTGTCGTTGCCATTGAAGCCGGAGAGGTTGTCGTCCAACGGCGAACCGCTGATGCTGTCGCTGCCGGCGAACAAGGCTGCGAGGAAGCCCTGGGAATTGCCGCTATTTACGAAGTTCCGGGCGGTTGCCGCCGGCATCGAGAATCCGGCAACGTCGAACAGCTCGTTTCCGCTGTCGAACACGCGAATGTGATTCAGCGTGCCGCCGACGAGGCCGTCGACGCTATAGGTGAAGCCCGTTCCGAAGAACTCCGTATAGGTCGACGGATTCTGCGGATTCGGATCGGCGGGATCGACGAGAATCAGGTGTGTCGGAGTGGCGGTCGTAACAGTGCCAACACCGAGCTGCGTGATATCGATTGCATTAAAATCGACGGCGGACGAACCGGCTGTGAACGTGGCCATGAAATCTCCCACCCTCTTTCGGCAGGGCTGGCGCCTGCCCATTCTTCTTTGGTGGGAGTCTTGAACACGTCGGCAACACGTAGAATAGCCGGCGAAAGACGATCCCGACCACTGCCTGAAACGCTACAATGAACACGAGGTCTTGTCACGAGCTTGTTAGAGAAATGATTCCTCTCTGCTTTGTGGCTTTTCCGTGAAAGAGTCATGATTCTGCATTTCATTGTGCAGTGCCGAAAACGAGACTGTTCATGACTTCTGTCTGCGACAATGATCGACGGGGCCAATGTCCTGCGAGACAGCCCTTGACCAGCGAATCGCCGTCGCCGACAGTTGCCGTTCAATGAACGAAACGACCGCAGGTCCAGTCGCATCCCGCGTCGTGCTCCATGTCGGCTGTGGACCCTACAATCCGAAGAAGCTGCATGAGGCCTTCCGCAAGGAGGGCTGGCGCGAGCTGCGGGTCGACATCAATCCCAACGTGAAGCCTGACATCGTCGCCTCCATGCTGGCGATGCCGATGATAGCAGCGGCCTCGGTCGACGGCGTCTGGTCCTCGCACAACATCGAGCATCTCTACGCGCACGAGGTTCCCGTGGCGCTCGCAGAGTTCCTGCGCGTGCTCCGGCCCGGCGGAGTCGTGCTGCTGACCATGCCGGATCTGCAGCGCGTGGCCGAGTTGATCGTCCAGGACAAACTCGACGAGCCCGCCTATAGCTCACCCGCCGGACCGATCGCGCCGCTCGATATCCTTTACGGCCACCGCCCGCAGATCGCCATGGGCAACGTCTTCATGGCCCATCGCACCGGCTTCACCGCGCGCACGCTCGCGCAGGTGCTCGCTAACGCCGGCTTCGATCGCGTCAAGGTCGAGCGCGGCAAGAGCTTCGATCTTTGGGCCGTCGGCTACAAGCCGGCCGCCGCCTAGGACATGCTTCCGCCGGATTCCCGACCTACTTCCGCCAAAAAGAACGCCTTCGATCCGCAGATCAGCGTGAGGGAGGCAAACCATGAAGTCTCGGCATTGCTTGGCATGGCCGTTGGCCGCGCTGCTGCTGTTGTCGCTGGCCGGCTGCGGCACCCGGTCGATTTCGGATTCCGGATATCGCGGCGGCTACTGGGGCGGCGGCAGCGACGACAACCGCCTCTACCGAGGCGAGCTGTCGGAGTTCGATGTGCTCGGCATCGAACGCGGCCAAGCGATTGCGGAGGGACAGATTCAGGAGTCGCTGGGTGTCCGCGAACGTCCCGCGCTCACCCGCGGCGCGTCGATCATGCTCATCCAGTCCGGCGCCATGTTCCCGGATGAACCGATGGTGCAGGCGTTGGAAGCGCGCTATGCCGTCGGCCAGTTTTCGGGCATTCCCGAAGAGCGGCCGCAGGTGGCATCGGCGGCGCCCGCCGTGCCGGCCTCCTACGCCATGGCGCTGCGGCTGGCCGCCGCCCGCGGCGGCTACGACAAGATCATCGCCTATTGGGGCGTGCTGGAGACGGCGCAGGAGGGGCTTGGCACCAAGGTGGTCTCCTGGGTGCCCATCGTCGGCAATCTCATTCCCGACGAAACGCAGCGTATGCGCATCCGCCTCAAGTTCGCGGTCATCGATGTGAAGACCGGGCAATGGGACCTGTACGCGCCGGAGCCTCTCGAGGACGACTCGATCAGCGCCAGCCTCAATCGTGCTTCCTCGGATCAGGGGCAGGTCGCGCTTTTGAAGGAAGCCGGCTACAAGGCCGCCGCCGCAGGCCTGTTTACGCGTTACTCGCCGTAGCCAGCGGGCGGGTGAACTCGACGCTCTGCGGCCGGCTCGGCAGGTCGAGTCGGGTGACGGCAGCCGGTGTCTCCGCGACGACCTTGCCGCGGCGGATCACCTGCAGTCGCGTCGCCTTCAGCCGGATCGCCTCGATCGGATCTGCACACTGCAGCACGACCATGTCGGCAAAGCAGCCGGGCGCCAGGCCGTAGCCGTCGAGGCCCAGGATCTTGGCCGGGTTCTCCGTCACCGCCGCGAAGCAGGCGCGCATGCCCTCGAGGCTCGTCATCTGCCCGACATGCACGCCCATGTGGGCGACCTCCAGCATGTCGCCGGAGCCCATGGAGTACCAGGGGTCCATCACGCAGTCGTGGCCGAAGGCGACGGTGAGGCCGGCCTTCATCAGCTCGGGCACGCGCGTCATGCCGCGGCGCTTCGGATAGGTGTCGTGCCGGCCCTGGATGACGATGTTGATGAGCGGATTGGCGATGGCATTGAGCTCCGCCTCCGCCATGAGAGCGATCAGCTTGCTGGCGTAGTAGTTGTCCATCGAATGCATGGAGGTGAGATGCGAGCCGGTGACGCGGCCCTGCAGCCCGAGCCGCGTCGTCTCATAGGCCAGCGTCTCCACATGGCGCGAGAGCGGATCGTCGGTCTCGTCGCAATGCATGTCGACCATGAGGCCGCGCTTGGCCGCGATCTCGCAGAGCGCGCGCACGGAAGCGGCGCCGTCGGCCATGGTGCGCTCGAAATGCGGGATGCCGCCGACCACGTCGACGCCGCGATCGAGCGCGATCTCCAGCTGTTTCACCGCGCCCGGCGAGCGGTAGTAGCCGTCCTGCGGAAAGGCCACGAGCTGGAGATCGAGATAGGGCTTCACCCGGCGCTTCACCTCCAGCAGCGCGTCGACGGCGAGCAGGCGCGGATCGCAGATGTCGACATGGCTGCGGATGGCCAGCAGCCCGCGCGCCGCCGCCCAGTCGCAATAGGCGAGCGCCCGCTCGATCACCGCCTCCGCCGTCAGCAGCGGCTTCAGCTCGCCCCAGAGCTGGATGCCCTCCAGCAGCGTGCCCGACTTGTTCATGCGGGGCAGGCCGAGCGAGAGCGTCGCGTCCATGTGGAAATGCGCGTCGACGAAGGGCGGGCTGACCAGCCGGCCGTGGGCGTCGATCTCGCGCGCCGCCCTGGCCGGCAAGTGCCGCTCCACCGCGGCGATGCGTTCGCCGACGATGCCGATATCGATGCCGGTGCGGCCATCCGGCAGGTTCGCGCCGCGAATGATGAGGTCCATGTGTAGCTCTCAGCTTTCAGCCATCAGCTATCGACGTTTGCGGCCGGCCGACAGCCGGCGTGAAGCGCCATCATCTCTCGCCCTTCCGATACGGCACCATCAGCGCGCGCGGATAGGCGGCACGGCGCGACATCAGGATGAGCGCGATGATCGAGAGGACATAGGGCAACATCAGGAACAGCTGATACGGCACGTAGGCGCCGGCCAGCTGCTGGAGCCGCAGCTGATAGGCATCGAAGAGCCCGAACAGCAGCGCGCCCAGCAGCGCCTTGCCGGGCCGCCAGGAGCCGAACACGACCAGGGCGATGCAGATCCAGCCGCGCCCGTTCACCATCTGGAAGAAGAAGGCATTGAACGCCGACATCGTGAGAAAGGCGCCGCCCACCGCCATCAGGGCGCTGCCGACCATGACCGCGCCGATGCGCAGCAGCGTGACGTCGATGCCCTGCGCCTCGACCGCCGCCGGGTTTTCCCCCACCGTGCGGACAGCCAGGCCGAGCGGCGTGCGATAGAAGACGTAGGCGGCGACGGCGACCAGGATGAAAGCGAAATAGGTGAGGGGCGTGTGCCGGAACAGAATCTCGCCGACGACGGGTATGTCCGAGAGCCCCGGCATCGCCAGCGGTTCGAACGGCGCGATGCGCGGCGGCGAGGTGACCTTCGGGAACACCACGCGATAGCTGTAGTAGGTCAGGCTGCTGGCCAGCAGCGTGATGCCGATGCCCGTCACATGCTGCGACAGCCCGAGCGGCACGACCAGCGTGCCGTGCAGCAGCCCGAACGCCGCGCCCACCAGCGCCGCCACCAGCACGCCGAACCAGAGATCGCCGCCCGCATAGACGGTGAGCCAGCCCGCGAAGGCGCCCGCCGTCATGATCCCTTCGATGCCCAGGTTGAGCACGCCGGCCCGCTCGCAGATGAGTTCGCCCAGGGTGGCGAAGATCAGCGGCGACGCGATGCGAATGGCCGCCGCCCACAACGTCGCCGTGAAGACGATCTCGACAGCCTCCATAGCCGACAATCCCCTTGGGTGTCACCCCCGCGAAAGCGGGGGTCCAGGGCAAGCGACGGTGCGGCTGCCCTGGACCCCCGCTTTCGCGGGGGTGACACTGGGAGAGGGATTCGAAAACGACAGTCCTATCTCATCAGGGTTCATCTGCGGTTTCATCCCTTATCTCCAGCGCAAACGAAAGCGGGTGAACATCATGGCGACGACCATGGTCAGCAGCGAGGTCGCGACCATAACGTCGGCGATGTAGTTGGGAACGCCGGCCGAGCGGCTCATGGCGTCGGCGCCGACGAACATGCCGGCGACGAAGATCGCCGCCGCGATCACGCCGAGCGGATGCAGCATCGCCAGCATGGCCACGACGATGCCGCTGTAGCCGAAGCCCGGCGACAGATCGAGCGTCAGGTTGCCCTTGAGGCCCGCCACCTCGCTGACGCCGGCGAGCCCCGCCAACCCGCCCGAGAGCAGCGCGGTCTTCAGCAGCACGCCGTCGACAGGCATGCCGAGGAAGCGGGCCGCGCGCGGGTTGTGGCCGACCGCCCGCATCTCGTAGCCCAGCGTCGTCCGCGCGTTGACGAACCAGACCGCGAGCGCGGCGGCGATCGCCAGCAGGAATCCGGCATGCAGCCGCTTGCCC
>Ga0137403_10004985_pt1 | contig 15472 bp, 16 predicted proteins | sample CZOMad2_1_16fung_FD_122057 | JGI IMG/M metagenome (GOLD analysis project Ga0137403, IMG submission 122057) | Vadose zone soil fungal communities from Angelo Coast Range Reserve, California, USA - CZOMad2_1_16fungal (Hybrid Assembly) | ecosystem: Environmental > Terrestrial > Soil > Vadose zone... | reverse complement strand
CAGCGATGAAGTAACTCGATTGCGCCAGGAGTTGGAGTGGGTCAAAGAGGAACGCGACATTTTAAAAAAGGCAGCCGCGTACTTTGCCAAGGAGCTCAAGTGAAGTACGCCTTTATGCAAGCCCACCGCGAGGACTTTGAGCTCAAGCGCATGGGCCGAGTTCTGCAGGTCAGCCGCAGCGGCTACTACGACTGGGCCAGGCGCGAAGAGTCCAAGAGCAGCCAACAAGACCGTCTGCTGCTGGAGGAGATTCGCAAGATTCACCAGCAAACCAAAGAGGCCTATGGAGCGACCAAGACCTGGCGGGCGTTAAAACAGTCCGGCACGGCGTGCGGCAAGCATCGAGTGGCGCGGCTACGGCGTCAGGCGGGTATCGAGGCGCGGCGCAAGCGCAAATTCCGGTTGGCCTACAAGGCTCGCAACACGGCGCCTGCACCCCCCAATCTTTTACGCTGGCCTTTTAAAGCCGATTATCCCGATCAAATCTGGGTGACCGATGTAACTTTCATCCCGACCCGCTCGGGGTGGTTGTATCTGGCTGTGATGCTCGACTTGCATACTCGTCTGGTCGTCGGTTGGTCCATGAAGGACCGGCCGAACCAGGAGCTTGTCAATGAAGCGTTGATAATGGCGGTAGAACAGCGCCGACCGAAGCCGGGATTGATTCACCACAGCGACCAGGGGATTTTATATTCCAGCGGCAGTTATCTGGCACTGCTCAAGAAATACGGGATGCTGCGCAGTATGAGCGGCAAAGGAAACTGCTATGACAACGCGGTGGCTGAAAGTTTCTTCAGTTCGCTCAAGAACGAGATCGTTCATCACCGTAACTACCAAACACGCGACGAGGCACGAACGGAGATCTTCGAGTACATTGAACTGTTCTACAATCGTAAACGTTTACATCAGTCGTTGAATTATCAAACCCCGATGAAGTACAAGTCGGAAAGAGTGTTGCCTAATTGACTGTCCGTGAAACCCGGGTCAGCTCAACTTGACCCCCTTTTATCTTCTGACCCCTTTTTTCTTCCCGGGCCGTTTCCCTTCACTCGGCGTGGTGCAAACTAGGGCCGCTTAGATTTGGAGAGCACCCGCGCAACGGCCATGACTAGAGCGGTTGGGCTGACGGGTTTCTGAAGAAACGCCGCCGTCTCGTCAACAATAGCCTTTCCTGCATCCTTTGCGAGATAGCCGGACACAAGGATCACCGGCATTTTGGGTCGTTTTAAACGAATCGTGTTGATTAGATTGACGCCATTTAAATTAGGCATCACTAAGTCTGTAATGACAAGCTCAAAGTCGTGCAGAGCAAGCAACTCCAGAGCTTCAGCGCCACTATTTGCGATCATCACGTCGTGGCCCGCAGTCTTAAGCGCTAGCGCCATTGCGCGACCGCTTGGGGGGTCATCTTCGACAAGGAGAATCATGGAGCCTCAGTATAAGGGCATGAGAAATACCGGGCAAGTTTTCTCCTGACGTTTTTCAATGTGGGGTCGGTTAGATTGCGCTGATACGTCGCCCGCTTCGCCGACAATGATGGTGTCCCTGGCGCAACCACCCCATTCCGATCCCCATTGCGTTTGCGAAGGTTATAAAAGCCGAGCACCTAATCCCATTGCTAAATGAGCAACTTGAGAAGGATAATCGAATACGCCGTTAGCCTCGGTGTCCCGAACCATAGGAAACGACTAACTCTGTAGTGGATTGGATGTTCCAGGATTGCCTATAGTGAGAGAATTCCATCACTTCACGGTTGAATTTCCGGCGAACGAATATGGAACAAGTTCTATATGTCCCAGGATTGCTGATCCTGGTTAACGCGTTCAAATCACGCCAGCGGCAAAATCAAGATCTCACAATCGACTAACCGGAAACGATTAGCGATATCCCATCGCGGCGAGGAACTGCTTCAAGGAAGCGAAACGGAGATAGGGATTGGTTTTCTTTTGCTCGCCGATAGTCGCATAGGCAAGTGGCGCGTAGTTGTGGCCGGGGAAGAGAATCGTTTCATCCGGCAGCGCCATCAGCTTTTGTGTCAAACTGTAATACATCTGCTCGGCATTGCCGCCGGGAAAATCCACTCGTCCGCACGCATCTATAAACATCGTGTCGCCCGAAACGACCCGCCCGTCGACGAGGAAGCATTGCGAACCCGGCGTGTGGCCGGGGGTGTGCATGAGCTCGATCTCGATACCGCCGACGTCGATCTTATCGCCGCTGTCGGCTTTAATCAGATCCGAGGCTGATAATCCTTTCAGAAACTCCGCCTCAGCTTTGTGCACCACGACTTTGACTTTACACTTCTCAAGCAACTCCGTCACACCGTCGATCTCCATGCCCGCGAATCCGCCACCGACGTGATCGGGATGGGTGTGCGTCACGAACGCGTGCGTGATTTCCATCTCGTCCTGCTTCGCGATCTTGAGAATCGTATCGATTTCCCAGGCGGCATCGACGACCGCGACTTTGCGAGTTTCGGTCGAACCGATCAGGTAGACGTAATTCTGCATCGGCCCGATCTCGAGTTGTTTGAAGTAGAGTCCACTGTCCATCTTTAGTCTCCCTCTCGTTCATCCTCACGCACACGAGACTGTTTCGCAATTGTCATTCTGAACGCAGTGAAGAATCTCGACGATTGATAAGTCACAAGGCGAGATCCTTCGGCTCCGCCTCAGGATGACACCCAGGGGATTTTCTTGATTGCGACACAAGATTCCAGGCGGGGCAGGAAAGAGATAGGGTTACTCAGCGAACCTTCGCTGATAACGACTGATAGCTAACGCCCTCGGCGTTGTCATCACTCACCGGCAATCCTGAGCTCGCCCAACCCGGCGCGATCACCGTGCCCATCGGATCGCGCATGCCGCCGAAGCCGCCGATCATGTTGGAAATATCCTGAAAGCCCGCCTGCTGTAGAAAACCGGCGGCGGCGTTGGAGCGAGGGCCGGCCTGACAACCGACGATAATCATCTTCTCGTGCGGAAAATTCGCTTCCACGACTTTGACAAAATCCGCGTTCATCGTCATGCCGCGCGCGGGATCGGGAAACGCCACGGGAATATTCACCGCGCCAGCCGGATGTCCATTGGCAAACTCCCGTTCGGTGCGTACGTCGATGTAAACAACCGAAGGATCTTTGGTGAGAATATCATGAGCCTGTTGCGGCGTGATTTCTTTGATAGCCATATGCACCTCGCTGGAGTGTTGGAGTACTGGAGTGATGGAGTATTGGGTAAATCAGACCAACACTCCACTACTCCATCACTCCATTTACCCAATCTTTCACATTCCCATAATATTGTATCCCGCATCCACATGCACCACTTCGCCGGTCACGGCACTGCCCCAGTCACTGCAAAGATACAGCGCGGTCTTGCCGACTTCTTCGGCGTCGATGTTTCTCTTCAGCGGCGCCCGCTCGGCAACGTGATGCAGCATGGATTTGAAATCGGAGATTCCCGCGGCTGCTAGAGTTCGAAGCGGTCCCGCCGAAATGGCATTGACGCGAATCCCTTTCGGTCCGAGATCGTGCGCCAGGTAGCGGACGCTCGCCTCCAGAGCCGCCTTAGCGACGCCCATGACGTTGTAATTTGGAATGACTTTTTCCGAGCCCATATAGGTGAGCGTGAGTATCGATCCGTTGCGCCCTTCCATCAGCGGCGCCGCCCGCTGCGCCAACGCGACCAGCGAGTAGGCGCTGACGTCCATGGCGAGGTGAAAGCCGGCGCGGCTGGTTTGGGCATAGGGATTAGACAAGTCTTCCTTGTTGGCAAAGGCGATCGCGTGAATCACGATATCGACGCCGTTCCATTCCTGCTTCAGTGTGGAAAACACTTTTTCGATTTCTTCGTCCTTGGTGACATCACAAGGCAAAATAATCTTCGAGCCAATTCCTTCCGCGAGCGGCCGGACGCGCTTTTCCAATATCTCGCCAGCGAAAGTGAATGCCAACTCCGCGCCCTCGGCGTGAAACGCCTCCGAGATCGCCCAGGCGATGCTGCGCTCATTGGCAACACCGAAGATCGCCGCCTTCTTCCCTTCCAGCAACTTCATGAAACCCCCATCCCAATTTTCGATTTTAGATTTTGGATTTTAGATTATCAAAACAAAAAGCAGGAACGTGCGCCGGAGAAGAGTTCTTTCGCCTATTTGATCCTAATCGAAAATCGGCAATCTACAATCGAAAATTATTTACTCTTTGGCCTCTCCTGAAGTCCCCGCTGCCACAGATACTCGGGCTCTCCAGTCTGTTTGGCAATCCAACGCGACAGCACGAAGAATAGATCACTCAACCGGTTAACATACTTGAGCGCGCAGCTATTAATTTCTTCCGACCGCGACAACCGTAGAATCTCGCGCTCTGCACGACGGCACACCGTGCGGCATTGGTGCAAGTATGCGCCGATGCGTCCGCCGCCCGGTAAAATGAAAGATTTGAGCGGTTCGAGATCCTTCTGACATCGGTCGATTGATTTCTCGATTCGATCGATCTCGCTTTCGCTCACGCGGTACATGCCCTCCTTGAAAAACTCGGGCGGCGTGGCCAGCTCGCTGCCGAGATCGAATAGCTCGTCTTGAATTTGGCACAGCACTCCGTCCAAAAACTGATGCGCCTCACCGGCATCGAGACTCTCTTCGTTGAAGACCCGCGCCAGACCGACAACGGAATTCAATTCATCGATCGTTCCGTAGGCGTGGATTCGCGGCGAATCCTTGGGCACTCGCTTGCCGCCGACCAGAGCGGTTTCGCCCTTGTCGCCGGTGCGCGTGTAGACTTTGGTGATGCGAACCATTACTTCAATCCCTTCGTTGAACACTTAGGATAAATTTATACGGGTCGGAACGCAGAATCCAGATGGCGGGGTTCGGCATGATTTCACGGACACTGAGTGTTGAATTCGCGGTTATCTATTGTCGAGCCGCGTGCGCCAGATCAAGTACGCTGGTATTCCAAGGCAAACGATACCGAGCCCGATCAGGGAATCTTTTGGATTTTCTGTGACCGATCCCCACACGATCCACAGATGCGCGGCGACAAAAAGAATCGGCACGACCGGGTATCCCCAGAGTTTGTAGGGCCGCTTCAACTCCGGTCGTCTATACCGGAGCACGATGACCGAGCCTACCGTCAGCGCGGAGAACAGCGTGATGACCACGCTGACATAGGTAAACAACGTTCCCCATGTGTTCGTGAGAATCAGCAAGCATGTCCAGACGGCCTGCAGAATGATCGCGCTGGTCGGCGTAGCGAATTTTGGATGAATGTAGGTCAGCCGCTTAAAAAATACGCCATCGCGCGCCATCGCGTAATAAATCCGCGGGCCGAGCATCGTCACAACATTGAGCGCGCCGAGAATCGAAACGGTGATGAGAGCCGTAATCCACGCCGATGTCGGGTAACCAAACAACGCGGTCGTCGCCACTTCGGATATTCGAGCCGCGCCTTTCATCTCGGTCACCGGCACTCCGTAGATGTAAACGATGTTGATCGCTAGGTAGAGCACGATTACGATCAGGTTTGCCATCAACAAGGCTTTCGGCAAGTTTCGCTCAGGATCTTTGACTTCACCCGCGATGTAAATGACCGCATTCCATCCCGAGTAGGCGAAAATCGCCGGGATAAAAGCCGAGGCGAAGACGCTCGATTTGGCGATTTTGTCCCAGTCAAACAGAGGACTGAAGTGCTCGGTGCTGCCTTTGCCGATAAATACGCCGAGCAAAATGATTCCCACGAGCGACCCGATCTTGATCACCGTCAAGATGTTTTGGGTTATGGTTCCTTGACGCACGCCGATGCAATGCAGCGCGGAAATCAACAGCACGACGAAGATGGAGAAGAGAGTGCCGATGGTAATGTTGATCGACACAAAGGGTATCGCGGCTGAAAAAAGCGCGTCTTTACTTCCGAGCACAGGAAAGAAGAAAGACATGTACTCGTTGAAGATGACGGCGAGGAAAGCGATAGCTCCCGAAAACGTAACTAGGAACGACGACCAGCCGGAAAGAAAGCCCATCAACCTACCGTAAGCTTCCCGAATATAATTATAGTCGCCGCCGGCGTACGGTAGACTCGCCGAAAGCTCGGCGCAACTCAAGGCGCCCGCCAGAGCCAGCAACCCGCCAAAGATCCAAACCAGAAGCACGCCTCCGGGCGATGGAACTTGTGCCGCTATGGCCCCCGTAGAAATGAATATTCCAGTGCCGATCATGTCACCGGAGATCAACATCACGGCGTCGAATAAACCAATTTGTCGTTTGAGTTCGGTTTGCGCCATAGCGGTTACCATTACAGGGAAATAACCGGGCAGGCAACTTATTTTCCCGACTGCGGTCACGCCGGATGAGAATTGGAATCGCCAAAGATTGTGATAGCCTGACAACGGCAAACACGATTGACCCAAGCGGCGCGCCGCGAAGGAGGGCTCTGATGTCGTACCGAACCGCACTCTTTGCGTTTATCCTTTTGCCATTGGCGGTCTATGCCCAGGACGCGATCAAACGCGACGAACATCAAATGCACGGGCTGCACAATGACCCGAAGGCATACATCGGCGCATTGGACGACCCCAAACGCGACGCCTATCAGAATCCCCAAGAAGTCCTAGCAGCGCTCGACATAAAGCCGGGAGAAATCATCGCCGACATCGGCGCCGGCTCCGGTTATTTTACCTTCCGTTTGGCGCGCCACGTGAGTGAGAGAGGAACGATTTACGCGGTCGACGTAAGTCCGGACATGATTCTGCACATCAACCGCGCCATCCGCGATCTTAAAGTTACCAACGTGGTTTCCATCCTAGCCGACCCCGACGACCCATTGCTCCCTGTCGCCTCGGTGAATCGCTTCTTCTTCAGCGACTCATGGCACCACATTGAGAACCAGACGAAATATCTTTCGCTGATGAAAAAATTGCTTAAGCCCAACGGCGAAGTGGTCATGATCGACTTTCATAAGAAAGATCTCCCCGTCGGTCCGCCCATGCAAATGAAAATTGCCCGCGAAGATTTAATTAAACAAATGGAGAGCCACGATTTCCGGCTAGCCAAGGAGCATACATTCTTACCGTATCAGTATTTTTTGGTCTTCCTTGTGAAGTAGAGAGTGTAAAACATTGTAGGATGGGTTGAGGCGCCATGCGCCGATACCCATCGAATTTGACCGACCGTAGCTAACGATAGATATCGCTTCGCTCTACCCTTCTTACGAAACTGAGAAGCCGGCCGTCGTATAAAACGCGCCGAAAATCCTGGAGGTCAATGGATGAAAATTCTAGTCGTCGGCGGCAGCGGCTACATCGGCCGCCATGTCGTAAAAAATTTAGCGAACCAAGGCGCTGAAGTTATCGCTTTCGATCTTGTACCGGCAGCGGCGAATTGGATTGTGCCGGGCGTGCCGTTCATCAGGGGTGACATGACGAATCTCGAAGAAATCATGGGGGCAATCGTTGACCACGGCGTGCAGCGCATCGTCGCGCTCGGCTACTTCATGACGCCGCTCCTCGCTCCCGACTGCCGCGACCTCCTCAACTCCGCCCGCGTGAACATTATCGGCGTGACCAATCTATTTGAAGCCGCTCGCCTCGCGCGCGTCCAACGCGTCATCTTCGCCAGCACGGTTGGAACCTTCGGTTACCAAGACGGCTACGGACCGGAACTAATCACTGAAAACACCGAGCCACGAGCGCCGAAGAGCCTCTATGGTCTGATGAAGCTCCTCAACAACGGTATGGCCGAGCGCTACGCGCAAACCTTCGGCCTTGAGATCATCAAAGTCCACTCCACCGCCGTCATCGGTCCTGGCAACACCGCTTTCTCACGCCAGATGATTCAACTACCCGCCCTCGACAAGCCCGGCGTTGCCAACTGGCCATCGGCCGCGCCGCGTAATATCGTCGGCGTCACCGACATCAGCCGCCTCTACAGCAAGATCGCTCTGGCCAGTGAGGTGAAGCACGACACTTATATGGGTACCGGCCCGTCACCCACCGGCAACGAGATCGCCGCTATCGTGAAAAAATATCTCCCCGACGCCCAAATCACCTTCGACGAAAAAGCGCGCGTCCCTGCGTGGAACTTCGACAACTCCCGCGCCGTGAAAGAATTCGACTGGAAGATTCAGTCAGTGGAAAAAATGGTGTTAGACGAGATCAATGGAACGAGGCACGCGGCAGGGTTGGCGCGGGTGAGTTAAGCACGGTCATACTCTTACCTAAATCATTCGTCCTACTCGCAACCAACGTACTAGCGCCATTGAAAAAGCAAAAAGTGCGCCGCCCCAAAAGGTAGCGAGAGCCGTTGGCTGGTGGCCGTGACTTCTGCGCCAGTCGCCGAAAAGCTTCATCACCATTCCGGTTACCAACGACGATAACAGCAAACTGATCCCTGGAACGGTTGGCCGCGGAAGGACTCGCCTAGGAATCATGTTCGATAAGAATAGGCCAACAAACGCACCGCAAAGCGGTATTACGATGAATGCCAGTACCGTGCTCAAAGTCGGTCGGCGACGGAAAAATTCGGCGACATATTCGAGGCTGATTTCAACAACCAGTTGATATAAGAATTCCAGAACGAACTCGACGACTAGCTCCAACAAAGCGTCCAACATACCGCCTCCCATTTATCGGGTGTGCCGTGAAGTTCCAACTGATAGGCTCTTGCTGATTTTTTTTGGACTTCGTATATCCATCCCATTTCAGTTCGTCAATTCCTTCTCTGCCATAGCGCTCGGCACCAATCCGTGATAGGGAGTCGCGTGGTTTATGGATACGACCATGAATTGGCAAGAACCCGACATGTTCGAGTCGGTCAACCATGGCAACAAGCCGTTTTCAATTCGTGTTCCCTCTCTCGTCGTCACCCGTGGCAAGAACGACCGGCTCAATTTTCTGACTGCGATGTGGTTCACACCGACGGGCGCCGAGCCGTCGCGCATGGTCGTGGCGATTCAGAAGAGAACTTTGACTTACGATTACTTGCTTGAGCGTGGCGAGTTCGTCATGAGCGCGCCCACCGACGAAATGATGGAAATCGTCGTTTTCGGCGGCTATATCTCCGGCCACGACGTCGATAAATGGCAGGCCGCAGGACTCACGGCGGTGCGGCCGTCGAAGATCTCCGTGCCGTTGATCGGCGAAGCTATCGGCAACGTCGAGTACAAAGTCGCGAGGCAGATTCCTTTCGACGACGAGATGGACCTTTTCGTCGGTGAGGTTCTAGCCACGCATATGCGCAAAGGTGCGATGGAAGGCGAGCTTTATCGGGCAGATGCGAATCCGCTTCTCTATATGGGAACGAAATACGTTGAGGGGAAACCACGGGGCAAATACTACGCTCATTTGAGCGGTATCGGCCCCGCGAACTACGACTCGCCGTTATTGAAGAAATATCTTTCACAGCCGAAGAAACAGACTAGGAAAGAGGAATAGTTGTTTATGATCGCGCAAGCAGTTTTGTCGCTAATCGTATTGGTAGCGGCTCTTCCGATCTTGCCGGAGATTTCCTTCTCGGCTCCCGCTCCTCTTCCCAAGTCGAGCGAGGAAATGATCAAGAAATTAAAGCTTGAATCCGCCATCCTCACGAATATCGACAAAGAGCTCGAGGTGCCCAAGGCCTGGCTCGACGGTGCGCGCAAAGAAGGCAAGCTGCGAATTTATTCCACATTTGACCCTGGGCAGGTCGAAGTGCTCTCGCGCCCTTTCAAGGAACGCTACCCGTACATCAACATCGAATATTCCCGTGCCAGCCACGAGGACCGCGCCATACGGTCGTCCGACCGGAAGATATCCGCGTTATCACCGACTCTAAACCGCGGCACAACTTGTTCCAGGGTAAGGTGAACGCGGTAATCTTTATGGGGGATTCGTTGGAATGCCAAGTGCTGGTGGGAAACCAGCGCCTACGGACGAAACTGCATCCTTCGTCCCCCGTGCAGCAAGGCCAGAATATTTCATTAGAATTACCGGCCGAACGCTGCCGAGCCCTGCGCGGGCCATGAACCATCAAAGTTGCGCTCGAAAATCACCTCGGCATGATCGCCTTGCCGGTCTGAACGTTCTGCGGCCGGCGGAACTTGGAATAATTGACATTACACAGTCGTTTGACTTCGAATTTCCTCGTGAAATAAAGTTAAGACGTGATCGAGACCGGCTTCACGGCACAGGAAATGTCCCGCGATGAATAATCTGATCAAAATCTTTCCGGCATTATTTTTCCTATTCGGACTTTCACCGGAACCGATTTTCGGCGCCGCTACGAGACCTGCGGAGGAGATTTGGAAGTCCCTGGAAAAGTTGCCGGCGGCGGAACGCGAGAAAAAACTCGTCGAAGGCGCCAAGAGCGAAGGCGAGATGCTTTGGTACACCAATTCTGGCCTGGAAAACGCCACCCGTTATATTCAAGCCTTCAAGAAGAACTATCCCTTTATAAACGCGCAGGTCTGGCGCGCCAAGACAAGGCAAGTAACCCAACGGGTGATTTCCGAGGCCAATGCCGGCCGTAATTTAGTGGACGTCGTGAAGCCGTCAACTGACCTCTTGCCGCCGCTTTTCGAAAAGAATCTCGTCGGTAAGTATGAAACTCCCGTTCGAGCGATTTACCCGGCCCATGCGAAATCTGTTTATTACACAAACATGAACTACGCCTTTCGCGTTTTTGCTTTCAACCCGCGGAAGGTAAACCGCAAAGATGCGCCCAAGAGTTGGGACGACTTGCTTCAGCCGCGCTGGAAAGGCGAAATTCTTTTCGACGAATCTTCATTGGAAGAAGTAATGGCCCTGCTCGGCGCGTGGGGCAAAGAAAGGACCGTCAATTATTTTACCAAGCTCAGCCAGCAGCAACTATTGATCCGTGTCGGCCGCGACACCACGACCCAAATGATGATGGCCGGCGAGGCGCCGCTGGCCGTGACGACCTATGCCTATAATAATGAAACCCTACGCGCCCAAAACGCGCCCGTCGATTGGATTGCGGAAGATTTGATCCCCGCTTTGATCTACCCGCTGACGATGGCACGCAACGCTCCGCATCCGCATGCCGCCGCGCTGTTTTATGATTTCCTGATCTCCGAAGAAGGCCAGCGGCTGATCGCCAAGGAAGGCCGCGTCGTTGCTCACCCGAAAGTCGAGCCCATATATCCGCGCATGAAAGAGTTGCAGAATTTGTTGGGCACGCCGCGCATCCAGCTCAACACCTTGGAGCAAAGCCACAAACTCCTCAAAGAGGGCATTCAAATTCTCGACGAAATCGTCTTGAAGCGAAAATCTTCCTAGCGATCGGAGGAAAACAAATGTTCGGCGCCGAAACACTCGATCACGTCGCCTTTCCGGTGCGCGATTTACCGCGCTCGGAGAAATTCTACATCGACACCGTAGGCCTGACGTTTCTCACCCAGCGAAAGAACGCCGACGGCTCGCCGCGGCATACTTACGTAAAAGCCGGAGAGAATATCATCGGGCTGAATCTGCCCGGCATCCAAACCGAGCCGTCGCCCAGCGGCGCGCCGCGCTACGCGGTAGCCGTCGGAACGGAACAACTGTTTGGCGCCACAGTGAATCGAATCAAGCAATCCGGCGTAGCCTGCGGCGAAATTCACGAGCACGGAGGCGCGTCACCGTTCATTCGCTCCTTCCGCTTCACGGACTTTGACCATAACCATTTTGAAATCTGCATGACCCGCCAGGCGCTCGGCGACATCTGCCTAAGTCATGTTGTGTTCGAGACCAAGAACCTGGAGCAAGCAAAGAAGTTCTATGCCGAAGCGCTCGGCCTAAAATTCGTCTGTGAAGAACAGAACGAGCACTTCTTCGAATTTCCCAATCATCAACTTCTGGCAGTGAAGCAAGTCGACGCGCTTTCCGATCGCACGAAACGGCATGGTCGGGCGGTTCACGTCGCCTTTAACGTGAGCCAGGATGATTACGACCGCATACTCGAACTTATTCCCGCGCTCGGCGGCGCCAATCAGGGTGATTTTCGCTCCGAGGATGGGCTGCGCGCTCCCGGTGAGCGGAGCATCTATTTCTCCGATCCCGACACCAACAAATTGCAGATTACCGCGCTCGGCGAAGAAAATTGGTCGCTGATTTCCGACGAAGAGAAATGGAAACGGACTGCCGAGAATCGCGAGAAACTTGGCCGAGGCCTGTCGCGTTTCGACCGCGGCGTTAAACCGAATCAGTGAGGAACATACGTGGCGCTAGAAAAACCGATCATCCCGACGTTTTCAATTCAGGAGCGCGACCGACGTTGGAGCCTACTGCGCGCCGAAATGAAAAAAGCCGGGCTATCCGCCCTCATCAGCCTGCCCAACGAAGGCCACTGGGATCAGTTCGGCGCCGACACGCGTTACATTACGCAGATCGGCGGCACGCAAACGGAAGTCGGGGCCGTATTGCCGCTCGAAGGCGACGTTACGGCGGTTGTGCGCGGCGCCAATGAAATCGAGTGGTGGGGACTCGCTCAGGATTGGGTGAAAGACATACGACCTTCGCGCCGCTCCTATGGCGAACCGGTGATTGAACGCCTTAAAGAAATTCGTGCTGAGCGAATCGGCGTGATCGGACTCTCCGGATTGGTTCGCGCGCCCGAGGGCGTCGTGCCCTGGGGAACTTTCGAGAAAATTCGCACGGCATTACCAAACGTCGAGTTTGAAAACGCCACGGATCTCGTGCAGGAAGTCCGTTCGGTGAAAAGCGCCGAAGAGGTCGCCTTCATCGAAAAAGCCGCAGAGATCATCGGCAAAGCCATCGACACGCTGATCGCTTATGTAAAAGTCGGCGTGCGGGAAAATGAACTAATCGCCGAGATGCTGCGTGAAATCGTTCGCGAGGGCGGCGAGCCGATCACCATGCTGCTCTTCGGCACCGGCGGCCCCGAAGTTCCCTGGGCGCAACGCGTATTCACGATGCGGCAGTTGAAGGCAGGTGACTTGATCAACACGGAAGTGGAAGGCAAATACGCCGGATACATCGCCCAAGCGCTGCAACCAATCTCTCTCGGTCCGAAGCCCAAAGATCTGGAGAAAATTTTCGACACGACCAAGATCATCTTCGACAGAATGCTCAAGTTCCTAAAACCGGGCGTTGCTTTTGGCGAAGTCGTCAAGTTCTATCAAAACGAAGTGCAAACTGCCGGTTACGAGCCCGACGGCGCTCTCATGCACGGCCGCGGGCTGGGTGAAGATGCGCCGATGCTATGGGGCGCGCGCCGGGATTTTCCCGAGAAAGATGCCAAGCTCAAAGAAGGCCATGTCTTCATCCTCAAGCCCGCCGCGAAAAAAGGTTTTATGCGCGACTCCATCCGCGCTGGTGATACCGTGGCGATTGAGGCGAGCGGCGCGAGAAGGCTAGGAAAGCGGGAACTGAGGTTCGAGACTGTATGAGCCTTTACTTCACACCCAATCTCACGAGCTAGTTTTGGGAATTTTTCAGCACTCCAGCACTCCAGTGTCTTTTTAAGGAGGTCTCCCATGAGCGATGAAAATTTTAATCCCGACGCCCCGCTGCACATTCGCGGCTTGAACCATTTGACCATGCCTGTCAAAGACCGTTACCGCGCCGCGCGCTTCTACATCGTTGTTCTCGGCGGCGAAGCTCATCACGAATCGGCGCCGGATCGCGCTGCTAAAGGCCTTGCTCGTTCGCTCCAAGTCGGCGTCCGCCTTGCGCCTGGCTTCGAAGTCGATCTTTTCGAGCAAAGCTTCGGCCAGCCGCATTGGGACCAGTCCCATCCGCATTTGGCACTCGATACATCCGCTGAAGACCTGGCCAAATGGACCGAGCATTTGAACAGATGGCATGTCCCGTTCGTCGGTCCAATGACGCGCGCAGGAACAAAAGGCGCTGAGATTTATTTTAACGATCCCGACGGCAATCATCTGGAGATTCATTGCTCCGACGTGCCGCAACAGCAACGCGAGAAATTTCCCGTCGGTCCGTACGACAAGGGCATTTGCGTGCACAAAGAAGAGTGGCCGCCGACAGAATTGAAAGAAAAGGCGGAAGCACTCTTTCAAGCATCGCTCGAACGCATGCGCGAGCGGAGAAAACCGGCGGCGTAATCAAATCGAATGCACGCTTCCGACGATTGGAACCATTTGAACGTTTGGAACTATTTGAACGGAGCCCGAAATGCCTGAACTCTACCCTTATCCCCGATTCTCTCTCGCCGAGCGCGACCGTCGCTGGAAGGCCGTGCGCGCGAAAATGGCCGAGCAAAACATCGACGTCATCGTCACACCGCAGAATACCGGCCACTCGATGGATTTCCAGGCCAACACCCGCTATCTCACGCACTGCGGCGGCGGTGGCGACGCCGATATCGCCGCCGTGTTTCCACTTAACGGCGACGTCACGGCGATTGCGACTTCGGCGAATCCTCGCTGGACCACCACACAGGATTGGACCAAAGATGTCCGCGAAGCGCGACGCGAATACGGCAAGATTATCGTCGAACGTTTGAAAGAACTGAACCTCGAGCGCAGGCGCATCGGCATCGCCGGCCTCGGCGAAGTCGAAGGCACGCGCACGCCGGAAGGAACCATCCTACACGGTACCTGGCAGAGGATTCGCGACGCATTTCCCAACGCGGAATTGGTCGATGCCACCCCGATCTTGACCGGAGTTCGTTACATCAAGAGTCAAGAAGAGATAGACGTCCTCACCAAATCGATGGAGATTATCGAGCTTGCCTACCAAGCCGAGATCGAAGCGGCGCGACCGGGTGTCAAAGACTGGGATGTTTGGGCTGCGACGCAATATACGCTCATGCGCAACGGTTCCGAAATGCCGGTCCACTGCAACTGGGTGTCAGGCAAGAATGCCAGGCGCACGTTGACAAGACCGAGCATGCGGCTGCTGGAATTGGGCGATCTGATCATCAACGAAGTGGAAGCATCGTGGATCGGTTACCGGTCGCAGGGAGTGCAACCGGTCTTCGTCGGCGAAGCGAGTCCGGTGCATCAGGAGCTGATCAAGATGCAGCGCGAGATTTTCAATCGAGTCATGGAAAACTTGAAACCCGGTGTCACGGTCAGAGAATTGGCCGAGCTTACCTTGAAGGCCGGCGCGGCCGCCGCGCCGAAATCCGGTCCCGCCGCCGGCGCGCGCGGGGATTTGAATATGCACGGCCGCGGCGCCGGTGACGACGGGCCGATCATCACCGCTCATGCCAAGAGCCCGCGCCAGCTCGCCGTCACATTGCAAGAAAACATGGCCTTTATTTGCAAGCCCTCGGCGATTTCCGCCGACGGCGAATCGCTCTGCACCTGGGGCGACACGATCGTCATCACGCCCAACGGCGGCAAGAGACTCGGCAAACGGCCCCATGATCTTGCGGTGTCCGGCGGCTGATCTGCAAATGTTCAAAAGCGATGGGTATCGCTGCGCTCCACCCCATCCTACAGCGCTGGCGGGCAACCACGGGGATTGCCACTCCCGTAGGGGCGACCGGCCGGTCGCCCTTCCTTTGCGACCCTTGC
>Ga0137403_10002426_pt1 | contig 15474 bp, 12 predicted proteins | sample CZOMad2_1_16fung_FD_122057 | JGI IMG/M metagenome (GOLD analysis project Ga0137403, IMG submission 122057) | Vadose zone soil fungal communities from Angelo Coast Range Reserve, California, USA - CZOMad2_1_16fungal (Hybrid Assembly) | ecosystem: Environmental > Terrestrial > Soil > Vadose zone... | reverse complement strand
CGATGCAGGCCGCGTTTTATCAGTCTGAATCTGACCAACCGCATCCGGGGCGGGCGCGCGCGATCATTAAAGCGCATCCGGAAGTGCGCCAGCTGATGGTTAGAAATCCCTGGACCGCGCTGATCGCGCTTTCGGTCGTGGTCCTGCAAACGTCCCTAGCCTTTTGCTTTGGCAAACTCGGCTTTGGTTACTGGTGGCTCAGCCTGGTGATCGCTTACTGTGTCGGCGCGTTCGCTAACCATGCCAATTACGTCATCATCCACGACGCCACTCATAATCTCATTTTTCGAAATAAGAGCTGGAACAAGTTGGTCGGCATCCTGGCCGATCTTCCGAATTTGAATCCGGGCGCGATGGGTTTCCGCGTTTATCATTTGCGCCATCATTCGCATCAGGGCGATTACGAACACGATGCCGACCTGGCCAACCATTGGGAGGCGCGCCTGGTCGGCAACAAATGGTATCGTAAAGCGATTTGGTTGATGCTCTTTCCGTTTTTCCAGCTGACGCGGCCGCCGCGTCTGAAAGCAATCACCATGTGGGACCGATGGTTCTTCGTAAACTTTGCCTGCGCCGTCGCCTACGATGTGGGCGTGGTTTATTTCTGTGGCTGGCCGGGATTCCTTTACCTCGCGTTTTCGTTTTTCTTCTCCATCGGGCTGCACCCGGTAGGCGCACGTTGGATTCAGGAACATTACACGAACGATCCTGAGCAGGAGACCTACAGTTATTACGGGCCAATCAACCGGCTGGCGCTCAACATGGGTTATCACAACGAGCACCACGATTTGCCATCAATCCCTTGGAACAAATTGCCGAAGCTGCGGGCGATGGCTCCTGAATTCTACAACAACCTAAAGTATCACTCCTCCTGGAGCCGACTTCTGTTCGAGTTCATCTTCGACAAAAAGTACAGCCTGTTTTCTCGAATCGAGAGAACGAAGCGGCGCAACGACGAAGCGCCATCCTCTCCGCCTCTGCTCCGCCCAGCGACTCCGGTTGCCCTGAGCGCGGAGACAATTACCTTTTGATGTATGACGCGGCTCTACGTCTCAAATAAAAATGAAAGCGTGCCGATGTTCCAAAGCCGTTTCATGGAGTTTTTTTCGCATGTGCATCCGGCCACACCGCTGGTCCTTTACCTGCCGGTGATTGCCTACTTTCTTTACCAGGCGCTGTGGCAGAGGGGCCTTTCGATTCCCTTCGTGCTGGCGCTGTTTGCATTCGGCATTCTAATCTGGACCCTTTTGGAATACGTCATTCACCGGTGCGTCTTTCATTATGAACCGAAAAGTCGTTGGGGAAAATTCTTGCACTTCATGCTCCATGGCGTTCATCACGACTACCCCAACGACGCTAGCCGGCTGGTGATGCCGCCAGTAGTGAGCATTCCCTTGGCCGTATTATTTTATTTGCTGATCACGCTAACGTTTGGGCGAGTTGCACCCGCCATTTTTGCCGGCTTGGTCTTCGGCTACGTGTGCTACGACGCGATCCATTACGCGATACACCATTTCGCCATGAAAGGCGGAATCTGGTTACGGTTGAAACAGTATCATCTTCGCCATCATTATCACGACGATCACATCGGCTTTGGAGTCAGTTCGCCCCTTTGGGATTACGTTTTTCGAACCACACGAAAATAAAAGCGGTGCGACTGCTCCAGGTATGGCCTTACGCCGGTAAAGGGCGAATAAAAATCTTGTCGGAAACCGCTCCGCCATTACAATGGCTGCCCCGATATGGCAGCCGAATTGTCGGAGCCGCCATAAGGAAATGACTAATTATCAATCAACGTTTAGCGGGACTTATCTGAGGGTGGTTGCCGGGCGAACCTTCGCCACCGAGATTCTTTTAATCCCGTCAAAATCGAGTCGCACGGCAAATAGCCCCAGCGATCTTTGCGTATGAGTGAAGATCCGGCAAAACTCAGCCTTAGCAATTTCCTCGCGGGCGAGACCAATGATCCTCTTGAGGCTCCGCCAAGTTTTACTAACTGGATGCGCGTTGGCGCGTGGGCGGTCAAGCTGTATGAGCCAGAACTCCTGGCCAGCGCTGACGCTCGTACCACCATTAGTTATGGTGGTCAGCCGAAGTCTGTCATTAATCTTTGCTCCTACAATTATCTCGGCCTTGCCAATCACCCCGAGGTAATCGCTGCAGCGCACGAAGCGCTCAGGACTCATGGACTGGGAGCGTGCGGATCGCCGATGCTTTCGGGAATGACCGACCTGCATCGAGAACTTGAACGCCGTGTGGCGCAATTTCTACAGCGTGAAGACGCGATGATTTTTAATAGTGGATTCGGCGGTGCCCTTGGCACGATTTCCGGACTGCTTCGTAAGACTGACGTAGCAATTCTCGACAACCGGTCGCACCTGAGTCTGCGTGACGGCGCAATCCTTTCTCGTTGCCGCACGGAAAAGTTCGAACATAACGATTCAGGCTCACTCGATGCTGCTCTGGCGCGACAAAAGGGGCGTCGTCAGTTAGTCATCGTGGAAGGGATTTATTCCATGGACGGTGATTTTGGGAATCTTCCCGAACTGCTCGCGGTAGCTGATTCACACGGCGCCAAGGTTTTTATTGACGAGGCGCATTCGATGCTTGCCTGCGGCCCGACCGGTCGCGGCGCGGCGGAGAAATTTGGAGTGCAGGATCGTTTTCCGCTCGTTTACGGCACGTTTTCAAAAGCAATTGGCGCGCTCGGAGGATTTGTCGCCGGATCGAAAGAGACTCTGCAATACCTGCGGTTTTACGCTCACCCTTATGTTTATTCGTGTGCGCTTCCCGCGGTCGTAGTCGCGGCCATCCTCAAGGCACTGGAGATCGGTACCAGTCAGCCCGAACTACGAACGCAACTATGGGACAACGCCGATTACTTCCATGCCCAACTGCGAGGTCTTGGTATCGATACGGGCGCATCGACTACCTACATTATGCCGATTGTAATCGGCGATCGAGAACGAATGTATCGACTTGGTCACCAGTTACGAAGGCGCGGTCTTTGGGTGGCGCCAGTGGATTATCCGGCTGTCCCGCAAGACCGGATTTGCTTCCGCGCTTGTGTGACTGCTAAACACACTCGCGCTGATCTTGACGAGGCGCTGAACATCCTCGAGGACACCTTGGCTCCGGCTGCGCTGCAGCATGCCTGAGTTGTTGCTCAGGACTGCCTGTCAATGCCGGTGCAGATCATCGAACCCTCGACCACTCCGGAAGCGACTTACAAGGCGCGCGAGGTCGAAGGAATTCTCGATCTTTATTTTTACCGCAAGATCGGGTTTTGGCTCGCGCAGTTTTTCGCGCGGCTGAATGTCACGCCGGCAGGCGTGAGTCTTTTTGGCGCCCTCTGCGGCGTAATTGCAGGTCACCTCTACTTTTATCGCAATTTAAGCACAAATATCATCGGCATGGCGCTGCATGTCTTCGCCAATGCTCTCGATAACGCAGATGGGCAGTTGGCCCGCTTAACCGGAAGGGAGAGCCGGGAAGGTCGGGTTATCGACAGCCTGGCCGATCACCTCATCTTCTTAAGCATCTATCTCCATTTGGCGCTACGTTGTTCGATTGAAGGTGCATCGCCGCTCGTTTGGCTTCTGGCGGTGACTGCCGGAATTAGTCATGGTTTGCAAGGCGCCGCCGCCGATTATTATCGGACAACCTATCTTTATTTTGTGAAGGGTGGATTACCGGTGGATTTGGATTCCTCGATGATTTTGCGCTCGAGTTATCGAAAACTCCGTTGGCGTGATCAGCCGTGGCCCAAGTTTTTGCTCGCGCTCTATTTAAACTTCACCCGGCAACAGGAAATGCTATCACCCCACCTAACTAGATTGCGGGAAGTATCGTATCGATCATTTCCTCATCAGATTCCGGAATCCTTCAGCACGCGGTATCGAATTTCCGCCAGGCCAATGTTCAAACTATGGGGATTGTTAATGACGAATACGCGGATGCTGGTTTTATTTATCTTTCTATTTCTTGGTCAGCCCATTTGGTACTTCTGGGTTGAAGTGACCATTCTAAACATGCTTCTCGCCTACCTAATTCATCGGCAGGAAACGATGTCGCAATCGCTGATGGAATTGGCGACAACCCGTTAGAGAATTGTCGTTCGTGTCGCAGATTCAGGTTTCGCAAGTGCGCTCACGCGCGGACCAGAATGCGTTTATCCGGTTTCCGTGGCGCATTTATGAAAACGACCATGCCTGGGCGCCTCCACTTATCATCGAGCGCAAAGCGTTTTTCGATCGCAAGTCCCACCCTTTTTACGAACACGGCGACGCCGCATTATTCCTGGCGAGGCACAATGGCGAAGTAGTTGGCCGGATCATGGCTAGCGACGATCCAAACTATAACGCCATTCATGACTCCAACGTTGGCTGCTTTGGCCAGTTTGAATGCGTCGACAATGACAACGTTGCCGCGGCACTATTCAACGCCGCGGAAGGTTGGGTCCGACGTAAAGGCCGGTTGGAAATAATGGGCCCAATCGATTACTCGACGAATTATGTGTGCGGGCTATTGATCGACGGTTTTCAATATCCACCCACTATTCTAACAACTCATAACCCGCCCTATTACGCCCAGCTCCTCGAAAGACAGGGCTTCAACAAGGCAATGGATTTTTACGCCTGGTGGTTCAGCGACGCGACTAAAGCGGCGGCCCGACTGCGGAAACTGGCGGCCAGATTGCAACCGCGAATGCGGTTCACGATCCGACCCGGTAACCTGCGGGACTTGCCGGCGGAAAGTGTACGCCTGCGAAGGATCTACAATGAGGCCTGGCGGGACAATTGGGGTTATGTCCCTTTTACCGAAGCCGAGTTCGCGCACATGACGAAGGAGATGAAACCACTACTACGTCCTGAATTCACCGCCATCGCAGAGGTGAATGGAGAAGAAATCGGTTTCATCATCGCGCTACCGGATATCAATGTCGCGCTCCAGAAAATCAACGGTCGTCTCACTACTTTCGGTATTCCGATTGGCCTGATCAGGCTTTTATACGAAAAACAATGGCTGAGAAGGGCGAGGCTAATTGCCATGGGCGTGCGTCCAGAATTTCGTCAGCATGGCGTCGCAGAGATGTTGGTTCTGCGGATTATTGAAGAGGCAATGTTTAAGCTGGAATTCAAGGGCGAGCTAAGTATGACGTTGGAAAACAATGTCATGATCAACCGTTTTCTCGAAGCGATCGGAGCGCAGCGCTACAAGACATATCGCATCTACAGCAAATCAATCGCGTAGGCGGCATTGATAGCACTCCTATCGTTTGCCCAGAGCTCCCACCGAAAGAAATGCTTTCATGCTGCCTGACCCCATTTCCATTATTTTCCCTGCAAAATGTCAAGTTATACAATCCCATTTTCCCCTCCCAGCGTTGGCATCCCCTGCCTTTAGCGAATCGTAGATGCTTGTCACCTTCTCGAAGACTGCGTCGACGCTGATTGCTTGCATGCACATGTTGTTGCGACAAACCGACTGGCGATTGTTGTAGGCGTTTACGCACGGGCTGCAGGTTATACCGGCGTACAAAAATTCCGCGGTTGGCGAACGCGCGCCAAACAATTCCGGTGTTTCCGGTCCAAACAAAGTGATGACATGAATCGGCGTCATGGAAGCGAAATGAGCTGGGCCGCTGTCGTTCGTCACCAAGATCTGACTCCGCGTATAAAGGACAAGGACCTGACGCAAAGTTGTTTTCCCAGCGAGTGAGATAACGCGGTTTGAACTAACTTCAGCCGCGAGTCGGTTATTGGCGGTCGCCTCGGCCGGTGCGCCGGTGAATGCGATAAACAAGTCCGGATAACGTTCCAGCAGTCGCCGTGAAAGTTCGACGTAACGCATCGGAGGCCAGCGTCTCAACGGTAGTAAATCACTCGCATTTGGATTAAGCAAAATGATGGGCGCCGAACCCAGGGCCGGGTTCTCGCGTCGTAGCAATGCATCCACCTCCGCAGCCTCGCCTGGCGCCGGATTGAATTTGGCAAAGGGTTGAGTCGCGGGCGGCTTGAAGTCGAAAGTCGGCAGCATCGCCGGATCTCGTGTAAGCGCTTCCACCATAGCTTCGAACATCTGGCTGGTGTGGAGATGCGGATTGTAGAGAAGCCGATGTGTCATTAGGTCGCCGCGGTAGGGACCATCTCCAAAAAACGTATGAAAGCCCACGCGTGATTTCGCGCCGGTCAAGAACGTGAGCATAGCGGAAAAGCGGGTCAAAAACTCCATATCGATCACGGCGTCGATGTCGATCTTGCGTGCGCGCAGGACTGCGCGAAAGGCACCGATGGCGAGTGCGAACGGACTTTTGGTCGAAATGGTGATCACGTTTTGCTCCGGAATGATTTCCATCACGTCGAGAATGAAGCGATTGTCCTGAAACACGACGAAGTAGACGTTCTCGCGTCCAACCATTGCCGTCGCGCGACGGATCGCAGGATAAGCAAGGACAGTGGAGCCCTGCTCCGCGAACTTGATAAAGAGAACCCGTTGGACTCGACGGGGTCCTGGCGGACCCGCTGCCTCAAAGATTCTTCTGAAAAACGTCAAGATTGCGCAAAGCGGGATGCCAATCCACCGATCGGTGTGTTGCAGAGTCGAGATGCCTACGGGGAGATCCATGTTCTGAAAAAATGCTATTCGCCGATATCTCTCTTAGCACGCTTGCGTTGATTCGTTACCCCTCGACCGGCCCAAGCTTAAAACCTTTGTCTACTGATTGGACCTGCAAGCTGGCCGCAGTCGAACCGGCGCCAGAAAGATTAAGCAGGGCGGATCAAGCGATCAAGGAGAGCCAGCGCGCATCCGATAGACCACACCTTCCGCGGTTCGTACCACCGGCTGGTACCGTTCCGCGAGAAGTTTGGCTAGAATCGGAAAGTCTCGCACGGGATATAGTGCGCCCGGCTCAGAGTAAAGATCGATAATGTAGACTGGGGGATGCTTCTTAAAATCTTCCTCGAGTGTTGCCCACGCAAACGGCCTGATTCGATAACGAGTGTCGAGACCGGGAACAGTTCCGCCGAATATTGATCCCGTAAGTGGAAACGACAAGATGTAGCGACAGGCAGGACGTCGTCGCGCGTCGAGATAGATCCTCGTCTTATGGCCCCAGACGAAAATCCTGTCGGTTGGAGCAGAATGCTCCAGCAAATAGCGTCCCGTCTCCAACGGTTCGCTACGAGCCGCCAGCGCTACCCAATGCGAGATTGAGAAGGCGACAATGGTGAGCGCCAACCAGACGTAGGTCAAAGAAGGTCGCAATAACCAATGAGGCGATTGCATCCTTCCGGTCCAAAGGTGCGTGTAACAAGGCGCGGCAAGCAAAGCAAGGGGTGGAATCAGTTGGATGTAATAGTGCTCGTAAAAGCGCGCACCCGCCGCCGTGCCGACCGCGGATGCGGCCAGTAGTCCGAGGAGCGCGACTCGCTCAGCGTTCTTACCCGCCCAGAGACCGTGACGATCTCGAATCGCCAACGCCGCGCCCACCAGAAGCGGTAAGCATGCCCCAAGGAAACCTAGCGTGAACAACATTCCCTTTTTCCAGAAGATGTACGGGATGGTATGGTCGAGGATTGTCCAGTAGATCGTCTCGCGGAGGATGCCTTGTTCCTGGAGCACGACTGCGAAAAGAGCAAGAGCTCCAAAAAATCCTGTCGTGAGAATGGCGGCCTGGATGATAGACTGGGTGCGTGTCAATCCGCGGCTGATCCGATAACTCGGAAGGAGTAAATAGATGCCGAGCGGTACGGCTGCAATCGCCGCTGGCTGTTTGAACAGAAAGCCCGCGCAAAGGAGCGCCCCCGCCCCTAATAGCTCTGGTCGCCATTTCGATGAACTTCGTCTCAATCCAATTGCCCATGCCCAGACGATTGGCAGGTTCATAACGATCTCGCCGTTGAACGCCAGGTTTTTATAGGCCGCCCAAGGTTGAAACACGCTGTAGAAAAGCGCAGCGACCAGTCCCGTTTCGCGATCGAACAGTTGTTTGCCAATCGCATATAGCCCGGCCATCGTGGCCAGCGCCCAAGTCAACGAAAGTAAGTGCAGCGCCTTCCAATTGTACTTTCCCGCGACTTTGAAGACCGCCGCATATGTCCAGAATAACAGCGGCGGCTTCCGATCGACCGCGTCAAGGTAGGGACGACCTCCGTCGACGATCTCGTTCGCTATTACAGAATAACCTGCTTCATCATCAATCGGTAATGGATGCAAAAGCGCAGGAAGGCGCGTCACGATCGTGAGCAGAACAAGCCCAAGCAAGGCGAGCTGAAACTGTCGAAAGCTAAGGGTGAACATTGGTCCGATAAACCACACCTTCCGCGGTTCGTGCCACCGGTTGATACCGTTCCGCGATAAGCTTGGCCAGAATCGGGAAGTCTCGCACCGGATACCGGTTACCTGGCTCAGCTTGGTTGTCGACGATGTAAGCGGGCGGGTGCTTCGCAAAATCTCTTTCAAGCGTGGCCCACGCGCCCGGCAAAATCCGGTTCCGAGTGTCGATACCCGGCGGCAGCCCGCCGAAAACAAAGCCTGTGAGCGGGAATGTCGCGATGTAGCGACAGGCGGGATGTCGTCGCGCATCAAGATAGATCTTCGACGTTTGACCCCAGACGAAAATCCTGTCGTTCGGAGCGGAATGCTCGAGCAAATAGCGTCCCGTCTCCAATGGCTGGCGTCGGCCAGACAGCTCTAGCCAGTCCCAGGTTGAGACGGCGACAGCAGTCAGCGCCAACCAAGCGTAGGTGACAACAGGTCGCAATAACCAATGATGGGATTGTATTCTCCCGGCCCAAAGCTGTGCATAGTAGGGCGCGGCGAGCAGGGCAAGGGGCGGAACGAGCTGAATGTAGTAGTGTTCATAAAACCGGGCGCCCGCCGCTGCGCCCACCGCCGACGCAACGAGTAGCCCGAGAAGCGCAGTTCGTTCGGCGTTCTTGCCCGCCCAGATAGCGTGCTTATCTCGAATTGCCGTCGCCGCGCCCATCAGCAGTGGTAAGAACCCCACGACGTACGCCAGTGTGACCAAGATTCCCTTTTTCCAGAAGACATACGGGATCGTATGGTCGGTGATCGTCCAATAGATTGCCTCGCGGAGGATGCCCTGCCCGTGAAGCACGGAAGCCACAAGCGCGAGAGTCCAAAAAAATCCTGTTGTCAGCATGGCGGCATGAGTGACGGAGGCGCTTGGCAGCAACCTGCGGCTCGCGCGATAGCTTGGGAGAAGTAGATAAATGCCTAGAGGAACTGCGGCGATCGCAGCCGGTTGTTTAACTAAAAATCCCGCGCCCAGAAGCGCGCCCGACAACAGAAGCTCGGGCCGTATTCGTGACGAGCTCCGCCGGAAGCCGATCACCCATGCCCACACGATAGGAAGATTCATCAACAGTTCGCCGTCCAAGGCTATATTTTGGGCTCTCCCACAGGGTTGGAAAACACTGTAGAATAGCGCCGCGATCAATCCGGTGTTGCGATCGAACAAGCGTGTGCCAATCAAATAAAGACCGGCCATCGTAGCCAGCGTCCAGACCAAGGCGACTACGTGGAGCACCTTCCAGTTGTACTTTCCCGCCAGCTCGAACACCGCGGCATATGTCCAGAAGAGGAGTGGCGGTTTGCGTTCGACCGCGTCGAGGTATGGTCGACCGCCATCCACAATTTCGTTGGCCACGACAGAATACATTGATTCACTGTCAATTGGCTGTGGATGTAGAAGTGACGGAAGCCGGATCGCGATGGTCAGTAAGACAACGCCGAGCGCGGCCCACTGGAATTGTCGCAAATCATGATCTTGCTTATCCACCATCTGTATCGCCGCCGATGATTTCGCTCTTAGATTCTCAAGTCCACCGTCGCGCGACGTAATCTGCTTAAAATATGCTCACCAACATTCCCTTCCGTCACTTCGTTTAGATAGAAGAACGACCGGTGTGCGAAGAACCTGCCGCCGCTATTGGGATTGTCGATTGAAAAAGTTTTTCGTTCATTTTTCGGCGAGAGTTATGGCGAACCTCTAGCGTAAAAAATCCTGTCTGCATCTCGGCGACATGGCGTCTTCGCCGGTTCAACGGTAGAAAAGATGCTCGCCCATGCAGTCTGCCTTTTACCAATCGGAACTTGACCAACACCAAGCCGGGCGCGAGCGATTATTAAAATGCATCCGAAAGTTCGGCAGCTAATGTTAACCTAACGGCAGATCAGTGGAACTCTGGCGTCGGGCAACATAACGTATCCAGCCGGAGTGCAGGAGATCAACGGCTGCGGTTGCGACTTCCCAGAATGCCATGACAATCAGCGCCTTTTCCGGCATGGCCAAAACAACGCAAGCCACAAGCACCCAGACATAAATATTGCGCCGCCCGCCGACCAAACGGACGATTCGATCGAAAAGACCGGGTCCAACCAGCGATTTCTCCGCTGGCACGTAAACGCCTAGTTTGCCAATGCCATCGAGCGCCTCTGCCACAATGAGCAGAGCCAGGTAGAAAAAAGCATTAGGCAATTGGCCCGAGACATAGAAGTGATACGCCAGTGCCGTCGGCCAGACCACCTCGAAGAATGAATCGAACCAATGCTCAATCTTTCCAGTCTTAGATGTCTCGACCTTGATTCGCGCCTGCTTGCCGTCGAGACCGTCGAGGATGCCGATAATCAACGCGAGCAGAATTCCCCAAACGAGATGACCTGTCGCGAAAAGAATCGTAGTTCCAAAAGCTAAGATTATCCATGACACGGTGAGCTGACCAGACGTGATGGCGGTTTTGCAAAGTTTTGAAATGAGAAAGGTTTCGAGGGGGGCGTGAATGCGCGCGGGAAAATCCTGGGTCCCTTTTTGCACTGAGTTAAGCAAAATGCTCTCCGCTAGTTTGACCCGTGTCGGAGGCGGCGCCGGAAACCAAAACGGCCTGAGCCTTCGCCGCAGGGCCGGTGAGTAGGAGGGTTGGTCGGTAACATCGACTGCCGCAATTGCGTTTTGTTCCAAGCCCTTGTTAATCGCGTTTTCGAGAGGACCACTCTGGATCGAAACCCAGTCGCGTTGCAGCAGTGCCGCACCGCAGACCTTCGCGTGCAGTGCGTTTGGGGCCCGAGCCACCAGAGGTTGAAGCTTCGACGGCACAGCCGAATCGACCAGGACTGCGGGTGACCTTTGCGTCGCGAGCAACTGCAATAAGCGACTGTCGAAGACGGCATCGCCTCGAATGACGAGAAGAAGCTGAGCGGCGTCCGGCCAAATGTCGACGATCTGTTCGATCCTCAGCGCGCCATTCGGTCGAGTGCGAAGCGTCAATGCCAACTGCGCCCGCGGCCATGATGGGCGAGCTAGTTCGTTGGCGATTCGCTCAGACGTGCTCGAAAGAATTGTCGCGCGCTCAATTCCGCAGCGTTGCAGCGTCCGCAACAGGCGCTCGAGCGTCGAGATTCCGCACAGCTCGATCAACGCACCGGGGCAATCGGCCAGGATAATGCATTGGTAAGCCATCGTGATTTTGCTTGATACAAGCTGCAGAAATGGGGCCTGCTCCGGCCGTCGTAAATTAGTAGACACCTCGCTCTTTTCCGCAAGTCCGGGCCGGTTTTCGATCAACGCCGCTTGCTCCCACGGTGACTCAGTGGTATGCGAAAGCTTCTGTGATCGCCCAAAAAAGGCTCTCTCCGGCGACATCTTGGATCACTCCAAGCATGTTTTTTCGCCTCCGCTACAGCCCGTTTCTCGCCCAGATGGTCGTGATTCGGCGCTGCAACCTATCCTGCGGATATTGCTCCGAGTATGACAAAGTCAGCGAGCCCGTGCCGGTGGAAATTCTGGAGGAACGCCTCCGGAAACTCAAGACACTTGGAACGTTTGGGATTTCTCTTACGGGCGGCGAACCTACAATGCATCCGGACCTTCCCCGCATCATTCGTACCTGCCGTCAGCTTCGCTTCTACCGCACGAGCATGATCTCGAATGGATTCTTTTTGCAGCCGGAGCTGATTGAAACGCTCAACAAGGCCGGGCTGCAAAGGATGCAGCTTTCCATCGACGGAGTTAAGGCGAACGAAACGACACAAAAGGTTTTGAACAATCTAAAGAAGCGCCTGCAATGGTTGCGGGACCATGCCCGGTTTGAAGTGGTTATCAGTGCGGTCATCGGCGCCTGTCCTCCAGAGGAAGCTGATGAAGTCGTCTCCTTTGTGCGTCAGCTCGGCTTTGGCGCTCGCGTGCTTCTCGTGCACGACAGCCAGGGGCAACTCAAGTTGACCAGCGAAGACTTGAAGGCATTCGAGAACATCGTGGACAAGCTGCCAAGGAGATGGCCGGAATTCTCGGGATACCGCAGAGAGCTGGTGCGTGGCCGTCCCGCGCCGTTCAAATGTCGCTCCGGCAGCCGCTATCTTTACGTGGATGAATATGGGAACGTGAATTGGTGCTCACAGACGCGAAACGTCTGGTCCAAGCCTCTGTTGGATTACACGTTGAACGATTTACGCGAGCAGTTTTACAACTACAAAACCTGTAACGCCACCTGCACGCTGAACTGCTCGCGCTCGGCTAGTTTGTTCGACAACTGGCGTCGCCAGCCGGCTGTCACTGCTAGCTAGCTGTTCTTTAGGATCCGCTCAGTCCGTGGGACGCGTGCCCGTAAATGCTTTTCTGCTTGGGCCAGCATTTCCGGCGTATCGATGTCCTGCCACCAGGCATTTCCGATATCGACCGCACGAGCTTTGCCCTCCGACGCCATCGATCGCACTCCATCCGCAAGGCTGCAATCTGCGTCGCGTTTTACGCGTTCAAGATGGTTGAAAATGTTCGGCGGGCAGACAAAAAAACCTGTATCGATCGCATCGTAGTTCACTAAATCCTTGCCGATCTCTAAAATTCGGTCACCCCGCGTCTGAACTTTCATCGCATCATCGCTATCGAAGATTGAATCCACCTTCCGGTCGATCGCGAGATTGAGTTCGTCGAGGGCAGGATTATGAAGCAGTAGATCGAGGATTGATTGCTCAAACAAATGGTCGCTCATTGTCAAAAGAAACGGCGACGTGATGTGATTGGCCGCGGCGAGGACTGAGATACCGTTTTGCTTCCGCCACTCCCAATTTGGGATGAAAACGGCCTCGAGCCCGGACGGAATCAACTGTTTGATTCCCATAGTCATCCGATCGCTTTGGTAACCAACGATAAAGCTAACCTTTCCAATTCCCGCGCGGATCAGCGCCTCGATCGTGTAACAAATTAAAGGGCGACCAAGCACCGGGACGAACGGCTTCAAGGGCGTTTTGTCAGAACCGCGCAGACGCGAGCCTTGGCCGGCCATTAGGATCACTGCTTCGGAGATGGCAGTCATATGCCGTAATATCTCTTGAGACCCCAAAGCTTGACGCGCTGCGGAAGAAATCTGAAAATCAGCGGCGCGATTTTGGTTTGAAACGCGTCGCCCACGGTTATCCGCGGCGGCGGGCTCGTCTGATCGATAAGTTCGCAAACGCAACGCGCAACCAGATCGGGTTTAGGCGCATTCTTCATGTTGCGTTCCACTTTGTCCCAAGTTTTGGCGACTTTTGCTTCATATCGCTGGTCGGGCAGCTCGCTCTTGATCACTGCATCGTTGAAGTCGGTGCAGATATCGCCGGGTTGGAGATCGACAATGCGAACTTGCGAATCTGGCAGCTCCAATTGGATAGACATGGTGAATGACGCCATAGCTGCCTTCGCGGCGTTGTAAGCCGCCATGAACGGGACGGGAAGACGGCCAGCCAGCGATGTGACGTTGATGATGAACCCTTCTCCTCGCGCTTGCATCATGCGCAATGCGAGCTGCATTAACTGCATTTGCCCGAAAACAAGAATTTGAAACTGGGTTGCGATTTCTTTTTCGGAAAGGTTTTCAGCCGGCCCAAAATGTCCGCTCCCGGCATTATTGATCAACACGTCGAAATGAGCAGCATCCGCGAGTGCGGCGTTGAATGCCTTCTCAACAGAATGCCGATCGCTCAGGTCGAGGCGCAGCGGATGGAATTGCGGCAGCTTGGGAAGTCGTTCCAGATTGCGGGAGGTGCCCCACACTTCGTGACCTTGGGCGACGAGCAACTTCGCAATGGCCAGACCAATGCCGGAGCTCGCACCGGTGAGAAAGACATGTTTCATCAGGCCAGGTTGCTCGATCGTCGGTGATGCAACCATCCAACGCCGAAGATCGCGAGAAACACCAGACCGGCGGTCAACTGGCCTGCCATTCCGGACAAAAACAGACGGCAGGGCAGTGCCGGGATAAAGGCGACGATGGCCGTAAGGACAGGTGGATAGATGCTTCGCCATGGGTTCTGCCATCCGAAGACGAGGCGAAGGACGAAGTAGCGCAGAACACCTTGCACGACATAGGGAATCAGAATGCCGAAGGCCGCGCCCGTTACTCCAAAACGCGGAATCAGCCACAGGTTTGCGACCACCGCGACAACGCAAGTAATCGAAGAATTCAGAAGGTTCAGACGGGGGCGCTGCACCATGATGACCGTCTCCCCTAATGAGACGAAGGCGGTCGTCGCACATGCGATACCGACGATGCCGAGCCAGGCGGCGCCCTGGTGGAAGGCGGGACCGTAAATCATGAGTATTATTCCTCCGGAGAGCGCCAGCGCGCCAACCAGCGGCAGTAAGATCCAGAGCATCCATTGAGCGAGTCGCGCGTAAGTGTGTGCGGCACGTTCGTGATCGCCCGTCGCCGTCATTCCGGCGACGACTGGTGCGAAAATCGGATTGAAAGCCTGATTGACCTTGCGCAGGCCGCTAGCGATATCGACCACTACGCTATAAACACCCACCGTCGCGAGGGTCACCCCTGGAGCGCGACCAATAAACCATCCCAGCATGAAGACATCCAAACGCAAAATGAAAGTGTTAAGCAACTGGCAGGCACTGATTGGAGCCGCGTAACCGAGCAAGCCTTTTGCTTCCCGGTAAAACGAGACTGTGCTGTGTCTCTTGGGCATGTGCTTAAATAATCTTGAAGCGAGCATGAGTGCGACAGTGCCGGATACCGCAGTTCCGACGATTGCCGCTACTTCCGGCGCGAAATTTTTGAACCCGATGGCAAGAGCAATCAGCAGTGCGAGTGTCGTTGCCGTTGGCTCCGTCATGCCGCGCGAGTAGATGTCGTGTTTCATCACCTTCATCCCTCGCGAGATGGAAGTGCTCACACGATACAAGGCGATACCGGGCAACGCGCAGAGAACGACCGCAAGCGCGGAAACCATTTCTCGCGGCAAGCCAAGGTGGTCGCCAAACAAATGGATCGCCCCAATCAGAATCGCGGCCGTCAGTGTGGATTGGACCAGCGCTAGAAGGACGGCGAGGCGAAACAGCACGCGGCTCCGGGCGTGATCTCCGACCGCCTGCGACCGTGCGATAAATGTGGTGATGGCGTCATCGAGACCAAACACGCCGATCTTGCTGATAAGGTCAGTCATCGCCCAGGCAACCGCGAA
>Ga0137403_10004983_pt1 | contig 15475 bp, 13 predicted proteins | sample CZOMad2_1_16fung_FD_122057 | JGI IMG/M metagenome (GOLD analysis project Ga0137403, IMG submission 122057) | Vadose zone soil fungal communities from Angelo Coast Range Reserve, California, USA - CZOMad2_1_16fungal (Hybrid Assembly) | ecosystem: Environmental > Terrestrial > Soil > Vadose zone... | reverse complement strand
CAGATAGTGCTCCTCCCGCTTAACGACGCCGACGTTGATCACCCACACCAGCGGCACCACCAGCCCGATCGCCCACAGGCTTCCCGCCGCGACGCTCAGGCCCAGGTAAACGAGGGTCAGTCCCAGGTAGAGCGGGTTCCGCGTTCGCCCATAGATGCCATCCACCACCAGCGCCGTTGTCGGCAGGGTCGGCGGAACATTGGTGCCGGCGGCCGCAAAGCACCGCGTGCCCATGGCGATCATGACGAAGCCACTCGCTGCGACCACGGCACTCGCCACATAGCGAGCGAGCGAATGCGCGACGGAGACCGGGAGCGGCACGCTCTCCTCGAGCACCGCTGCCGCCGCCAGGAAGCCCAGAAAGATCAAGGGCGGTAGCGCGATGACGCCGGCCACATCGGGCGCGCCCGATCCGCCCGCCGCCTGCCCGCCATCAGCCCGCGGCGCCGCAGTGCCGCCTGCCACGGCCCGCATAGCGACGCGCATGCCGAAGAGGATCGACAGGACGGCAGTGCCGCCTGCGAGGACAAGAACCGTTTCCGAGATAGCCACGATCGAAACCTCCCGGCCCTGGCGCTTCCGTCGCCCAAGAGCAAAAAGGACAACTGATAAAGTCATGTTAGATGCTTCAAGCGGATTGAAAGTTCGAATCTCTCCGCTGCCACCAGATTTCGGCATAGACGGGTCGTACGGGTTGCGGCATCGGCCGTTGGTATGGTGACAGGCTCCGGGCCGACTTCTCCATCGGATAGGTCGCCGTCTGGTAACTTCCGGATCGCCGACCATTCACGAACCGACTGGGGGAGACTGAGTGTAATTGAGAGTTAATGCCAGCTATCGAATCCCACCCGTTCAACGCCGGAGAGGGAAAAACGATCGCAGACGGCCGGCAAGACCTGAGCGTAGCCAAAATTGACTCGATGTTGTATTTGCGCGTTCATACGCGCGAGGGGGCTTAGGGTTTCAGCAGTGTCTTCCCGTAAGCCACCGGAATAGCAAAATTCGATCCACCGAACTCGCGCACCATGGCAAAGTTAATGCCTATGACTTTGCCCTCATTGTTGAAAAGCGGACCGCCAGACCCGCCCGAGGTAGTTTGGGCATCGTAGACAATCTTGTCAGGCAGCACGGCGCCAATGTGACCCTGCGTGGCGGTAGGCCGGATCAGGTTACGGCGTGCGAGCTCCTCCATGACTTGCTTCGGATCCCCTTTGGTTGCGGTCGCGATCGACTGGAGCGTTTCCGCGCCGGCCCGAGCCAGAATTGCATCAAGAGCAGTAGGATATCCAAGCAGCACGACCGGTCCGCCGCTGACGGTCGAACGGCCATCGCCGAGCGCGACCTGTTTGATACGCTGCCCAGATACGTTTCCTTGCACGACAGCAACGTCCGCTGCTGATGAAATCTTCTCGGTGTTGACCGCAATTCCGCTGGTAACGCCGGGAAAGTATGCTGTCATCTCGGCAATTACTGGCTCGAGACCCTGATCGAGCATTTCCTTCATTTCGTCGTTTTGCCACCAAGGTTCAGCCACGTGATGATTGGTGAGAATTCGTCCGGTGTCGGAGACGAGAAACCCAGTGCCGAAGACATCGAGGTGTACCTCTGGACCAATCCCAGTGAGGCTGAGGAGTGGGTTCTTGTGCTCGTCGGTCGCAGGCTCGCCACTGGCTGTCAGCCCGGCATAACGCAATCTCAAGCCGCTGTTGTGTTCGCGAAAGGCGAGCACAACATGGATAAGGCAGACGCTGGGCTCGTAGGCCTGGATAATCCTCTCAGCAAACTTGCCTTCGGTCTCAATCTTCTGGAGGCGGCTTTCCACTGCGATAAGTTGCTTCTGCAATGCGGAAGCATCTTCTGTCCCGCCGGCGATTTGCGATCGCAATTCTTCACTCTTCTGCTGGAGCTGAGTCTTCTGTGGGTCGCCAGCCTTGGAAGGTCCGCGCTCCACATCTTCCCGGGTTCTAAGGGAGCGTTCCATCAACTGCTGCTGCGTCTGGATGCCCGTCGGCTGCAATCGAGTGATCGCAGCATAGACGCGAGTGTTCTGTTCCTGGGTCCGGCGGTAGAAGAGGATGAAACCTAGACCAACGACGACTAACAGAACGACGGCCGCCAGGCCGGAACGGCGAAATATCCGCCGTTCTTCATTGACTGCTGTCATCACCTGCTGGGCAGCGCTTCGATTTTCCGCGGCAAGGCGCAGCCGCTCTCGGAGCTCATCCGCAACATGTCTTGCCCGTAGTTGCAAGCGCACGCGCGCCAGCAATTCGTGCGGATCGAAGGGTAGCGACAGGACATCGTCCGCCCCGAGATCCATTCCTCGAGTGCGCTCGCCTGATCCTCCGGGCGATAGCATCACGACGCGTATGTTCTGAGTGTGCTCCGAACCCTTGATCTCGGAAACCAGGTCACAGCAATCAAGTTGGGGCGGATCAGCACCCAGGATTACCGCGTCCGGGTCAAACGCGAGGATTGACTTCATTCCTTCCGCGTAATCGGTCGACACCTGGTATCCCGCATCGCTTAGTATTGTCGCGATGCGGTTCCGGAGAGCATCATCAGACTCGACTACCAGCAACTTCTCTGTTTTGGATTCCATACGCCAGTTTCTTGAGATGGTTCCGGATCCTCGGAGGATTCAGTTCGCCGACCTGGACTACCTATCCTCTATTATTCTATATTCTCTTTTAAGAGTTGGAGAAGGGAGTAGCCGCCATACATCACCGTCGGGAGTGCGATCCAGGAATAGATCATCCATCCACGAAGTTCGCTCATAATTCGCCTCCGTTTACATTAAATCGGAAAATTTTGGTAGCTGCCAGTCGCTGCCTTAGGAAACACTGCGAATGATACAGCTCCCCAACTTGACGTGCTCTCCTCGTATACCTCAACCGTGTGGCACGTTGACCGTTTAGATTCGTGGCGGAATTCGTCCGATTTGCCGCGCAATCGCTAGCGTACCGTTGACAAGCCGACTCCTGGTTGCGATCGGTTGGGTCGATACTTCACGTGACGAAGCGTGTGGCCTACAATTCGTGACGCCACCGAAGTTCCATTTCGCTCTCCCTGAATAATCGATTGTCACCGAATACGGAGATCTACATGATTCGACGTTTTCTTGCCCTAGTGATTTTCACTTTGGTAGCGGCTTTTACCCACGCTCAGCCTTCCCTGCCGTCCAGCTTTCAAGCAAAGACGATCCACAGCCCGGAAGGGGCAGACATTTTTGTGCGCTGGGGAGGAACTGGCCCCGTGGTAGTCCTAATTCATGGGTACGCGGAGAACAGCGATTCATGGGCTCCTCTGGCCGCTGATCTCATGAAAGACCACACGGTGGTGGTGCCGGACCTTCGCGGCATTGGGCGATCCTCCAAGCCTGCCGATGGCTATGACAAAAAGACTCAGGCCAAAGATATGCGCGCCGTCGTAACCTCGTTGGGATATGACAAGACGTTTGTTGTTGCTCACGACATCGGCAACATGGTGGCTTACGCTTACGCCGCGATTTATCCCGAAAAGGTTGAGAGGTTGGTCGTCATGGACGCACCAATTCCTGGGATTGATCCGTGGAGCGAGATTCTCCAAAATCCCGGAGTCTGGCACTTCAACTTTCACGGACCGGACGCGGAACGGCTAGTGGCAGGGCGGGAGCGAATCTATTTTGACCGGATATGGAACGACTTTACCGCCGATCCTGGTAAGCCTGACGAGGGCACCAGGAATTTCTTTGCCGCCACTTATGCGCAGCCTGGTGGAATGCGGGCAGGGTTCGCGCAGTTCACCGCGTTCTCGCAGGATGCGAAGGATAATAACGTCTTCGAACAAACGAAGCTGACGATGCCTGTGATGGCGGTTGGTGGAGAGAAGTCCTTCGGTCCCCTACAAGCTGTGATCATGCGTCATGTTGCGAGCAACGTGCAGGAGGAGGTCGTCGCCGGCTCAGGGCACTGGCTGATGGAGGAAAAACCCGCCTATACGGTGGCGTTGATTCGTAAATTTCTTGACGGTCCGGTGGTTGCCCATACTGCAGGCGGTACTAGTGGCGACTCAAATGAGGAACGCCTCACTCCTGCGGAGTACAAGTTTCCGCAAGTGGGCAATCCGGGCACGGCAAGCTCAGGTGTCGGCGGGATCCAGACTGTTGTTCTGAAAGGCAACCCAGACCAAGCAGGCGTATATACCATCATGCTTCGCGTCCCGGCACATACACAGATCGCAGCGCACTCCCATCGCGACGACAGGGTTGCGACCGTGATCTCGGGCACATGGCATATCGGGTATGGCGATAAGTTTGACGAGACCAATCTGAAGGCCCTACCTGCTGGCAGTTTTTACACCGAACCGCCCTCCCGGAATCACTTCGCGGCAACCGGTGACGAACCGGTTGTCGTTCAAATTACCGGTTTCGGTCCATCTTCGACCGAGTACGTGGATGCCACACAGGATCCCCGCAGATCAGTCAGGTCGAAATGAATCATCGATAAGAGCCTAAAGAAGAGAAGAGTTCAACACTCGTACCGATGAAGGCGCTTGTGCTGACTGAATTCTTGCACGAACTTTCCAGGGTGGTCCCCGACACCGGCGCGATCCCACAAACTGGCTTCCGAGACGGGCCAATTCGCTTCAACTGCGAACTTAAGTAAGTTCGGGCTGGAGGCTGGCTCTGTTGGCCCGGTTCCCGGGCGGGTAATTTCCGTAACAGCACTTTTGCGTTTCGTCGCGTCTGCGGAGTGCTGTATCCCGTCGGCGTACGATGTAGGGAAGCAGATCGACCGCGGCATTGCAGCACTCGACGAATGCAGCCGGCTGATCGTCGATCTACGCGGCAATACTGGCGGAGGAATCGGCGGGCTACGCCTTATGAGTTATTTGACGCCCGGAAAACTTGAGGTGGGTTACAGCCTTACGCGGAAACGTCGCGAGCGCGGTTATCGCCGTGAAGAACTGACCCGATTCGGACGGATTCCGTCTCACAAGGCGACTCTCATATGGTTAGCAGCACGATATGCCTTCGTGGAAAAATCCATCGTCGTGGTTACCGAAGGACTGGATCAGCGACGATTCCATGGCCGAGTCGTGCTGCTGGTAAACGAGCACACCACGAGCGTCGGCGTGATGGTCTCAGCTTTTGCGGAGGAGAATGGTGTCGCAACCAAGGTAGGAACGAACACGCCTGGCCGTCTGCTCAGCGGCAGCGCATATCATGTTGGCCTCGGATACACTCTTGGTCTCCCAGTCGCCGCCTGCCTGACTTGGCAAGGAAGGATGCTGGAGAACAACAGCATTGTGCCGAAGTTTTCTATCGAACTTTCGAGAGACGCTCTGACGGAAGGACGAGATACCCAGCTCGAAACCGCAGCCGAGGTGGCGACGGCATTATTAGTTCTCGCCTGTCATTCTCCGCGAAGGACGCTCATCGGATCTATCGACGTGGCGTCTCTGGCCGGAAGAAGCGACGCGAGCAAAGCGGCGCCGACCAAAACCGCTATGCTCAACCCGATTGCCCAAGGATCGACCGGACTAGTTTCATAGAGTAAGCTGCGCACCCAACGTGTGGCGAGAGCTACTCCCAACAAACCCAGTGCAATGCCTTCTGCCATGGCCGGGATGCGTCCAGCAAGACGAGGCGTGTGAGCGCCTTCCTGCTGGAGCCAAGCGCAATGCGTATGCCGAATTCCTGCGTTCGCAGCGATACGGAATAGGCAAGCACTCCGTAGATGCCCAGTACGGCGAGCAGCAACGCGGCGCCTCCAAAGCTGGAGAGTATTACGGTTTGAAACCGCTCTGTAGCCACGGATTCATCTACTTGTTCATCCAGCGAAATCACCGTTGGAATTGATATCTCGGGGTCAATAGCCCAGATGGACTCATGCAACTGTAGACCGAGACTCTGTATCGGCTGGGAGCTCCGCGCCAGGAATACGGGACCTGTGGGCGGAAAATCCCAGTAAGGCAGGTAGAAGACGGCCACGTCCCGCTTCAAGTCGTTAATGCGCGCATCGGCGGCGATGCCGACGACGGTATAGATTCGTCCCCAATGCCTGATCGTACGACCAAGCGGATTCTCGTCTGGCCATACCGAGTTGGCAGCCTTTTCAGACAGGATGACGACCCGCGGATTCCCGTGATCCGCGTCATCAAAGTCACGACCTGCAAGGAGCGGAATTCCCATGACCGCGAAGTAACCAGGACTGATAAACCGCCGGTTTGCCATCGGTACTTGCCCTTGCGGTACAGGGCGATCTGTTCTTACCAAGCCATCCACGTTCATATCTCCGGTCAGCGGCATGACACTGGTAATCGCAGCGGACTGCACACCTGGCAAGGAACGCAGCTTATCGAGGGTGCGATCGATCATCGCGTCGCGCGCAAGGCTCCCTTTGTCAGCTCCCGGATCGGTGGGCATACCCTCCCCGCTTGAGTATCTGGGGTTACTCAAGTCCGCACGTGCTATGGCCACATGTTGCGGACTGAAGTGACGATCCTGCGTGAGCAAATGCGAAAAGCTGCGCGTGATCAGCCCGGTCACAGCGAGCAGAGTGACGCTGCAAGCAACTTCAACGGCGACAAGCAGCCTGCGGGTACGCACTGCTTGCTTATTGATCGAGAGCCGTGTGGAATTTGACTGGAGGGCAGTATGCGGCGTGACGCGCAGAGACCGGAGCGCGGGAAGAATCCCAAATCCGAGTGAAGTGAAAACCGAGAGCCCAAGAGCGAAGGCAAGTATCGGCAGGCTCAGATGGACTTCGTTTAAACGTGGCAGAACCGCCGCTAACTGCACGAACAACTTTTCCCCGAGAACTGCAACGACAATTCCCCCCAGACCACCACCCAAGCCCAGAAGCACGTTTTCCGCCAGCACACTCTGGAAAAGCCGTCCTCGTCCTGCGCCAAGAGCAGACCGGAGAGCCGTTTCGTGATCGCGAGCCACGCCCCGCGCAAGCTGCAGGTTTGCGAGATTTACGCACGCCATGAGCAGTACGCTCGCGACAGCGGCCAGCAGAAGCCAGAGAGGCTTGCTGACGCCTCCAGCAATCTCATGCGAAAATGGCGAGACAATAACGCTGAGATGAATGGCGAGGTGATCGGCGGCAGCCGTGGCCTTCTCGATTCCGTCCAGTTCGCTTTGCGCCTGCCGAATTGAAACTTCGGGCTTCAGACGCGCGACGACAAGATAGTTAAACTCGGCGTCATTCGCAGTCAACTCATACGGTTGTGGCACCAGAGGTTTGAAGATTTCATAGCGTTCCGTCGATCCATGAGTTGCCTGTCCGGGCATGATTGATATGACTGGGAAGTGGAACGACTCCGGCAGTACACCCACTACAGTCTGCGGTTCGCCCCCAACTAGCAGGGTGCTGCCAACGACGGATGGGCTGCCGTGAAACAGACGCTGCCATGCGCCCCAGCTAAGGATGATCACTCGGTCTTTTCCGCTCTGTGCTTCCTCCTCGGCAAAAGGCCGGCCTAGAAAAGGCGGGACTCCGAGCACCGAGAAGAAATTCGGAGACACAGCCAGACCCTCCGTCATTTGCGGATGATCGATGCCGGTGGAGACGCTGAAAGGTGGGTTTTGGATGATGGCTGCATCCTGAATTGAACTGGCGTGCGTTCTGAGATTCTGATAATGCCGGTAATTGTCGGGCAAGAGCGGAGCAGTATTTTGGATTTCCCGAATACTCTCGCGCCAGACAACAATCCTACCTGGATCACGGAATGGGTAAGGTCGTAAGAGGACGGTATTGACCACGCTGAAGACAGCCGTGACCGCTCCAACTGCCAACGCAATCGTGAGGAATGCCGTCAGTGCGAAGCCCCCCGACTTACGCAGTTGGCGAAGGCCATAACGAAGATCCTGGATCACAGATTGCATTGCAAGTCCCTCCGAGTAGCCCAACAGAGGATCGCATTTGGGCTACCAATTTTGGCTTTCGGCAAAGCCTCATCATTTCAGATAGATGGCTCAGATGATCCCCGTGGATTTCGGGTCGAAAATGTCCAGAACTGAACCCGAATGTTCGGAACCGAACAGCGTAACGGGGCAAACTTCAGCGTGTAACGCCCGAGAGGTGCTGACCAGAAGCCCATTCATATTCTGGACGAACAGCGGGGAACCGATGCGATCGAGATATCGAGAAATCTGCGAGACCGACCGCTCCATCAGGAGAACTTGACCGGGATGGTGACGGCGAAACCCTTTCCCATACGTCGGTTTAAGTTTAGTGGGAGCGACATGCGGGTGCCGATACACAGTGCTGTCTATAGCCCGCAATGACCTACCAAACCCTACAGCGTTTCAGTGGTGCCATCGCGCTGCCAATGGTGCAGTTAAAGGCCTTTTGAAATTCAGGCATGTTCACGACCACGCCGTTGATTCGGTATTCCGCCGGTGCGTGTGGGTCACTAACCGCACGCAGGCGCAACTCCTCCGGACGCTCGTTAGCACACGCCCATTGCGCGAACCCGATGAAGAAGCGCTGCTCCGGAGTAAAGCTGTCAATCGATCCGCCTTGTTTGTCCTTCGCAGCGCTCTTCCACGCAATGTAGGCGAGGATTGAGCCACCCAGATCGGCTATGTTTTCGCCAAGGGTGAGCTCGCTGTTGACTCGCACATCATCGACGACCACGTATTGGGAATACTGGTCTTCGATGCATTGAGTTCGTTCCTTGAACGTGGCGGCATCCGCCTTCGTCCACCAATCCCTCAGATTGCCATTCGCGTCGAACTTTCGGCCCAAATCGTCAAAGCCATGCGTCAATTCGTGGCCAATGTTGCTTCCCGTATCGCCGTAGTTCGGGGCGTCGTCCATCCTGGCGTCATACAACGGCGGCTGCAGGACTCCGGCGGGAAACATGATTTCATTTTTCTGCGGTGTGTAGCCTGCATTGACGGTGGGTGGCGTCATATTCCATTCGTCACGATCAACAGGCTTCCCGATCTTGTTGATATCGCGATGCCCCTCGAAGACGATAGCGTTGCGTATGTTCGTGAAGAAGTCGACTGGCACGATCTTCACCGGGCTGTAGTCGCGCCAATGATCGGGATAACCAATCTTGTTGCGGATCTCGCGAAGCTTGGCCAGTGCTTGCTCCTTCGTTTCCGGACTCATCCAATCCAGCTGGTGAATCCTCTGTTCCATCGCGTCTTCGATGCGTCGAACCATGTCCAGTGTGCTGGTCTTCAGGTTGAGTGGGAAAACCTTGCGAACGTAGGCCTGGCCCAAGGCCTCGCCCAAGTTTGCATCGGCGTACTCCACGCAGCGTTTCCAACGGGGCTGCAGCCCTGTCGCACCACGCAAATACTTGAGGTAGAAATCAAAGTTCTCCTCTACGAAGTGTTCGGATAAATAGGGCGCGAACGAATCCGCAACATGGAAGCGAAGATAGGCTTTCCAGTTGTCAACACTTTCGGTTACAAGCAACATGGCAAACTCTTTGAAGAACGCTGGTGCGCCAACATTCAGAGTGTCGAACTGCGGGGCGCCCATCGCGCGGAAATATGCCGGCCACTCGAAACCTGGCGCGAGGCGGCTAAGATCTCGAACGGTCATTTGGTTCTTCGACCTGTACGGGTCGCGCCGCTCGACTCGTGTGAGTGACGACTGGGCAAGAGCCACTTCGATGCGCATCACGGTGACAGCATTAGTTTTTGCTAACTCAGGCTCCTCGCCGATTAGCCTGAAAGTATTCTGCACGTGCCGCAAATAACGTCCGCGAATCTCCTTTGATTTTGCGTCGTCCTTAGTGTAGTAATCGCGATCGGGAAGAGCGATACCGCCTTGACTGATCCCCGCAATTGTCCGGTTCGCGTCATCGTAGTCCGTCCGGGAACCAAAACCAAATATGATGGGGTTTCCAGGAAACTCGAGCTGGAGCCGTGCCACCAGCGGAGCGAGGTCGTGTTGATTCTTGACTTCGCTAATTGCTTTCAACTCCGGTTGAATCGCTGCCATGCCGCGACGGTTGATGGACGGCTCATTCATACATGCTGCATAGAAGTCGCCGATTTCTTGTGTTACCTTGTCCCGCTTTTTCGCCGCGGCGGCCCCCTCAAGAATGCCACGCAGGAACTGGAAATTCTCTTCATACATTTTGCTGGTGACATCCCACGAAGCTTCATCCGGAGGAATGGGGTTTCTCTTCTGCCAGCCGCCACAGGCGTAATGGTAGAAGTCTTCGCAGGCGGCGACAGTCTTGTCGATCGAAGCTAAATCGAGGCTCGGCGTATAGGGCGGAGGCGATGCGGTCTGGCCCAAGGTCCAGGGGCATGAGAACGTCGCCGCGGCAACAAACAGTAATAAATGATTGGTATACACGCTGAGATTGTATGCGATCACCGTTTCCCCGCGTTTCCAGGCGCCTTGCCAGGCCTGCGAGGTTAATCCGTGACCTCAACTTCCTGACCAGTTGACTTGCCCAAGGCGCGTAGGTAGGCGTCCATGGTGCGCGTGTGGCCAAGAATAAAGCGCGATATGAACCGGAAAACCGGATTGTGGACTTCGCCGTTCTCAGTGAGTCGGACGATAGTAAGGTCGCCGTTAGGTTGGAGCGAGAAAGTCCATGTTCCGGAGTAGGGTAGGTTGTCAGTGGCGATGCGGCGCTTTATGGATTTGGGGGGTACACGGTCCAGCAGTTCATAAGCGATAGATTCACCGTCAAGCGTGGTTTCGCGCACTAATTCCCGGCCATTGGCATCGGGAACAGTTTCGCAACGGAGCACGTCGGGGCGCCAATCTTGCGGGCCTGTAATCAGAGAAAAGAGACGATCGGGCTTCGTCTGATAAGAAGCACTGCGTGACACAACATGCCCCTTCGGCAGCAGCCAACCGATTGCGACGACGGCAAGAACCAGCAGGACAACGCCAGCGACCACAAGCACCAGAATCTTCACTTGTCATGCCCTCTCTTTCGTTGGCGAAGCATGATCCTGGCGTATTTCGCCAGGCCCTCGATGCCTTGCAGTGCAGTTTCTAGTTCTGCGGCAGGCATCGAACGAAACATCTCTTTCACTAGTTCTGCGTCAAGCACTGTGTTCTGTTCCTTGACCCGCACTCCCGCCGTCGTCAAGGTCAGGGCGACACACCGCGCGTCATTCTTGCCCTGGTTGCGTGCGATGTATCTGCCACGGGCCAATCGCGCCACCATGATGCTCATGGTTGAGCGGCTCACGCCCAAGTGCTCGGCCAGCTTCGACAGAGTCGTCGGGCGCGTTGCATGCAAATGATCCAGAACACTTGCCTGGTGTTCAGTGATGGTCTTTCCGGTTTCGTCATCGCGCACATGTTGACGATGGCAAGCGAGGAAGATGGCCGGATAGGCATCCAGGAGACGTCTGATTCGCGAGTCCAACATAGGCGGGAGAGTGTGGCAAAAGGTTTGATTTGTCAAACAAAATTGTTGTAGTCCTTTGCCAACTTCGGGTACCGGACAACAAATCTTCTCTTCTAACCCCGCGATTTTCTTCCGCATTCCGCCGCTCGCCAACCAACGACTTTGTGTCGTTCCTGGCGGCGTCAAGTCGTTGAAATGCAATACTGTCGTTTATTCTGTTGGCCTCATAACCCAAAGACCTGAGGTTCGGTTCCACGCTGCTGGCCACGCATCTGAGAGCAGGACGGAATCCGCGATGTCTTTTTTTGCTACGGATTACGGTACGGTTTTGCCCCCGCTACCGGGAATTTTCAACGACTTAGAGGTCGTCCGCCTCCTGTCAGTCCTTTAAAGTCGTGTATGGGCCGTTCTTTCACGGCGGTAACACGGGTTCAAAGCCCGTCGGGGACGCCAAATTTCAACCACTTGTGCGCGAAAGCTCTAGGCTAGGTTTACCGAACATCGCTTCTCCACGATTCCGCAGACGTTTCGAAGTGTGCCCTTGTTTCTGTGTTGGTCTTCGCAGCTGAAGCCGATTACCTGAATCCAGAGGAAGTCACGCAGTCGCTTGTTGATGTCGTGCCAAGCTGTTGCGCCGGTATTCACCAGGTGTAAGGCCAACAACGCGCTTGAACGCTTTGCTGAATGCAGCATCAGACTCGTACCCAATCGATTGAGCAACATCAACCAGCTTTTTATCGCGCTGTTGCAGCAACTGAACGGCCTTCTGCATCCGCCACTCGGTCACGTACTCGAGAGGAGTTTGTCCGACCAGTCCCTTGAACCGCTCGGCAAAGGCCGATCGAGACATCCCTGCGGCCACGGCCAGTGATTCGACCGTCCAAGGGCTGTTTACATTGTTGTGAATCGATGTCAGTGCAGCCCCAATCTGCGGATCAAAAATTGCGCGGAGCCATCCACGTTTGCAACTCTCGGCACCTGACGCAATGTGAGCCCGAATGGCTTGGATGAACAGAACCTCCGCTAATCGATTGACCACCACTTCCGATCCCGGAGCTTGTTCTGACATTTCCCCGGCAAGCAATTGCAGGGTTGTGTGCAGCGCAAACGTGCGTGCCTGATCCGCCTTGATCAAAATGAGGCTCGGCAGTAATTGGGTTATCGGTTTCAGGCTGAGTGCTTCGAAGCTCAAAAATCCGGAAATGATCGTCGTCGGCGCGCCTCCGCCACCATAACGAATTACATTCGTGCGCTCTTTTGGTGCCACTTCACAGAAACTCTTCGTCCGAGTGTGGGTGTTGTCGCGCAAGCTGTAGGAAATTCCAGGCGCTAGCAGAAAACAATCGCCACCGGTGAGCGGCATTGGATCTCGAATTCCTTCTACGGCGAGCCAACAATTACCGCGCGACACCATTCCGAAGTGCGCCAACTGCAGCGGCGAAATCTTCTTGCCATCTGAATTCACGGCCTTTCCTTCAAGCTCGCTCGCGTTTCGCATAAGGCCCCACGGCGCCGTGGCTTCCAACCGGGAGTGCACAACAGCAGCGACGTGCATGGTTTTGAAGATGTCGGTTATTGGGTCCACCCTAGCCTCTCAATCTGGACGAATAGACAAAATATTAGGACTAGAAAGCAGTTCTAGTCCACCACGACGGAAATCTATTCCTTAGCTTCGATGAGTCCACGCGCACATTAGGCGCAGATCAAAAGGAGAAAAGATTATGGCAGTTGGTTCCGCAGCAATTTCTAATGGCGTTCAAACTCAAAGCCTACCGAAGGGGTTACCAGTACTTCTGGGCAGATTTCTCTTCGTGGCTATTTTCTTAATGGCCGGAGCCAATCACTTCTCGAGACAAACGATCGCGTTTGCGGCGTCGCAGGGCGTACCGCTGGCCTCAGTTACGGTGCCGCTCTCCGGAATACTGGCACTAGCTGGCGGCCTCAGCATTCTGCTGGGATATCGCGCCAGACTCGGCGCCTGGCTGATCGCGTTGTTCTTGGTTCCCGTGACCCTGATGATGCACAAGTTCTGGGCGATTGCAGATCCGATGATGCAGCAAATCCAGATGGTACTGTTCATGAAAAACATTGCGATTCTCGGTGGCGCGTTGCTCATTTCACAGTTTGGGGCAGGACCGTTGAGTCTTGATGCTCGGCGCTCGCAGTGAGGCGTTGATCGAGGAATCCTGAAAGAAGGTAAGGAGAATACACATGCTTAGAATCGCGATTGTGACAGGCAGTACGCGACCAGGACGCAACAATGAAACTGTTGCCAATTGGGTGTATAGCATAAGTAAAGAGCGCAAGGACGCTGAATTCGAACTGGTTGATATTGCGAACTACAAACTTCCACTGCTTGATGAAGCCATGCCACCGGTATTCGGCCAGTACGCGCACGAGCATACGAAAGCATGGTCAGAGAAGATTGACTCCTTCGATGCCTATGTCTTTGTCACTCCCGAGTACAACCACAGCACCTCTGCGGCACTGAAGAATGCCATCGATTATCTCTACCGAGAATGGAACAACAAGGTCGCAGGTTTCGTGAGCTACGGCGGCCACGCGGGCGGCGCGCGCGCTATTGAACACCTCCGATTAATAATCGCCGAGGTCATGGTGGCCACAGTGCGTGCTTCGGTATTGTTGTCTCTCTTCACTGACTTCGAGAACTTTAGGATTTTCAAGCCCAATCCTCAACACGAGAAGGAACTGCACGCGCTGCTCGATCAAATTGTCGCCTGGGGCGGCGCCCTGAAGGCATTGCGCCAACAAGAAGCTGAAGAAGCAGCTATGGCGTGATCGCCTGCTTCCCAGCACCGAATCGTGCACGGGCAAGCTGTTATTAAGAGTCCTTGATGGGAGGTAGGGATGTTGTACCAACGTCGTATTAGCCGCATTCATAACGTTCCACAACTGGCCCCTGGGTTTGTAGGGCCGGGGCACCTGGCGGCGCCAGTGATCTCGCCCGAGGACTTCGCGCTCAATGATCCATTCATACTGCTGATGGATGACCACTTTGATATCGGAGATCGTCCCGTGGGCGGACCTCATCCGCATGCCGGGTTCGAGACCGTTACGCTGCTTATCCACGGGTCAATCTACGATCGCGATGAAGGCGGGTTCATCGATACGGGCGAAGTCCAATGGATGACTGCAGGCCGCGGGATCATTCACGGTGAAAATGTTGGAGCCAAGGGGAAGGTTCGTCTTCTCCAGTTGTGGCTGACATTACCGAAGGCTGACCGAGGGACCGAACCGGGGTTTCAGACTATTCACTCTGACGCCGTACCAGTCCGGCGAGAGAACGGGGCAGAGGTGCGGATTTACAGCGGCGGATCGGGTTCACTTCGTTCCAAAACGCGGAACCATGTGCCGGTTACAATCACGGAAATCACTTTGGAACAGCACGCTTCGATCGATCAGGAGATCCCGAGTTCGTACAATGGATTTGTGTTCACGCTTCGCGGCTCGATCCAGGTCGGCGCCAACGCCACATCCCTCAAAACCGGGCAGACTGGATGGCTCGACCGCCCGAAGGTCGACGGCGCCAGTTTGTTGCGTGTGACTGCCGGCGAAGAAGGTGCACGGCTCGTCTTCTATGCAGGACAGCCGCAGGGCGATCCAATTGTGTCGTACGGGCCGTTCATCGGAGATTCGAAGCAGGACATCGTACGGCTCTATACGGAATTCCAAAGCGGACAATTTGCCAGTTTGAGCGAACTCGTGAAGGCCGCCGTTTGATTTTTGATTAAGGACGCTGGCCAGTCGCAGTCGCCATGTAGGATTGACAACGCAGCACGCGATGTCTCGCATCTTCCGTATCATCGTGGCTGAACCTCCGTCGATCTTGCCAATCACTTGGAGGCAGCGAAAATCAGGTAATACCACACAACGCAGGCAACCGCTATTGCAATCACGCACGCCAAGTCGCTCGTATTACGTCGTTGATCAGGATCGAGATCGCGAATTGCCCGCCATATTTCCTCGTCCGTCTTTTCTATGACCGTCATATTGGGCTTTGGATTCTCCACACAATGCTCCTCACTCCTCTGATCCTCAACGCCGAAACCTCCTTGCCCTGCGCAGTACGGCATCGGCCAACGGCGAATTAACATCGGTTACCTTTGTTGGACACGGGTCG
>Ga0137403_10004982_pt1 | contig 15475 bp, 16 predicted proteins | sample CZOMad2_1_16fung_FD_122057 | JGI IMG/M metagenome (GOLD analysis project Ga0137403, IMG submission 122057) | Vadose zone soil fungal communities from Angelo Coast Range Reserve, California, USA - CZOMad2_1_16fungal (Hybrid Assembly) | ecosystem: Environmental > Terrestrial > Soil > Vadose zone... | reverse complement strand
CCCGTCCGAAGTGAGCCGGACCGTTATGCAAAAATTCTCGCAAATTTCAAGCGATCTTCCCCTCTCCCACTTCGGGAGTGACACCACCTCGAAGAGCGCGACCGTGACGCCGACGAGACCGAGACCGCTCGCGTGCGCCCTCTCGACGTCGAGCCCCGCTGACACTGCCGTTCAGCAGCCCGAGCAGGATCGCGAGGCCGGCGACCGCCGCGAGCGGGAGCGCCATGTCTGCGGCGACCAGCGCTCCGAGCACGATCTCACGGCCGCCATCGCCGCGGGCAGCATCACCCGCCCGGCGACCATCGTTCCGACGACGCTCGCCGCGAGCCAGGCCGCGGGCAGCGCGAGGAGCGCCGCCCGGCCGAAGCGCGGGCCGCGAAGCCCGGCCAGCAGCGCGAGGGCGACGACCGGCCGGAGATCCTCCGGCGTAAGGTCATCCCGACTCCGTAGACGACTTCCGGATGGCTAACGTCCCGGTTCAGCGGCGGCGCGTGAGCGCCGTCCGCTGCAACCGGTTGTTCGCTGCGTGCGTTCCCTTCGGCTCGCCAATCGTCAGGAACCTACTGCACTTTCTTCACCGCCGGCAGCTTCCAGGTACCGTTCAGAATCGAAGGCGAAGTTGCCTTCGGCCAGTACATATACATACGCATCATCGGGATGAATTCACCCTTCGGCGCTGGCAGCCAGTTGTCTTCCTTGTCCTTGCCCGGCGACTCGTTCTGGAAGTACAGCGTCAGCGAACCGTCGGCGTTGTACTTGGGCTTATCGCGCGGGCTAACGGTGAACCGGTTGAGCAGGTTGGGCACGAACCACCAGCCGCCGTCGATCATGTACATCGTGATCGACCAGAAGCCATTGACCGGCGGCGTCTCGCCCTGGCGAAGGTCAACGTGTACTCGTTCGCGCCGGCGAGCTTCTCTCCCGCGCTGTCCACAAGAGTGTACGGATAAACGGCATCCTCCCGCGGTTGGCCGGCCAGCCGAAGGCGGCCACCGTGGCCCGCTTCAGGTAGTCGGTGCCATAAATTCCGAGGCCCGTGGTGACCGTCCAGCCTCTTTCCATCCGGCCCATGTTCTTCTGATTGGCTTCGATGCGCGCTACGCCGGCCTTGCCGTTGTCCTTCAGCGCCGCCTGCACCGCCGGATCGAGTTTGGTCATGTCGAAGGGCTTGCAGGGCTCCAGGCCGATTTTGACCATCTTCGCCAGCATCGGCCCGTCTTCTGCCGCCGGCGGTGCGTCCCTGCACATCAGCGTCGCCATCAGGTTGAAATAGGCGGAGGTATCCATCCCATTGATGACCTCCTGCGGCTTGGCGGTCAGGCTGAAACCCGGGTTGGGGTTGACCGGCGGCGCCACGTAAGTGAACCGCTTGCCGAAGGACGACAACGGAACGATCTTGTACTGCGCCAGCAGCGCATTGACGGTCTCGTAGTCGGCTTGCGAGCCGTCGGCGTAGGTGCGCCCCAGGATCACCACGTAGCGGGTCTCCGACTTGATCTGCTTCATTCCCACCGGAACCTGGCCCGTCCAGCCGGGACCGGTCAGCAGGTAGTTGGCGGCCTCGCCGCCCGCATTGCGGGTGCCCGGTGTGTTGAAATCGATCATCCACAGATCGGTCATCTCGAACAGGTAGAAGCGCTTGCCCATGTCGGGATGGCTAAACACCTGTGGCTCGGAGAGATCGACCCAAGCGATCGAGTACAGCGTATCGGCGTTGGGCGCCGATACCCCGCGGTAATCCGCCGGCGGGTAACGCGGGACGTTGACGAACTGCCCGGTTGGCGCTTGGAGACCTTCTACTTTGGCAACATTGCTCATCTGCACCCGCGTGACCTCGGTGGTGATCAGCGAGTAGCCGTAGATGTAGGCATCCTCAGCGATCTGCTTCGCTTCGCCTTTGTCGGGCTTGTCGTCAGCCATGCCCGGCGTGCCGCCCAGCACGGTGAGGGTGAAGGCGATCGCGACCAGTCTCAGCGGCTTCGTTCGCATGGCGTCAGGGCGTGGGCACCACGCGATAGTAGACGCCGTTCGCGCCATAGGACGGCTGGAACCACGTATTGCCACACAGATAGTAGGTCACGCCTTGGACGGTGGGTGTGGCGCAGCCGGGAGGCAGCGTCGCGTAGATCGCGCCCATCGCATACGTGGGGTTGGCAGCGCTGCCGGCGACGTAGCCCGAAGCGTAGGCGTTCGAAGCGGCGGCGTTGGCGTTGGCCGAGGCCACGGCCGCGCCTGCAACCACGCCGACGGCGGCGCCTGCCGCGGCGGCGCCCGCCGTGGACCAGCCTCCGCAGCTGCCGCAGCTGGATCCGTAGTAGTTCACGGTGGTGGGCGGATGGTAGGTCGAGTAGTGCGCCCCGTAGTAGGTGCTGCCGCTGTGATAGGCGGTCCCGCCGGACGAGCTGCTGGCGCTCCAGGACCCCCCGCCGCCGGAGGCGGAGCCGCCGTGGCCACCCTCGGCGCTCCACGAGCCCCCGCCGCCGGAGGCGGAGCCGCCGTGGCCACCGCTGCCGCTCCACGAGCCCCCGCCACCGGAGGCGGAGCCGCCGTGGCCACCGCTGCCGCTCCAGGAGCCCCCGCCGCCGGAGGCGGAGCCGCCGTGGGCACCGCTGGCGCTCCACGAGCCCCCGCCACCGGAGGCGGAGCCGCCACGGGAGTTGCTGGCGCTCCAGGAGCCGCGCCCGCCGGATGCATGCGAATAGGCCGACGCCGGCCCACACGAGAGCGTCGTGATCAGAAGACCTACGAAGCCAGTGACGATCCTCTTCATGGTGTGCCCCTCCTCGGGGGCGGTTGGGAGGGCCCTCCCTTCGCCGGAGGCCTCTCCCCGGGCGGAAGCTTCGGGTCCGGGGGCGCGAACGGGATGCGCGGCGCGGCGGCCGCCCTCGACGACGTGAAGACGCCCGGCGGGACGTCGAGATCGAGCCACCAGTTGGAGAGCTCCATCTGGTGGCGCATTTGCGACCGATCGTCGTGGTACACCGCGCGCAGCATCCGGGGCAGCTTGTCCTCGGCGCCGATCCAGATCTGCACGAACACGCTGTCGCTGGCGTACGCCACCATGTCCGTCGTCGTTCCGCCGACTACGTGGGATTGCCCGATGTAGAAGGCATGCTTCAGCCCGTCGGCGATGTCCTGGTAGGGATCGGCGACGACCACGTCGCTGAACGGAAAGTAGATCGCGGCGGAGTCGTAGGCCGCCTTCAGCGCGCCGTCGATCGTGGGCGGGGCCTCGGCGACGGCGACGAGGTTCGCGACCGGCTCGAACGCCATCATCGTCTTGCCGTCGTAGTAGAACTCGGAAGGAGGACCGTCGCCGGATGTGATCACCCGCAGCTTGTCCGGTCGCTGCAGGACGACGTCGGACTTCGTCGTGTAGACGAGGGGCGGGCCGAGGAGGCTCGGGTGCTCGTAGGAGATCACCGCCGTGAACCTCATCGAGCGGGCAGCGGCGAGGCGACCGCTGGCGGCCTTCAGGAGGTCGATCGCCCTGGGCTCGAGCACCGGCTCGAGCGCAGGCGGCGCTGCCTTCCTCGACGACTTGGCCTGCACGTGCTGAGCGCCCGCGCCGGCAGCGGCCAGAAGCACGCTCGACGCGAGCAGCAACCTCCATCCGCGAGATTGGCCTCGGATCATCATGGGACCATACCGCACTCGAACATCTTGTTGACGACGGGAGCCGCTATTTTGTTGATGAACGCGGTGCGCATCTGCGGATCGTCGCGCATTAGCTGTATGAGGTTCTTTTCCTCCTCCGGCTTCGGCTTGCCTCTCCGCTCCCACAGCTGCTCACAGGACGCCTGCCGGTACCTCTGGATGACCCGGTCGGCCATCATGTCCATGAGCGGGTACTGCTGGGCGGCGGCGACGCCCGCGAAAAGCAGCGCGGGCACCAGGGCGAACAGTCTTCTCATCATGCTCTTCTCCTTGCCTCGAGTGAGGCAGCTTCGGCCGATCGATCTCGAGCGTCAGCTTCGCGAGCTTGCCGGTGAACCTGAACGGCACCCGGTAGTCCTGGTCGTCGACTGGGGGTGCCGGTGTCGACGCCGACGTCGAAGGTCTCGTCCCACTGCATGATGATGGGGGCGCTCGCTCCACCTTCTGGGTGGCCACTGCCTTGCCGTCGACCCTTGAGCACGCCGGTACCGCTGCGACCGATGCCGTTGAAGGCGGGGGTGGGCAGGCCGAGGCCGTCGAAACTCCATCTCGAAGCCGATCTCTTCACGTGGGCCCGGGCGACGGGCACCAGAGCGAGCAGTCCGAGCGCGACCGCGACGAGGACGCGGCTCACGGCGTCCGGCCCCTATTCTCTCCGGAAGCGGGTGTCGGGGCTCGCGGCGAAGCAGGTCTCCGTCCCTTCCTGGCAGATCACGACGTAAGTCGTGCGCTGGTTGCAGCCCTCGACGCCGACCGTGTACTCGACGCGCGTCATCCCGCTCACCCACGGTCCTTGCACGGCCGGTTGGATGTAGTCGCGCGAGAGGACGGTCGCGGTCGCGGCCGGACAGTTGAGATCGAATCGGCCCCGCTGCAGGGCCGACTGTACCGCTCCCTCCTGTCTCGCCTGGAGCTGCTGCTGCTGGGTCGCGCAGCCGCTCGTGCCCAGCACCGCTGCGAACAGTGCCAGGGCCGTCAATGGTCTGGTCATCAGTCACCTCCGCCGGAGCCCAGTATTCCCGATCGGCGCCCTACGCTTCTTGCCATTCCGTGCCAACCGTCTGCGCTTCCGACGCATGGCATTCGAGCACCGGATGGACGGCAACGGCCCGAGCCGACGGCCGGCTGGACGACGACGGAGAGGGCCGACGGGACGCATCCGCGTACGACGACCGCCGCCGGCACGGCGGGCCCCCCGGGTGCGCGTCGTCTCCCGTGACGTCAGCGGAGACGCCTACATGGTCGAGGTCTGGGTGATTGGAATGACACGGCGAGGCTGGGTCGCGGCGTCGATCCGACATCGCCTGAAGAAGCGCCGGCGCTGGTCCCGGGTCGTCGCGGCTTCACTGCATGCCGCTCCGCAGCTCGATCAGCGCCCGGTCGAACGAATCGACGCGGATCAGACCGAGCCGCGGGAACTCGATGTCGAGCGTCACGAAGGCGGCGGTGGCGATGGCGGCCGCGAAGCCGATGACGTGGATCCAGCTCCGCGGGCGGCCCGCCATGCCGTGGCCCGCCAGCAGCGCGCTGGCGAGGGCGAGGCCGAACAGCATGGCGAAGATGACCGCCGGCGGGTGATTCTCGGCCACCATCGTACGCGCCGTGGTGATGTCGATCATCGCGTTCAGCGCCCCTAGGACGAGGATCGTCGTGCTGGACGTCGGGTCGGCGCGGCAGGCGGCGACGGCGCCGCGCCAGATCTCTCCCTGTATCTGGACGCTCCGGGCCAGGGCCTGCTTCGCCGCCACGAGGTCGGGCAGCGAGCGGTAGACCTCGAGCCGTGCGTCGAGATACCGCCGGAACGCGTCGCGCAGGGCGGGCTGCGCCGCGACGGGTAGGAGGTCGAGCCGCAGGTACGCGGTACCGATCGCGTTGGTCTCCTCCACGACCAGGTGCCGGCGCGCCTCGAACCGGGTGACGGCGCCGGAGAAGGTGAAGGCGATCAGCAGCCCCAGCAGCGCGAACACGGCGCCGTCGAGCGTGCCGATCTCCCATGACGTGCCGGGGGGCAGCGCGGCCAGGCGCCGGGTGCCGATCCGCCGGCCGAGCTCGAGGGCGAGCAGCATCGCGGCAAACAGCCCGACCGCGACGAGGGAGATGGACAGCGCGAAGCTCATCGCCGCCTCTTCTACCAGGCGACTGGAGAACTGGTCCACGACGCGCGGTTCGGCGGGCACCGCGACGCCGCGCCTTCAGCCGGCGCTCAAAGGTGACCCCGCAGCCCCTTCCGCTTCGCCCACAGCACTGTCCGTCCGCCCGTCCAACGACTGAGAAAGGGTCGAAAGGAGTGAAAGCTGCGGGAGAGGCAGCAGGCGATATTCGGGAAGCGGCATGGTCGCAGCGATCGTGAACACGTTGCCCCGCCCGTGCAGGTCCGTGAACTCGGGTGCGTAGCCGTCCTGCATCGCCCTCGTCAGCCGGCGCTCCGCTCACCATCACCGCAGACCCGAGGAGCGCGCCGAGCAGGCGCCAACGCCGTCTACGGTTCCCCATCCCGGAGAGTCGAGCCTACTGATCGAGATGCGCGAAGGCGTAACGCATGGGGCCGCTGGAGATCTTCATGATCCCCTCGAACGGACGGCCAAGCTCCACGACCAGGAAGATGGAGGTCGCAATCGACAGCGCACAGACGAAGAGGACCACGACGACGGTCGCGTTCCGGGGCGCGAAGAGCCCGAAGCTCGCGAAGATGAGGCTTATCCAGAAGACCAGGAGCACCACGAACGGGGTGGGCATGGAATTGCTCGCGCCCCCGAACAGGAGCCAGCGGGTCCGTTGCAGGTCGCCCACGATCTGGAGCGCCCGGGACTGGAGCCCCCGCTGGGCGTCGTTCGAGGGCGACAGTCCGCGGATCCCGTCCTCGACGCTTTCGACGGTGGGGGTCGTCTCGGGTGTGTCGAGCCTCGCCGTTCGCGACCCGTCCTCCGGCCAGGTCGTGGCGAGCCGGAAGGCGATGGCGCGCCGGATCAGATCGCGCGCCCCTTTCGTCTCCGGTCCGTAGTGCGCCAGGGCACGGTCGAGCAGCACGATGTTGGCGGCCGCCTGCTTGACCTCGTCGTTCTGGGTGTCGAAGGAGGTCTTCGCCGAGGCGATCAGCAGCCCGAGGACGAGCGCCGAGGTCGTCGCGATCAACCCCATCCCGAGCTTCACGACGTCCTTCGAGTCCTGGCTCAGATGGTGCTCCGGCAGCGCGCCGCCGATGAACAGCCCGAGCAGCGCGCTGCCGAAGACGCACGCGAACACGATCGAGCCTATCGCCAGCGCGCTCACGACGATCTCCCGGCCGAAGCGGAACCGACGGACGCCGTCGACGCGCCCTCCGCCGCCTGTACGAAGCCGACTCGCGGTCGCAGTGCTATTTCCCTCCTGCCTTCTCGACCGCGATGGCAAGCGCCTCGGTGTAGGTGACGTCGACGATGTCCCCGACCTGAACCGCGTCGAGCTTGCTCGGGTCCTTCACCTTGACGACCGTGGTCTTCCCCTGCGGACCCCGCAGGGTGGCCTCGGAGTGCGCCTTGTCGATGGCAGCGATCGTCACCCTGACGCTGACGGTGTTGGTCACGCTTCCGGCCGGCTTCGCGCCGAGCGGTGCACGGCTCACGTCGCGGCTCGCGGAGGCGCCGGGCTGCGCCTGGCCGGGCTTGCTCACCTGGTAGGCGATCGACTCCCGGTACGTCACCCGTAGCATGTCACCCTTCTTCACCTGCGCGAGGTTCTGAACCTCGGGGCCGGCGACGATGGTGAATTTCTTACCGTCGGCGTCCTTCAGGGTGACGTGGCGGGTCTTCAGGTTCACGTTCACCACCGTTGCGGTGGCGGTCAGCGTCTCCTGCCCGACGGTGCCCGAGGGGAGCGCAGGCGGAGGAGTCGCCGCCCTGGCCGGCGCCACGGGCTCCGGCCGGGGTTCCGGCTTCTTCGCGGCGCAACTGGCGAGCACGCCGGCACAGAGTGCGATGGCAATCGTCCTGCGCTTCATGTCCCCTCTCCTCTCTATCGTCGGGCGCGCCTCTCCGAGTCGCCCCCCGTAAGGGCGGCGGTTCGGCACGCGGGTGAGCATCGTGACGGCCGGCATCTCAGAACACGAATCCCACGACGCTGGTCGGGCCGCGGAACATGGGCTCGAGGTGGCCGCTGGAACCGAAGTCACGGTTCAACGAGACGGCCCGGTAGCCGAGCCCCAGCCAGGGCTGGATCGACAACGGGGTCCAGGGCAGCCAGTAGCGCACGCCGCCCGAGAGGCCCCAGATGAGGTCGGAGCTCGCGCCGAAGCCACCGATGTCGCTGCGGAAGTCGACCGACACCCGGTCGAGCACCGGCGCCTCCCAGCGAACCCCGATCAGCGGATCGGCCCAGGCCCAGCTCTTGAAGACGCTGCCGTCGCGCTGAGCGCCGACGACTCCGCCCGAGAGGCTGAGCTTGGTATTGAAGTACTCGTACCGGCTCCCGGCGTGCATCCCGAGCGTGAAGGGCAGTCGGCGACCCGGAAGCGCCCAGCGGCCGAGCTGGTAGCCGACCGCAAAGTCGGTGATCGCGAAGTAGAGCTGGTCTCTCGTCGACACGGAGAGAGTGTAGGACTGCGTCGGGATCTTCTCGGTGACACTCTCCTCGGCATAGCCCCCGGCCCGCGTCTCCTCGGCCGAGACGAGGCCCGACGTCGCGACCACGAGGAGCGCGATCCCGACCGCGACCATCCAGCGTCTCGAGCTCATTTTCGCCCGAAGGTCGGCAGGAGGAGCTGGAGCTGGAAGCGAAGCTGCCAGTCCGGCGCGAAGTCGGGCCTGACCGCGTTGTAGAATGCCTGGATCTGCGTGTTCACCGGAAGGCCGACCTTGCCCACCCTCCAGAGCTTGCCGCCGCCACCGCCCACCGGCACGGTCCACTGATTCCTCGCCTGCGAGGTCCAGTTGGCGGTGACGATCGGGGCGCTGGTCAGGTACCAGCCCTTGCCGAAGTTGTAGTTCACAAACGGCTGGACGAGTCCCTGGTTCACCTCGCTCTTGCCCCAGCCGGCGAACGACCACTGGTTGTTCGCGAGCGCGCCGTAGACCCACGGGCCTTGTATCGCGAGCACCACGCCCGTCGGCCCCATGCTCCACTTGCCGCTCCCGAGGAGGCGATCGCTCGCGGTCGGAAAGGTCATCGTCGGGCCGACGCCCCAGATCAGCTTCCCGGGCTTCGAAGGCGACAGGAAGAGGCTCGGGTTGATGTCGCCGAGCCCCCCGACGTGGTCGATCCCGGGAGCCAGCGACCCCTGGCTGATGATCGGGACGATGGTCCGCGTGATGAGGTTCCAGTCCTCGGTCAGCTTGATGGGAACGACCGGCTGGACGTTGAGGACGTAGAGGAGCGCGTGCCTCGGCCCCGCCCCGAAGTTGAAGTTGCTCTGGAACGGGACGCTGATCAGGTCCGCGACCGGGTTCTGGGTCTTCTTCGTGAGCTCCTCGGTGCTCTCGTCGGACTTGGCGGCCTCTTCTTCCGCGCGGACGTGGCTCCCGAAGAGTAACCCGGCGGCCAGCACGAGTAGCCCGAGCGTCGCTCTGGTCGAACGTGGCCTCGTCATCACCCTTTCGGTCAGCGGGCCGTCACGGCCACCCATGTCGAGTCCCATCGGGAGCGCCGCCGTCGCGGCCCCGGAATAATCGCGGTTTTCGCCGCCACGGTCTTGCCATCTCGCGCCAACGGACCACCGGTCCGGACGCCGGGACGAGGGCCGTCCGACCCGGTCAGCCCGTGTGCCTCGTCACCTGGATTCCGACCAGACGAGCGATCATGATCGCGAGATACAGCTGCCCGACGATCGCCTCGGCCGCACAGACCCCGCCTGCGCCGGCGTCGTTCGGGTGGATGTCGCCATAGCCGACGGTCGTCAGGGTGACGAAGCTGAAGTACGTGAGGGCCGCCGTGGGATCCCGCCCGACCAGGAAGCTTCCCGGAATGTCGAAGGAGCCCGGCCGCGCCCGCTCGACGAGGACGTACACGTTCGCCCAGATCAGACCGAGGAGCACGTACGCGCAGGCCGCCCCGGCGATCGTATCCACGGTGATGTGGGGTTTGCGCAGCACGTGCCACACGATGGCGCCGGTGACGTACGCGAAGAACAGCGCCCGCAGGATGACGGACGTCACCACGACGATCGGGATGTTCGAGCGATGCGCCACGAGCTGGACGACCAGCGTCGGGACGAAGAGGACGATCGCCAGACGGTGCACGCCGACCACGGAGAGCGCGGCCAGAAGGATCAGCACACCGACGATGCGGGCGATGGTGAAGCCGGTGTCGCTCTCGCCGAACAGCGGGGCCAGCATGAGCCCCACGAGCATGCAGACCAGGAGGATGCTGAAGCGGACCGGCCGCTCCGCCTCTTCCCCTCCGGGGTCGCTCCGCATCGCGTGGTCTGTTGCCATCGGCTCCATGTCGGCCCCCCGCCGGGGAGGCGACGAACGTCACTCTAGCGAATCGATCCCGCGCCCCCTTGCCATTTCGCGCCAGGTCCGCCGCCGGCGTTCGCGACCACCCATCGCCGTGCCTCGGGCCGGAGACTCAGCGCGTCGCGTATCGTGAGTTGAACAGCGCGATCCCGAGCACGGTGAACGCTATGCCATTCACGAACAACAGCCCGGCCGTGACCGGCAGCCCTGCGAGGCCGCCATCGCGCAGCATGAGGTCGCTCATTCCCTGCATCGCCCAGCTCGTGAACGCGATCGTCGACAGCCGTTGCACCCACGGGGACGCCGCCCAGATCGGCGACCAGAGCCCACCCAGGTACGCGAAGGTGAACACGCTTGCGAGTCCGATGCCGAGCGTCTGCTCGCGACTGGCGGCGAGGCCGGCCGTCAGCATGCCGAGTCCGACGATCGGGAAGACCACCGCGAGCACGAGCAACAGGACCGCGAGCGGCGAGGGGCCGAGGGAGACGCCGAGGACGAGCTGACAGAAGAGGAGGAGCAGGAGGAGCTGCCCGCTTCCGACGAGGAGCCGTACCAGAAGCTTCTCGATGAGCATCGACGTGAACCTTCCCGGAGCGATGAGCAGCCGCGGCATCATGCCCCAGGCATGCTCGTCGTACATGGTCATCGCGGTCCCGAGGACGACCACGAGGAGGACGAACGTCAGCGAATAGCCGGGGATCGCGCGCTCTAACTCCGTCGGCGCGGGCCCCGTCCGCGTCAGGCTCACCTCCCGGAGCGACAGGAGGTCGACGACGACGGGATCGGCAAGCGCGGCGGCGCGCTTCTCGACGAGCAGGAGGATCCCCCTCGCTTGCTCCACGCCGCTGCCGCGCGCGGGATCGGTCAGCAGCACGACCTCGGCCGGCCGTCCCTGCCCGGAGGCCTCGCTCAGGTGCGCGGGGAAGACGATCGCGGCCGCGGCCTCCTTCCGGTCGCGCACCAGCGCTTCGGCTTCGGGCCGGCTCACCTCGGTGACGACGGCGTATTCCTCCAGGAGCTGGGTGAAGGTGCGCGCCACCCGCCCCTGGTCCTCGTTCACCACGGGCAAGCGCATGCCGAGCGCCTGGTTGCGGCGGACGACCGTGGCGATGATCGCGATCGCCAAAAGCGGCCCGACGAGCAGGACGATCAGCGCGCGCCGATCGCGGCGGAGGAGACGCAGGTCCTTCAGGAAGAGGGCGAGCACGGCTCGACTCCCCGAGGGTTACCCGGGCAGGATGGGCAGAAGGACGCCGGACCTAGGTACCTCAATCGTGCAGCTCCTTGCCCGTGAGCTCGACGAAGACGTCCTCGAGCGTGACGGGCGTCACCTTCATCGTCAGGATCGGCTGAGCGAGAAAGGCCGGGGTGCCGCACAGCACGGCGAGCACGCCCGGGGCGTGCAAGGTGAACACCCGGAGCTCGGTTCCCGAGAACTCGAGCCGCAGCACGCCGTCGAGGCTTGCGATCGAACCGAGGTCGCCGGGCGGCCGGCCGAGCGTCAGCTCGATCACCTCGCGCGTCTGCGACCTGGCGAGGAGCTCGGATACCGTTCCGAGCGCCACGAGCCGCCCCTCGTCGATGATCGCGAGGCGGTCGCACAGCGCCTCCACGTCCTCGATGTCGCGTGTCGTGTAGAGGATGCTGAGCCCTCGAGCCTGCAGCGCGCGGACGGCCTGGAAGATGTGGGCCCGCGATTGCGGGTCCACACCGACGGTTGGCTCGTCGAGCAGGAGCAGCCGCGGCCCGGTCACGAGGGCGCAGGCGAGGCTCAGACGCCGCCGCATGCCGCGGGAGTAGCTCGCGAGCCGATCGTCCTTGCTGGGTGTCATCTCGACGAGCTCGAGCGCCTCGGCGACACGCTGCGAGCACTCGCCCCGCGGGACGCCGTAGAGGCGAGCGAAGAAGTCGACGTTCTCCTCGCCGGTGAGCGACGGATAGCCTCCCTCCTCCTCGGACGCGACGTTCAGGAGCCTACGTGCGGCGTTCACGTCCTCCGACACGAGATTTCCGAAGATGCGGACCTCGCCCCGCGTCGGCCGGAGCCGCGTCGAGATCAACCCGACGGTCGTCGTCTTGCCGGCGCCGAGGCGACCGAGCAGACCCAAGGTCTCTCCGTCCTCGACGACGAGCGAGATTCCTTCCACGGCCTCACGCCGGCCGACGCTCCGGCCGAGGTTGCGGGTGACGACCGCTGGCGTCCGTCTCCGCTCCCTCGCCCCAGGGGCAAGGCCGTCGACGGTGTCCGTGCCCCCCGTGGTGGCCTCCGTTCGCTTCGGCTGCCAGCGCGCCCATGGCCAATCCCTCCGTCTCATGCGGCTGCTGGCCGACTTCGGCAGACTGAGGGCCCGCAAAGAAGGTAAGTGAATCGTGCCCCATGAATATCAGCGGCATGGAAGGGCGTCTTGCCACTTCATGCCAGAATCGGGCCAGGGACACTTCCCGCTCAGAGAGCCTGGATGCAGGTCTCCCGCCGGACAGTCCCTCGTCGCCATACACTCCTGCATGCGCCCGCGGGCCCCCATAAAAATCCGGCACTGACAGAGGCCACGCACGGGTGAACCCACTCGGAAGCGACGCCGTTGAACCCAGTGCATGTCTCGGATCGTCACACATGCATCTTCTGCCTCCCCCCCATGACAGCAGTGGTCTGTACTGGCAGTCACTTGAGCTTGCTAGCTGACTTACCCCTCTTGCCTTCGTTCGCCGTTGAGTGGTACTCCGTCCTGCAAGCTGCATGAAGAAATCCCAGACGGCAGGCGCGGGCATCGCGTTGACGCGGGTCGCCGGGCTGAGGCCGGTCGTCGCGTTTCTCGGGCGCCGCGGCGCACGCGTCGAGCGTCTGCTCGAGCGGGTGAAGATGTCCCCCGACGCTCTCCGCGACGCCGAAGCCCTGATCCCGACGAGCCAGGCCTTCCGCTTCATGGAGGAGTCGGCGTGCGTCGAAGGGATCGAGAACCTGGGGCTTCTCGTCGGTCAGGAAACGCGCCTCGAGCAGCTCGGCGTGTACGGCTCCCTGATCCGCAGGAAGAGGACGCTCGGTGAGGCCATCGCCTCCGTCTTCCAGCTTCTGCCGTTCTTCAGCTCGGGAACGCAGATGTGGATCGAAGATCGAGGCGATCGCGCCGTGTTCTGCCAGCGGTTCGCCGACGGGCTGGGCGATCATCGCCAGGCCGACCAGTACAGCCTCATGGTGATGATCAACCTGCTGCGGCTCGCTGCTGGACCGACGTGGCACCCGGACGAGGTGCATCTGCGGATGCCGCGGGGAGCCCGGTTCGACCGCTTCCCGCCCTTGGCAAGCTGCGTGGTCAGGTTCGAGCAACCCGCCAACGCCGTGGTCTTCCCACGCTCGCTGCTCGATCGGCCGCTCGCGCCGGCCACCCGGCTTCCCGTGCTCACGCCGGAGACGCTCGAAGCATGGACATCATCCGCCCCGGCGCGCGACTTTCCCGGCTCCCTGCTTCAGGTCGCCGATGCGCTCCCCGCCTCGGGCTATCCGCAGATCGGCGCCGCCGCGGGCGCGGTGGGTATGAGCGTGCGCAGCCTGCAGCGGCGCCTGGCCGAGTCGGGCGTCACGTTCAAGGGCATCATGGCGGACGAGCGCTTCGCCGCAGCGGCGGCGCTCCTCCGGGGCGGCTACGCGAAGATCCTCGATATCGCACTCGATCTCGGCTACTCGGACCACGCGCACTTCACCCGCGCCTTCCACCGTTGGGCCGGAACCGCTCCCCGTGAGTTTCGCCGCCTGGCGCGTCAGTCCGCCTGACGAAGGCAGGCACCGCCGGGGTCGCCTACCCCGTGTCAACGTCGGGTAGTCGGCCTTCGTGACCCCCTGGGATATCCTGCAGGTCATCGCGGTGGCACTCTTGGGACTCCGCGGCGCGCGCTGATCGCAGCGCTTTGTTCGGACTGCCGGCGGCGTGGCTCGCAGGCAGCGTCGCGGGCATGCTCACCGGTCCGCACGTGACGCTCCTCGCCGCGACCGCAGCCGTGACCATCACCCGCACCGCCACCCGCGCCCACGGCGCTCGGATCGCGGCGTCGCCCCGGGTCCTGGCGCTAGATGGCAAAACGAACGACCGGGGATCAGCTATCCGTTGTTCCCATCTCGATATGCCGTGCGCTCGCAGGGATCCAGGCGCAGGTTCGTGAGAACCGGCGCGTCGACATGCTCCTTGCTGCCGATCCAGCCGAGGGGCTGTTCGATGAAGCGATACTTGAAGTCGTCTCCGAGAGATGGGTGACGATGTGCGTGCGCGTCGGGTTGAGCCAGAGAAAGAACGGCTCGCCGTCGCTCTTGGCCTTGTCAATAAACTTGAGCGACAGGTCGAGAATTTCGTCGTCCACCGTCTTCGATCTTCTGCTTGCCGGTCTTGCCCCAGCGCGGCTGTTCGGTCGGATCGTCTTTACTCGGGATTTGCAAATGCGTTGGCGGGCGGCCCTTGCGAGCCGCCCACCGTGAAGGTCATTCCGGTTACTGGCCGGCGCCTTTGCTCGCCGCCTCTGCCTCGGCCATCCGTTTCCCCATCTCCGCTTTGATTGCGTCAAGGTTGAAGCTCGCGCCCCGCTGCATCGGCGGGAAATCGAGGAAGGTCTGGATTTCCTTGCCCATTACCTGCTGGACGAACACGAAGCGCCAGAATTCATACTTGAACCAATCGAAGTACTGCTGGCCTCCCTCTTTCGTCCCGTTGTTGGGCCAGCCCGTACGTTCGAACGGATCAAGGCGAAGATTGGTGATGTAAGGCACGTCAGGATGGGTCTTTTCACCCAGCCAGCCTTGGGGTTGGTCGATGAAGCGGAACTTGTAATCGTCGATGCGCACCGCGCCGACCGTGCTTTCGCCGAGGTAAAAGATTTCGTGACGCGCGGACGGCCCTTTGCCGGTGATGGCAGCCATCTGGTCGTAGCCGTCCAGATGGTTCTTGTAAGTCCGGTCGCCGAGTTTCACACCCTTGAGCAACTGATCGGTGATGTTCGGGTTGCCTGCGGCGTCGAGGAAGGTGGGGAACCAGTCCATGCCGGAGAAGATACCGTTCTGCACCGAGTCCGCCGGCACGTGGCCGGGCCAGCGTATCATCGCCGGCACGCGGAAGCCGCCCTCGAGGACTGTTCCCTTGGACTGCGCGAACGGCGTCTGACCGCCATCGGGCCAAGTGAAGACTTCGGTGCCGTTGTCGGTGGTGAACACGACGATGGTGTTGGCGTCCTCGCCCATGTCCTTGAGCTTCTTCATCACCAAACCGACGTCGTCATCGAGTTGGGCCATGCCGGCTTCTTCCTCCGACCAGCCATTCTCCGAGTTGCGCGTCGCTTCATACTTCGGGGAGAGATGCGTGACGATGTGCATGCGCGTCGGGTTGAGCCAGACGAAGAACGGCTTGCCG
>Ga0137403_10004981_pt1 | contig 15476 bp, 15 predicted proteins | sample CZOMad2_1_16fung_FD_122057 | JGI IMG/M metagenome (GOLD analysis project Ga0137403, IMG submission 122057) | Vadose zone soil fungal communities from Angelo Coast Range Reserve, California, USA - CZOMad2_1_16fungal (Hybrid Assembly) | ecosystem: Environmental > Terrestrial > Soil > Vadose zone... | reverse complement strand
CAATCCATAGTGCGTTCCGCGGGTGAGTCGAAAACACCCATCCCCTTCAAACCAAAATCTGAACGCGCGCAAACTGCCATGAAAGTGCTGGTGACGGGCGGAGCCGGGTACATCGGATCCCATACCTGCGTCGAGTTGATGCAAACGGGGCACGAAGTAGTCATTCTCGACAATTTTTGCAACAGCCATCCCGCGGTCATCCAACGCATCGGGCGGATCGGCGGTAAGACGCCCGAAGTCGAGAAAGGCGACGTGCGTGACACGGGCGCGTTGCGGGATGTCTTTGCGAGGCGCCGATTCGATGCGGTGATCCACTTTGCCGGGCTGAAGGCCGTGGGCGAATCGGTTGAAAAGCCGCTCGAATACTACGACAACAACGTGCAAGGTGCGTTGTCTCTTTGTCGTGTGATGGCGGAGGCGGAGGTCGGGATGCTGATCTTCTCTTCCTCCGCCACGGTCTATGGCAATGCCTCCTCGGTGCCGATCCGCGAGGACGCTCCGCTCGGCCCCACCAATCCGTACGGTCGATCGAAATGGATGGTCGAACAGATCCTGGGGGACTTGGCGGCTTCAGCCCCCGCCGCTTGGTGCATTGCCTTGCTGCGATACTTCAATCCCGTGGGCGCGCATCCGAGCGGGTTGATCGGTGAAGATCCGCAGGGTATCCCAAACAATCTGATGCCCAATATCGCCCAGGTTGCCGTGGGCGTTCGCGACAGAGTGCGCGTTTTCGGCAGCGATTATCCGACACGCGACGGCACCGGCATCCGCGACTACATCCATGTCGTCGATCTGGCGCGCGGCCACATTGCGGCGCTGGAAACCCTGCAACGCGAGCGGCACGGAATCACGGTGAATCTCGGCACCGGGCAGGGCATCTCGGTGCTGGAAGCGGTGCGAGCATTCGAGCGCGCGAGCGGCCGCACCATACCCATCGAACGCGTTGCTCGGCGGGCGGGCGACGTGGCCGAATCGTATGCGGACCCGTCATTGGCGGAGAGGTCGCTCGGCTGGAAGGCCGTCTTCGGGCTCGATGACATGTGCCGCGATACGTGGCGATGGCAAAGCATGAACCCCAACGGCTATAGAGAGAAGGGCGGACGTTCGGCCCTTCGCGCGTCTTGAAGCGCCGGGTGGCCGGTTGCCCTCCGTATAACGACTTCGGGAGACCCATTCGAAAATGAAGGTTCTCGTTACGGGGGCCGCCGGATTCATCGGCTCGACGCTGGCGCATCAACTGCTCGATCGCGGCGACGAGGTTGTGGGCATCGACAATCTGAACAATTACTACGACGTCCGGCTCAAGCAGGCGCGCCTGGACCGCCTGCTCGAGCGTGACCGGTTTCTCTTTCAGAAGCTCGACATCGTCGAGCGCAAGCCGATGGGCGAGCTCTTCGCCGCCGGAAAATTCGGCGCGGTCGTGCATCTGGCCGCGCAGGCCGGGGTGCGTTACTCGATCGAGAACCCGTCGGCCTATGTCGATGCCAACCTGGTGGGCTTCATGCATGTGCTCGAAGGCTGCCGGCACACCCAGGTCGGGCACCTCGTGTTCGCGTCCAGCAGCTCCGTCTACGGCGCAAACACCCGGTTGCCGTTTTCCGAGCACGACAATGTCGACCACCCGGTCTCGCTGTACGCGGCGACCAAGAAGGCGAACGAATTGATGGCGCACAGCTACGCTCACCTTTACCGGCTGCCGTGCACGGGACTGCGGTTCTTCACCGTCTATGGTCCCTGGGGCCGCCCGGACATGGCGCTGTTCAAGTTCACCGAGGGAATCCTCGCCGGACGCCCGATACCGGTGTTCAACCGCGGCGAAATGGTGCGCGATTTCACCTATGTCGACGATATCGTCGAGGGAGTCATCCGAGTCATGGGAAACCCCGCGGCTCCCGCGGCCGGCTGGAGCGGTGATCGCCCGGATCCCGCGACGAGCTATGCTCCCTGGCGTATCTTCAACATCGGCAACAACCAGCCGGTCAAGCTGATGCGCTATATCGAGGTGCTCGAGCAGTGTCTGGGCAGAAAGGCGAAGCTCGACCTTCTTCCGATGCAGCCTGGAGACGTGCCGGCGACCTTTGCCGATGTGGGCGAGCTGCACAAATCGGTCGGTTACAAGCCGCAGACTCCGATCGAAGTGGGCGTCAGGCGATTTGCCGAGTGGTATCAAGACTTCTATCGGAAATCCGCGTAAATTTGGACGATGCGGGTCTTCAACAGCACGGCGGCACTGTTCCACGACGACGCTCAGCAGCGCGCTCTGTCTGCGTGCTTCGGGCTCTCGATTGCGCTGCATGCGGTGCTGCTGCTCGCGTTTCCGGGTCTGCGGTCACGCCCGCCTCCGGATGGAACCCAATCCTTGACGGCCAGCTTTGCGCACAGGGCGGAGCTGGCCGAAGCGCCGTCGGCCCGTGCTTCCTCGGAGCCCCCTGCGCGGCCGCGGGAAGTGCGACCTGTGGTACGAATCCCGGAGCCTGCCTCTGCTCCGCAAGTTGCCGAGCCGGCGTTCGCACCGTTGCCGAGTCCGCCGAGCGCCGCGCAGGCGCAGCAATCGGAGGCATCGCGTGTCGCTGAATTACCCCCGACCGAAGGCGCTGCAAAACCCTTGATCGAGGGATTCGATACGGGTCTGCTCGACGCGTATCGGCTCGCTCTGATCGACGCAGCAAAGCGTTACAAGCGCTATCCGGGACAAGCGATGGAGAGAGGCTGGCAGGGCCGAGTCGAAATTCGCGTGGTCATCGGCGCCGACGGAATGATCAGGAGGGCGCACGTCAAGACTTCGAGTAACTACCAGATGTTGGATGACCAGGCGCTCGACATGGTGAAAAGAGGCAAGTCCTTGACCCAGATTCCGCCCGCGCTGCGCGGGCGGGAATTTACCGTGGACATTCCCGTGATTTTCGAGCTGCAGACGGGCTGAATCGCACCGGAGCAGGCGCCCCGACGGAAGGCGGCCGGGTTACTCCGGAACGGAAATACGTCGCGCCCCGTCGAAACGCCTGACCCAGTACGCTCCGCGCATGTTTTCCACGCGCACCGCCTTGCCCGGACGGGGTGCGTGGATGAAGCGATTGTCGCCGAGAAAAATCCCCACGTGAGAGTAGGGTCGGCGCTCGGTGTTGTAGAACACCAGGTCGCCGGCTTCGAGCTGCGCCAGGGTCACGTGTCTGCCCATCCGGCTTTGCGCCAGGGCATTGTGCGGCAGCTCGATGCCGAAGGCTTCCTTGTATACGTGCGCGACCAGGCCGCTGCAGTCAAAGCCATTCTCGCGCGAATCCCCGCCCCGCCGGTACGGCACTCCCGCATTGGCGAGCGCCTGAAAGACCATCTCCGGGTTGCGTGGAAGAGGGGGGGCGGCGCAAGCCGAGAGTATCAAAATGCCGAAAAACAGGTAGTTGCAGCGCATAATCAAAGTACCTTAGACCATAGGGCTCCGGCTGTAAAGGCACTCTGCGCTCGTTTCCATGCAGGCTCGGACTCAGCCCGGATGAGGAGCATCAACGTTATAGTGCTTGGAGGCGTCACATCGCGGGGCTTGAGCGGCAAGCCCCCTGGGAAAGATTCGGGTCGAGGTTGAAGAGATCTATTAGCTCCGGCTGCGAGATGCAGGAACAGCTCGATGCTGTCTTCGACCGGAGCGGGCCGCTCGCAGCGAGAATCCCGGAATACCGCGTGCGATCGCAGCAGTTGGAAATGGCGAATCGGGTGGCCGGAGCGATCCGAGACAACGCCGTGCTGGTCTGCGAAGCGGGCACCGGCACCGGAAAGACCTTTGCTTATCTCGTCCCCGCGCTGCTTTCGGCCGGCAAGGTCATCCTGTCGACGGGCACCAAGACGCTCCAGGATCAGCTCTACCATCGCGACCTTCCGACGGTGCGCGCGGCTCTCAATGTACCCGTGACCACGGCACTGCTGAAAGGCCGCGCCAACTACGTGTGCCACTATCATCTGGAGCGCAACCTGGGGGAAGGCGGGCCGCCCAGCCGCGAGGTCCTCGGGGACTTGCAGCGCATCGTGAGCTTCGCGCGCGCCACTCGCACGGGCGACAAGAGTGAATTTGCCGACGTGCCGGAGGACGCTCCCGCCTGGGCCCTTGCCACCTCGACCCGGGAGAACTGCCTGGGGCAGTCATGCCCTCGATTTCGCGACTGTTTCGTGATGGCCGCGCGGCGCGAGGCGCTCGCCGCGGACATCGTCGTCGTCAATCATCACTTGTTCTTCGCCGACGTGATGCTCAAGGACGAAGGGATGGCGGAGCTTTTGCCTGCCTGCAATAGCGTGATCTTCGACGAAGCGCATCAGCTTCCGGAAACCGCCACGCTCTTTTTCGGCGAGACTCTGTCCACGGGACAACTCATCGAGCTCGCGCGGGATATTCGCGCCGAAGCGCTCTCCGCCGCGAAGGACATGCCCGATCCGCCGCGGCTCACCGCCGCGCTGGACAAGGCGGCCCGGGATCTGCGCCTCGCGCTGCCCGGCGAAGCCGCCCGCTTCACCGCGGCATCGGTCGGGCGAAAGCGCGTATTTTCGGATGCGCTCGCCGCGCTCGATTCCGCGCTGCGCTCGGTATGCGCAGCCCTCGATGCGCTCTCCGAACGCAGCGAGGGTCTTGCGCGCTGCTCCGAGCGCGCTCGGAACGCGCAGGCCTTGCTCGAACGCTGGCGCGACGACAGTCGCGCCGATCTGGTGCGCTGGGTCGAGGTGTTCAGTCACTCGCTTCGCCTGAATGCCACGCCGCTTTCCATCGCGGAGATTTTCCACAGGCAGCTCGACGGTCACCCGCGCGGATGGATTTTTACCTCCGCGACGCTCGCGGTCGCCGGCGATTTCAGCCACTACCGCGGCGAGATGGGCCTGGGCGACGCACGCACCGCGTGCTGGGACAGCCCTTTCGACTACGCTGCCCAGGCTCTGCTCTACGTTCCGAAGAAGCTCCCGGATCCGAACAGCGACGAGCATACGCGCGCGGTCGTCGCAGCCTCGCTGCCCGTGATCCGCGCGGGCGGCGGACGAGCTTTTCTCTTGTTCACGACCTTGCGCGCGATGCGGCTCGCGCACGAGCTGTTACGCGAAGAATTCCGGCGCCATGCGCTGGGATTTCCCCTGATGCTCCAAGGCGAAGGCTCTCGCAGCGAGCTGCTCGAGCGCTTCCGTCGGCTGGGTAACGCGGTCCTGCTCGCAAGCGCCAGCTTCTGGGAAGGCGTCGACGTGCGTGGGGACGCATTGTCGCTGGTGGTCATCGACAAGCTGCCGTTTGCGCCGCCCGACGACCCGGTGCTCGCGGCGCGGCTCGAGTCGCTCGAGCGCGAAGGCGGCAATCCCTTCCTCGACTACCAATTGCCTCAGGCGATCATTTCCCTGAAGCAGGGGGCGGGGAGGCTGATTCGCGACGAAGCCGACCGCGGCGTGCTCGTCATCTGCGATCCAAGGCTCTTTTCGAAGCCGTACGGCCGGCGAATCCTCGCGGGCCTCCCGCCGATGAGGCTCGTGCGCGAGCTCGACGAAGTTCTCTCGTTTGTCGCCGCCGATCGGAAGCCGCTCCGTCCTGCGGGTACGGGGGATGGCGGCCGGCCCGAAGTCAGCGGCCGAGCTGGCTGAGCACGCTTTTCAACTGCGCACTGTCGGGGAAATTTTTCCTCAAGACCCGCTCGGCGTCGTTGCGCAGCTCGTGCATGCCGAGCACGTCGTACGCCTGGATCATGATGAGGAGCGCGTCTTCCTGGGCCGGCGCCTGAGGGTAGTTTCTCAGCGCGTATTGGGCGCGGTTGGACGCCGCGACGTAAGCGCCACGCTTCATGTAGTAGCGGGCGACGTGAACCTCGTGGGAGGCGAGCGCGTTGACCAGGTATTTCATGCGCGCCAGCGCGTCGGGCGTGTACTTGCTTTCCGGGAAGCGCTGCACCAGCTCCTTGAACGCGTCGAACGATTCCCGCGCGGCCTTTGGATCACGCTCGGTTCGATCCTGGCGGGATATCTTGCCGAGCAATCCCAGGTCTTCGTTGAAGTAAACCAGACCCTTCAGGTAGTACGCGTAGTCGACATTGGGGTGGTTGGGGTGCAGCTTCATGAACCGCTCCGTTGCAGCGACCGCGGATGCCTGCTCGCTCTGCTTGTAGTAGGCGTAGGCGATCTCGAGCTGACCTTGCTGGGAGTAGCGCCCGTAGGGAAAGCGTGACTCGAGCGTTTCGTAGCGCTTGATCGCGAGGTCGTATTGACCGCCATCCAGCGCCTCCTTCGCCTCACGGTAAAGTTTCTCGGCCGAATATCCGGAGGTGGGGTCGTGCTTGTCGATGAAGGAACAGGCCGCCAATAAGAGAGCGAATAAAGCTACACTACGTTTCATGGCGGAACTCGCGGATGTGACGACGGATTATACCGTGGCGAGGGTCACGCGACGCGTTCCCGATACGCTCGCGGGTCTGCGCTTGGACAAGGCCCTCGCTCGGATGTTCCCCGAGCACTCGCGCAACCGCCTGCAGAGATGGCTGAAAGAGGGGCACGTCAGCCTCGATTCACACGCCGCCAAACCCAAGCAGAAGATTTGGGGCGGTGAGCGCGTCGAAATCCGGTCGCAGCCCGCGCCGGCGGACACCGCGTTTCGCGCCGAATCCATCGCGCTCGACGTCGTCTACGAGGACGACGACATCCTGGTGATCAACAAGCCGGCGGGCCTGGTGGTTCATCCCGGAAGCGGCAACTGGAAAGGGACGCTGCTCAATGCGCTCTTGCACCGCTCGCCCCAGCTCGCGGCGATTCCCCGGGCGGGCATCGTGCACCGGCTCGACAAGAACACGAGCGGACTTCTGATGGTCGCAAGAACTTTGCGGGCGCACACGGAGCTCGTCCGGCAGCTCCAGGCGAGAACGGTGAAGCGCGACTACCTTGCCGTGGTGCACGGGGTGGTCAAGCTGGACGGAGAAGTGAGCGCGCCCGTCGGACGCGATCCGCGGCATCGCACGCGCATGGCCGTGGTGGCTGCCGGACGTCCGGCCTTGACGCGTTTCAAGGTGACAAAACGTTTCTCCCGCGCCACATTGCTCGAATGCAGCCTTGCTACCGGCAGGACGCACCAGATTCGCGTGCATATGCAGTCGTTGGGCCATCCCCTGGTTGGCGACCCGGTGTACAGGAGCAGACACCCGGGCGGTGCACGAGCGCCACGGCTTCAACGACAGGCCCTGCATGCTGTCCGCCTCGAATTCTCGCACCCGGTTTCCGGAGCGCTCAGGCGTTTCTCGGCGCCTTTGCCGCAGGACCTGCGCTCGCTCCTGGACTCGCTCGAGTGAGGAGCCCGCCTCACCCGGATTGGATCACTCCCGACTGGCCGGCACCGGGGCGCGTGCGCGCGCTCATCACCACGCGCGCAGGCGGCGTGAGCTCCGGGAAATTCGCGAGCCTCAATCTGAGCATGCGGGTCGGCGACGATGCGCAGTGCGTGGCGCGCAACCGCGCCATCCTGAGGGCATGCCTGCCCGCTGAGCCTGCATGGGTGAAGCAGGTGCACGGGACGGCGGTGATCGACGCGGCGCACGCGACGCCGGACACGGAGGCCGATGGAGCGGTAACGCGCAGTCCGGGCACGGTTTGCGCGGTGATGACCGCCGACTGCCTGCCGGTTCTGCTGAGTGATCGCGAGGGCAGGCGTGCGGGGATCGCCCACGCTGGCTGGCGAGGGCTCGCGGGCGGAGTCGTAGAAAACGTCGTGCACGCCATGGGCGTTCCCCCGCAAGACCTCATCGCTTACGTTGGACCAGGCATCGGCGCGCGTCGCTACGAAGTCGGAGAGGACGTCCGCAAGGCCTTCGTCGACAGAAACCCTGTCGCTGCGAGGTCGTTTGCTCCACGTCAGGACGGGAAGTATCTCGTCGATCTCTACGGACTTGCGCGGCAGCGGCTCGCAACAGCAGGTGTGGCCGAAGTCCATGGCGGCGAATTCTGCACGGCGAGCGAAGAGCGCTTTTTTTCCTTCCGTCGAGACCGGACCACCGGCAGAATGGCGAGCCTTATCTGGCTCGAGGACGGCTAGAACATGCCGACGATTGCATGGATCTCGGCGGCGACCGTCGCGGGCGGTGTGATCAGCATTGCGATCGCGGCGCTGTTTGCGCTCTCTGCCCCCGCAAGCTGGGTCCCCGCGCTGGTGAGCTTCGCCATCGGGACTTTGCTCGGAGCGGTATTTCTGGAAATCCTTCCCCACGCGATCGGCAGCGCCGGCAATCTCCAGGGGCTGTTCGCCACGGTGCTCGCCGGGATCCTGGGGTTTTTCGTTCTGGAAAAGCTCGTGCTGTGGCGGCACTGCCACATAGAAGACTGCGAGGCTCACGATCACCACGCCAATCCGAACGACCGCGGCCGCAGCGGCCTCATGATCATCATCGGCGACGGTTTTCACAACTTCGTCGACGGCATCCTGATCGCGGCGGCGTTCCTGCAGAGCACCGAGTTGGGCGTGGTCACCGCGGCGGCGATCATCGCGCACGAAATCCCGCAGGAAATCGGCGACTTCGTCATTCTCCTGCACTCTGGGTACAGCAAGTTTGCGGCATTGACGCTCAACCTGCTGTCGAGCTTCGCGATGCTGGTTGGAGCGCTCCTCGCGTACTTCACGCTGCAGGCGGCGCAGGAATGGATCGGCACGGTGCTTGCGCTCGCCGCCGCAAGCATGATCTACGTGGCCGTGGCCGATCTCATCCCGGGGCTGCACAGACGTCCCGAGCTCCACGCCACTGCGCAGCAGGTGGGGCTTATCGCGCTGGGGGTCGCATTGATCTGGCTCGTCGGTGACGTAGTCAGGGCCGCCTAGGGCTCACGGCAGTGCGGCGCAGCGGGATTCAGTCGGGCATTCTCTTAGCGGGGGTGCTCGCGTTTGCCGAAATCGGCTACGCACAGGATGCCCCGGAAGAAACGAGCGCCAAGTTTCAGGCGACCTATGTCTGGCAGCGCAAGACCCCTTTCGAGGCAGCGTACTCCGGCCTCCATAGCCTGTCCCCGGATCGCGAGAAGAGCTATTCGTTCACGGCGACCGCCGCGCTCGGCACCAGGACCTGGAGGGGAGGCGAGCTGTATTTCGACCCCGAGGTCACGCAGGGCGTGCCCCTTTCCGGGCTGACCGGGCTCGGCGGATTCACCAACGGAGAGATCGCGCGCACGTCCGGGCCGAGCGCCACGTTCTATCGAGCCCGCCTGTTTGCGCGCCAGACCTGGGGTTTCGGCGGCGGTGGGGAAAAAATGGAATCGGATGCCAACCAGCTCGCCGGCAGCGTCGACCGACGGCGCCTGGTGTTGACCGCCGGAAATCTGTCGGTGCTCGACATCTTCGACGACAACACCTACAGCCACGACCCGCGAACCCAGTTTCTGAACTGGTCGCTGATGACGCACGGCGCATACGATTTCGCAGCGGACGCGCGCGGTTACTCCTGGGGACTGGCGCTCGAGTATTTTCACGACGACTGGAGGCTGCGGGCCGGCCGCTTCATCCAGCCGAAGGAGCCGAATCAGCTCGCGCTCGACCCAAGGATCTTCAAGCACTACGGCGACCAGATCGAGATCGAGCGCGCATACGCGCTGGCCGAACGCCCGGGCAAACTGCGTTTTCTCGCCTTCCGCGACGTCGCGAGAATGGCGCGCTATCAGGACGCCCTGGATCTGGCGGCTCAAACGGGTGGGGCGCCCGATATCAACGCCGTGCGCACGGCCGAGCGCGTCAAGCGCGGGTTCGGATTCAACTTAGAGCAGGAAATCTCCTCGAGCGTGGGCCTGTTCGGCCGGGCGAGCTGGGCCGACGGCCAGACCGAGACTTACGCTTTCACCGAGATCGATCGATCTCTCTCGGGGGGGGTGTCGGTGAAAGGCGGGACATTCGGTCGATCTCGGGACACTCTCGGAATCGCCTACGCGCGCAACGGCCTTTCCGCCGCGCACCGCGATTACCTCGCCGCCGGGGGGCTCGGGTTCTTCCTGGGCGACGGGGCGCTCAACTATCGGCAGGAACTCGTCCTCGAGACCTATTACAGCCTCAATGTCGCAAAAGACACCTGGTTCTCCGCCGATTTCCAACGGATTTCGAATCCGGGCTACAACGCCGACCGCGGTCCGGCGAGCGTCATTTCGGCGCGCCTGCACTACGGGTTTTGAGGCAGCCGGCGCTCTGAGCGGCCGAAGCTTACGCCAGCTCCGGGTCGATGGCGGCGAACAACCTGGTCTCGCCGCCGGAATGCCGCAGCCACCACAGCGCTCCCTTGCCGATGTCCCAGTCGGCTTGCGTATCCGAAAGCAAGGTCGCAGCCACGCGACCCAGTGTCGGCTGGTGTCCGACGATCAGCGTCGCCCGGGAACGTGCCGGCCAATCGACCGCGGCAATGACTGCGGCGGCAGCCGCGTCGGTGCCCACCGCGGGTGAAGTCACGAACGGCACGCCGAGCGCCAGCGCAGTCTGCTGCGCGCGTATGGCGGGGCTCACCAGAACTTCGCACCGCCGGGGCAGGCGCGGTTTCAGCCAGGCGGCGATGCGCCGCGCCTGCTCCCGGCCGCGTGCCGTCAGCTTTCGCGCAGAATCGGGGCTGCCGTCCTCGGCTTCGGCGTGTCGCCACAGAATCAGATCCATCGTCGCGCCTTCTCCAGATCCGCGCCGGTCGGGCTTACGCGGCCGGACTGAGGAGTATTATCCCGAAACGCTCTCGTCTGGGAAGGGCGACCCTGTCAAAGGAGACGAACAATGGCCAAGGCCGATGGAATCTACAGAATCACCGAAGTGATCGGAACGAGCGAAACTTCGTGGGAGGATGCCGCGAAGCGGGCGGTGCAAGCAGCATCCAAGACCTTGCGCGACCTTCGCATCGCGGAGGTGGTGAAGCAGGACCTCAAGGTCGAGGACGGCAAGGTCGTGGCCTACCGTACCCGGGTGCTGCTGTCGTTCAAGTATCAGAAATAGATCTTCCCCGGGAGAACCGCAGGGCATTCGGATTCATTCCTTGCCCGATGCGGAGATGGCCTTGCGGATGAACGCCTTCCTTTCGTTCTTGTCCTCGATTTCTTCGGCGATCAGAAGGTAGAGCTCTCCGGGGTCGCGCGCCTTCGCCGCCGCGCGCTTCACCACCACCTTGGCGACCGCGCCGATGTACCTGGCGAGCGCCGCTTCGGCCTTGGCGAGAGTCTGCGCATCGAATTTGGGCGTGGTCGGCGGCACGGACTGCTGCGGTGCGGCGCCGGCGCGCGTCGGGTCCCCGGTCGGCGTCGATTTGTCGCCGGAGAATCGCCTGACGAACGCGGCACGCAGCTTTTCGTCGGCGATGTCGACTGACACGATTTCGGCGAGGCCGGCGATGGTATAAGCCTTCTTGGCCGCGGACTTGATCACCAGATGGGCGATCGGGCCCATGTGCTTGGCGAGCTCCGCTTCGACTTTCTTGAGGGCCTCGCGATCGAACTCGACCCCGGTGGGAAAAGTTGTCGGCGGAGCCGTAGCTTGCAGCGGATCCTGCATCTTCACGGTCGTCTGGTAGGTCACGGTCCCTGGGTCCGGCGCGGTGAGTCCGGAGAGCGCGGAGCGAAACTCCGCCACCGATTGCGGACGCTGCTCTTCGTGTGACACAAGCGCCCAGTCGACCGCTGTAAGCAGTTCGATGCTGTACCGGGCGCGGTCGGCGACCTGCACCGCGGGCGGAAGCATGTCCTGACGCACGCGCGCCACCGCCTCCATCGGCCTTTTGCCGATGATCATCCAATATAGAACTCCCCCGAACGCGTACAGATCGCTCCACGGCCCCTGCCGGCCTTGCGAGTGATATTGCTCGATCGGAGCGTAGCCCGGGGTGACTATCGCGGTCCGCTCGGTACCTGACGAAGCGCTGCGCGCGGAACCGAAATCGAGCAGCACGGGCGAACCGTCTTCGCGAATGAAGACGTTGCCGGGCTTGATGTCACGGTGCAAATAACCCGTGCGATGGATGACTTCCAGGCCGTCGAGCAGCGGGGTGGCGATCGCGAGCACGGTGCTTTGCTCGAGCGGCCGGCGGGTGCGGATCCATTCGCCCAAGGGTTGGCCCGCTACGAATTCCATCACCATGTAGGCGGTCCTGTTCGCCTCGAAGAATCGCAAGACCCTGACGATATTCGGATGACGGAACGACGCGAGGGTCCGCGATTCGTCGAGAAACCGGGAAAGGCCCCATTTGAACGATTCCGAACTGGACTCGGACTTGGGCTGGACCGATTGATCCTCGCCGCGCTGGGCGAGGTCGCCGGGCAGGTACTCCTTGATCGCGACCTTGAGGTTGAGGTTCGAGTCGGTCGCGAGATAAGTCAGGCCGAAGCCCCCGATCCCGAGAGTCTCCTCGACGCGGTATTCGTGCAGCTCGTAACCGCGTGGCAGGGCGATCTCGTCGGCCATCGAAATGCGGCTACTCCGAAGCCTAGGCCTTCGCGCGGGGTTTGTGCGGGCAATTCGGCTTGGTGCACTCGGCGTACAGCTGCAGCGAGTGCTCGCGAATCGCAAAGCCGCGTTCCGTGGCGACACGCACCTGGCGCTTCTCGATTTCGGCGTCGTAGAACTCTTCGACGCGCCCGCACTGCATGCACACCAGATGGTCGTGATGGCTGCCCTCGTTCAGCTCGAAAACCGCCTTGTCGGACTCGAAATGGTGGCGCTGGAGGATGCCGGCCTGTTCGAACTGCGTGAGGACGCGGTAGACAGTCGCCAGCCCCATGTCCAATCCGTCGTTGATGAGAATCCGATAGACATCTTCGGCCGACAGGTGGCGCACCTTGCTGTTTTCGAAAAGCTTCAGGATTCGCAGCCGTGGGCCTGTGGCCTTCAGGCCGCTGGTTTTCAAGTCGTGCACGTTGATCACGGAGGATCACCTCGGGGAAAGATGCCCGTTTCCGCTATCATATAGCGTTTCATCCCCGCGGAAACACCCTGATCGTGCCGCGAATCCTGATTCTGGCGTTACCGCTTCTCACTGCGGCGTGCGCACTTGCGCCCAGCCTCACACCCTACCGGATGGAAATCCAGCAGGGGAATTACATCACCCAGGAAATGATCGCGCAGCTCAAACCCGGGCTGACCCGCGATCAAGTGCGATTTGTGCTGGGCACGCCCCTGGTCAGCGACATCTTTCACGAGGAACGCTGGGATTACGTCTTCCTGCGCCAGCGTGCCAACAGCCGCGAAACCGAGTCTCGCCGCATTGCGGTGTTTTTCGAAGACGGAAAGATGAAGCGCGTAGAGGGAGACATCGTGGCCGCCGCGTCCCCGGGAAAGCGCGAACAGTGAAGCTCGTCATCGCCGGCGCGGGGGGCCGCATGGGACGCACGCTGATCGAGATGGCCCTCGCATCGGCGGATCTCGAGCTCGCGGCGGCGGTAGAAGCTCCTGGAAGCCCGGTCATCGGCAAGGACGCAGGAGAACTCGTCGGACGCCACTGCGGAGTGAAGATCGCCTCCACCTTCGCCGGCGCTGTTGCGAAAGGCGACTGCCTGATCGATTTTACCCGTCCCGAAGGCACGCTCGCGTACCTGGAACAGTGCCTGAAGAACGGCGTGCGCATGGTGATCGGAACGACCGGGTTTTCGGCGCAGCAGGATGAACGTATCGCGGCGGCGGCGGCAAAGATCGCGATCGTGAAGGCGCCGAACATGTCCGCCGGCGTGAACGTCGCGTTCAAGCTTGTCGAGACGGCTGCGCGCACGCTCGGTGACGCTTACGACGTGGAGATCCTCGAAGCACACCATCGACACAAGATCGATGCGCCTTCGGGCACCGCGCTCAAGTTCGGCGATGTGATCGCCCGCGCCCTCGACAGGGACCTCGCTCGCACCGCCGTGCACGGACGCAAGGGACAGGTCGGTGAACGCGCTCCCGGTGCGATCGGGTTTCACTCCGTTCGTGGAGGCGATATCGTCGGTGAACATACCGTCATGTTCATCGGAGAGGGCGAGCGCGTGGAAATCACCGTGCGCTCGGGAAGCCGCGCTACGTATGCCCTCGGGGCGCTTCGAGCCGCGCGCTTCCTCGAGAACAAGGAACGCGGCCTCTACGACATGCAGGACGTGCTGGGGCTCGGGTAGTCCGGATCAGCTACCACCCTGCTTCAGTGCCCGCAGGGCCTGCTGCGTCCATACCTCGTCGATAGCCTCGAGCACCTCGTCGGCCCTTTTGAAGCGGTTGCGGGGATCCACGGCGATCATCCGGTCGAGCAGCCCCTGATATTCGGCCAATCCGTTAGGGAGCTTCGGCCGCGGCGCGCTGACGTGCAGCGCGATCAAGCCCGACACCGATTCGGCATCGAACGGCCGTTTGCCCGTCAGCATCTCGTGAAAAATGATTCCGAGGGAGTAGATGTCGGACTGAATCGTCGCGGGACTGCCTTCGATCTGCTCCGGTGAAACGTAGTAGGGAGTCCCGTAGAGCTCGCCGTGCCGCGTGTGGCCCAAGTCGTTCCCGAGACGCTTCGCGATGCCGAAGTCAGCGAGGACGATGCTGCCGTCGGCGCGCGCCATGAGGTTTCCCGGCTTGATATCGCGGTGGATGACGCCGCGGGTGTGAACCTCGCGCAGCGCGCCCGCGGCCTGGGCAAGCAGCGACAGAGCCTGCCGCCCGTTCAAGCCCCGGGGGATGACTTCGGCGAGGCTGCCGTTGGGAAAATACTCCATCGCGATGTACGCGTGGCGATCGCTGAAGCCGCGATCGTAGATCTTGACCACGTTGGGGTGGTCGATCGACGAGATGATGTCGAACTCCTGCACGAAGCGCTGCAGCAGGATTTCGTCCAGGCCGGCCTTGGCGTCGAGGATCTTGAGGACGACCTGCTGCTTGTCTGTTTCCCGCTCGGCGAGGTAGACGATCGAGGAGCCGCCGCGGCCGATCTTGGACACGATGCGGTAGCCCTGGACCGTCAGGCGCTTTTCGCCGATTTCGCCCGTCATGATGCTCAAAGTGATGCCCAGCGCCGCCTTTGCCGCATCGCCAGCGACCCGGGCGTTGTCCGCGAGCGCCTGGCGCATGTCCTCCGGGATCTGGACGGAGGCATGGTCGGCATCGCCGGCCGCAATGCCGATGATTTCGAAGGCGTCGGTGGACATGCTGCGTCCGCGCAACTGCACGTTGCGGCGCGCGCCGACGACAAGCGCGGGGCCAGCGGCGTTGTCGGTCGCTTCGCTTGCGACTAGCGCCCAGCCGAGCTCCTTGGTCTGACCCTCAAGGCGCGAAGCGATGTTCACGGTGTCGCCGACCACCGTAAGCTCTCCGCGGCCCGGCGTGCCGACGTGGCACAGCAGCACTTCGCCGCTGTGTATGCCCACGCCTATGGAAAATTCGGGCAGGCTTTGCGAAGGGTGGTGCCGCTTGACCCATTCACGGAATTCGAGCGCGGCGAGCTGCATCGCGAGGCCGGCGCGCACCGCCCGCTGCGCGTGGGATTCGCCCCCTTCGCCGTGAGAGGACTCGAACAGGGCCATGACGCCGTCGCCGA
>Ga0137403_10004980_pt1 | contig 15477 bp, 21 predicted proteins | sample CZOMad2_1_16fung_FD_122057 | JGI IMG/M metagenome (GOLD analysis project Ga0137403, IMG submission 122057) | Vadose zone soil fungal communities from Angelo Coast Range Reserve, California, USA - CZOMad2_1_16fungal (Hybrid Assembly) | ecosystem: Environmental > Terrestrial > Soil > Vadose zone... | reverse complement strand
GGCGAGGCGTCTCCTGGATGTTCGGAATCATCCCCGCATTGAAGATGGCCTGGCGATTCGACGTTGAATCGAACCCCGTATGGTTGAAAATCTCCGCTGACTCTACCTCATTGAGGTTGCTCAGGTTAGGTGTATACTGCATCGCACGGTACAGTCACTGCCTCCAACCTGAGGAACGGCTATGATCCTCCAAGTCCTGATCGCCATGGTCGCTGGCTGGCTCCAACGTCACCAGCAACAGGTCATCGCTTATCTCCTCGCGGAAAACCGCGTCCTGAAAGCCCAACTTGGTGGTCGCCGGCTCCGCCTAACCGACGCCGAACGCCGTCGCCTCGCGGCTTTAGCCCACCCCCTTGACCGCACACGCCTGCACGAGGTCGCCACGATCGCCACGCCCGAGACACTCTTACGCTGGTATCGGCGGCTGATCGCCCAGAAGTTCGACGGAAGCCGCCACCGCTGCCGCCTGGGTCGACCGCGCGTGATCGAGGAGATCGAACAGTTGGTCGTCCGTATGGTTGAGGAGAATCCTCGCTGGGGCTATCGCCGCATCCAGGGAGCCTTGGCGAACCTGGGGTACCAGATTGACGCGAGCACCGTGCGCAACATCCTGCGTCGCCACCATCTTGATCCCGTACCCCGACGACGCCAGACTGGTATGAGTTGGGCCCAGTTCCTGAGGCTCCATTGGGAAGTCCTCGCCGCAACGGACTTCTTCACCGTGGAGGTGGCCACGTGGCATGGCCTAGTGACCTACTATGTCTTGGTGGTGATGGAGCTCAGCACGCGCAGCGTGCATATCGCAGGGATCACGCCGCATCCCACCGATGCCTTCATGGCACAATGCGCACGGCAGTTGACCGATCCCCTTGATGGCTTCCTCCTCGGACAGCGGTATCTGATCCACGATCGCGACACGAAATTTCTCCTTGGCTTCGACCGGATGCTTCGCGCGAGTGGAGTGGAGCCCGTCGTCTTACCGCCACGGAGCCCGAATCTCAATGCCTACTGCGAACGGTTTGTCCGCTCGATCAAAGAAGAGGCTCTGCAGCAGATGATCGTGATCGGCGAGGCCTCCCTCCGTTCTGTGATCCAGTCGTACCTGGCCCATTACCATCACGAGAGAAATCACCAAGGTCTTGGCAACCAGCTCATTGTCCCAGAGTCCGGCATGGAGAACCAATGTGGGTTGGTGGTGCGTCGAGAGCGCCTCGGTGGGTTGCTGAGCTACTACCATCGAGAGGCGGCGTGACTCGGCACATTATTTCAACCATACGAGTGCAGCACTTGGGTCATCATGGCATCCCCCACTCACGTTGATGTTTCCCTGTGAGAGGGTAGCAGATCCACAGCTCTGAAACACCTTCGGGCCAAGTAACGCAATTTTAGAACTTCTGAGGTATATTCTTTTGACAGCATACGCAAGATGTGGTACTGTCACGGCATGGAATGGGACGTGCTCTACGATGAGACACTCGTTGCCGAACTGGCGGAGATCGAGCGGCAAACCGGGTCGTCGGCCGTCCGTGAAGAAATTGCCGCGCTCGCGCTGCTGTTACGGCGCTTTGGCCCCACGCTCAGGCGTCCGCATTGCGACACGCTGAAAGGGTCAAAGCATCCGAACATGAAGGAACTACGCTTCAGCTTGCCCGACGGCGAATGGCGCGTGGCCTTTGCCTTTGATCCGCGCCGCTCGGCCATCCTGTTGGTGGCAGGCAATAAGGCGGGCATGAATGACCGGCGGTTCTATCGGCAATTGATTCGTACGGCGGATGCACGGTTTGATGCGCACCTGCAAGGACTGCTACGAGGGAAGGAGGGCTGAACATGGCGAAATCACTAGAAGACGTTCTGAGCGCGTTGACGCCCGAACAGCGCGCACGGGTGGAAGCCCGCGCCCAGGAGCTCATCGAAGAGGAATTGACGCTGCGCGATTTGCGGCAAGCGCACCATCTGACGCAAGAGCGCATGGCGGAACTGTTAGGGGTGGAACAGGAAAACGTGTCCCGCATCGAGCGGCGCGCGGACCTGCTGCTGTCAACCCTGGCCAGCTACGTCGCGGCGATGGGGGGCAAGCTGCGGCTGATAGCGGAGTTTCCGAACCGCAAGCCGGTCGCGGTGGCGCTCGGGGACCTGAGCGACGGCACCCCCGCGAAACCGCGGCGGCGCGGCCGCGACCCCAAGGCGCAGCCCGCAACGTAACAGCACCTTGCGCTAGCGCGCTAGAGCCGTTCCAACCGTGCCAGATTGATGGCCGTGACAGTGTTCTGGATGTTGCTAGAGCGCCGAGCAAAGCTCGGCCCTGTCAGCCGGGGGCAGGTCCCGGCTCCGGAAGCCCTGGCCAGGCACCGGATATCGGGTGTTGCATGGCCGAAGGTCACGACGGTCATGAAGCGTACACAGAGAGTTGATGGGCCGCAATGCGCCAGCGTGAAGGGATTGAGCCCCGTGATGAACAGAGAATTGTGGGTGCCGACATGGTTAGCAACATGGAAGGCTCTATCAGAGGGGCCAAGGGCCAAGGCCCCCGCGAACCCACCGGGGTCGAAGACCGTGGCACGTCAACAGGGCAGAGCCGGGAAACTCGGGAGATCCGATGCGCTCCTCCAGTCAGGGCTAGGGCCGTACAACCGGCACACTGGGAGGAGGCCCGATGGCGCATCGGAAGTCGGATGCCCCCATACGAGCGAGGACGCGGGGTAACGCCCGCTGAGTCAAGGGGGGCACGTACGGTCACGGACTCGATGGCGACGCCGGCCACACGCAGAGGTGGACACGCGGCGACCACGGGAATCGAGTCCACCGCCAGACGGTGTGGGTCACGAAAACTCGTTGCAACCATCAGCCTGTAGGTTGGTGCCTGTGTCATCACGCCGTTCGCCGCTCGTAGTGATGATGCAGCCTACCCACGTCTGGGACTTCCCTGATCGAGCCAACCTCCGGCCGTTGGACCGGCCGCGGCACCGGACAATCCATGTCCAATGCCCTATGTGTGCGCCAGTGATGATAATACTGGAAGTACTCGGTCAGGAGCCGCCGTAGATGTCGCTCGTGCAGGACGATGACATGGTCCAGGCATTCACGGCGGATACTCCCGATCAGGCGTTCGACATAGGGGTTCTGCCAGGGACTCCGGGGGGCGATCACGACTTCTTTGATCCCCATATTTCGCACCCGTTGCTGAAACGAGGCGCTGTAGATACGGTCTCGGTCTCGCAAGAGATAGCGTGACGCTTCGTCCCACGGGAAGGCGTCCACGACTTGCTGCGCTGTCCACTCGGCCGTGGGATGCTCAGTGATGGCAACATGGACGACCCGCCGGCGGTGATGAGCCACGATCAGCAAGACGAAGAGGACTTTGTACGTCACCGTCGGCACGGCAAAGAAATCTAGGGCCACGAGATCCTGCACGTGATTGGCAAGAAAGGTCTTCCATGTCAGCGACGGTGGCTTGGGTGGCCGCATCCGATACGTCTCCACCGTCGATTTGGCGACGTCAATGCCCACCTTCCGCAGTTCCCCCACAATCCGGGGCGAGCCCCACATCGGGTTCGCCTGCCACATGTCTCGAATCAGCTGGCGTACCTCCTTGGCCATGGCAGGGCGACCAGGCGTGCCTCGCTGGCTCAAGCCCCTCCAGTAGTCGCGAAAGCGCTGATGGTGCCAGGCAAGGATCGTGCGGGGTTGGACAAAGGCGAGCGCTTCTTGCCAACCCGCCCAGAGGCGTGAAAGGCACGTCCAGAACACGCGATCACTCGGGCGAACGCGCGGGTGATGGAGGGTCTGTTGATAGACGGCGAGTTGATGCCGCAGCGCAAGATTTTCCAGGTATAGCGTGCGCGTGACCGGAACAGCGCGGCCACGAAGCCCAACAGGGCATAAACTACAGGTGGCATCATCGGAGACCTCATCACGATGAACGGTGGAAGGAGTAAAAGAGCATTGGTCCAGGGTGAGGACATAAGCTGAAAAAGTCAAGAATTGTCACAGCTTCGGGTTTTCGGGACGGACAATACCAACGTGCACCGTCTGAACGCTCTCTTTTCAGAGCGTTCCATTTCATGCTATTAATTAAGATGACCATTTTGATTAAGAGGGGCATCCCATGAAAGACATCTCTTCGACCGAGGCCAAGACGCATTTTGGCGCGCTGCTCGATATGGCGCAGCGCGAGCCGGTGACGATCCATAAGAAAGGCCGCGCCGTGGCCGTGATCCTGTCCATGCAGGATTTCGAGGCGCACCAGGCGATGAAACTGAAGCTACTCCAACAGGCCATCGATGAAGGGCTGGCCTCCGGCCTGAGTGACCGTTCCATCGACGAGCTCATGGCCGAAGCCGAGCAGGACGCGGCCGCGGACGATCCCACCGGCCACGCCTGAGCCTGTGACCGATGCCTAGCTATCAGAAGACCCGCCGCGCCGACGAGGACCTGCAGGAGATTTACCGCTACACGCGGCGCGCGTGGGGCAGGGCGCAGGCGGAGCTCTATATCCGCGGGCTGGAGCAACGTTTCAGAGCCTTGGCCGATAATCCATTTTCAGGCATCGCGCGTCAGGATTTACGGCCCGAAGGCCTCCGCAGCCTCGTGCATGGCAGCCACTTGGTGTTTTACCAGCCGCAGCCCTATGGCGTCCTGATCGTGCGCGTATTGCACGGCCGGCAGGATGTCAGAACACAGCTTGGCGGCGGCGAGGAACCGTAATCCATCAGGGAGATGAGCATGGGTGAAGAGCGTTTTTCTCGCCGATTCGGTCACAGACCGGAAGAGCATGAGATCATCGTCCGCGAGGATGCCCCAGAGGATGTACGCGGGGCGATTCTGACGATTGCAGAAAGTGATCTCGACCTCAAGCCAAGCTATCTCCGTGAGGTGCTGTGTAGCGTCCTGCGCAAGCTTCCTAACCGCAACAACTGGAGCGAATATCCGAATGTTTGGGGTGAATGTCAGTCCCTCATCGAAGACTGCCCTTGGTACCGAGTTTACGACTTTGCGGAGGCGCTATATCAGCATCTTCAGAAGCAAGGCGACTGGGATCGAGCCAGCCGCTGGCAAGACCTGATTAACGATTATTTTATCGAAGCGGGCATAGGCTGGCGGATGGTCAATGGCCCACCCCTCGTCATAATTATCGTTACATATATGGCTAGCTAAGCCGCCCTTAGGCCGAGGGTATCCATTCAAAGAGAAGTAATTGCTGAGGAAGGAAAGTCTGAGGCCTGCGACGTCTTCCAGACGGTGGGTGATAGAGCACCCGAGACTCTTGGGGAGTAACCGGGATCAACGTGCCTTGCGCTGAGGCATAACGGGTGCGGTAAAACACGCCATCTCGGATATTCGTGACGTGGCGTCTCCGCCAGTCGTCGTGGCAGCGATACTCCGCGACCACCACGTGATCGAAGACCGCCCGCAACTGGTCTCCCGAGAGCCAGAGCAGTACTGGCGTGGTCGGTAACCCCTGTTCGACGTAAAAGTGGGAGTGATGCAAGGTGACACAGCCATAAGCATTGGTTGTGTGAGGGAAGAGGTCGTGCGCGAAGTGGCGGTTCAGCTCCTCAGCGCTATAGAGGCGACCTTTGGCCTCGCCCAAGACCTGCCGTGGAATCGGCGGGTCAAACCGGTCGTTCAGGAGTCCCTGATGGGCGGTCGTGTTATAGAGGGCCATGAAGGTTTGGTGCGCCTGCTCGAACGCCGCAGGGGTTGTGGTCAAGGAGAACTGGTAATCGTAGAGGCGACGCTGGATGTTGAAATGGGTCTCCATGAGATTCTGATAGCTCTCGCCCTTGGTGCTCTCAATCGTTTCATGGTGGATCTGCAACCGGGCCAACACCGCCTTGAATGCTCGAGAGGTGAACGCCCTGCCACTGTCTGAGATCAACGTTTCCGGGGCCCCATAGCGCAGACAGGCCGTGTAGAGGACCATCAACGCACCCCAGCTGGCCTCTGCGGGCGCGACAACCCCAGCCAGCATGGTGCGGGAATAACCGTCCAAGATGATGAGGCTCCACCACCGGACCCCCTCCAGGGCAAAATCCATCAGGCGGCCGTCGATAAACCAAGACTCGTGAGGATGGCGGGCTTTGTAGGGATGCGGCTGGGGCGGCGGCTTAGGGCTCTGGCGGCGCACATGCGGAATATCGTTGTAGACTTGTTTATTGAGCGCCATGATGCGCCCGACAGTGCGCACGGACAGGTCCGGTCGTGCCAGGAGGCTCCAGATCCGAAACTCACCGGCATCGGGATGGCGCTTTTGGAGATGGTAGACCGCTACCATCACTGGAAACCATATCTTCCGAGGCCATTGGGGCCCGCGTTTGCGGTCGATGAGGCCGGCGAAGTACTCGGTCTCGAAGCGCGCAATCCACCGATCCACGGTGGGCCGCGAGATCTGCATGAAGCGGCTAAGACTCACCTTGTCCCAGCCTTGGTAGTACAGGCGGATGATCTGCAGGCGGGCGGAGGCACGATCGGCATAGGCGCGATAGGCTCCCGGCGTAGGCGGCGGCGACGTGGGTACAGGGCTTTGCTGCCACAGCTGCTTGACCGTGTTGTGATGAATGGGATAGCCGAAGGTAAAGAACAAGATGCGGGCGAGCTCGCGGGCATGAAAGCCGGCGTAAAGCGCTTTGAGCCGGGCAATCTCCTGGCGGACAGTCTCGGGGACCCGTGCGGCTCGACCACGGGCTGTCACCTGGAGGTGCGCGGGGATCAGCCCCAGCATGCCCTGACGGTGAAAGCGGCGTTGGAGGGTGCGCACGGTATCCGGATGCGTGGCTGTTTCCTGGGCCCGTTGCGTGGCCGTCCGATCGGCAAACAGCACCAGAGGGCGGATGACCTCATAGCGCCATTGGATCTGATCAATGAAGCCTAGCTGCAGTTGTGCAAACGCCGCGGTTGGTTCCACAGGAGCCCCTTCACATGCTCTGCAGGAGAGGGGCTTATGTAGCACATTGGCGGGAAGTTGTCATCCAAGACAGCACAACGCGATGCACAACCAGGGATTCGCGTGTGGGTCGTGTTCTAGATCTGGACGTCATGGTTTTATAACAGCAATCCGAACTCATAGCGATTGACGAACAACCCGATCACAATGTCGTGCATCTGTATGGATTTGGAGAAGCAGATCGTCTTACGCGTCAACCGCTTGATCCGTGTGCGTAACGTCAGATGTTTCCGCTCGATCTTCTGCGTGTTGCGCTTGCCCGGCTGATGCTCATCCGCATCGATATGACGCGTGTAAGCGCCCCAATAGTCTGTATAATAGCGTGTGATGCCAAACGGCTCCAGAAGGGCTTGTAGCTTCAAAAACACCTCGTCCTGGCGACGGCCCAAAAACGTATGCCAACACCCTCCCACTGCGGTGATCAATCGCATGCCAAAGCCATCGAGGCTCTTTTTTGCGCTTAACAAATGACCACATTTCGTCGACCTCGGCTTCGTTGGCACGACGAATGACCACTTCTACATCGCCAGGCGACAACATGTCTAGCAGGGGCTGATGGACCGAGATCAGTGTTGACTCTTTTTTTTGAGCTCGTTCAGGACCGTGTCAGTGCTGATGCCCAAGACGCGTGCGGTATCGCGGATGCCGCTGCCATTGAGAGCCATGTCGATAATCTGCTCTTTGATCTCGGGTAAACGCTCTTTGTAGGCCGGATAAAGCAGGAAAGATTGGTGGGGACAGTTGGGATTGTGACAGCGATAGCGTTGTTTGTCCGTATCGGTTTTCCCGCGTTTGGTGATTTGGTCACTTTGACAATACGGACACGTCACAGCAATCAGGACCATGGCATCTCCCTCCAGAAGAGGGAATCAGCATGCCACATGTAAGGGTGAAAATCCAGATCTCGAACACTACCCGCGTGTGGATAAGGGCGGCTTAGCTAGCCATATATGTAACGATAATTATGACGAGGGGTGGGACCCGGACGACCGTTACAGCTTGTGCTCTGCCTTGAGGATTTCCGCCGCACGCTCGCCGATGATGACGCAGGGCGCCATGGTGTTGCCGGTGGTCACGCGCGGCATGACCGACCCATCCGCGATGCGAAGGTTGTCGATCCCATACACTTTCAGCTTGCCATCAACCACCGACATGGCGTCTCGGCCCATCTTGGCGGTACAGGTCTCGTGCCAGTAGCTCGTGGCTGCATCGCGAACGAAATTTTCAAGCTCGGCACCCTTCAAGTTTCCTGGCATCACCTCGCGCTTGACGAAGGGGCGAAGCGCGGCGGCGTTGCCGATCTCGCGGCAGAGCTCCACGCAGGCGATCGCGGCCTTCAGGTCGTCCGGGTGAGCCAACGTATTGGCCTCAATCTGCATAGGGTCGAGCGGACTCGGGCCCGTCAGACGGAGATGCCCGCGGCTGTTCGGGCGGGCGACGGCCCCGAACAGTGTCCAACCGGCCGCGGGCAGCCCAAACCTGGCGGCATTCTCCGCACTCGACTTGGGCACCTCGGCCTGGCAAGCGAACACGTCCGGGCTGGACAGCCCGGACGCGCTCTGCCAGAAGAAGATGGCTTCGGACATGCTGTTGCGGGGTGGCAGTGCCTCCTGATACTCCCACACACAATCAAACGCCACATGGTCTTGAAAGTTCTGACCGACGCCCGGCAGGTGCTGCACGACGGGGATGCCGGGCCGCCGCAACTCCGCCCGGTCGCCGATCCCGGAGTGCATGAGGACCTTCGGCGTGTGCATCGCCCCCAGCGACAGCACCACTTCGAGCCCCGCGCCAAGGCGATGGGTCTTGCCTTGGTAGAACATCTCCACGCCCGTCGCGCGTTTGCCCTCGAAGGTCAGCCGGATGACCAAGGCGTGCGTGAGCACCGTCAGGTTCGGCCGGTCCATATAAGGAAAGGTGTACAAACGGAACACGGATTGGCGCTTGCCACCGCGGACGCGCACGTCACTGATCGACGCGCCCCCCTCACCCTCCATCATGCGACCGTTCGGATGCGCAAAGGTCGGAATCCCCACCGCGCGTGCCCCTTCCACCATGGCCGGAGCGACCGGGTTGGGGCCCGGCGCGGGCTCGACAAACACCGGCCCGCCCGTGCCGCGGTACTGTGGGTCCGGGGCGCCATGCCAGTCCTCGATGCGCTTGTATATCTCCAGCACGGACTCGTAGTTCCACGCCGGGTCGCCCGCTTCGGACGCGAAGAACTCCCAGTCGCTCTTGTGCCCGCGCGCCCACACCATCACGTTGATGCTGGATCCGCCGCCCAGGACCTTGCCCATGGAGAACGGAATGGAGCGGCCGTTGACGCGCGGGTTCGGTTGGCCCTGGAAGCTCCAGTCCCGTTCGCTCCCAAGGTTCATCGGCCATTGATTCGCTGCCATCACGCTTGGGACCTCATCGTCGCCGCCCGCTTCCAGCAGCAGCACACTGACGTCCGGGTTCTCGGCCAGTCGGCGCGCTACCACCGAACCGGACGACCCCGATCCGCAGACAATAAAGTCATACCGCGGCTTGAGGTTGGCACGAAGTTTCCGCTGATTGAGGCGCACGCGTTCGGCGAAATCGGGCGCCTGGGAACCTGATCCGACAGGGGGGCTCTCGTGGTGCGCTTGGTCACATGGTGCGTCAGTCGTGGAATGCGTCATCATCTCCCCTCCTCGCATGCATGACGGGACGTGCTACAGCCGCCCCGCGGCGGCGTCCGGCGGCTCCGCCACGCACGGCTCGGCTCCGCGCTACACAAGGCGCCGCAGCGCTTCCGGATGCCGGCCGATCACCCGCACGCGCTTCCCGTGAGCCAGCAGCGTCTGTGCCACCACACGTCCCGTGTTGCCCGTCGTTCCTGTGACGGCGTACAGACGGTCCTTGTCTTGTGTGTCCAAGGTCATCTCAAAACTCCAGTCGTAGAAATGCTTGCTTCCTTTGAACCGGTGGTAAGCTGGCTGCCGCCTGGCAAAAGTGGTCCAATAAGCGCTGCAGCCTAGGACGGTTCCAGCGACATTCGACCGCCGTTCGCTCCGGGTGAGTAGACCTTCAGGAACGTGGAAAGCATCGCGTTGATTTGATCGGGGACGAACAGCGGAGAAAAGTGGCCGGATCCCAGGGTCTGGGCGGTGACAAGCTGCGGGGTAAGTCTCCGGAACTGAATCAGATCGGCCATCGGCACCGCCGCGCCTATATACGCGATGGGTACACGGCAGCCAGCCGCGGCTGGGGTGACATCGTACTCGGTCAGATGATTCCTGAGGGCGGAGGCGAGAACATGTCGCGGAGCCTTCGGCAACGAAGTGATGAGTTGCGCTTTCCGTGTTTCATCATCAGTCGGAAGGCATGTCGCCAAGAGTGCGCGTTGACAGGCTGTAACATAGTCCGGTCCCCGCAGTGCTTCTACGACAGGTTGCAACGCATCGAGAAATGATCGGTGCGGAAAAATGACCGAGTCAATCAACACAATCGAGGCGGGAACCCCCGGATGGCGCGCAGCAAGCTCCAACGCGACATTTCCGCCCATGCTGTGGCCGACCACGATCGGCTTTGTCAATGCAAGTCCGGTACACAGCCACGCGAGGTCGTCCGCAAAGGTGGCCATCGTATAGTCCTGATGGGGCGCGTCGCTCTTGCCATGTCCACGTAGATCGACCGATACGACACGATGTGAGCGACTGAAGAACTCTGCCTGTGGCGCAAAAGCGGTATGATCGCAGCCCCACCCATGCACGAAGAGCATCGGTGGTAAGCCTGGCTTACTGTCCTCATAAGCGAGAGTGACGCCATGTTTCTTGACTGATTGCATGTTATCCCTATGTCCACTTGTTTGTGGTCTGCACGGCGATGGCGTGCCCGCCGGCCGCTTTGTTCGATCGCTTGATCACCAGGGCAACGCCTCGCCCAGATGAAAGTATCCGCCGGTCGGCCCGTCGTCCGGGAGCATTGCCAGCCAGGTGCTTGTCTTTCCGCCCTCGCTCAATTCAAGGTCGGCCGCTTCGCCACCCAACTCTGTCTTCACCCACCCGGGATGCGCAGAGTTTACTTTGATTCTCGTGTTTCGCAGCTCATCAGCGAGATAGATCGTGAATGCGTTAAGCGCCGTCTTCGAGGCTCCATAAGCAAAGTATTTGTAACCTGCCACGCTTGAGGTCGGGTCTGCGTGTAATGTGAGCGACCCCAGGATACTTGACACATTGACGATACGGCCCGACGGAGCCTGACGGATCAACGGCAGCAGAGTTTGGGTGAGCGCGACGACGCCGAAGAAGTTGGCGTCGAAGGTCCGGCGCAGCAGGTCGATGGACGTAGTGCTTGTTGTGTTGGTTTTTCCCAGCTGCGAAGCCGAGCCTTCGAGCCCCACGCCGGCATTGTTGACCAGAATGTCAAGCCTTCCATAACGCTCTTCGAAGTATCGATAGACGGAGCGATGATGCTCGCTTTTCAGCACGTCGCACTCCAGCGTGTCGGCTTCGATATCTGCACGTTTCAGCCCTTGAGCCGCAGCTTGCCCTTTGGCGTAATCGCGAGAGCCCAGGACAACAATGATGTCTTTTGGCCGAGTTCCCGCGCGGTCTCCAACCCAATGCCGCGATTGGCTCCGGTGATAAACGCAACCTTCTTACTTCTCATTTTACTGATTTCCTCCCTGTACTTTTTGATTCTGTCAGTCAGGCCGGCGGAGCGAGCCAGAATGCGAGATTGCGCACGTATTGCTTGATGTCCAAGAGTGCCCGAGGCTCCGTCTTCATGCCGTCGTAGGGTCAAAAAATTTAGGCGCATTCCTCTCTGAGCAGGACCCAGTGCTCCTGGGCGTTAATCGGTAGGCGGATGCCAACCCGCAGCCACCCATTCGCGTCGGACCATGACCGCAATGACATGGTTCAGCTGCAAAGCGATCACGGTGGCACGACCGCAGGAGGTACGCCCGATAATGCGTGTACCGTCTTCCCTCCATTGAAAATGGCGCGACCAGCGCTGACGACGGGGATCAAACAGATGAACCCACCGCCCGGTCTGCGGATCGCGCGCTCTGATTTGCGTGCCCTTGAAACTATTACACAGACGGCAGGCCAGCCAAAGGTTCTCTTCCGCATCCGTCCCGCCACGCGCCTTGGGCAGGATATGGTCGATCTCCAACAACCCCAGCACGTAGCGCTGCGAACTCTGGCAATAGCCACAGCGGTTGTGAGCCGCAGCCCGGACGCGCGCCCGCACTGCGGCGGATATCTGCGGCGGCCTCACGGCTCAAGCGGCGCGCGTAACCCCCGCCGCACGGCCTCACGGAATGCTTGGGCTTTGCGCAACAACCCTTCCTGGTAGAGCTGCATAAGGGCGCATAACTCCGCGCGCTCAGGAGCAGACAATTCCTGCGCTTGTTGCTGCTGCAGCAACGTACTGAGGCGGCGATCTTGCGCTGGGGGCAGTTGCAGTGCCGTCAGCGCCAGGACTTCCTCATCCGACAGCGCTGTGACGGCTGGTACCGGCTCCGTGGAGACGTCGAGTGCTGGGAGCGAGAGGGTAATAGTATCCGCCAGGAGATCGGCCACATCGCGGCGGGTCAGCTGAGCCAGTCGTTCGACGCGACGGTAGACATCATCTTGTAAGGTCACTACGACGCGTGTCGCCATGCCTTCTCCTTTCCTCCCACTTGCACACTGTCTCTGAAGGCGGGCTGACTGACGGTATACGACCCGTCATGTGATATCGCTGGGGCACGCTTCACGCCGCCTCACGGTCGTAGTACTTGAGCAGTCCTCCGAGCCGCTCACGGCACTGTATCGGGCCGTCCCGCCTCTGATTTGGGGGCTTGAACGGCATGAGGATGACGTTGCCCTTGCCCTGATGCGGGCGCTCCTGATGAAAATGGGTCACATACTCTGTGAGGACATGCCACAGGGCACGCTCGCCAAACAGGATGAGCCGTGAGAGTGCTTCCTCTTTGATCGAGCGCACCCACCGCTCGGCGTACGCATTCAAGTTGGGAGACCGGGGAGGTAAGGACATCCGCGTGACGCCAGCGGCGTCAATGGTATGCTGAAACGCGGCGCAATACTTGCCATCCCGGTCGTGGATCAGATAGTGACCTGACTGCAAGCAGCCCCAGTCCGCCATGGTCACGTTCCGGGCCATTTGTTGCATCCAGCGCTGATCAGGATGAGGCGTCACGCCGGCGATGTGGATCTTCCGACTCGTCAGATGCATAAAGAAGAGAACGTAGTAGGTCACCAAGCCTGCCGTCGTCCACACCTCTGCGCTGAAGAAGTCGGTGGCGACGAGCACATCCATGTGCGTGCGGATAAATTCCTTCCAGGTCGTGGTCTTCGTCCGCTCTGGGGCCGGCGGAATCCCATAGCGCTTGAGGATATTCCCCACGGTCTGGTCACTGATGGTATAGCCCAGGTGTTTCAGGGCTCCAGCAATGCGATCATAGCCCCAGCTGCGGTTTTCCTGCGCCATGCGCACCACCAGCGCCTCCAGCTCTGCAGCGATTGGGGGGCGGCCGAGGGCTTGTCGCTTCTGGGAGCCATCAAACTTCCTGGCAAGAAGTTTGCGGTGCCAGGCGAGAATCGTATCGGGTTTGACAACCGTGGCCATCTCTTCGAGGGCCTGCTTGCCGAGCTTTCTGCCGATCTCGGCGAGGGTCTTCCGTTCACCGTCACTTAATCGGAGGCGGCCAGCGATTTGGTTGCGGAGGATACGATTTTCCGCTGCGAGATACTCGTTTCGTACCAGGAGTTCTTCATCCACTGATCCAGTGATGTACGCAAGGAATTGCTTCCAATCCATATCTCGTCTCCCCCCCGCCGTTGCCTCTGACAAGTGAGGGGAAGTATGGGGCATCATAAGGCAGAATTCAAGACGAGGAGCAGGCGATGGCGAGGTCGTAAACGTTGTGGGAAAGTGGCGTTTGGGTTATTTGACCCTACGGGATCATGCTGAACGGTACGACGCTGACGCCTCTAGGATCGTCCGACGCTCGCACGGTGGCGCACCGCACCGTGCAGATCGACGGCCTGGACATCTTCTACCGGGAGGCCGGGCCGAAAGACGCGCCCACGGTCCTCCTGCTGCACGGCTTCCCGACGTCTTCGCACATGTTCCGCCACCTGATCCCGGCCCTGGCCGACGCCTTCCACCTCGTCGCCCCGGACTACCCCGGCTTCGGCTACAGTTCGGCGCCACCGGTGGACCAGTTCGCCTACACCTTCGACCACTTGGCGGACGTGATCGAGCAGTTCACGGCGCAGCTCGGGCTGACACGGTACACGCTCTACGTGCAGGACTATGGCGCGCCGGTCGGCTACCGCCTGGCGGTCAAGCACCCGGAGCGGGTCACCGGGCTGGTGGTGCAGAACGGCAACGCCTACGAGGAAGGGCTAGCCCACGACTTCTGGCAGCCGCTCAAAGCCTACTGGCAAGACCGCACCGACCAGAACGCCGCCCCGCTGCGGGGGTTCCTGACCCTCGACGGGACGAAGTGGCAATACACCCACGGCGTCCGCCACGTGGAGGCCATCAGCCCGGACACCTGGACCCTCGACCAGGCGCGCCTCGACCGGCCCGGCAACCAGGACATCCAGTTGGCCCTGTTCTACGACTACCGGACCAATGCGCCGCTCTACCCGACGTGGCACGCCTACTTCCGCGAGCATCAGCCGCCGACGCTGATCGTGTGGGGTAAGCACGATCAGATCTTCCCCCCCGCGGGGGCGCACCCTTACCAACGGAACTTGCAGACCCTGGAGTTCCACCTCCTCGACACGGGCCACTTCGCCCTCGAGGAAGATGGCGACCACATCGCCAGCCTCATGCAGGCATTCCTACGGACACATGTGGCCACGCGGTAACCCGGTCGTGTGATCGCCACCCATCGCGAACCCACCCAACCGGGTAGACCCCAGCCATGCCCACGTTCACGCACGCGGACCAGAAGACATGGTGGGGTTGCAGGAGCACGCGCGCTGTCGATTTCGTGGTTCCTCCTTCGTGTTTTCTGTGGCGTACGCGCGTTCCATGGGCATCTCTCCTCTGCTCTGGGCTCTCACCGACATGCCACCGTGGGTGCCATCTGACCACTTCGGCCGCCAGCCGACCTCGTCCGCAGGGACGAGGTCTGGCGCCGTCCCGCCATTGAGATCAGACTCAGCCAGACGGGTTGGGACAAGGTCCCGCCTGCGATCCGGTCACACCGATGGCGTTCGTGCAGCAGCCGCGGCTCCCCCATGGACCTCCAGGACGGTCGCGGCGATCGGCGGCAAGACGCCCTCTCGCGTGGCCAGGGCTCGCTTCAGCTCCTCACGTGTGAGGTGCCACGTGCGTGGGAACCGGCTCGTTTCTCCCGGATGTTCCCCCGCTGCACCCCTGACATCGGCGGAACGGGAGCGAACTGGCTCGGGCAGAACACGGAAACGGCAATCGTTGTGCGGTGGGTGCCGCGTATCGCCCGTGACGTTCCAGATGTCCTAGAGGGTTTCAGCCTCGCCATCGTCCTCGCCGAAGAGTGGGAGTTGCAGGCTGTAGCGCGCTTT
>Ga0137403_10004978_pt1 | contig 15500 bp, 15 predicted proteins | sample CZOMad2_1_16fung_FD_122057 | JGI IMG/M metagenome (GOLD analysis project Ga0137403, IMG submission 122057) | Vadose zone soil fungal communities from Angelo Coast Range Reserve, California, USA - CZOMad2_1_16fungal (Hybrid Assembly) | ecosystem: Environmental > Terrestrial > Soil > Vadose zone... | reverse complement strand
TGCGAATCCATGGCCATGTCCCACTGCTCCGGCGTGATCTCCAGCGGCTTCTGGTAGAAGGTGGGGAGATCAGTTCGTGCGTTGCTCACGAAGATGTCGAGCTTACCGAATTCCGCCTGAACCTTGCCGAACATGGCGATGATTTGTTCCGGACGCCTCACATCGGCCTGTATCACCAGACCATCGGAGCCGCGTTTGCGGACCTGGCCAAGCGTGTCGTTTGCAGCAGCCTCGTTTTGGAAATAATGGATGGCTACTTTGGCGCCGCTGGCCGCCAGTTTCAGGGCGATTCCTCTACCGATACCACGGGAGCTTCCGGTGATCAGCGCGTGTTTTCCGTTCAGAGACATATCAACCTCCTTGAGTGTGCGATCTAACGAGAAAGAGATAAGCCACGACTATCGTTGAAAAACAATACGGCGGGAGTGCGTGAGCGTGAAGACGCAAATCGCACTAGGGAAGCCGGGAACCGAGACGAAGTCGAGGGTGTCGTGGCAAACACACGCAACTCACAAGGAAATGGGGCCGTTGGCTTCATCGATTGGTTAGGTCTGGTGGGTTCACAGCACGCTAGGTGACGATGACTCTCTCTGGATTCGGCGTGTATTGCGACATGCCAGTGATATGCCAAGATCCTTGTTTGCGTTCAACGATGAACGTGAGTGCGCCTGCTGCGTCGGCCACGCCGTAATGCGGTCCGCAATGGACGAAGACGCGATCAAACCTGTCAACGTCAACTCGGTAAATGGGCAACACGCCGCGCTTTTCGCGGATGCAGTGTTGCTGGACGAGTGCGATGGCCGTCTGGATATCGGCTGCGGAGACTGTAGTGGAGTCACTATAGATGGCCGGTCCGGTGGTAACACACGATGCGAGCGCCAGCAGCGCCGGGAACACAGATAGCCTTGCGACGGACATAGACCTAACGAGACAGAGATAAGCCACGGCAGGGTGTCGTGCCAAACACACTGAAGTTGCCTCGCAATGGGGCCGTTGGCTTCATCGTTTGGTTAGACCTTTCGTAGCAGCAACTGGGATCGTGGTAGCGTGCGTTTGGTCGAGTGCACAAAATCCGTGGTAACGCTAATGATCGCGGTAATGCGAAAAGAGGACGGGTCGTCAGTCGCAAGAGTGACCAAACGGTCTAGCTCGTGGATGCTGCGCAAAGCTGAACCGCTATGGCCGCACTGGGCTGCGAGTCTGCAATCGCCGATCGGACCTTCGACATGGATTCCCCAGTCGTTCGGGATGTGGACCGTGACGAATCGTCCGTCAGTGAGACTAATCTCGATGGCAACGATGCGCTCGTTCGGCGCCAGAGCGACCGAACCGAAAGAGAGCGTCCACTGCTGCTCGCGCGCGTGAGCGGCCGCAAGGCTCGCGACGAGAAATGTAACCGCAAGAACGCTCACCCGTGGCGTGATGCTCATAGGTCTAACGAGAACGAGCTCAGCCACCGCTCTGGGAGCGAGGCTGCGCTACAACTGAAAATATACTAATCAAGATCGATATGGACGCGCAACGCCAAAGAGCGGTTGGCTGGAGCGATTGGTTAGACCTGTTGATGTGACTCAATCTTGTATGGGTCATGTCTCTTCGGGCGCCGCTGAAAAATGGGGCAATAAGGGCTGAGAAGGAACACGCTAGCGATCATCAATACGCCACCAGCGGGAAAGAGCCAAGCTGCGGCTGACGCCCAGAACGCGCCAAGGAGAACAGTCGCGACACCAACGACTGAGAAGCTCAAGCCGAGGCACCGTCTCGCCCGTGAAATGCGAACATGCTCGGGCGGCGGATGCGCGACAATTCCTCGATCAGGTGGAGATGTTTTGTGAGACGCCATAGGTCTAACGAGACAGAAGTGAGCTACCGCCACCGAGGGCGAGCGGTGCTCGAAGTGAAGATGTTCTAGTCATGAAAAACGTGAGCGTACGCCGGGTGGCGGTTAGCTCCACTGATTGGTTAGGTCTTTAAGGGTGCAGAAAATGATAAGTTTTAATGTCTGACGACCGATCGGTGATCCATCGACCCTTCCGTTTGATGAGGCTAAATTTCACAAAATCGGTGTAGGTGCCAACCTCCACTCTGACCCTGTTCGGGCCGACGGCATCAATGCGCTGCAGTGAGAGATGCTCGGGACCCTCGGTCGCCGCGAGCTGAATCTGTCGGAGGTCTTCCGCAGAGATGCGAGAAGCGTATCGTCCGGTGATCTCCAGTCGCCGCGGTTCGGTAGCACATGCGACGAGCATCAAAGCGAAGGTGAAGGCAAAGGCGCGCATAGACCTAACTATGATTAGACGAACGTTCGTAATATAAGGCGAACATTTCTTCGTCTAATTCGGTCACTAGATGGCAGCTTGCTTCCATGCGGCAGTGTGAGCGCGGACTGGCGAGCCGAAGCCCTTGAGGACAATTTCACCTAGTTCTTCGAACAACAGCCCTTTGCCGATGCATAGGTCGGGAATTGCGTTCGATACCAGAATCTGCTCCGGCTGCGCGTGTGCGCAGAGACGGGCGGCGAGTTGAACCGTCGATCCGAAGAGATCGTTATTTTGTTCAACGGGTTCTCCTGCGGCGGCGCCGACTCGGACTTTGAGGGAACGTTTGGGATTGGTTTCCGCATGCTTGGCTAGCTCGCGCTGAATCTGAATTGCGCACCGAACAGCGCTCGCTGCCGATACGAACGAAGCCATGATGCCGTCGCCGGTGTGTTTGACCTCACGACCGCCGAGAGCGGACAAGGCGTCGCGCACAATCGTGTCGTGCACGCCGAGTATTGCAAGCGCGGCCGCGTCCCCGAGTGATTGAGTTAACGCGGTCGAATTCGCAACGTCCGTGAACAGGATGGTTCGGATTCCCGGATCCCGCGCTTCGACTCCGCCGCCCGGTAGCAGAACTGCTCCCACGCTATTTGTTTCGGTGCCGCCGAGGAATACTTCTGCAACGTCGGGTTCTACCTCGATAATCTTCTCAGCGAGCAACCCGTGTGCTTCGCGATGCACAAACTCTGCTGCCTCAGCGTTTGGCGCATGGACGAGGCAAAAAACTTTGCCCGTCTTTTCGTTGACCCAATATTTGTGGTATTCGACGCCATATTTCTGCTGCGTTTCCATATCGCTCGCGTGAGCTTTGGCGACATCTTCTGGAGTGGTTCCCTCCGGAAGATTGTGAATGTCCATGTATAACGGCATAGGCGCTGATTTTAGCGAGATATGACTCGATGCAAAACGGTGATCTCGGCAGGCTGACTCAACGTTTGATAAACAACGCAATAGCGTTCAGTCAGACGTATCAATGTGGCGAGCTGTTCCTCGCTGGCGTCTGTATCCAAATCGAAATGCAATCGAATTTGTTTGAACCCGACGGGTACATCTTTGGAGACGCCGAGTGTCCCGCGAAAATCGAGATCGCCCTCCGCTCGAATGGTGGCGTTGTGTAACGGAATGCTCAGAGCGGTAGCGACCGCGCTCAGTGTCACGCCTGCGCAACCCACGAGGGCTTCGAGCAGCATGTCGGCCGAACAGGCGCTCTTCCCATCGCCGCCCGTCGCAGGATGAAGTCCAGCTTCGACGCGCTTTTCCCGTTTCGATTTTGCAGGTGACATTTTCGCCGATTCGTCCCTCGGCCCGAAGAGTGATTAATGCTGTCTCCGGGCGTTCTCGATACTGCGCCTTCAGCGGCGCTTGCGATGACTTAAGTTCGTCAGCATTCATGCGTTGGTACTCATGAAATGGGAAGCGGCGTTGGCGCCGCGCCGGGTCGGGACACTGAGGTCCCTCCCACATTGGCACACGTGCCTTGCTATTTCTTGCTCGGCTTAATGTTTTGATTCACTCGAAAGAAATTGTCCGGATCGTATTTATTTTTGATGGAGACCAGGCGCTCGTAATTCCCGGCATAGGTTTTTTTGACGCGTTCTTCGCCTTCGTCGCCCATCAGGAAGTTTACGTACGCTCCTCCGGCGGAATATGGATGCACTGCGTCGTAATAGCTCTTGGTCCACGACACGATTTTGTCCTTATTTGCCGGATCAGGATCCACCCCCACAATGACCTGGGCCCATTTGGCATCCCGATAATTCCAAGCAGTCGCATCTTTGGCGACCCGCGCTGCGGCGCCGTTAATCGGATACATATGCATGGTGGAATGCATCGTGGGCAGCGCTTCACCGAAGCGGATGTGCTGCGCAATCGCGTCGTCGCTTAATTCATTTACGAAATCGGCGCGCCAGTACCACTGCAAACCCGGCGGATAAAGCGCGTCGAACATGCTTTGTAGCGCCGGCTGTGGCAGAGGGCCGACAAAATCGAGCGCAGGCTTCTTGAAAGCGCGGATTGGTTCGAACGTTTTTTCGGCTTTGTCCTGCGGCCCGGCATATGCCCACACCACACCGCACATTTTTTTCATGTGAAGATGCTCGGGGAAAGGCGGAGCGGGCGGGACGGTGAGAAAAGCAAAAAAGCCGTTCAAATCATCTGGCGCAGCAGGAATGAAATCCCGATACCATTTCATTACGTCTGACGTCTCGCTTAGCTCATAGAGCATCGGACCGCCGTAGATCATATCGATTGGATGCAATTTGAATGTAAGCGAGGTCACGACGCCGAAATTTCCACCGCCACCGCGCAGTGCCCAGAACAAATCCGGATTCTCATCGCCACTCGCTCTTACAAATTTGCCATTCGCCAATACGACATCGGCTGAGACGAGATTATCAATGCTCAGGCCGCATTTGCGGGTAAGATGTCCCACTCCACCGCCCAGCGTTAATCCGCCGACGCCGGTCGTAGAAATAATTCCACTTGGTGTAGCGAGTCCAAACACATGCGTGGCGTGATCCACGTCGCCCCAAACGCATCCGCCGCCGACAGTGACAGTGCGCGCCGCCGGGTCGACCCGTGTGTATTTGATCGGGCTGAGGTCAACGACCAGACCGTCGTCGCAAATTCCCAAGCCTCCGGCGTTATGACCTCCGCTGCGGATTGCGACGAGCAGATCATTTTCTCTGGCAAAGTTTACGCAGCGAATTACGTCAGCCACGTCCGCGCACCGCGCGATCAGGCGCGGCTTTTTGTGGATCATTCCATTGTAAACCTTGCGAGCATCATCGTAATCGTTGTCGCCCGGCTGTATCAATCGTCCGCGCAGGTTTGCTTTGAAATCGGCGATGGAATTTTCGTTGAGCATGACGAAGTGTCACTGAAACGGTCATTCGGTCAACATAACGAGTCAGGCATTTTCATTGAGATAATGAGCGGTACGGCGGTAATATCGCTGCGCATTCAAATAGGCGATGTTTGAGGCAGACAGATCCTGGAGTCGGCGGGAGTTTTTAAAACTCGCCGGCCGGGCAGGACTGGTCAGCGCGGTCCCGACGCTCGCGAGTGCTACCGCTGCACTGAATCCCGACACGGTTTGTATCTCGATCCTGCACACAACCGATCTCCACGGTCATATCCTGCCCACCGCTGACTACAACGGGAATCCCGATTACGGCGGCCTGGCGCGTTGCGCGGCGCAAATCCGCCGGTGGCGCCGGCAAAATACGAATTCGATCTTAATCGATGTCGGCGACGTCTATCAAGGCACAGACGTTAGTTTGCGCAACAAGGGCGAGCTGATGATCGATTTGTTTAATCATCTCAACTACGACGCGTGGATCGTGGGCAATCACGAATTTGATTGGGGAATGGAGACGTTTATCGACGCGCTGCAGAGATCGACAATGCCGGTGTTAGCTGCGAACACGGTCCTGAACGGAAAGCCGGCCGGCGCGTCTTCCGATTCGCAACATCCATTCGCCAAGATCCAGCCGCTCATCGTGAAGGAAATTGCCGGAATCAAGCTCGCGATCATTGGAGTGACGACACCGGGAATGCCGTTTTGGTTCGTCCCGGAATTCACTCGCGGCATCGAGTTCCAACATCCTGTCGAACCCGTTCGCCGAGCGATAACGAGGGCAAAAAGCGAGGGGGCAAGTGTGATCGTGATCAGTGGCCACATGGGTTTGAAGATGCGCACCGGCGGCGATGATTTTGCCAATACCGTAATGGCTCTGACTTCTGAATTCCCGGAGGTCGCGGTGTTTATCGCTGGGCACACGCATCAGGCAATTCCGAGTCGTGTGACAAACGGTACGCTCTTCACTCAGGCCGATCATTTCGGCATTCACGTCGGTCGAGTCGATCTTCTGTTCGACCGCAATTCAAAAAAGCTGCTGCATCGGGAAGCAATCTGCGCGCTAATGGATAACCGTTTCCATTCCGATCATGTGATCGTTTCGCGAGCGAAATCGCAGCTTGCCGAGTCGGAGGCGGCGCTTTCGCAACCCGTAGGCGAACTGGCCGAGACGCTGCGGGGTCGAAGTCGCCCCGGATCGCCCAGCGACGTGGAGAGACTCATTGGTGCAGCCATCAGCGAAGCGTTGGCGGAGCGAAGTGTGCCAGTTGATGGCGTAATGCACGGCGCGTTCGATGACCGGGCCACCCTGGTCGCCGGTCCCAAAACGCTAAACGACATCTGGAACTTAATTCCTTACGAAAACTACATCGTGACAGCACAGCTTTTGTCGGAGGAAATAAAGACCGTTATGGAAGAAGTGTTCACCAGCCACGAGAAGCGCAACCTGCTTGGCCTTGAAGTAAAGACACAAGGCCGTGGTATTGACTGTCGAATTGTATCGATGACTTTGCCCAATGGTCAGTCACTTGAGCGAAACAAGAAATACGTCATCGCGTTGAACAGTTTTGATTCGCGCAGCGGCGGTCATCATTTTATGAAACTGCGTGCTCTGCTTGAAAGACCGGCGGCCCAATATGTTCTGCATCCGGTGCAAACGCGCGACGCGCTGATCGGTTATTTTCAGCGCCACAAAATTGTGCATCGGATCGCGAGGGCCAACCCGGTGGCCTTCGCGGCCTAGAAGAAAGCAGTCGTTCCTTGAGTTCGCTCTTGCAAAAGGAACGGCTTTAGCTTGCCTATTTCGCCATGCGACTTGGAATTCTTTGCATTATTGGTTTGCTGCTCGGCCTTGAGGTCACCTCATCGCAAACGCCAAAACCCGCCTCACGATCACCATCACCGTCACCGACGCCGGCGCTGCCGGAGTTCCGGCCGGCTTTGATCGGCACGGCTCCCAATTCACTCATAAACACGATTGATACCTCCGGTCTGATTAAAAAGGGACAGAAGGAGGCGGCCGTGATGTTTTCGTGTCTGGTGGCGCCGACCGGCGATGTCGTTCGAAGCGGCGCCTATCGGGGCACGCGCGGATCTGAATTGCTCGAACAGGAACTACTGAAACGCCTGGCTACAACGAAGTTTAATCCCGCAGTTCACAATCACCAGCTGGTCATCGCAATTTTCTATGGAACGGTGAAGTTCGCGGTTGTGAATGGAAAACCGCGGCTGCGCATTTTTGCCAATCAGCAACTGGATCAATTGGACAAGGAAAGCGATTTCATCGATCCGCAACCGTACGTCGGCCCGGATTCAAAATTCACTGGCCTGCATTATCCTGAGACAGGCAGTGCGGTCGCGGTCACCGGAGTTGTGGAACTCGTTCTCAACGTGGACGCGATGGGGAATCTGCAAAGTATGCAGGTGGTATCTGAGGAGCCACCGCTGCTTGGCTTTGGCAATGCGGCGATCTCCGATTTCACTGGCGCTAAATTCATCCCGGCGTTCCGCAACGGGCAACCGACCGAATGCACAGTGAAGATTCCCGTTTACTACAAGCCGTCGAGCTAATCTGTTAGTTCGGGATTCCGCGTTTACGCGGCTGTGAACCGCCTAAAGGCGGAACTCCAGACGAAGCAATCGTGAAGAAGATTGTCCGAGCCTCTTTTTTCAAACGCGACCCGATCACCTGCGCGCGTGAGTTAATTGGCGCCGAGCTGATCTGGGGCGACTGCTCGGGGATCCTTGTCGAGGTAGAAGCGTACGCGGCCGTCGACGATGAGGCCGCGCATACTTTCACGCGGCCGAGTTCACGCAGGTTTATCGAGCGAAACCAGGCCGGCGCGGCCTATGTCTATTTCAACTATGGCGTGCACTGGATGCTAAACGTGCTGGTGAAAGGCGAGGCGAATGGGTTCGTTTTGATTCGCGCGCTCGAGCCACGACAAGGGATCGAGCGGATGCAAAAACGTCGAGGAGTTGACGACGTGAAGCGTCTCTGTTCAGGACCTGGCAAGTTAACGCAGGCGCTCGGCATTACGGGTCGCCAGCACGAGATGGATCTGTGCACCGATCCACGGCACTGTTTTGCTCGCAACGCGAATAGGGCAATGGATGTTGTCGCCGATGCGCGAGTTGGTATTACACGCTCAGCCCATTATCCATGGCGATTTACTCTGCGTGACAGTCTCTTTGTCAGCCGCGCGGTAAAGCTGTAGGTGGAACGCGTTGTCCTCAACGCGTTGGCTATGATCGCGGCCAAAGCGCCTCATTTTTCCAGCGCCTCCGGCGATTCCATGGCATCGCCTTCGGAGAAGTCGATCCACCTGATTGACTCGCGCGCCGCTTAATCGAAATTCTGCATTCGAATGAACCCAAACAAGCAACGTGTTCTTCTTGGGATGAGCGGTGGAGTGGACTCCAGCGTCGCCGGATATTTGCTGCGAGAACAAGGCTACGAGGTCATCGGCGTTACGATGAAGGTCTGGCCGCAGGATTGCATTTCCCGTGCGGAGGACAAATGCTGCGGCCCGCAGGCAATAGCTGATGCCCGCGGCGTGGCGCATTCACTTGGCATTCCGCATTACGTGGTGGATGAAGCTGATCAGTTTGAGCGACTGGTGATTGATTACTTCTCAAGCGAATACCAAGCCGGCAGGACTCCAAATCCGTGCGTGATGTGCAATGAGAAGCTGAAGTTTGGAAACCTTTGGAGTAAAGCCGCAACGCTTGGCTGCGATTACATCGCGACCGGCCACTATGCGATCATCGAGCACGTAGGCGCGACGCCCTCGTCGCGTGAAGGGAAATGCGGCGAGGGCGCCGCATCTACTTTCGCCGTGCTTCGCAAGGGAATCGATCCACGAAAGGATCAGTCTTACTTTTTATTCAGCTTGCGCCAGCCGCAGCTCCTGCGCGCCCTTACGCCTCTTGGTGGAATGCGAAAGGCCGAGATCCGAAAAATAGCGCATTCGTTGGGGCTCAGAGTCGCGGACAAAATCGATAGCCAGGAAATCTGCTTTGTGCCAGGAAACGATTACAAAGCATTCCTGCGCTCGCATTTGGGCGAAAGCGAGTTTCACCGCGGCGAAATTTATGACGTGGACGGAAATTTCGTGGGCGAACACGGCGGCATAGAGCTTTTCACTGTCGGCCAACGTAAAGGATTGCCGGGTGGTTCGGCGCGTCCGCGTTACGTTGTCGATCTCGATCCTGAAACCAATCGCGTCATCGTCGGGGACGCAGACGATTTGATTTGTGACGAATTCGAAGTCGATCGCATGAATTGGCACCCTGTAGCCGGGATCGACGCCCTCGATGACGGCGAAAAAATCGCAGCAACGGTGAAGATCCGCTACAATCATCCCGGCACGCTCGCGAGTGTGACACCATTGGAACACGGGCGTGCCCGCATTCGGTTACACGAGCCGCAGCGAGCGGTGACGCCCGGACAAGCAACAGTGATTTATCATGGTGATGTTGTCCTCGGCGGTGGCTGGATCTGCCGGGCGGAGCCGGTGAGGTCCAGCGAGGCGCGGGTTCTTGCTTAGCAAATGCCAGAGAGAATTCTGCTCGCACTTAGCACGTTCCCGGATGCCGAAACGGCGCGGCGAATTTCAAATGAGCTTGTCGCAGGAAAGCTCGCTGCTTGCGCAAACATTCTGTCGAACCTCGAATCAATTTACACTTGGGAAGGCAAGATCGAGACGGCTAATGAGACGCTCGTTTTTTTCAAGTTGCGGGAAGATCGACAAGCTGCGTTTCAGGAGAAGTTGCAGTCGCTTCATCCATACGAAGTACCGGAGATAATCTTCATTCAACTTGCAGGGGGATTGCCCGATTATTTGCGCTGGGTCGCGGATAATTGCGGCTAACCGCACCGACGCTTTGCTCCTAAAAGAAAGATCGCGACACCAATTGCATTCGCGATTGCAGTCACTGAGATGATTTTCACAGCGAAATTTAACGGGCTTGGAACGTCGATAATCGGGTAAACCGTAAAAAAAATCGCAGATAGCGAGACAGCAGCGCCACAAATAGCCGCGAGACGCAACCAGATCGGAGCGCCCGAACGTATGGCGCGAGCGCCAAAGATCGGTATCGCGAACATCGTAAAGTAAACAATTCCGTAGAAAACGTTCGAAGCGTTATCCACCAGTTGAAATGCTTCCTGAATGCCCGCGCCGATCTGGCTCGCGACGCCAATGGTGAGTGTGATCGCGCTGACAAAAATGACCGAATTGATCGGCGTTTTAAATTTTGGATGCAGGCGTGAGAACCAGCCCGGCAGCAAGCGGTCCCAGCCTGCGACCATGGGTAATCGCGAGCTGCCGGTGACGTGCACGCTCGTGGACGCGATCGTTCGCACAGTCATCAAAATAATGGCGATGGAGGCGATCGCGCTTGCGATCGGAAAAAGTCCCAACCCTAGGCGCAGCGTTTGCGGCACAGGGCCAATGAGATCGATCGGGCGGTTGCCGACGAATGCGAGCACAGAACTGGTGCCTAGAATAAAAGCTAATGCGATCACGGGCGAAGCAATCAGGACGGAGCGACCAATATCGCGCGCGGGTGATCGCGTTTCGCCGGCCAGAATCGCGACGTACTCGAATCCGCTGAGAGCGCCGACTGAGAGTTTCGTGAAAATGTTAACGCAATAAAAGATCGACATGGTCGGCGCGGCGAGAACGAGCGGATGATATTCCTTCAAATCGCCTCGCATTAGCGCGATGAACGGCAGCGCAATGAGCGCCGCATAAACCGCAAGCATGGTAAAGCCACCGACGTTGTGCACCCATTTGCCTAACGAAAGTCCGCGCACGGCAACCAGGCCGAGACCGCCAACCATCGCGCAACTCACCAGCGAGACGCACCATTTGCTATGCGGCATCCAGGCGGCGCTGTCGCCAATTGCGTACGAGATGTTCGTAGTCACAAACATTCCGCCGAGTGCAATGACCATGATCGAGAGCAACCACAAATTCCATGCCGTGATGAATCCAGCGAATTCGTTAAAGGCGAGCTTCGCCCATTGGTAAATGCCGCCTTCGAGCGGCATGACTCGGCTCAGGTAAATCACAACGGCAGCTTGCGGAATGTAGAAGAGCACAATCGCGAGGAGCCAGAAGAAGAGATGTGCCTGGCCGAGCTTGGCTGCGGTGCCGACCCAGCTCGAGCCGACCACGAAAAGAATTTGCGTCAGGACCAGATCGCGGAGACCGAGTGGTTTTTTGAGCGCGATGCTTTGTTCCTGGACATCGCTTTCAGCGCGATTGAGTTCGGTTCTCATCTTAAAGGTTGCAGGGGCGCTTGTGCCAGGCGCCGCAGGCGTTTGACACAAACGCCTCTACAGCCTTTCGGCTATCGCACGATCGATCTAATGTTCGTCTTGTTCTGCCCTTATCGGCGGCGCTGGTTCATTTCGAAATTCGCGATGCCGAATTCTGCCTCCAGCATAAGCGATATAAACGCCGCTCCCAAGAGTCAGCGCGCCAAGCAGAATCACCGCGATGATGAGTGGTGCAGCCGATGTAGGCCATTTTAGCGGCGCTGCGATTGCAATCGCGCTCAACAGGGCGAGGGCGTAGAAAATGTAGATGAGCTTGTCTGCGCGACGCAGGTGCTCATCCAGCCAGGCATGACCATCGTCATCCGTCATGGCGAGAACACGATCATAGCCGTCCTCGCCATATTCGTAGACCGGCCACGCACAGAGGGAGCTGATAAGCACGAGGGCTAATGTGGCGATCTGAGCGCGACGACTTTTTAACACAAAGGCGATGATCAATCCGATCAAACTCAGGAGCAGACCATAAACCGGCAACGGATTGAGCAACACATGGACGTACTCAGGCTGACGCAAACTGCGTAGCAGTGGTTCCATTATAATTTGCCTTCCCAGTGCGTTCCGGCCACCTGAGCGGATTGCCTTACATCTTCCGGCACGTATTTCTTCCAGTCAGCTATGGTGAAATGCCACCATTCGGTACGCATTCCCCAAAACCTGGCCTTATGCATTGCGTACTGCAGCAAACGGACGTGTCCGCCTATTTCAAAAGAGGAACCGGTATAACGCCACATTGCAGCAGGGGTAAAATCGTCAAAATCAGTTGGCATGCGGACGGGACGATTCCATGAATCCACGAGCGTGGCATCGACGGCGACGCCCCAGGTGTGCAACGAACCCAGGCCGTTTTCAGGATTGGCGACATAATCACTGTTCCGTAATGCCTGCCAAAGCTTGGCCTGCACCGCTGCCGGCCGATAAGCATCCCAGATTTTCAGCCGATATTGGTAACGCTGCAGAACAACCTGCGCTACGGCCAAAGCCGAGGCGACTTCCGGACGAGCGAGCGCGCATGTACCAGCCGGATAAAGCGGATGCCCAAGGAAATTATTTCGGCCTGCGTACCGCAACTCAACCACGATCGTCGGATCAACTGATCGGACGTCGACAAAAGGTTCGCCGGCATTTGAACTCATCGGCACCCACGCCGCCATTGCCATCGTAGCAACTAACGAAAGAAGCAGGCCAAAGCGTCGCATTTTCATTGTTCGATTAATAGGCTGTCACTGCTTGAGGAGTGTCTGTCTTTGCCAGGCGTTGGACTAGAAGTCGAGCGGTGGCTTCGGGGACTGCGAAACGCAATTCCAAGTTTGAACTGTCATGCGTCTGGATCTCCGGTGGCTGGGAGTAAAGCAAAAGTTTAGAGTCCGGCAAACTCAACCATTGCTGCGGATTGTCGCGCAAATTTCGGGCGAGATCGGCGGCGTTTTTGGAGGGAATCACTTTTATGAGTACTCTCGCTTTTACAGGATTTTGCAGGCTCACTGCAAGGCCGAGCAATTGTGAAGCGTCGAGCAGTTCACGGGCGAAGATAGGGTGGAAGACTCGGGAGAGATCAGGTGGATCACGAGAGATAAGCCGTAGCGCGCTGTCACGATCGAGAGCCTGAAAACGATCGAATAGTTGACCTTTTATTTTAAGGTCTGGTTTCATCCCCAGACGCACCCGCACCAGTTCATCAACCTCCTTGGGTGCACCGACGGCCAGCGTTGTGGGTCCCACGCGGGCGATGGCAAGATCCGATTGGCCCGCCGTAGGCTCGCTAAAGCTGGGCGGGCGTTGCCAAACTGGCAAGCCGCTAATGAAGCGCTTTTCAAAAGTTTTATCATTCGCGATTGTGCTAATGACATTTTTGCTGATGACGTTCGGCAGCCCGCGGCGCCCCTGAACCAGATTAAACTCTCGGGCGTCCCCGGCTTCGTTCGTCGTGAGCGCACGGGTGATACGCAGTGCATCCCGAGACAGGTTTAGTCCCGGAACTGAGGCAGCTGCGCCGACCAATCCTGGCCAGAGCTTTGGCTCTTCGCTGCGCCACCGTTTGGCGAGGTTCGCACGTTCAAACTGTTCCGCGTTAATCGAGAGAATGGTATCGGTTTCCTGCGGCAGCCACTCGCGTGCTCGTGGAGATTGGAAAACAACAAGCAATACGAGCGCGAGCAGGACGAGCACCGAGAAGACGCTGAAGTAAAACTTCCTAAGCTCCTGCTTGTCGATCTGGCTGGACAGCAACGCCAGCTCGGCCTTGTGCTGCAAATGCGAATCGACCGCGTCTCGACGGCGGTGCGCCTGGGCCAGCAGCTGTGGAGCATTTGGCGGCGCGACGCCCTTGGCAGCAAGATGCCGGCCGATGCTTAAATAAGCCGGATTTTTTCGCTCTTCGACTGTCTGGTGCCGTGCCCGCGCCTCGCGCGCTGCTTCTTGTTGCGCGCGAATATTGTCATTCAGCTTGCGGTCGCGCGCTTCAAATTCGCTTCGCGTTCGCGCCACATTTTTTTCCACCGCGGCAAGTTCCGCCTCGACTGCATTCAGCTTCTCCTTTGCAAGACGCGCTGCATCCGCGCCGCCCAGGCGAGCTCGGACAAGCTCTGCACGCTCTTCGGGAAGGCGCGCTTGCCGTGCTGCGAGGCTGGCAGATCGCGTTTCAAAATCCGGAGGAGGAGGACTGATCGCATGCAGATCTGAAATTTGTTTTAAGAGATCGCGATCTGCTGCTTCGCTCTCCTGAATGCGTCGTTCCACACCGGCAAGCTCGCGCTCGCACACATCGAGATTATGTTTTGCCTGGTTGCGCTGCTGGAGAAGGGGCTTTTTCTCGGATTCCAGTCTTGCAAGTGCCCCAGCTTGCTCGCGTGCAGTCTGTTGCCGTTCTTCTTCAATCTTTTTTATTCCCTCTTCGATTTGCGCGATTCGAAGTGCGACTTCTTTTTGCTCCTGTTCCAGCTTTTTAAGTGCAACAATCTCGTTCCGCAGCTCGGGGAAATTGGCCGCTTGTGCAGTGCCTTCGCGTCCGAGATTGATTTCACTCTTTTGCAGAAGACGCTTCTCGTGACGAAGCGCGATGCGCGTCCGCTGGCGCCTCACCTTCAACCCGATTTCGCGAAAACCTGTGCCGATGAAGCTCACGGATCAAGGCTATACGAATGCATGCTTGGCAAAAGAATTTTCCACTGCAAGCGGATGTGGGGCCAAGATTTACCCAGCCCCATTCGGCCTGATTACATGGTTTCGATGGCACCGATGTGGCATGGGAATTTTATTCTTCAGATTCCGCCAATTTGGCCAACACGCTAAAATCTTCCAGTGTAGTTGTGTCGCCGGTAACCTTTGCGCCGCTGGCGATTTCCTTGAGAAGCCGTCGCATGATTTTGCCGCTGCGCGTTTTAGGGAGCGCTTCAGCGAAACGCACTTCATCCGGCTTTGCGATCGCGCCAATGTGTTTGCCGACGTGATCGCGTAATTCTTCCTTCAAACCCCGACTGGGATCCACTCCAGTCTTCACCGTGACAAACGCCACGACTCCCTGACCTTTTAATTCATCCGGCCGGCCAACCACCGCCGCCTCCGCCACTTGTGGGTGGCTGACGAGCGCGCTTTCTATTTCCGATGTGCCAAGTCTGTGGCCAGCCACGTTCAGAACGTCATCGATGCGGCCAACAATCCAGGAGTAGCCGTCTTCATCGCGGCGGGCGCCGTCGCCGGTGAGATAATTGCCTTTGAACTCGCTCCAGTATTGATGTCGATAGCGCGCTTTGTCCCCGTAGATTGTGCGCAACATGGAAGGCCAGGGCCGCCGAATAATCAGTTTTCCTCCGATATTTGGCCCAACCTCGCGCCCCTTCTCATCGACAACGGCGGGATCGACCCCAAAGAACGGGAGTGTTGCGCTGCCTGGTTTTGTTGGAATGGCGCCGGGCAGGGCCGTAATCATGATCGCCCCTGTTTCGGTTTGCCACCACGGATCGACGATCGGACAACT
>Ga0137403_10004977_pt1 | contig 15507 bp, 11 predicted proteins | sample CZOMad2_1_16fung_FD_122057 | JGI IMG/M metagenome (GOLD analysis project Ga0137403, IMG submission 122057) | Vadose zone soil fungal communities from Angelo Coast Range Reserve, California, USA - CZOMad2_1_16fungal (Hybrid Assembly) | ecosystem: Environmental > Terrestrial > Soil > Vadose zone... | reverse complement strand
TAAAAGCACACAACTGGCGAAGATGGGACCCCATTTGAACAGGATTTGAAACCCGATGGAATAGAGAGAATACGCCTCTCTCTCAGCTGGTTTCCATTTAGCCAGGAAACCGAACGCCAAACCGAAAGCCATGTTAAGACTCGTTCCCCAAAGCGTGATTATCAAAAATGCCAATACCATCCAAAACACCCGCTCGCGCCAAAGGTTGGCGGGATCACTCTTGGCGAATTCTTCATTGAGTTGCCGCGGTTGGCCGGTGCGCCGTTGTGCCAGCCAAAAAGCTTCCTCATTGTTTAAACCGCGAGTTTGCAGTTCGACCAACGTATCACGCAGGTGCGTTTCCAATTCGCGCCGGACCACGGGCGTGAGCTTGGGCTGCGCGGCCAATTCGGCCTGCCAACTTGCAATGGCGGAGTTCAGATCGAAACGGGTTTGAGTTTCCATAGTTTGCAGAGTGTGTTGTGGACCGTGAGCCATTGCTGGCGTTCAGCGGCGAGAACTTTTCGACCTTTCGAACTTAAAAAATAATATTTCCGTTCCCGGCCGCTTTCCGCATCCTTCCATTCCGACTCAATCAGGTCCTCGCGCTCCAACCGATGCAGGACGGGGTAAAGGGTGCCATCGCTCCATTCGATTTCGCCCCCGGAAAGCTGGCGGACTTTTTGAATGATTTCGTAGCCATAACTTTCCCCCTCCGAAAGAATCGAAAGCAACAGCGGTTTCGCTGACGCTGCCACCATGTCCTTAGCAAGCATGGCAGTTCTATACATAGAACTACAATGTATGTCAATCGGAAAAACGAATTGGTCAAATTTCGATCACGGTAATCTCGGGGCGGCAGTTGAAGCGGATGGGGTATGGGAACCAGCCGATGCCGGCGTTCACGTAGAGCGGGCCGGCTTTGGTCTGGAAGAGGCCGAGGTCGTATTCATCCACCAAAAAGGGAACCATGACGGGGCCGTAAAAAGGAATGCGGACCTGCCCGCCATGCGAGTGGCCGGCGAGGAGCAGGTCGAATTTTTGGTTAAATTCCTTTGCCCACGCCGGATAATGAATCAACAAAATGTTTTTCATTTCCGGCTTCGGCGACGGCAGCGGGTGTTTTGGGCCGAGGCGCGCAACGCCCATGAGATTTATTTTTCCAGCAGCTATGATGCGCTGGTCATCTTCGAGGAATGCGCCACCGGTGGCGGCGAAGCATTTGAAAATATCGTCGAACGGCGCTTTGCTCCAATAGTCGTGATTGCCGGGGATGCCATACATCGGGGTTTTGATGCCGGATAAAATTTCGAGAGCTTCCGGTAAAAATTTAGCTTCCTCGATGATATCGCCGGTGAAGCAGACGAAGTCCGGCGAGAGCGAATTTATTTTGTCCACGACGGATTTGGCGTGGGCGCGATCGCCCTTGTAATGAAGGTCGCTGAATTGGACGAAGCGATGGGCGGGCGCGTTGTTCAACCGCAGGCGGCGAGTTTTGACCCACCGTGGTTCAACGCATCGGGCATCGCCGGCGACTAAAAGAGAAGTGAACAGGGAAGCCAGAAGGAACCGGCGGCGGGTGAGCTTCTTCGGTTTCATCGTTTCTCCTGGTTGTGAGTGTAAACCGGACCAGCAAAGGATGACAGGAAAAATCGCCGTTATGTGTGAGGTGGTATCCCCTCACCCCGGCCCTCTCCCCGCTCGGGCGGGGCGAGGGAGATAAAATCGCGCGGGATTGCACGCGGCGTGAGGCCAGACTAGAATTGAGGCAGTGAACGCTCGCAGCGAATCGACGACCATTCCCGCGCCGCTGGTTTTGCTGCTGCGGATTCATCTGTTGCAGGCGTGGCGCAAAATCAAGGCACTGCGCGAGCAATCGCGGCTGCTCACCAGCGTCATCGGCTTGTTCATCGTGGGTTACCTGGTGCTTTCGTTTGAGCTTTTTTCGTGGGGATTGAGATTCATTGCGAGCTTTCCCGGGCTCGGAACGGTTTTGACCGAGCGATTGATGTACCTGCTCTTCGCGTTTCTGTTTGCGTTGTTGCTGCTGAGCAATCTGGTCATCAGTTACACCAATTTTTTTCGAAATCGAGAGGCGGCCTTTCTGCTGACGCAACCGGTGCCGTGGCAGACCATTTTTCGGTGGAAATTCATCGAGTCAACGTTGCTCGCTTCGTGGGCGTTCCTGTTTTTAATCGCGCCGTTACTGGCGGCGTTCGGGCTGACGCGGCATGTGCCGTGGCATTTTTATCTCATCACAGTGGCGCTGACGGGGATGTTCATCGTGCTGCCGGGAGTGATTGGGGCGTGGTGTGCGATTTGCCTGGCGCGTTATCTGGACCGACGGAGTTTTCAGGTCGCGCTGGTCGCCGGGTCGCTGGTGCTCCTGGGATTGGCGGCGTTTTATTGGAAGGCGCAGGCCGCCACGGATGACCTGCTGGAAACGCACGTGCTGGAGGTGCTGGATCAATTGCTGGCGCGGACGCGCTTCGCCATGTTTCCGCTGCTGCCCAGTTACTGGCTCTCGACCAGCGTCCTGCAATGGGCCGACGGCGCGATTTCATCGGCCCTGTTTTTTGTGCTCGTGCTCCTGAGCAACGCGCTCTTCTTCGGCATGATTACCTTCACGCGGGTGGGAAATCTATTTTTCGACACCGCCTCGGCCGTGCAGAGCCGCGCGGGCAGTCAATGGAAACAAACGCCGGGCACGTCTTCATTTGCGCCACCCGGCCCGGCGGAAAAATTCATTCGCCTGTTCGCCTTCGCACGCCGCGACACCCGCGCGCTGATCGTCAAGGACGCGCGGATGTTTTGGCGCGACACGACACAATGGGGGCAATCCGTGATGCTGTTCGGTTTGCTCGGCGTTTACATCATCAACCTGCGGCATTTCACGCAGCAACTCAGCAGCCCGTTCTGGATTAATCTCGTCGCGTATTTGAACCTTAGCGCCTGCGCGCTCAATCTTGCGACGCTGACCACGCGTTTTGTTTATCCGCAATTCTCACTCGAAGGACGCCGGCTTTGGATTATCGGCATGGCGCCGCTCGGTTTGAAGCGGGTCGTGAAAGTGAAATACTGGCTCGCCAGCATCGCTTCGCTCGCCGTGACGCTGACGCTCATCACGCTCTCGTGTCATCTGCTGAAAATGGGTTGGGACCAAATCTCTTTTTTTGGCGCGATCGTGACGGTGATGACTTTTTCCCTGACCGGACTTTCGGTTGGTCTCGGTGTGCTTTATCCGAACATGAAAGATGCGAATCCGAGCAAGATCGTGAGCGGCTTCGGCGGAACGCTGTGTCTCGTGTTGAGCTTCCTCTACATCCTGGGATCCGTTCTCCTGCTGGGCATCGGCACGGCCGGGTTTCACGCGCACATCACGTGGATTATTGGGAGCATCCTTTTATTTTGCGGGTTGTCGCTGGCTGTTGGCTGGCTGCCGATGAAGCTGGGATTGCGACAACTGGAGAAAATGGAGTTTTGAACGGACGTAGCGCGAAAGATTTTTCGTCCCGCACTATGCGCGCGTGACGGATTATGGGGCAGTGCGGCAGCACTGCTGCTACCAATGAAAAGAAGATTATCGGAGCGCTCGGGCGAGGATTTCGAACAGGGCGGCTTTGTCGGCGATGTGGGTGCAGGAACCGTTGCGACCGACCAATCCGAAACCTTCACCATACGCAGGGCCATTCGCCACACAGGCGTTGGTGAGGCAGTCCGTGATTTGTTTTTCCGCAGCGTGAATGACGTCCGCTCGATCACCGTCTACTTCGTATTTCCAGCCGGTGATGTGGGCCTGTGGAAACCAGTCGCGCAGGCTGGCGATTATTTTTTTCGTGGGAACCAATTCCGCGAGCAAGGTCCCGTGGCGGGTGGAGATTTTTCCGGACTTTACTTCAATCAATTTCCCGGCGGGGGTGCGCGTCCAGACTTTGCCGAAGGAAAAATCGCTCACGGCGGCGGCGTGAAACACCGCGCCGACGGATTTGCCGCCGAGCGCTTCGAGTTTGGACTGTAAATTCCCGGTGGTGGTGAAGGTTTCGACGAGTTGCGCGCGGCGTTCGCCGGGATACGTGGCCTGTTGCCCGACGAGCAACGTGACTTCATATCCTTGCGCGGTGAGGAAATTCGCGAGCTCCGTGCCGAGCTGGCCGGTGGAAAAATTCGTGAGGCGCCGCGCGCCGTCCAGCGGCTCGTAGGTCGGTCCTGCGGTGACAACGCATTTCACGGTTCAAACCTAGCGGAAAGAGTTGGGAAAGAGCGAGAAATTTTGACTGATGAGGCCGGGGAAGGGGGAGCGTGGAATGAATCCGTAAGTATTCAATCAGGTTTACGCTCGCCCTCACCCCGGGGAGAGGAGGAAACTTTGGCACGGTTACGGAGATTAATTGACCAATGACTTAATCCAGCGCTCGGGAAAGTCATGTCCGAGAAAATCAGGCAAGATATTATTAGTTCACGCATCTCGTCATCTGCATACGACTCGCGGAATGAATTCCGCGCTCCACCAAAATATTTGCACAATTCGTGTGTATTTGTGTTCATTCGTGGTTCAGATTACAGGCCGTCGCATGAGCAAAATTGTCGGCATAGATTTGGGCACCACGAATTCACTGGTCGCCACGGTGGATTCGAGCATCCCGCTCGTGATCGCGGATGCGGAAGGAAGGCGGCTGACGCCGTCGGTCGTGCATTTTCCGGCACTCGGCGCAGAGCCGGTGCTGGGCGTGGCGGCGAATCGCGTGCGGGTCATCAAAACGGCGGAAACAGTTTACTCGGTAAAACGGTTTATCGGCCGGCGTGGCAGTGAGATTTTGCCGGAGGAAAAATCCGTTGCGTATCCCTTGGACTCAACGGGCGGCGGGGCGGTAACGATTCCGATTCACGGCAAAAACTTTTTGCCGGAGGAAATTTCCGCCGAGGTGCTGAAGAAACTGAAGCGGGATGCGGAAAATTATTTCGGTGAACCCGTGACGCGCGCGGTCATCACTGTGCCGGCGTATTTCAACGATGCGCAGCGAAATGCGACCAAGAAAGCGGGCGAGCTGGCCGGGTTCACTGTGGAACGCATCGTGAACGAACCGACCGCGGCGGCGCTGGCGTATGGATTAAACCGATTGCACGAACGCGCGAAGATTGCGGTCTATGATTTGGGCGGCGGCACGTTCGATCTTTCCATTTTGGAACTCAACAACGGCGTCTTTCAGGTGTTGTCCACGAACGGAAACACGCGGCTCGGTGGAGACGACATTGATAATCGCGTCGTCGATTTTTTGGTGCGCACGGTGAAGGAATGTGGCGGGCCGGATTTAAAAATGACGAATGACGAATTTCAAATGGCGGGCGAAAAGCCATTCGTCATTCGTAATTTGTCATTAATATCCCGGCTGCGTGAGGCGGCGGAGGAGGCGAAGATCAAGCTATCTAGCGAAACAGAGGTTGAGATTACGTTGCCGTTTCTAACGCCGGAATTCAGCTTCAAGTGCAAATTTACGCGCGCGGAACTGGAAACTTTGTCGCGCGACCTAATCATGCGCACGCGCGAGCATTGCCTGCGCTCGCTCGCCGATGCGAAGCTCGACGCGAAGGATTTGGACCAGGTAATTTTGGTCGGCGGACAGACGCGCATGCCGCTGGTGCGGCAACTCGTGGCGGAGTGGTTCGGCTGCGTGGATTTCGAAGAAACGCGCGGCGGCATCCGGCTCGGGGCCGATTATCACAAAGCCAAAGGTCCGCAGTTGAACACGTCACAAAATCCGGATGAAGCGGTGGCGCTCGGCGCGGCCATCCAGGCGGAAATTCTCTCGGGCGGCTTTCAGAACGTGCTCCTGCTCGATATCACGCCGCTGTCGCTCGGCATCGAGACGTTTGGCGGGTTGATGAATGTGATCATCCCGCGCAACACGACCATCCCGGTGAAGGCCGGCGAGATGTTCACGACGGCGGTGGATAACCAGCGCGACATGCTGATCCACGTGCTGCAAGGCGAACGCGAACGCGCGAAGCACAATTGGAGTCTGGGTAAATTCACGATTGAATTTGCGGCCGCGCCGCGCGGCGTCCCACGGGTGGGAGTGCAATTTGAGATTGATGCGAACGGCATTCTGCACGTGCTCGCGCGCGATATTGCGTCCGGCAAACAAAAGGTCGTGGAAATGAAATCCGCCGTGGATGTGGATGACACGGCGGTGCAACAGATGGTGGAGGAGTCGGTCGAACACGCCTTTGAAGACCTGGCCGCGCGACGCTGGATTGAAGCGAAGTTGAAGGCGAACGAATTAGTTTCCGCCACGCGCAAGGCGCTGGTGGATTGCGCGAGTGAACTGGATTCAGATTATCGCGAACGAGTGGAGACGGCGTTAAAAGTCGTGGAAGCGACGCTGGCGAACGAGGACGCGCAAACAAAAATCGGAAATCCGAAGCAACTGCAGGCGGATTGCGCTTCGCTGGACGAAGTGACCAAGCCACTGGCGGAGTTGCTGATGGACAAGGTCACGGAGGCGATGTTGAAGAAGCGTGGGTTGGTGTGATTAAGAGTTATTCGCGACCATAGCGGGTCAAAGGACGAGTGGATAGATCTTGCGAGCCGCGCACGCTGCCGCAGATGTCCTTGGCCTGTTCGTAGAGCGAGGGACGCTTCCCCCCGCCCAGGTGCTCGTCAATTAACTCGCGCACGATCGCTGCCTGCGAACGACGGAGCACTTTGGCGCGTTCCCTTAAAAGGGCAATCTGTTTTCGATCCATTTTTAAGGTGACTGTTTGCATGAAACCAAAGTATTGCCCAGGTGACAGCCATTCAACACCCGAACACCAGGGCAGACGCCTCTGAAATTTCCGCAAATTAATATTTTGTTAACGTTTTGGCTCGACACTGAATTGTTTCTGATTAAAATTGCAGCTCCCCTATTTGACACTATTCCAAATAGGGGAGCTGAGTTTTTTTAAGCTGCCTTTGAAGGTTCCAGTTTCTCTAGCGTCAGCTAATTCTAGCGTCGGAATTCTAGTGTTGGGGGCTAATCTCCGCTCAAAATAATCCCTAGCTCTTCTGGTTAGTAATCCTTGGCCCCCTGGTTAGTTTTGCCCCATTCACCGACATTCCATCGACGGAACTAAATCCATTTAAACTCCCTCCTGGCATTCTGTGGAATTTTAGAGGCGTCTGCCCTGCCCCAAACACTCCGAGCGGTTTTAGATTAATGGTAATGTTCTTCGTCCCGCGCTATGCGCGCGTGACGGATTTTGGGGCCGACCGGCAGGTCGGCCCTACCGGGGTTCTCGTCGGCGGGACGCCGGCGCTCCCAGGATCAACTGGCGGGCGGGGAATCGACCGGCAGCGAGATGCGGACGATGCCGGACTGGCCGGATTTGCGCGGGAGGATTTCCAATTTGCCGTGATGCGTCTCGATGATCTTGCGACTCACGGTCAGGCCCAACCCCAGCCCCACGTTGCGTGTGGTGAAAAATGGCGAGGGCGCTTTCTGCGCGGCCTCAGGAGTGAACCCGGAGCCGTTGTCCTGCACTTCAATTTGCAAATCGTGAATGATGCCGTTGCCATTGGAATCCGCGTGGAGACGGACGCCGATTTTCGGGTCGGTCGGATTCGCCTGGAGAGCGTTGAGAAGCACTTCGGTCAGCGCATGTTTCAGGGCCGCGCGGTCGCCGGTCATGACAATCGGTTTGGCCTCGTCCTCATATTTGAACTGGGCGGCCTTGACGGGCTGATGTTTGCGGGCTTCCTGATAGGCTTCCTCAATTAAAGGATTCATGGGGAACGCCTCGTGGGAAATGAGGCTGTCGCGCGCGAGGAAGCGCATTTGATTGATGAGCCGGGTGACGCGCTTGACGCCATCGGCGAGCGCGACATCGAGGGACGCGCGGAATTCGGGGTCCTTGTATTTATCCGCGAGCAACTGTTGATGGGTCGAGAGTGGTACCATGGCATTGCCGACCTCGTGAGCGAGGCGGTCGGCCATGGTGCGGACAAGGCGCAAATTGGCGGCCTCGACTTCGAGCCGCCGCAATTGTTCGCTTTGCGTGAGATCCTCGACCATCAACAGTGCTGATGCGGGCTGGGATGCGTTTTGGCGCTGGAAAGGAACGATGGTGACGTTGTAAACCGTGCCGGGCTCGGGCTCGAGCTTGAAGGTCGGTATGGCCGTCCCGGTTTTTAGAACCTGATAAACCTTGGTGCCGACAATCTGCGGCAGGTCGCTAAACTCCATTTCACCGCTGCGCTGGTTGGAAACGCCGAAGAAACGACGCGCGGTTTTGTTCGCGTGGAGGACGGCGAGGTCGCGATTGACGACGACGCACGCGCTGCTGAGTTCGCGCAGGATTTCGGCCATCATCGTATGGCTACCGGACAGCTGATCGTGCAGCCAGATATTTTTGACAGCGAGGCCGAGTTGTTCCAACAGGTGGAAAATCAGTTCGAGCTCCGGATTGCTGAGGGATTCGCCGGTGATACGGCCATCGAAGACCGCCACGCCGATAACCGTCTCACGATCCAGAATCGGCACGGCGACCTGGGCGCCGAGCAGTTCAAATTCCTTTTGGGCCTCGACATCCAGCCGGGCTTCCTCGCTGGTGCGCCGCAAGATCCGGCCGAGCCGGGTCACCTGTCCGCCGATGCCGGTTTCGAAAGAGAGCTCAAAATGCTCGAGTAATCCGGGTGAAAGCCCGAGAGCGCACGCGGCGCGCAGGCGGCGGTTGTCATCGAGCCGCATTTGTTCCCCGATCCATTCGGAGGGTTGCCGGAGGAAAATGGCGGCGCGATTAATGCCGATCAATTCGCGGAGCAACAGGAGAAATTGCTTGAGCATCGCATCGGCGTCCAATGAATGCGTGAGGATCGCAGAGAAACCACGCAGGGGACTGAGGCTTTGAAAGGCGGTCTGGACGGGCAACGCGGGTGCGGCGGCTTTCGGATAATCCGGCAGCGCCATTTGGGTGGTGGCCGGCAGGAGGACGGCGGGACTGGTGGTTTCCCAAAGCCGATCCAGGAGGGCGGTGAGCATTCGGATGCGCACGGGCTTGGTCAAGACATGGGTGGCGCCCTGAAGGTACGCTTCTTCCTCCCATTCCCACTGTTTGGCGCCGGTATAAATAATCAGCGGGCACTTGGGGGAACGGCGGCGAAGTTTTTCCAGGATCCAGACGCCCTGCACGGTGGAGAGTTCGACATCGATGATGCAGGCGTTCGCCAACCCGTGGGCCAGATGCGGTTCGGCTTCTTCAACGGCGGTGCGGTGAACGATGCGGTACTCCTCGGGGCTGAGGCCCGCGCGAAGCGATTCGGCCAGCTCCGGCTGGGGGGCGAGAACCAAAAGCGTCTTCATTTTTCGAGCGGGGCGGCATGTGTAAAGTAAAGCTGCTGGCGCTTTGGCTTGGTAGCCGGCTGTTGCACACCCGTTCGCGTTACCAGCTTTTTGCACCCAACAACCTGGTTGCCCCGACTGTCGCTCGAGACGATCAGGGTTTTTCCTGCTGCCATCACTATCATCAGATGATCCATACGATTCCCAGTTCGGTCAATTTGTTTCTTCAGTCACAATAGCCAACTCCGCGATGAGGACGCAATGACATCGAATACCGATTCGAGGCTCTGGAAGACTACCTAACGGTTCCCAAGGGAGGTACCGGGTTTTGTACGGAGGGATTAGTCTTTATTCAGAAGCAATTAAGTTTTCCGCAACCTTCCGTCGAGCAACACATTGCGACGAAGTCGAGAGTTCCTCATTCTTTTTGGTGGAATAGACTTCCAATGCCCAAGTCCAGATAAAACCCCTTCCGCCAAAAACAGCGAGGGCCAAAATTCAACGGGTCAAGCGAAGACTGGAATCATGGGCTCCCGGACCTATCCGTGAGGTCGGTGGGATACCAGAAGCGTTTATCTGCCGGGGCGCCATTATATTGCTCGCGCTTGAATCGTTCGATGTGCGTGTCCATCATCAGGAAATGCTCACGTCGATCGTGGCGAAACGCCAGTTTCGGGGGAGACGGTACCGAGGCAATGCCATCTGAGAATGTGCGCCCCGCATTGGTCGCTTCGAGAAAGTAAACCGTGCGGGATGGAGCAAGACACACCGTGGCATCATGCGCATGACAAATCATGCATTGCATTTGATAGCTGTGGTCAATGCCCGTTGTGGGCAGTGGCAGTGTCGGGAGCGGGGGCGGTGGCAGTATCGGGAACGGTGGCGGTATCGGGGGCGCTGGCGGCGGCAGTGCGGCCAGTTCTGAGGGGCAGCGGTAAATGTCTTTGGACTTCAAATAGGGATACAGTTGTCCCTTAGTCAGGTCACCGTTCGACAAGGTGCGGCGGGGATATAACCAGTCGAGCATTGAAGGAAGACGCCCCAGGTCGCTGTTGTAAACCATGGCACCCGTTCCCAACTGGCGAAGGTTATTCATGCAGACAATGGTTCGAGCAGATTCCTTCGCATGGCCGAGCGCGGGCAATATCATGGCGGCGAGGATGGCGATGATCGCGATGACCACCAGCAATTCAATCAAGGTGAAGGCGCGCGCGCGAACCATTCGCAGCCGGGCAATAGAAATAGAGCGTTCAATGCGCATGATTACGATTGCGTCATCGTGTGATACGTCCTTTACGCCAATGCGAAAATAAAAGCCCTTTTGCAGCCGAAAGTAAAGCAAACTATTGACGGTGGTGAGTTGCTAATGACCGTGGCTTATTGCGAGGCGATCAACTTTTCCCACAATTTATCGTTCAGCAATACTTTGCGGAGAAACTCGGTGTCGCCGGCGCCGGTGGACGGCGTAGAATCGGGATCAATCGGCAGGCGAATGGTGAAGGTGGTGCCCTTGCCGTCTTCGCTGCGCGCTTCGATTTTGCCGCCGTGATGGTGCACGATGAAATAGCATGCCATCAAATGAATGCCGTATTCCATCGGGCTGTCGCTGCGAACCACGAAGGGATCGAACACGAGGCGCAAGGCTTCCTGCGGGAGGCCGGGGCCATTGTCGCTGACCGTGATTAAAATTCCCGGACGTGCGGTGCCGTTATAGGGCTCGGCTTTGAGCGTGACTTCGGAGCCGGCGGGTAGCGTGGCCAACTCGTCTTTGAGCATCAGGTCGAACAACCGGTAGAACTTCGGCTTGTCCACCTTCATCGTGGGCAACGATTCAGGGATTTCGTTTTTGATCTTGATGTTTTTGGCGGCAAAACCCGCTTTGAGCGCATCGATGCAGGAATCAACGACCTGGCGGAGCTGCACTTCGTCACTGAATTCGAACGAGGGTTTTTCCGAGGCGGTCCACAGGTCCTTGAGCAAATTATTGATGCGTTCGATCTGGCCCTGGACGCTCTGGTAATATTCCTTCCAGAAATCCGGGTTGCGGAGGCCGTCGAGGTTCATCTTTTCCTCGGCCATCTTGCTGGGCGCCAAATCGAGAAACGTCTTCACCGCGACGAGGGAATTGCGGATGTGATGGCTGAGGCCGGCCGCGAGCAAACCGAGGCTGACGATGCGGTCGGCGATCATCATGTTATGCAGCACGGACATTTTTTCGCGCAGCAACTGATCGCGTTCGTGTTGCACCGAGAAGAATTCCAGGGCGCGTTTCAGGGTTTCGTCTAACTGCTCCGGGTCCCACGGTTTGGTGACGTATTTGTAAATCGCGCCAGTATTCACGGCCGCGATGGCGGCCTCCATGTCCGCAAAGGCAGTGGCGAGAATGCGGATGGTGCGGGGATGAAGTGCGCGCGCTTTTTCGAGCAGCCAGACGCCTTTTTCGCCGGGCATCCGCTGGTCGGTCATGAGCACACCGATGTCTTCGCCGTGTTGTTCGATGAGCTTGAGGCCGTCCTGGGCGTTCGAAGCGGTCAAAATCCGGAAGTTTTCCCCGAAGGCGAGCGCGAAGTACTTTAACGACTTCTCCTCGTCGTCCACGTAGAGAACCGCGTATTTTTTATAGTCGTACAAATTATCCATATCGGGCTTTCAGGTTGTTATTCTCATCCTTTGACTGGAAACTCCAGCGTAAACTCACAATACTTTCCGCTCTCGGTCTTGACGGAAATCCGGCCGTCGCACTCCTGGACGATGCGGTAACAGATGCTCAAACCGAGGCCCATTCCTTCGCCCACGTCTTTGGTGGTGAAGAAGGGATCGAAAATTTTATCCAGGTGTTGCGCGTCAATGCCGGGGCCGTTGTCGCGGAGGCGCACGATGCTGCGCCCGTTGGTCACCAGTCCTTCAATGAGAATGGCGGGTTTCTCGCCGTTGTTGAATTCCTTTTCCTTGAGCGCATCGAGCGAATTCTGCAACAGGTTGGTGAACACATGGATCATCTTGTTTTTATTCGCCCAGACGGTCTGGTGCGGATCCAGTTTTTGATCAATCTGCACGCGGTCTTTCCATTCGTTGGCGAGGAAACGCAGGGCGGAGCCGAAGACTTCGGCCACTTCCACCTGGTCGCGGCTTTCGGTTTCAGGGTGGGTAAACATCCGCAAATCCGACACGATGGTTTTGACCCGTTTGATGCCTTCCTCGACGTCCTTCAAAACTTCCGCGTATTCCGCCTGCTGCTCGGGCACGAGGAATTTGCCCTTGTTGCGGAGGGTGTACAAGCCGGTGGTCGCAAAGTTCAAGGGGTTGTTAATCTCGTGAATAATGCCCGCGCTCATGCGGCCCAGGGAGGCCAGCTTCTCGGTTTGCACCAATTGCGATTCGGTTTCCTTGAGCTGTTCGATGGTGGATTCCAGCGCCTGGTTTTGCTTGGAAAGTTTGGATTGATACTGGTGCGACTCCACAAGGTTCTTGATGCGGACGTGCAGTTCCGTCGTGGAAAACGGTTTTGGCAGGAAGTCGCTCGCGCCCGCGCCGAGCGCCGCGAGTTTGGTTTCCTCATCCGCGCGCGCGGTGAGCATGATGATGGGTATGCTTTGAGTGGAGGTCCTTTCGCGGAGTTCGCGGCAGGCCTGCAAGCCATCCTTCTCCGGCATCATCATGTCCAGCAGGATAATGTCCGGCAGAAATTGCGCGGCTTTTTCAATCGCCTGCTGGCCGTCCACCGCCTCAATCACTTCATAATGCTGGATCAATTGCGATTTGAGGAAGCGCAACATGTCGGGTTCGTCATCGGCGACGAGGGCCTTGGGCAGGTGCCCGTTGCGGAAGGATTCCGCCGGCCGGAGCGTCTCCTGCACGGGCGTCATGGCCGGGAACAATTCCGCGCGGCGGTACAAATTCGCGAGCCATTCCTCGGAGGACACTGTGCGCGTTTCGGGTTCGTCGCCGGTATCGTCCGCGGGCGCGGGTTTCGCGATCGGCTCGGCTTTCTTGAAGGGCAGGCTCACAGTAAAAACGGTGCCTTTGCCTTCGGTGCTTTGCACCTCGACCTTGCCGCCCTGGACTTCGGTCAATTCTTTCACCAACGCCAGGCCAATGCCGACGCCTTGATATTTGCGCTTGGAGGTGCCATCCGCCTGCCAGAAGCGGTCGAAGACGAACGGCAGGTTTTTTTCGGAAATCCCAATGCCGGTATCAGACACGGTGAGGACGAACGATTCCTCCTTCTTATCAGCGCGCAGTTCGACGCGGCCACCGGCGGGCGTGAATTTGAGGGCGTTGAAAACGAGGTTCAAAACAATTTTTTCCAATTTATCGCGGTCGGCCACAATCGTGCCGAGTTCGGGATCCACAATTGTTTCCAGCCGGAGGCGTTTATCATCGGCCACCTGGCGCGCGGCGCTGGCGAGGCCTTTGACAAAATCGCTGACGTTCAAGGCCTCGTGTTTGACTTCGAGGCGCCCGGATTCGAGCCGCACGAGATCCAACAAGTCATTGATGAGTTTCAAGAGGCGCATGCCGTTGGAATGCATGGTGGCGAGCACGTCGCGGGTATCGCCGTCAAAGGAGCGGTTAAATTTTTGCATCAACGTTTCCAGCGGCGCGAGCAAGAGGGTGAGCGGCGTGCGCAATTCGTGGCTGATGTTCGCGAAGAAGCGATTTTTGATCTGGCCGAGTTCCACCAGCTTGCGGTTGCTTTCTTCGAGCGCGCTCCGGTTCTGATCCAACTCATAGCGCAAGGTAAATTCACGGACCCGCAACAAGCGATGCAACCGCCCGCCTGCGACGACGATGATGCTCGTCAGCGCCAGGAAATAGAGGTTGTTCATGAACACGCCGTATTCCGCGCGGTCAATCGGGCCGCGGAATAAACAGGCGCAGATGTACATGACCATGACGAGCGCGGAGGCGGTGACGCTGAGATCGACGGACCAGCGCATGACCAGGGCGATGGCGAGCAGCACGAGGTTTAACCCGGCATAATAGGGCGAGGTCGGGCCGGTGGTGGCATAGATCATCCAGCAAATAAAAAATGCGGGGATGAGCGCAATGACGAGGCTGCAAAGCCAATGAAACTTTTTGCTGAATTCCGTGCGCAACAGACCCCAGAGGCCGAGGGCGAGGAACGCGGCGCAGAGCCGCAGTTGAAAAAAGAAGGCGGCCTTGGCCGGGTAAACGAAGTGGTCGAGAAAAACGCCCGCCGGCATCAGGACCATGACCAGATAGCATCCGATTTCCAGATGGCGAGCCGTAATCTGGCGTTCGTATTCAGCGTAGGTCTGGAGGACTTCCGCCTGTATCTGGCCTTTATTTTTCACCGGCGTTTTTTCTGATTTCCAGGAAAATATTGACCCCGGTCGAGTCGCGCATCAGCTTCAGGCGCTCGGGGTCCGACTTTTCCGGAGCCAGCGTCTTCATCTGGTCGGAGTTGCGATGGATCAAGTTCCATTCGAGAAAATATTCCATCTCATTCTGGCTGGGATGATCGTCCACGTTGGTGGCCAGCAACAGGCCGTCCGGAGCGAGCATGCCGTAAAAGACATCCATGAGCTTGCGGCAGACTTTATCAGACAAGTAGTCGAAAAGTCCCGCGCAATAGATCACGTCGTATTGTTCCGATTGGGGTGATTGCACGGTGCGTTCGGAATTCTTGATCAATTGATGGGCGGTGCGCTTGACGACCTGGGTTTTCGCGCGGGAGGCGAATTGTCTTTTGATGTCGTTCAATTTGGCGGCGGTGTGCCCCGCGGTTTCCTCATTAAAATCCGCGAGCACGAAATCGGCCACGTCGGTGATGGAGCCTTTGGCGAGGTATTGTTGAATTTCATGCGCCGGACCGCAGCCGAGATTGAAAACGCGCATGGGTCGCTGATGCCGCGCCGCGCGCAGGGATTCCTCGACGAGCTTATCGCACAAATAGGTGATGCGGTTGCGATGGGCAATAATGGGCGGCAACTGCAGGGCGTAGGAGTTGACCATTTTGGCGAACAGCGAACCGCCTTCCGACGAGTCGCGAAACATCATGTTCACCATTTCGTAATCGCCGGCGTAACCGAGCGGTTTTGCGAAGGTGCGATACACGAACGGAGAACATAATAGCAGCGGATGCAGTTGACGCCGGCCGAAGAGGACGTGCCCGGGCCGGAGGTCGTCCTCGACACCGGCGGCGACATTTTCGAAGCGGTCAAATAATTCGTTAATCATCGGGACG
>Ga0137403_10004975_pt1 | contig 15507 bp, 19 predicted proteins | sample CZOMad2_1_16fung_FD_122057 | JGI IMG/M metagenome (GOLD analysis project Ga0137403, IMG submission 122057) | Vadose zone soil fungal communities from Angelo Coast Range Reserve, California, USA - CZOMad2_1_16fungal (Hybrid Assembly) | ecosystem: Environmental > Terrestrial > Soil > Vadose zone... | reverse complement strand
GCCGTCGCAGCGCCTATGAGGCGCCGCGGGCGGCGGCCGATCGAGGCACCCGGCTCGGCGGCGCCGAATCGAAGCGGCGACGGCGCCCCCGCCTCCCCGCACCGCCGTCTCGGGTCACACTCCTGGCCCGGGTAGCCATGGCCACCCGGACAACCTCGCGGGGGCAGCGCCGCGGGATGGCAAAGCGCATACTGGTTGCCGAGGACAATCGGACAACCGCTGTATCGTGGTCAAGGTCCTGACCCGCGAGGGCTACGAGACACTCGAGGCGGACGACGGCCGGTCCGCCCTGGCGCTCGCGCGCCGGGAGCGTCCCGACCTGATCGTGATGGATCTCGGCATGCCGGGGATGGACGCTTGGGAGGCCGCGCGCCGGCTCAAGGCGGACCCGCAAACGGCCGATATCCCGATCATCGCGCTCACGGCGTGGGACGAGGAGCGCGCCCGCGAGGCGGGATACGATGGATACTTATCGAAACCCTGCCGGCCGAAGACCATCCGTGAGGCCGTCGCGCGCTTCCTCGCCGGCCGCTGAGCGGAGGAGGCGGCGATGAGCGCGACCGTGCTCATCGTCGAGGACAACGAGGACAACGTCCAGATCCTCAGCACGTGCCTCTTGAAGAGCGGCTACGAGGTCCGCATCGCGCGCGATGGGCCGAGCGCCCTCGCGTCGGTGCGCCAGCAGCGCCCGGACGTGATCCTGCTCGACGTGATGATGCCCGGGATGGACGGCATGCAGGTGCTCGACCACCTGAAGCTCGACCCGAAGACCGCCTCGATCCCGGTCGTCATGGTGACCGCCAGGACCCAGGACGAGGACGTGCTCGCCGGCTACCAGAGCGGCGCCGATTACTACATCACCAAGCCGTTCACGACCCGCCAGATCCTCCACGCCATCGGCCTCGTGCTCGGCAGTCACGCGCCCGGCTGATCGCCCTTGCGGCGGGGCGAGGCGCGGGCTAGACGGACCGCTCGCCCGTGGCGCTGTTCATCACCTTCGAGGGCATCGAGGGCTCCGGCAAGTCGACCCACCTGCGGCATCTCGCCGAGCACCTCCGCGCAAGCGGCAGCCGCGTGGTCGAGACGCGCGAGCCGGGCGGGACGGCGGCCGGGGCCGCCATCCGCCGCCTCCTGCTCGGCCCCGACGCGGCCCCGCTGACGCCGCTCGCCGAGCTCTTCCTCTACTGCGCGGACCGCACGCAGCACGTGCGGGAGGTCATCCGGCCCGCGCTCGACGCGGGGCAGGTCGTCCTCTGCGACCGCTTCTCGGACTCGACCCTCGCCTACCAGGGCTACGCGCGCGGCCTCGACCTCGAGGCGGTGCGCGCGCTCGACGCGCGCGCGCGCGGTGGGGTGTGGCCGGACCTCACCTTCCTGCTCGACTGCCCGGCCGCCGACGGGCTCGCGCGCGCGCGGGGACGCGCCGGACCGGGCGACCGCTTCGAGCGCGAGGCGCCCGCCTTCCACGAGCGCGTCCGCCAGGGGCTCCTCACGCTCGCCGCCGCCGAGCCGGGACGTTTCTGCGTCCTCGACGCGGCAGAGCCCATCGAGCGCGTGTACGCACGCGTCATCGCCGAGGCCGAGCGGCGGCTCGGGGGCCGCGCGTGAGCTTCGCCCGGGTGGTCGGCCATGCGGGGGCGGCGGCGCGGCTCGCGCGCGCGGCGGCGGACGGCCGCGTACCGGCGGCCGTGCTCCTGGTCGGCCCGGCGGGCATCGGCAAGCGCGCGCTCGCCGACGCCTTCGCGGCCCGTCTCCTCTGCGCCGCGCCCGGTGCAGGCGGCGCGTGCGGCGCCTGCGCGCACTGCACCCGCGTGGGCGCGGGAACGCACCCCGACCTCCACCTCGTGGCGCGCGACCCGGAGCGCCGCGACATCCGCATCGAGCAGGTGCGCGAGCTGACCCGCTGGCTGACACTCCAGCCGCTCATGGCGGCGCGCAAGGTGGGTGTGCTCGACGACGCGCACTGCTTGAGCGAGCAGGCGCAGAACGCGCTCCTGAAGACGCTCGAAGAGCCGCCCGGGGCGGCGGTGCTCGTGCTCGTCGCCTCCGCCGCGGCCCTCCTCCTCCCGACCGTCCGCTCGCGCTGTCAGGTGGTGCGCCTCGACCCGCTGCCGGCGGCGGAGGTGGCGCGCGTGCTCGACGCCTGCGGCCTGCCGCCCGAGCAGGCGCGGGAGCTCGCGCCGCTTGCCGAGGGATCGCCCGGCCGCGCGCTCGCGCTCGCGGGCAAGGCGGAGACGCACGCGCGCGCGCTCGTGCTGCGGGACCTGCCCCGGCTGCGCGAGCTCGGCGCCGACGAGCTCTCCAGGACCGCGCAAGCGCTCGCGCGGGGGGCCCTCGACGCGGGCCTCGCGACGGCCCTCGCCTGGTACCGCGACGTCCTCGAAACGGCCCTCGCGGGCGACGCGGCCGCGCTGCGGAACCCGGCGGCCGCGGACGCCGTCCGGCTCGCCGCGCGCCGCCTCTCCCCGCCGGCGCTGCTTCGCCAACTCGAGGCGGTCTATGATACGATCGTGGCCCTCGAGAAGAACGCCAACCGGATGCTCGCCGTCGACACCATGCTCCTCTCGCTGCGCGCGATCGAGCGCGGCGCCAGCGCCGGCCTGGACGCGTCCCCATGGAAGAGCAGCCGGTAGAGCCCGGAGCCCTCGCGGTCGGCGTCCGCTTCCGGCCGAGCGGCCGGATCTACGACTTCGATCCGGGTCCGCTCCTCCTCGCGCGCGACGATCGCGTGCTGGTCGAAACCGAGCGCGGCCCCGCGCTCGGCACGGTGGTCGTCCCGGCCCGCCTGCGGCCCGCCGCCCGCGCCCTCCAGCGCGTCATCAAGAAGGCCGACTCGCGCGACCTGGCACGCGAGGACCAGAACCTCCAGCGCGAGCGGCAGCACTACCGGACGGCGCTCGAGCTGGTGCGCGGCCGGAACCTCGCGATCAAGCTGATCAAGGCCGAGTCGGCCTTCGACGCGAGCAAGGTCACCTTCTTCTTCGGGGGCGAGGAGCGGGCCGACCTCCGCGACCTGGGGCGCGAGCTGGGCGAGCTGCTGCGCACGCGCGTCGAGATGAAGCAGATCGGCGCGCGCGACGAGACCAAGGTGACGGGCGGGGTCGGCCCGTGCGGGCGCGAGCTGTGCTGCTCCTCGTGGCTGCAGGAGTTCCAGCCGGTGTCGGTCAGGATGGCGAAGGAGCAGGGTCTATCGCTCAACCCCTCGAAGCTCGCCGGCATGTGCGGGCGGCTCAAGTGCTGTCTCCGCTACGAGTACCAGACGTACGTCGAGCTCAAGAAGACGCTGCCGGCGGTCGGGGCGCGGGTCGAGTCGGTCAAGGGCGACGGCACGGTCGTCCGGCAGAACGTGCTCAAGCAGACCGTGGTCGTCCGTCGCAGCGAGGACAACGTCGAGGTCGAGGCTGCCCGGGACGACCTGGTCGTCCGCCGTGCCGACGCCTGACGCCGGCGGCAGAGCGCGCACCCGCATGCCGAGCGAGCCGCTCTACCTGACCACGCCGCTCTTCTACGTGAACGCCGAGCCGCACCTCGGCCACTTCTACGTGACGCTGGTGGGCGACGTCCTGGCGCGCTTCTGGCGCGCGCGCGGGCGTACCGTGTTCACGCTGACGGGCACCGACGAGCACGGGGACAAGGTCGCGCAGGCCGCGGCTGCGGCGGGGGTGACGCCGCAAGCGCACGCGGACCGCGTGAGCGCGCTCTTCCGCTCGACCTGGGAGGAGGCGGGGCTGCGCTACGACCACTTCATCCGCACCACGGACGCCTACCACGTGCGCTACGTGCAGCAGATCCTGGCCCGGGTGCACGCGCGCGGCGACGTCTACTTCGGCAGCTACCGCGGCCTCTACTGCTTCGGCTGCGAGCGCTTCTACCAGGAGCGCGAGCTGGTGGACGGCGTCTGTCCCGACCACCGCGTGGCACCCACGGAGATCGCCGAGGAGAACTACTTCTTCCGCATGGGCGCCTACCAGGCGCGCCTGCAGGAGGCGCTCGAGGCGCAGCCGGACCTGATCGTCCCCGACGGATACCGCCGGGAAGTCCTGGCGCTCCTGCGCGAGCCGATCGGCGACCTCTGCATCTCGCGGCCGAAGAGCCGCCTCGCCTGGGGGATCGAGCTCCCGTTCGACGACCGCTACGTCACCTACGTCTGGTTCGACGCGCTGCTCAACTACGTGAGCGCGCTCGAACACCGCGGCCGCCTGGAGCTCTGGCCGACGGCGCACCATCTGATCGGGAAGGACATCCTGAAGGCCCACGCCATCTTCTGGCCGACCATGCTGATGGCGGCCGGGCTGCCCCTCTACCGCCGCCTCTGCGTCCACGGCCACTGGCAGATGCAGGCGGGCAAGATGTCGAAGAGCCTCGGCAACGTGGTGCGCCCGCTCGCCATGAAGGCACGCTACGGGATGGACGCGTTCCGCTACTATCTTCTGCGCGACATGGCCTTCGGGCAGGACGCCGAGTTCAGCGAGGCGGCGCTGGTGACGCGGCTGAATGCCGACCTCGCCAACGGGCTCGGCAACCTGGCGAGCCGGGTGCTCGCCATGCAGCAGCGCTACTTCGCGGGCGCGCTCCAGCCGCGGGCGCCCGAGCCGGCCGACGAGGCCCTCGCCGCCGCCTTCGCCGTGGCCGGGCGGGAGGTCGAGGCACACACCGCCGAGCTCGCCTTCCACCGCGCGCTCGAGGCGCTCTGGCGCGCGCTCGACCAGGCGAACAAGTACGTGTCGGAGACGGCGCCGTTCACGCTCGCCAAGGACCCTGCACGGCGGCCGCGGGTGGGCGCCATCCTGCACGAGCTGTGCGAGGCGCTGCGCGTGACGGCGCAGCTCGTCGAGCCGTTCATGCCGGAGACCGCGGTCCGCCTCGCGGCCATGCTCGGCCTGCCGGCGGCGCGTCTGGCCGCGCTCGAGCTCCCGTGGGGCCAGGCGTTCCCGGCCGGCCACCGGACCGCCGCCCCCGAGCCGCTCTTTCCGCGCGTCGATCCGGTGCCCGAGTGAGCGACGCGCCCGCGCTGGTCGACTCGCACTGCCACGTCGCGGAGCCGGAGTTCGACGCCGACCGCGACGCCGTCCTGGCGCGGGCGGCAGCGAGCGGCGTGTCGACCCTCGTCTGCGTGGGGGCGACGGGGCCGGCGGAGGCGAACCAGCGTGCGCTCGCGCTGCTCGGGCGGCGCGAGCCGCCGGAGATCGTGGCCACGGTCGGTGTCCACCCGCACCACGCGACCACGGCCGACGACGCGGCCTTCGCGCTCCTCGAACGGCTGGCGCGCACACCGGGCGTGGTCGCGATCGGCGAGACCGGGCTCGACTTCCACTACAACTTCTCGCCGCCCGCGGCGCAGCGCGCGGCCTTCGCGCGCACCGTTGCGCTCGCCCGGGCCGTCGGCCTGCCGCTGGTGGTGCACGTGCGCGAGGCGCACATCGAGGCGGCCGAGCTCCTGCGCGCCGAGGGCGCCGCGGCGGTGGGCGGCGTGATCCATTGCTTCACCGGCGGGCGCGACGACGCGCGGCGCTACCTGGACCTCGGCTTCCACATCTCCGTGGCGGGCATCGTCACCTTCAAGAACGCCGACACGTTGCGCGCCGCCGTCCGCGCCGTGCCCCGCGACCGCCTGCTGGTCGAGACCGATGCGCCCTACCTGGCCCCGGTGCCGCATCGCGGCCGGCGCAACGAGCCGGCCCACGTGCGCGTGGTCGCCGAGGCGGTCGCGGCGGTGCGCGGCGAGCCGCTCGACGCCGTGGCCGAGGCGACCTCGGCGAACGCCTACCGCCTCTTCCGGGTCGCGCGCCGCGCGCCGCTTCAGTAGGTGGGACGGGCCGGCCCGCCCCCGCCGCCCCCCGCGAGCGTGAACTCGTACTCGATCCCGAGCTTCAGGAGCACGGGGTCGCTCGCGCGCGTCAAGCCGAAGCCGGGCCCGGCGACGAACTTGAGGCCGCGCGCGAGCTGGCCGTAGAGCACGGGGAACACGTAGTGCTCCTGCTCGCGCGCGGCGTCGGGGCGGCGGATCTGCCCGATGTCCCCGAAGAATTCGATCCCGGGAACGAAGTTCCGCGAGAGCCGGTAGTACACGCGCGCCCCGTAGTTGAACTCGAGCGTCCGGCGCTCCTGGCTGACGGTGGGCAGCTCGAAACTGGGATTCAGATCGACGGAGAACCGCCCGAGGTCGCGCGACACGATGGGCCGGAACTCGAGCTCCAGGTCCGACTCGCCCTGGTGCGGCATCTCCGCCTCGACGTACCAGCCGAGGTCGAGCGGATAGCGCCCCTTCTCGAAGAGGGCGCCCCGCGCGCGCACCCGCGAGCCCGCGTACTCGAGCTCGTCGCCGTTCTCGCGGGCGAGGTCGGTGTAGGCCGCCACGTCGATCTTGTCCGTGAGGCCGTAGTTGTACTCGACGGTGGTGCGCAGGAGCCGATGGCGGCGCGGCTCCTCGCCGTCCGCCTCTTCCTCGTTCGGACGGCGGCCGTTGGCGACGAAGCTGGTCAGGTTCTCCACCTCGTGCAGGCCCTGCCCCTCGGTGCTCGCCGGGTAGACCTCGAGCTCGAAGAAGTTGAGGGCCGGCGCCGGCGCGGCCGCCGACAGCAGGGCGACGGCCGTTCCGAAGATGAATGCGGCGGGCGCGCGCACGGGGCGAGCGACTCAGGCCGCCGAGCGCACCGGCCGCCGCTCGGCCGCGCCGCGCGCCGCCAGGTCGGCGCGGCGCAGCGCCCAGCCCATGGCGGGCAGGTAGGTCGAGAAGGCGAGCACCTCGAGGAGCGAAGGACGGGAGCGGTACCCGATGAGCGCGCCGAGCAGCGCGCCGAGCAGGCTGTCCTCGCGCAGGAGCCAGGCCGTGTTCCAGACCTGCGGCTTGATCGGCGAGAGGTAGCCGAGGCCGATCAGCTTGTTCACCCCCGCGGTGAGGAGGCCGGCCGCCACCAGCAAGAGGAGGATGCCGGTCACGCGGAAGAAGGTCTGCAGGTTCAAGAACGCGAAGCCGCGGAAGAAGAGCCAGGCGGTGGCCACCGCGAGCCCGGCGCCGGCAACGCCCGCGGCGAGGAGCGCCGGGGCGCTCGCATCGGCGCGCTGCACGACCACGCCCCACAGGAAGAGCACGGCCTCCACACCCTCGCGGAAGACGGCGACGAAGGCGATGGCGGCCAGCCCGACCAGCCGCCCGGTGGCGAGCGCGCGATCCGCCCGGCGCCGGAGATCGCCGCCCATCTGACGCGCGTTGCGATGCATCCACACCACCATCCAGCTGAGCACGCCCACGGCGAGCAGCAGGACGCCCGCCTGCAGCAGCTCCTGCGCGTCGGGGCCGAGGCGGGCGGCGGCCCCGTTCGACGCCAGCCCCATCGCGACCGCGGCGACCACCGCCCCGAGCGCGCCTGCCCACACGTAGCGCATGCCCGCGCGCTCGCCGCTACGCGCCAGGTAGGTGAGCAGGATACCGACGATGAGCGCCGCCTCGAGCGACTCGCGCCACATGATGAGCAGCGTCTCGATCACCGCCGCCTCACTTCACCACCAGCGCGCCGCGCCGCTCCTGGTGGAAGTCGTCGAAGAACTCGTAGCGTCCGGGCGAGAGCCCCGAGACGTAGACCGCGACCGTCCGACCGGGCGGCACCACGCGCTCGCGGTTCAGCTCGAAGCTCTCGAACTCGATCGCCGCCGCGGTCTGGTTCGTGACCTCGAGGCGGAGGCGCTCGCCCGCCGCCGCCTCGATCTCGGGGGGCGCGAAGCCGTGCTCGGCAACCGCCAGCGCGACCGACCGCTCCTCCGCCCGCACCGTGACGGCGAGCGCGAGGAGGAGCGCGGCGAGCAGGAGGCGGGGTGGGCGCATGGGCGTCGTCTAGTTGAAAACGCTTTTCAATTTCACATGGGTACCCGGCCGCTGTCAAGACCGCGGGCGGGGGGGATCAGCGCGCATCCGTCCTGGCCACCCTCCGCGGTCGACCCGAGGTGACCCGCGACCTGCGCCCCGCCCGTGCACAAGCCGTGCGCGCTGCGCGGGTGCGGGTGCGCGAGCGCAGCCCGCCTAGGAGTCTGTCCGGGTAATCATGGTGAGCGAGGCGAACGAGCCGGGGAGCGAGAGCGGCAAGCGCAGCGACGACCGACGAGGCGTGCCTGAAGGCACGCCGCTCGCAGCCCCCGGATCGTTCGCCGCAGCCGCCATGATTACCCGGACAGCCTGCTAGGCTCACGGCCGCCGAGGGAACGTCAGCGCCGGCGTCGCCCGCATCAGACGCGGTGCACGCCGTGCTCGGCACGGGCCGAGCGCCGCCGGCCCTCGCGGCACTCGGCGCAGATGCCGTAGAGCTCCATGCGGTGGCGCCCCACCACGAAGCCGAGGAAGCGACCGATGCGGTCCTGGAGGCGCTCCAGCTCCTGGCTCGCGAACTCGACGATCTTGCCGCAGCGCTCGCAGATGATGTGGTCGTGGTGCTGGCTCTCGCCCTCGACCGGCTCGAAGCGCGCCTGGCCGTCGTCGAAGTGGCGCTCGGCAGCGAGCCCGACCTCCTTGAGCAGCTTGAGCGTGCGGTAGACGGTGGCGTAGCCGACGCGTGGGTTCACCTTCTTGACCGCCGTGTAGAGCTCCTCGATGGAGAGGTGCCCCGCGGCGCCGAAGAACACGCGCGCGATGTCGTCCCGCTGGGAGGTCGATTTGAGACCCCGCTCGCGCAGCGCCTGCTCGAACCGCCGCATTCGCGCGCGCACCGGCATGGCGGCGGCGTTCAGCCGGCGGCGCGCGCGCGACGCTCGAGGAGCCGGCGGGCGGCGGGCGTCAAGTAGACGGCCTCCAGGTCGCGCCCCGCGAGTGCGTCCACCAGCACCTGGACCCGCTCGTCGGCGGGCAGGTTGCGGTCGAGGAAGACGACGTCGTCGCCCCGCACCCGGCAGGCGCCGCTGCGCACGCGGTAGCCGACCTCGCGCAGCAAGACCTCCTCGCGCACCTGCATACCGAGGCGGCGTGCCACCTCCTTCAGCTCCTCGCACAGGGCCTCGTCGCGGCGGCTCATCGCGGCCTCCCGTCTTAACGGACCGCCGGCCGTTTGCAAAGGCCGGCCTTGCACCCGTGCGCGGGCGGGTGTTAGAGGCGGCCAGGGGCGTCCAGCCATGATCAAGACAATCCTGGTCGCGCTCGACGGCTCCGAGCACGCGGACGCCGCCCTGCAGTACGCCCTCTGGCTGGCCGAGCGCGTGCGCGCCACGGTCCTCGGCCTGCACGTCATCGACGTGGTCTCGATCGAGGGCTCCTTCCTGCACGACATCTCCGGCTCGCTCGGCTTCGAGCCGTACCTCGACTTCTCGGCCAAGATGCGTGAGGCGCTGCGCGAGCGCGGCCGCGTGCTGCTGGAGACGTTCACCAAGCGCTGCGCCGAGCGCGGCGTGCCCTGCGACACCACGCTCGCCACCGGCATCGTCGCCAACGAGATCTGCGACCAGGCGCGCGTCGCCGACCTGGTGGTGATCGGCCACCGCGGCGTGAACGAGCAGTTCTCGACCGGGCTGCTCGGCTCGACCACCGAGTCGGTGGCCCGCAAGTCGCCGAAGCCCGTGTTCGTCTCGCCCATGCGCTTCAAGGAGATCAGCCGCCCGCTCCTCGCCTACGACGGCTCGCAGCGCGCGAGCGCCGCGATGCACGCCGCCGCCGAGGTGGCGAGCGGGCTCTCCCTGCCGCTCACCGTCATCCACGTCGGGCGCGAGGAGGCCGCCGACGGCACGCGCGTGCTCGACGAGGCACGCCGCTACCTGCACTCGTACGGGCTCGCCCTCAGCTGCGAGACGATCACCGGCTACCCCCATCAGCGCATCGTGGAGTTCATCCGCGAGCGTGGCCACGACCTGCTGTTCATCGGCGCCTACGGACACTCGCGCATCATCGAGATGGTGCTCGGCAGCACGACCGAGTTCGTGCTACGCAACAGCCCCTGCCCGGTGTTCCTGGCGCGCTGAGCAACTCGGCTCTTCGCGACCCGGGCGCGGGGCCGCCGTCTCCGCTTCGGCTGCGCCGGCTCGGCAAAACACCTCATTCCGGGCGGGCGTGCCGGCGCAGAGGCGCTGCGACGGCGGCCCCGCGCCCGGGCCGAGCCGTGTGGCTGTTGCTTCAGCCCCCCGCCAGGGACTGCTAGGTGCCGCTGCCGCCCTGGTTCGAGTCGGGCGGGGGCGGGCCGTCGCTGCCGGGGCGCAGGCGGGCGATGCGCGCCTCGAGGGCGCGGATGCTCCGCTCGATGCGCCGCATCTCCTTCTGGAAGGCGGGGAGCGCGGCCACGCGCTCGACCGAGCGGCGCACGGTCTCGTCAACCACGTGCTGGAGCTGCCCGAGGCGCTCGGCCACCTGCGTGAGCTCCTGCACGCGGCGACCGGCCCGCTCGGGCACCGAGCGAATCGCCTCCATGCCGCGATCGACGGTGGCGGAGAGCCCCTGCAATGCCGCCTCGCCGTGCTGGATGATCTCGCGCAGCACGCGCAGCGACAGGAGCCCGCTCTTCCGCCGCTCCTCCTCGAGGATGATCTGCGCAAAGGTGACGGCGGTCAGGTCCTCGCCGGTGTCGTTCTCGAGGATCTTCACGTCCTCGCCAGCCTTCACCCAGCGCCCGATCTCGTCGAGCGTCACGTAGCGGCTCTCGCTCGTGTCGTAGAGCTTGCGGTTGCCGTAGCGTTTGACGAGTCGGCCCATCGCTCTCTTCCGGCTATCACAGCTCCGCGCGCAGGTACAACCTTCGATGGAAACCTGCGTTGACGCCCGCGGAGCGGGCGCGCTATGGCCTCGAAAACGCAGATGGAGCGCTATCTCGCCGCGGCGGTGCAGATGTCCTCGGGCGCGGACCGGGCGGCGAACCTGGCCCGGGCGGAGGCGCTCGTGCGCGAGGCCGCCGGGCGCGGGGCGCGCCTCGTGGTCCTGCCCGAGGTGTTCGCCTGGCGCGGCCCGCGTGCCGAGGAGGCCGCGGTCGCCGAACCGATTCCCGGACCCACCACCGAGCGCCTGGCGGCGCTCGCGCGCGAGCTCGCGATCCATCTCTCGGCCGGCTCGCTCCTCGAGAAGACGCCCGGCGAGCCGCGCGCCTACAACACGAGCTGCCTCTTCGACCCGCGCGGCGCGCTCGTGGCCCGCTACCGCAAGCTGCATCTCTTCGACGTCGACCTCCCGGGCCGCGTCTCGGTGCGCGAGTCGGCGACGCGCGCGCCCGGTGACGAGGTGGTGGCTGTGCCGACGGCGCTCGGCACGCTCGGGCTCTCGATCTGCTACGACCTGCGTTTCCCGGAGCTCTACCGCCGCCTCGTGCGCGCCGGCGCCGAGGTGCTGCTCGTCCCCTCCGCCTTCACGTTCCCCACCGGGGCGGCCCACTGGGAGGTCCTCTGTCGCGCCCGCGCCACCGAGAACCAGTGCTACCTGGTCGCCCCCGATCAGACCGGCACGAGCCCGCACGGCTTCGCGGACTACGGCGAGTCGCTGATCGTCGACCCCTGGGGCCGCGTGCTCGCTCGGGCGAGCGAGGGCGAGGGCGTGATCACGGCCGAGATCGACCGCGCCTACCTGGCGCGGGTGCGCCGCGAGCTGCCCTGCCTGGCGCACGTGCGGCTCGGGGTCTGAGGCCCCCCGGAGGGCTCCATCAGACCGGGTTGACAGAACGTTCAGAAAACACTAAACGTACAGCACACCATGGATCGCGTGACGGCGATCTTCGTCGACGGCATGGGCGCGGCGGCCGCCACCGACTTCTGGCGCGTGCCGCAGGAGATCATGGAGCGCCGCTTCCGCTGGAACGTGCGCCAGGTGCTGGCCGCCGCCGCCGAGGCCGAGCGCGCCGCCGCCGAGCGGGGTCGCGAGGCGCGCCCGTTCGTGGCCGCCCGCCTGGGCGCGCTGCGCGCCTTCTTCGCCGCCATCGACGCGGGCGTCGGCGCCTTCACGCAGGGAAAGCCGCTCGATCCCGAGGCGCTCCGCAACGTGCTCCCGTTGACGGCCGCCCGCGCGCACCAGCGACGGTAGGCTTAAGTCGCATGCAACCCGAACGTGCCGCGCTCGCCTGCCTGCTACCGCTCGAGCTTTCGGCCTCCTACTCCTGGGGCTCGACGGCGGCCGAGCGCGCGCGGCCGTTCCCATGCGACGGCCTCGTGCCCGAGCCGACCGACGCGCTCTTCCGCGCCGTCGACGTCGCGGCACCCGCGCGCGTCCTCTTTCGCTGGCTCTGCCAGCTGCGCGCGGCGCCCTACAGCTACGATTGGATCGACAACCTGGGCTGCCAGAGCCCGCGGCACCTCACGCCCGGGCTCGAGCGGCTCGCCGTCGGGCAGCGGGTGATGACGTTCTTCGAGCTGGTCGCGTTCGAGCCGGATCGGCACCTGACGCTGGTCGGAAGCGCGCCCGGCTTCGGGGCGAACATGGGCGAGCTCGCGCTGAGCTACTTCGTGGTCCCGCGGGGCGACTCCAGTTCGCGGCTGGTGGTGAAGATTCTCGTGCGCTACCCGCGCGGGCCCCTCGGGTGGGCCATGCGGGGGCTGCTGCCCTGGGGAGACCTGGTGATGATGCGAAAGCAGCTGCTGACGCTGAAGCGGCTGGCGGAAGCCGCGGCGGCGCAGGAGGGGACATGACGGCGACCGACCCGCTGCCGCCCGCCGCAACCGTCGCCCTCCTCTGGCTCGTCTTCGGCGGCGCGCACGTGGGGCTCGCGAGCGCGCGCGTGCGCGCCGCGCTGGTCGCGCGCCTCGGCGAGGGCGGCTTCCTGGCGCTCTTCTCGGCGGTCGCGGCCGTGTGGTTCGGCGCCCTCGTCTCCTACTACGCGACGCACCGCTTCGCCGGCGCACCCGGGCTCGCCCTGGGGCGCTTCGCGGGCGCCCGCCTCGTCCTGATGTCGCTCGCCGTCGCCGGCGTGACGCTCACCTTTCTCATGGACTACGCGAAGTCGCCGAGCGCGCTCTTCAAACCGCCCATCCGCGCGCCGCGCGGCGTCGAGCGCGTGACGCGCCACCCCTTCTTCGTCGGCGTCGCGCTCCTGGCGTCCGCGCACCTGCTGCTCGCGACGCGTCTGGTGGGCACGGTCTTCTTCGCCGGCCTCGCCGCGCTCGCGATCCTGGGCGCCTGGCACCAGGATCGGAAGCTCCTCGCCCGCCGGGGCGCGCCGTATGCAGGCTATCTCGCCGTCACCTCGGCGGTCCCCTTCGCCGCCATCGTCGCCCGCCGGCAGCGCCTCGCCTGGCGCGAGATCCCGCCGCGCGGCCTGGTGCTCGGGCTCGCGGTCGCGGCCGCGCTGCGCGCCGTGCACGCTTCGATCTTCGCCCACGGCGGGGCCTGGGTGATCGGCGTCGTGCTCGCCGGCGCGGCGCTCTCGGCCGGGCGGGCGTGGCGGCGGGCGCAGCGGGTCGCGGGCACGCTGCCCGGCGCCGCGACCGCGTCCTAGGATCCGTCGTTAGCCCCGCATCCCCGGTTTCGCCCGCGCCAGGAGAAAGCCGCGCGCCATCTCCGCCACCACCTCCTGCACGGCGGCGAGCGGGTCGCGCGCGTCGCGGATCGGCCGCCCGAGCACGAGGTAGTCGGCGCCGAGCCGCATCGCCTCCTCGGGCGTCATGATGCGCTTCTGATCGTCCGGCTCCGCGGGCGCGTCGCGCCGCGCCGGGCGCACGCCGGGCGTCACGATCAGGAAGCCGCGCCCGCACTCGCGCCGGATGCGCGCGATCTCGAGCGGCGAGGTGACCACGCCGTCCATGCCCGCCTTGCGCGCGAGGCGGGCCAGGCGCACGACCTGGTGCTCGACCTCGGCGGCCACGCCGACGCGCCGGAGGTCGCTCTTGCGGAGACTGGTCAGCACCGTGACCGCCAGGATCTTCGGTCGCCGGATGCCCTCGCGGCGGCAGACGCGCGTCACCTCGGCGTGCGTCCGCTCCATCATCTCGAAGCTGCCCGAGGCGTGGAGATCGAAGAAGCGGACGCCGAGCCGCGCCGCCTCGATGCCGGCGCGCGCCACGGTGTGCGGGATGTCGTGGAACTTGAGATCCAGGAACACGTCCACCCCGTAGCGGTGGATCATGCGCACGACCTCGGGACCCGAGTGGAGGAAGAGCTGCTTCCCGACCTTGAAGACGCCGACGTCCTTGGCGAGGAGCTGCACCAGGCGCTCGGCCTCGGCGAAGGTCTCGACGTCGAGGGCGAAGATCAGCCGGTGGCGGATGCTGTCGGGCCGGGGGGGGAGGAAGGGCCAGCGGCTGGACATTTATCCGGCCGCGCTCCCGCGCGGCCCCGCTTCCCCGCGCGGGCCCAGCAGCGCCGCCGCCCGCGCGGCCGCCTCGGCGACCGGGACCTCGGTCGCCTCCCGGTCGCTGCGGCGCTTCAACTCGACCGCCCCGCGCGCGAGCGCCCGCGGGCCGACCGTCAAGCGGACGGGGAGGCCGATCAGGTCGGCGTCCTTGAACTTGACCCCCGGCCGCTCGTCGCGGTCGTCGAGGAGCGTGTCGACACCCGCTGCCTCCAGCTCGGCGGCCAGCCGTTCGGCGGTCTCGCGCAGCTGCGCGTCGGCGGCGAGCGGCACCACCAGCGCGCCGTAGGGCGCGAGCGGCGCCGGCCAGACGATGCCCGCGTCGTCGTGGTGCTGCTCGATCGCGGCGGCGACGGTGCGGGTGATGCCGATCCCGTAGCAGCCCATCTCGATCGGCCGCTGCGTGCCCCCGGCATCGAGGAAGGTAGCGCCCATCGTCTCGCTGTACTTCGTGCCGAGCAGGAAGACCTGCCCCACCTCGACGCCGCGGTGCTCGGCGAAGGCGCCGCCCTCGCAGCGCGGGCAGCGGTCGCCGCCGCGCGCCTGCCGCAGGTCGGCGAAGGCGAGGTTCGGCACGTCGCGCTCGAGGTCGAGGTTGACGACGTGCTCGTCGGCGCGGTTGGCCCCGCTCACCGCGCCGCGCATGCCGCGCAGCGAGGCGTCGGCCAGGATGCGCACGCCGAGTCCGACCGGCCCCGCGAAGCCGACCGGCGCCCCGGTGGCGTGCCGGACGGTCTCCTCGTCGGCGAGCGCGACCGGCTCGCCGCCGAGCGCGGCCTGCACCTTGGTCTCCGACGCCTCGTGGTCACCACGCATCAGGACCGCGACGATCGCGCCGCTCGCCGTCCGGTAGAGGAGCGTCTTCACGAAGCGCTCGGGCGGGAGGCCGAGGAACCGGCTCACCTCTTCGACGGTGCGCTGCCCCGGGGTCGCGACGCGCTCGAGCGTCCCGCCGGCGCCGCTGGCGGGGGCGGGCAGCGGGCGCACCTCCGCTTTCTCGACGTTCGCCGCGTAGTCGCAGCGGTCGCAGGACACGATCGCGTCCTCGCCCGAGGAGGCCAGCACCTGGAACTCGTGCGACAGCGAGCCGCCGATGGCGCCGGTGCCCGCCTCGACGGGGCGGAAGCTGAGCCCGCAGCGCGTGAAGATGCGCCCGTAGGTGTCGAACATGTTCCGGTACTCGCGCCGCGCGTCGTCGACGTCGACGTGGAACGAGTACGCGTCCTTCATGATGAACTCGCGCCCGCGCATGAGCCCGAAGCGCGGCCGGACCTCG
>Ga0137403_10004974_pt1 | contig 15508 bp, 13 predicted proteins | sample CZOMad2_1_16fung_FD_122057 | JGI IMG/M metagenome (GOLD analysis project Ga0137403, IMG submission 122057) | Vadose zone soil fungal communities from Angelo Coast Range Reserve, California, USA - CZOMad2_1_16fungal (Hybrid Assembly) | ecosystem: Environmental > Terrestrial > Soil > Vadose zone... | reverse complement strand
AGCACGTAGGTCCCAACAAAATACGACCCAACCAGCAAGAAAAAACTGTTCATGGCAATGCGCCATGACAATGCTTTGCGCGCTTCCGGTGCGTATTCGCTGGTCAGCGCCAGAAAGAAGGGGCTGCCTCCGAGCGGGTCCACGATGGGAAAGAGCGCAACGAGAACCAGCAATAGATTTTTCGCCGCTTCTTGCATGTGTTCAGTAGCTTCTCTCCCTGAGTGTAGCCTATTCCGATCGGTGAGCAGCTGCGACGAGAGTTGCCGAATCGTTGTGCTTGCTGCGTAGCCAAGAATTCTGGGCGGTTTGTCGGCAACGCGGAGAGCATCGCGAACCCGAAAAATCTGCTCAGGGGCTAAGTCCCGGTAAATGCTGTTACTGGAAAAGTGAAATTGGCTCCAAAACCGGATGTCCGGCGCCCGACGTACCAGGCCCTTGGCTCCTTGGGCCATACGAAATCCTAACGACTCGCTCAGGACATTCCAAGGTGCGCTGCCCCACTATTGTGTTCCTATGAGTTGGCCGGAGCGCGGTTTAGGAGGAGCCTCGGATGCCATCGGGTCCGAAAGGTAGTGAACAAGCGTCTACGTTGCCGTGCAGCGTTTGTGGGCGCCAGGCAGAGTTAGTTAGTCTTCCTGGAAGAAGCGAAAATTGTTGTTTAGATTGCAGTGCGGATGTTGCGACTTCGATCCTGCTGACCACGGAGATTCATGCGGCGACTATGTTGGGGCAGGAGACCGAAGGTCTTGAAACGGAACTTGCGCAGTTGAGCAAACGGCTGTTGGAGAGAGCGCAGTCGGCATGAGTAGTGGAAGTCAAGCATGCTGGGTTAGGACCCTGTTAGGGTGGCGCAACTGAAGACGCTGTCCGCGTGTCCGGTGAGGCGCGGACAATGGAGCTATAGCGCCTGGTAAACGCAGTTGCCGGAAAAGTGGAGTCTCCCCAAAACAGTTGTCCGGTAAGCCAACCAACCAGGAGTTGGGAGCGTGGGGCCAAATGTCGAGTGACAACGTTCAGCGGCCCCACGATCGAGAGAAATGAGATCGAGCGACACAACGTGGCAATCGGCCGACGATTTCAGCAGGACATTCGACCATGACGCCCAAGATGTTCCCCCGAAGAGAGCCACACACCCTTGTCCCACGCGTGGCCGTTTAAATGAAAGTGCCGGACGCGAGCTCGCGCAGCTTGTAGCGCAGCAATTTTCCGGCGGTGGACTTTGGCAGTGTGTCTATGAATTCGATGTGTCGCGGGTATTTGTATGGCGTGATCCGATGTTTGACGAAGTTCTGTAGTTCGCGCGCGAGATCAGGAGTAGCGGCGATGCCTTCCCGAAGCACGACGAACGCTTTAGGAGTATGGAGTTCAGTACCTTCTCGATAAGCAACCACTGCTGCTTCCAACACGCATTCGTGCTCGATCAGGGCACTTTCGACCTCAGCAGGCGAGACCCATTGACCGGAAACCCGGAACATATCGTCGGAGCGGCCCGCATACCAGTAGTAGCCGCCCTCATCGATCCAATACTTGTCGCCGGTGAAGAACCAGTTGCCACGCATGCGCTCAGCCGTTAGCTGCCGGCGGTTCCAATAACAGGGCGCAATACTATCTCCCGACACGAGGAGATCTCCAATGGTGCCCGGCGGAACCTCGCGATCGTCGGAGTCAACGATACGCAGTTTGTAACCCGGAACCGCCTTCCCCGTGCTGCCGGGCTTCACGTTGCCAGGCCGCGCCGACAAATAAATATGAAGTGCTTCGGTGGAACCGATACCGTCCAGAATCTCAATGCCAAATGTGCGCTGCCATCTGCGGAAAATTTCAGCCGGAAGCGGTTCCGCTGCGGAGACGGCGAGTCGAACACTGTCCAAGCAGTACGAATCTCTCTCGGCTTCTTGGAGCATCTGGGCATACAAGGTCGGAACCGAGAAGAAGAGAGTCGGCCGCGCGGTCTGAGCAATTCCTAATACCGCTTTGGCTTGCGCCTTGCCCGAAAACAATACCGTGCTCGCCCCGGCGTAGAAGGGAAACATAAGTCCATTGCCCAGTCCGTAGGCATGAAAGAGTTTTGACGAGGAGAAGGTTATGTCATCGGGGCCGATACCCAGGACCTCGACAGCATAATTCCTGCAGCAGCAGACCCAGTCGCGGTGTAGGTGGATCGCTGCCTTCGGGCGTCCGGTGCTGCCCGAAGTCCACAGCCAGAACGCGACGTCTTCCGGACTCGTCGTTGCGGCGTCCAGTTCCGGCGAATTCTGACCAAGCCACTCATTCCAATTTATGTACCCGGGCCGACATTCTCCGACGACAATGACATGCCGGAGGAAACGCTGCGAAGCTAAAACGGGAGCAACTTCCGCAAGGAGCGTCGAATGAACGATGAGGATTCGTGCCTTACTTTCGCGGAGGAAGTAGTCGTAATCGGCTGTTCGTGCGGCGATACTCGTCGGAACGGTCACAGCACCGATTTTTATGACGCCGAAATACGCAATAGCAAACTCGGGGCAGTCGGGCAGCAATAGCAATACCCGTTGCTCATCTTGCAGCCCCAAACGCAACAGGCCATTCCCGGCACGATTTACGTCGGCAGCCAAATCGCCGTAAGTGTAAACCGACTCGCCGCATCGAATCGCAACTTTTTGACCGCGGCCTTCTCTGATGTGGCGGTCCACAAACTGGTCGGCCAGGTTGAAGGGAATCGCGCCTCCCGTACCCCCGCTCATGCTCAGGAATTTCTGTTCATCATTGGGTCGCAAGCAGGGCTAAGAATCACTTTGCACGTTCCAGGTAAGAGACGCAATAAGTCCGTTGGCCATATCGGCAACATACGGAATGGCTGCGATCCAAGCAGTTTGTGCGCGTGGTTTCTTGTCTTTGGCTTCGAGCGCCCCTCTCTCGTCTGTTATCATCCCGGCGCGGGCAGGGCGTGTAGTGCCCCTACATTTTGGGAGACGCGATGGGATTTGGGCAGCGGCTGGGAGAGATTCGCGATGGATTTGAGCGGCCGTTTTGGGTTGCTAATGTTAGCGAGTTGTTTGAGCGGTTGTCTTACTACGCGGCGTTTGCTTCGTTGGCGCGGTACCTGCACGAGGCGCTTAACTTTCCTACTGAACGGGCTGCGGACCTCACCGGGTTGTTTGGGGGGTTGGTGTGGTTTCTGGCAATTTTTGGCGGGGCGATAGCTGATCGGCTGGGATTTCGGCGGGCGCTTTCGCTGGCTTACCTGATTCTGGCGACTGCTTATTTCTTGCTGGGTTCGATTGGGTCTGGGTGGCTGGCGCCGGTGCGCAATGCCATGCCGCTTACGGTGTTCGTGCTGTTCATTCTTATGTTGCCGGCACTGGGCGTGGCGCTGGTGAAGCCGTGCGTGGTGGGGACTACGGCGCGGGCGTCGAAGGAAAACGTTCGGTCGATCGGCTACTCGATTTACTACACGCTGGTGAACATTGGCGGGGCGCTGGGGCCGATCGTGGCTTCGTGGGTGCACCAGAACCTTAGCGTGGAGAATGTGTTTCGCGTGGCGGCGGCCAGTGTGTTTCTGATGTTTTTTTTGGTGCTGGTGCTTTTCAAGGAGCCGCGACAGTCTGGCGAAACGCAGGTGGCCAGCATCGGGGAAACGCTGGCTAATTTCGGAAAGGTGCTGGCCAATCCGAAATTCATGTTGTTTCTGCTGATTTTTTCGGGCTACTGGATCGTGTACTGGCAGGAGTTCATTACGCTGCCCCTGTACGTGCACGATTACATCAACCCGGAAGCCAACACCGAAAAAATGCTAGCGACCGGGCCGATCATCGTGATTGCGCTGACGGTGGCGGTGAGCGTGTTGACTAAACGGGTTGCGGCGTTTCGGGCGGTGCTGCTGGGGACGTTGATCTCGATGGTGGCGTTCGCGGTGATCGCGATTCACCCTACCGTTGCGGCGTGCTATGTGGCGCTGGTGATTGTGGCGCTGGGCGAGTTGACGCAGCAGCCGCGGTATTACGATTACATTTCGCGCTTGGCGCCTTCGGGGCAGCAGGGGACGTACATGGGATTTGCGTTTTTGCCGTTGGGGATTGGGGCGTTTGTGGCTGGGAGGATTGGCGGGGCGTTGTTGCATTATTTTGGAGAGGTGCAACATCGGCCGGAACTGTTCTGGTGGGCAATTACGGGGATTGGGGTGGGGACGACCTTGCTGCTGTGGATTTACGATCGGGTCGTGAAGCCGACGGAGCAGAGGTGATTCTTACGCAGGTTTCCTGGCGAGGATTCGAGCCTTAGGCAATGCAGACATCGCGGAGAGATTCCTCCACTGCGCACGCCGCCCGTTCGCAGGAGCGAACCGGGAGGAAGAAACCGGCGTGCTCCGGTCGGAATGACAATGTTTTTGCGGCCGCGATAAAGGCCGCGGACTCCGCATTCTTCAATTCGAACGAGAAACGGCGCCCGGCACCCTTCGAGGCTCAGGATAAACGGTCGGCCGCTGCTACTAATTCACCATGCGGCGGAGGGAGTCGAGGGCGTCGCGGGCCAGGGCATAGCGGGGCTCGATTTCCAGGGCTTGCTGGAAGCATTCTATGGCGCGAGCGTACATTTCTTTGCCCAGGTAGGCGCGGCCTAGATTGTAGTGGGGGAAATGGCGGGGCTCGTAGCGGGCGGCTTCCACGGCGCGTTCGAGCCAGGGGATGGCTTCGTTGAAGCGGTCTTGCTCGATGAGGTAGGCGCCGATGTCGTTGTAGGGATTGCCGAATTCGGGATCGATTTCGATGGCGCGCTTGCACTCGGCGATGGCTTCGTCCAGGCGGCCTTGAAAATGGTAGGTCCAGCCAAGGAAAGTGTGGGCTTCAGCGGTGGGATAAAGTTCCAGCGACGATTGGTAGAGTTCGACGGCGCGCTCGTAGTCGCCTTCCATTTGTGCTTGATAGGCGTCCTGGAGCACTTCCCAAGCGCGCGAGAGGGTTTCCTGGCTCATGATTTAGGATTGTAAGCACACGATTTTGCAGGGGTCAAAAGTACGAAGGTGCAGAAGGTGTGCTAGGGGGAACCTGTCCTTTGTGCCGGGGGTACTAGTGGAAATTACCGAGGCGAACGTGGAAAATGGAGATGAACCTTATATGGCAGTTCAGGGGGGAATCGTGAACCGTAATTTTATGGTGCTTGGGACCGGGGTATTGGCTGTAGCAGGAGCGGTGTTTGCGCAGGATCCGCCTGCGAAGGCGCCCGCGAAGAAGTCCGCAGGCGGCGGTATGACGGCAGCCACGGCCGCACGCGGCAAAGAGGTATTCGACAAGAAATGCGGCGTTTGTCACTACGCCGACAGCGACACAAAAAAAATCGGCCCAGGTCTGAAGGGAATCGGCAAGCGCGGGACGTTCACGGTGAACAACAACAAGGTGACCGACGAAGCGCTAAAGACGTGGATCGAAAACGGCGACAACCTCATGCCGCCGTTTAAAGAAGTCCTCGACGCGGCGCAGATCAAGGACGTGGTTGCGTACGTCAAGACGCTATAGCGCGGAGTCTTGCAGACGGGTTGCGCTTTGCGAATCATTCGCGAGGCGAGCGAGGTCGACACAGGCAAGAGTGGCTGTGTTACTCAAAGAAAAAGCCCTCCGATGCGTGATGTTCGACACGCGACCGGAGGGCAAACTTGACCGATGCTGCTATCCCGACTTATTTTTACCCCAACTTGGCCCAGGTGCTTTTGCGCTGGCCGAAAGAGGGGAGCCGGTTCTGGGAGACGTCGGCCGCCAATTTTCGCGCGCTTTCTTCAGGGCTCGATCCCCGTGGTGCGAGGAACCTACTTCAGGACTGCATCCTTGAGCGCTTTCGATGGGCGCAGGCGGACCACGGTCTTGGCCTTGATCTTGATCGCTTCACCGGTTTGCGGATTGCGGCCCATGCGGGCTTTGCGGTGCGCCTTGACGACGCGGCCGAGTCCCGGGATCACGAATTTGCCCGCGCTGCCCTTGGCTTCCTTCACCGCGAGCTTAAAGAGCTCTTCAAAAAAGAGCGCTGCGGTTTTCTTGGGTGTGCCGGCTTTTTCGGCGATGTGCGAAACGACCTTGGTCTTGCTCAAAGGCTTGGCTGCCATCTAGTATTCTTATCCTCCTGAATTTTCAATGCGCCTCGAAGAGTTTTCGAGACCAGCCGCGAGATTCTCCCCCTGAAATCCACGAAAAGACCCGGGCCGCATTGCACTATAGCCAAGGGATGAGTAGAACGCAAGCTGCAAACCGCAAAAAAGGCCGGAAACACGGGGATTTTTTTAATCTGGAGCACGAAAACACTGATTTTAGGCGGCTTTTCCACAGCGTGCGTGGGCGATGGCGCGCGAACGGAGATCCTTCGCGCATCCTTGTCGGATGCGCTCAGGATGACGATGGTGCCAAGTCGTGGAGTCGGCGCGGCGTCGCGAAGTGACTGGCGGCTTGTGCTATGCTCGCGAATTGTCTACTAGATCGAGGAGAAAACAGGATGAGTGGCGTTGAGAACTGGAGCAGTCTGGAGCAGCGATTTGCGGCGGCGGTGAAGCTGGCGCGGCGACCCGTGGCCGTAGCGTTCCTAGATGCGGCGCCTGCGAACGTCGCTCAATTTTCTGGGACGGAACCTTCTGGGTGCAGCTTTTGGCGTTTGGCCGCGGCTGGCCGCGTGTTTTACACCGTGGCCGAAAATCATTTCAATTGTGCCGTCGGGGCTTACACGCACAACATCGCCTTGTCTCCGGAACGAGAGAACGAGACCGAGCAGACTTTGAAGATGATGTTCGATTTGGGTTACGTGAAGCCGGAAGAGGTGCCGCAGATTCCGCGATTGGCGAACGCGCCGGCGGCGATTGTGTATGCGCCGCTGGGAGAGGCGCCGGTTGCGCCGGACGTGGTTTTGTTTGCGTGCAGGCCTGCGGGGGCGATGTTGTTGAATGAGGCTGCGGGGCGCGCGGGGGTCGGAAGCGGGATTCCGGCGCTGGGCCGGCCGACTTGCATGGCATTGCCAGCAGCGTTGCAGCATGGTTCGATTTTGAGTTTGGGATGCGTGGGAAATCGCGTTTATACCGGATTGGGTGAGGATGAGATGTATTTGGTTTTGCGCGGCAAGGATCTCGGTGCGGTTGCGGATGCGCTCGGCGTGATTAGCGCGGCGAATACGGCCCTTAATGAGTATGCCGTGGGTCGGCGGTCGCAGTTGGCTACGATTTAGGAATTTGTCATTGGGAGAACAGGGCGCAGCGAAGAAAAATACTCTCTTTGTTTGGCGGCCGATGTAACCGCATCGAACATGCCGGTTCGGGACGTGGCTAAAAGGGCCGGCTCGTGGAGCTCGCTGGTACGCGTTAAAGCGTGCCCCTACATTTGGCTTTTCGACACTACGTGCGCGTGGAATATTCGCATAAAGCGAAAAGAAATCGCGCCACTGTGAATTGATTTAGAGAGTAGCCAGGTCAGCGTAGAAGTGGGCGATGGCTTTGATGCCGCCGAAATAGTTTTCCAGAGCCAGGTGTTCGTCGGGGGCATGGGCGTTTTCATCGGGCAGACCGAAGCCGATCAGGACGCAGGGGACCTTGAAGGTGTCGTGCATTTGGGTTACGAAGGGGATCGAGCCGCCTTCGCGGATGAATACGGCCCTCTTGCCGAAGCCTTTTTCGAGCGCCGTTTGGGCTTTCGCGAAAATCGGAGCGTGGTACGGGGCGGTCCACGGCTTGCCGGTGCTTAGGACTTCAAACTTGCAGTTCACCGTCTTCGGAAGAAGTTTGCGGATGTGTTTTTCAACTAGCCTGGCGATCTTGTGCGGGTCTTGATTGGGAACCAGACGCGTGGAAAATTTTGCGAAAGCTTTTGATGGAATTACGGTTTTTGCGCCTTCGCCCTGATAGCCGCCCCAGATGCCATTTATTTCGAGAGTGGGGCGAATCCATAGCCGCTCCACGTTTGTAAACCCTGTTTCACCGACGTAACCGGGCGCGCCGACGGCTTTCTCGAAATCCTTTTTCTTCCATGGCAATGCGTTGAGGGCTTTGCGCTCCGCGGTGGAGACTTTGGCGACATCATCGTAGAAGCCAGGGACGACTGCACGGAAATGTTTGTCGTGCAGCTTTGAGAATAGCTCAGTCAAAATTGTAAGTGGATTCGGAACCGCGCCGCCATACACCCCGGAATGTAAATCGCGGGTAGGTCCCGTCAGCTCGATCTGGTAATAGTTCAGGCCACGGAGGCCGTAAGTGATGGACGGGACACCTTTGGCCAGCATGGAAGTGTCGGAGACGACGAGTGCGTCGGCTTTGAGCTTCTCCTTGTTTTTTTGGACGTAATCCCACAGGCTGACACTGCCGACTTCTTCTTCCCCTTCAATCAGGATTTTGATGTTGATGGGAAACTTTCCGTTCACTTTCTGCAGGGCTTCCAAGGCTTTGATGTGGATATGCACCTGGCCCTTGTCGTCGGCGGTGCCGCGGCCGAAGATATTTCCGTCGCGGACGGTGGGCTCGAAGGCCGGCGAGGTCCAGAGATCCAGCGGTTCGGCAGGCTGTACATCGTAGTGGCCGTAGAAAAGTACCGTGGGCTTGCCGGGGGCTTCCAGGGATTCCGCATACACCAGGGGGTGCAAATTGGTTGGAACGATCTGAACGGTTTTGAACCCGGCAGAAGTGAGTTTGCCGGCAACCCATTGGGCGGCGCGCTCGACGTCGGGTTTGTGCTCGCTCTTGGCGCTGACGCTGGGAATGCGCAGAAATTCGCACAGCTCCGCCAGATGCTGATCGCGGCAACCTTCGATAAATTCTGCAAGGTTCAAGAGTACGAGTCCTTTCCGGTATAAATAAAATTCTAGAAATGCGAATGTTGCGACCAGGCAAGAGTGCGGAACGGCAAATCGAAAGCTCCGAGCCGCTCACGAATATTCTAGGGCTGTGAAGGCTTCCGCACAAGGTTCGAGAGGATCCTTCAAAGAATTACCGGATGCGTCGCTAACGCTGTGAGTGATCGCACATGCCCGCCGATGTGGGGCCGGATGAAACTCTCAAACGCTTCAAGTCCCGGTGATTGCTGAACGACAACTTGAGATTTTTCGCGAATCCTTATCGGATTGGCTCGGGATGACAGTTTGGCGGAAGGGCGTATCCGGTTCGAAGGTTGGGTACGTCAGTCGCGCGACCGGCTAGGAGGGCAAGGGTCGGGAGAACGCTCGCGAGGCGCTCGCTGGGACGCGCTGAGGCTCGCCCCTACATTGTGTGCGTCAGCCCGGATACCGGATTCCCTGCTTGTGCGTCCATATAGTTGTCCTCTATATGATTGGGTGAGGGCAGCGAGCGATGGGAGGGGCCATGAAACGGAGAGAGTTTCTACGACATGGAGCGTGCGGAGTCGGGGCGGCTTGGCTGGGTGCACGGGGATTGGCGGCGAGGGTTGCGGCGCTACCCAAGCTGGATCGGAAATTCAGCGCTTCGGATACGGTAACGCTCGGCAAGACCGGGATTCAGACTAGCCGTCTGGCGATGGGGACGGGAACCGTTGGAGTGGGTCATCACTCGCACCAGACTGATCTGGGAGTTGCGGGGCTTTCGGCGTTGCTGCTGAACGGCTATGACAATGGCTTGAGATTTTTTGATGCGGCGGATTCGTATGGAAGCCATCCGCATGTAGCGGAGGCGCTCAGGCATGTGCCACGCGACAAGGTTACCGTGCTCAGCAAGACTTGGGCCCGCGATCCGGCGACGGCGCGGGCGGACCTGGATCGCTTTCGGAAGGAGCTGGGCACTGAATATCTGGACATTTGCCTGATGCATTGCCTTACGGAAAGCGATTGGACCGAACGTTATAAGGGCGTGATGGACGTACTCTCCGAGGCTAAGGAGAAGGGGGTCATTCGCGCGCACGGGTGTTCGTGCCACAGCATCGAGGCGTTGCGGGCCGCGGCCAAATCACCTTGGGTGGAAGTCGATTTGGTACGCATGAATCCGATTGGATCGCACATGGACGCCGATCCCGAGACGGTGGCGAGCGTGATTCGCGAAATGCGGGCGGCGGGAAAGGGGATTATCGGCATGAAGATTCTGGGCCAGGGCGATCTGCGCGGGCGGCAGGATGAAGCGCTGAAATATGCGCTGTCGCTGGGATTGCTGGATGCGTTTACGATTGGCGCGGAGAGCAAGGCGGAGCAGCAGGACTTGATGCAGAGGATTGCTGCGGCTGCATAAGCGTATAGGTAAAGGAACAGTGGCGTCGCGATAGGCTTCGGCCGTCGTTTGGCAGGAAAGTGGCAAAAAAGAGGGATGCAGATAACGCTGAGCCGCCGAGGTGCGCGGAGAACTGGGAGACGAGGGCCACGTCCGTCGAGTTCCTTGAGCATGATGAGGTTGTTCTGGGGACCTTGGAGTGTTGCTTATGGCTCACCCGTGCTGCGGCGGAACACCTGTCCTGTCGGGCAATTGACCCTGGTGCGGGGCGGTCTGAAGATTGGAGCATGAGCGAAGTCACTTTTACCGCGCCACGACGCAGCGGGCGCGTGTTTCACAAGATGCGGGTGCAAGCACAGGGCCGGAGCCACGACGGCCGGAAATTTCGCGAAGTGTGCCAGACGCAAGTGGTAAATTCGCACGGCGGGCTGTTGCTGCTGAAGCATGAGGTCGATCAGGGGGAGATGCTTGTCCTGACGAATCCGGAGACGCAGGAGGAGCAGGAGTGCAGGGTAGTTTTCTTGGGGGAGCTTGGAGACCGCGGGCAGCGAGTGGGAGTGGAGTTTTTGACGCCGGCGCCACGGTTTTGGGGTGTGGAATTTGTGGATGGCGTCTTGTCGGGTAACGGCAACGATGCGGGACAGTTGGTTTAGCGACAGCTCACTTTAGGAAACGTTAACGGAAGCTCGGTCCATTCTCCTTCTTTAGCGGGCGCCACGCGCCTTTTTTTGCAAACCAATCGCCCAAACGCCAGAGCAGTAAGCCTGCAATAGCGCGCGTGGAGAACTTGCGGAGAGCGAGGTGGGCGAATTGGTTTCGCGGGCGTATTTCTGCAGCACGATGGGCGGAATGTCTCACGCTGATTTATCTTGTCACCATTCCTTCGCTGTGCAGCACCGAATGAATGACATTAAGGGTGCGGGCCCACCGCCCGTGCTCGCGGGCAATGGCAACTCCGCTTAGTTGCATTGCCGTGTGTCTGCGTTCCAGGACTTCACCAAAACCGCGACGGTTTTGAATCTCGGAACGCGCTGCGATCTTATGGTTTTCGAGCGGCTTGTTTTCTGCCGAGAGTCGTACGCCATGGCCTTTGTTTTTGGTAGAGTAGCCCTGGCAACGAAGTGTAATTGCTCCCTCCGAAACTTCGCCCGGAAATCTGGAGAAGTACAGTGGATATACACCAACTTAACTTGTTCCTCGCGGTCATGAACTCTCCGAGCATGACGCGCGCGGCAGAGAAAATTCACTTGTCGCCGGGTGCCGTTAGTCTGCAACTGCATAACCTTGCGGATGAGCTTCACACGGAACTGTTCGTACGCCGCGGCAAACATTTGATTCCTACACCCGCCGCGCAGCGCCTCGCGGAACGCGCCAAAGAAGTCGTAAAAATGATGAACCAGATTCATCAGGAGTTTGAAGATGACCTGTCGAAGGATGTCCGCCCGTTTGAACTGGCGACCGGCGTGACGACTCTGATCTATCAGCTTGGACGCCCTTTGAGGCAGCTCCGAAAAAGCTATCCCAACGCCGAGATTCGAGTCACTGTTGGCGTGACTGAAGAAATGGTCATTGGTTTGCTCGATCGGCGTTTTGATTTGGCGCTTATCTCGCTTCCCGTACTGGAGCAAAATCTGAAACTCACGCCGCTTTTCGATGAAGAGTTGCTCGTCGTACGTCCTTCCGCCAACGGTGGCGGCACCGGGCGGGTCGGCACGATCCGGGCCGCGGAACTCGCCGGCGTTCCGTTTCTGCTTTACCCCAAGCGAAGTAATATGCGCTTGGTAATCGACAGGTTTTTCAAGGAGATCGACGTCTCTCCCCGCATTGTGATGGAGGCGGAGGATACCGAAGCCATCAAGCGGCTCGTGGAGTCCGGCTTCGGCTATTCGGTACTTCCCGAGCATGCCGTGCGCAGCAAATCTCGCTTTTTCCAAAAATTCCGCATTGAAGGCCATCGTTTGAAAAGAAGTCTGGCGCTGGCGACGGTCCGCACCGACTGCCCGCGGAAGCTCACCGAATCCATCACCAAGTTTTTGTATGATGCGTTGGTGAACGAATCGAACGCCACCCAGCTGTAGTCAGTCGGGTCTGCGGCGGGTCCACTTCTCGAAGTTCGTGCGCAAGAGGCGATTGACGTCGCGCTGAATATCGTGGCGCGACACTCGACGACCATCGGCGTCCAGCATGCGATAGCTGTCCGTCAAGACTTTCCCGAGGACTCCACGCATGTTTCTCCACTTGTAAATAACTTGCTCGAGGACGCGGGCGTCGGAATGCTGCGGAATGAAACTAGTGCCCAGCATCTCGATGCGTTCGCGCGTGATTTCTTCCACAATCGAGCCGTTGTTCATGAACCACCAGCACCCGAAGGGCATCAGGTTACTGAATTTTCGCGCGTACACGCACAATTCATGCTGATTTTCGCGGCTCAGCAGGCTGACCAGGAACCGATTCGCGGGGAAGTCCCGACACAGATGCTCCACGGCTCGCAAGTCGGCGATGCCAACCGCGTCTCCCGCCAGGCGGATCGCTGGATTCACTTGCCGCCGCACGCCGATCATCAGCGACATCGGCACGTCGAATTCCCGGCACGACGGCAGAACCGCTTCGCTCAATATCTTGCTGGTGATGCTGGCGTCGGGAAATCGGAACGTGTCTTCCAGCGACACCGCCATGTACAGCGGACGCATGCGCCCGCACCAGTCCGCGATAAATCGCCGGATCTCGCGGATGGAGTTTCCCGAAGCATGCTCGTCAACTTTGTAGCCTTGACTGACGAGCAACTGCCAATGCCGCGGCCAGCCCCACAGGATGCGATCCAGCCGCAGCACTGCGTGGAATTGCGTGTCGGTCAGGCCGCCATTCATCCAAACCGGAGATTCGGCGGGATCGAGCGGATCATTGGTCATCACCACGGAGCTGACGCCCGCCATCTGAAACACGCGGCGTACGTGCTCCTGGATGGTTTGCGCCTGGAAAAACGCCCGCGCGTCGGCCAGATCCGCGGTGTCGGTCGGCAGGTCGAACGCCTTCAAGACGGCGATGATTCCGCGTGTCGCGTCGGAAATGGGACTGTTCTCGACAAACAGCGCGCGCCAGATCGCGTCGGCCTGATCGCGCTTGGAAAACGCCCAATATTGTTCCGGAGTGGTTGACGAGGAGCGAAAGAATTCCGCTTCGAGGTAGTGATAAGTCAGCAGTTCATCGATGCCCCACAAACCGATCTTCCCGAATTCCGGTGCGAACAAGTGCGTGTGAATGTCGATGAAGTCTGTCGAAGACAATACGCTTTCCACTGCGGATGGGATCTGCTCGCTCGTGAGCAAACCGGCGGGGCGTGGATCGCCTTTGAGGTCCGATGGTTTCAAGGATGTGATTCCCATAGGCATACCTTTACTCGGTGCGCTAAGTGCTGGCGCTTTCTTTTACGGGACAACGGAACGACGACCACAAGAATTGGCAGGCGCACTCGGCCCACAACTTCAGCGACGAAAACACGTAGTTAGAATTCAACCACGCGTTCGTGTCCGCCGGAAAATATAAAAGCCTGCCGTCGGGGTGTCAAACCGAAAAAACTGAGGGTAAAATTCAGCGGGACTCAACGGAACCCGCCAGACCTCAGATATGCGCTCAAGTCAACACCCATAAACGATCCCTTTAGTAAGTCTCAATGTTACGAACCCTTCTTCTTGCTTTACTATCTGACTTTGTTCGCGCAATCCATCGGCCCGGCAACATCAGCGCGAAACAAAAAAAGCAAGTCGTTGCGATGCCAATCAGAAAGTTGCCTGGGGAGGGCACAGCGATCATGCGCGATCCGAGCGCGGGAGTAGGTCTTGCGGCGGCGGTTGGAATCGTTCTTCTGGTATGCTGCGCAGCCGCGCAGCAAAATTCTTCAGGCGACCGCATCAAGGTCGTCGCCAACGAAACGGCTCGCCGCGTCGATATCTCTATCGACGGTAAGCCCTTCACTTCTTACATTTGGCCCGCCTCGCTCGCGAAGCCAGTGCTTTATCCGCTTCGCGCCGCCACCGGCACTATCGTTACTCGCGGCTATCCGCTCGAACCGCGACCCGGCGAACGCGTCGATCATCCTCATCATGCCGGCATGTGGTTCAACTACGGCAACGTCAACGATTTCGATTTTTGGAACAACTCTGAAGCCATCAAACCTGAAGACAAGCCCAAGATGGGGAATGTGATTCACCGCGCCATCGTTACTGCCAAGAACGGAAGCGACCACGGCGAACTCGTTGTGGACGCCGACTGGATCTCCGGGAAGCAGCAACTCATTCTCAAGGAACACACGCGGTTAGTCTTTCGAGGCGGACCGAAATTCCGAAGCATCGATCGCATCACTACGCTGCAGGCCCAAGGCGAAAAAGTGGTCTTCCATGACGACAAAGAAGGCCTCCTGGGCATGCGTGTGGCGCGCGCCTTGGAAGCCCCATCGGACAAAGCGGAAGTCTTCACCGATTCGAGCGGCCGGCCAACGCCCGTCGCCAAGATGGACAATACCGGCGTCAACGGTGTCTATCTCACCAGCGACGGAAAAACGGGCGACGCGGCTTGGGGAACCCGCGGCCACTGGTGCATCCTGACCGGCCGCGTCGGCGATGACCCGGTAACGATCGCCATCCTCGATCACCCCAGGAATCCCGGATTTCCCACCTACTGGCACGCCCGCGGCTACGGCCTCTTCGCCGCAAACCCTCTGGCTCCCAACATCTTTACCAACGGAAAAGAGCCCCCAATGAACCTCTCGCTGGCCCCCAACGAAACCGTCACCTTCCGCTACCGCGTCCTAATCCTTTCAGAAATCGCCACAGCGGACACCGCAGAGTCTGAATACAAAAACTTTATCGCCAGCTACCGTTGACGCGGAAAGCTCAAAAGGCGCCACCGCCGCCAGCGTCCGCTAAGCCTCCGCCCACCATGACCAACGTTCCAAAATGGAACGGATTTCCAAGGCCTCGTAGAGTCAACGGTTTGACTCGAAGCATCCGAATTCCGATAATTTCCCTTGACTTCCGTAACCAATTTGCTATAATCCTAACTAGGTACCATAGCGTCTCATCTCTAATCGAATTCACGAATCCCCAGCGCTCCTCTCTCACTCTCACGAAATGCTCGCCTCAAACCTTCGAGGCCAATCGGGTGGTTGAGCTCTATTGATTCTGTGGCACTTAACTAAGCCTAAACGAAGAAACTTCTTTCCCACCGGAAACCACTTGTCCGGTAACCGCGTTTATCAGGAGTTGCCCGGCTTACGACGTTCTTCTTAGTTTTTTGGCAATTGGCGACACGATTTGCGCGGCGATATACAGGAACGGATAGATATACCAGTAGTGCTTTCGTACG
>Ga0137403_10004973_pt1 | contig 15508 bp, 14 predicted proteins | sample CZOMad2_1_16fung_FD_122057 | JGI IMG/M metagenome (GOLD analysis project Ga0137403, IMG submission 122057) | Vadose zone soil fungal communities from Angelo Coast Range Reserve, California, USA - CZOMad2_1_16fungal (Hybrid Assembly) | ecosystem: Environmental > Terrestrial > Soil > Vadose zone... | reverse complement strand
CTGATGATGAGGGCCTTTTACCTCCTCTTGACGGCTGGCTTTGCCGGGCTGCTCTCGGAATCGCAAAAGCGGCTATTCCTGAGCAGCGTGCGGGTCACCAATCTTCTCGCCGGAATCGATCTAAAGGGGCGTTTTTCGGCGACCTTGCAACGCGTGCTGCAAGAAGTGGCTTCGCAGTTCGGGTCGCAACGGGCGATCTTGTGGGTCGAACAGGTCTCGACGGGACGAGCCTTCGAGTTTGAAGTATCTTCCGACGGGCGGAAGGCAGGCCTGTCGGCACTGTGGCGGGAGTCGTCGACGCAGATGAAACAGGACCTCCGCTTCGCACTGACGGAGCCGCTGCTGGTAGAACGCAACGGAGCGAAGATGAGGACGACGAGTCTCAATCCGCAATCTTCAGTGGTGGTTGCGCCTGGTTTACTGGAGAGACTCGGTGTCGCCTCCGTGGTCATCGCTCCCGTCGAGGTGGAAGACTGGCGCGGCAAATTGTTGTTGCTAGCGCCCCGGTTGCACTCCGAGGCGCGGCTGGAGCTACGAGCGCTCAAGGAGCTGCTGCAGCACGTGATGCCAGCGGTGTTCAACGTTTACCTCTCGCGGAAGTTACACGCTCGCGCCACCGCGATGGAACGAACGCGGGTCGCCCGCGAGCTGCACGATGGCAGCATCCAATCGCTGATCTCGCTGGGCATGCAGATTGACATCATGCGTAAGAACACGCCCGGCCTCACCCCCGAGATCGCGCAGGACCTGCAACGTGTGCAGGGACTGGTGAGGCAAGAAGTCCTGAACCTGCGTGCTCTCATGACCAACCTGCAAACCGTTGAAGTCGGATCCGCCGAACTCGTGGACTTCGTCGCCCACCTGGTCGAGCAGTGGAAACGCGAGACCGGGATCGAGGCCACCTTCTTCTCCCAGGCCGACGAATTGATCTTGCCGCCCAGGACCTGCAAAGAGATCGCCCGCATCGTGCAGGAAGCGCTGACGAACGTCCGCAAGCACAGCGGCGCGCGCCTGGTCTCGGTACGGATGCTGAGCAGCGAAGAAGGACTGGAATTGATCATCCAAGACGACGGGCGCGGCTTCGGATTCGAAGGCCGGCTCGATCAGCAGGAACTTCGGCGCGCTCGCAGGGGCCCGGCAATACTCGGCGAAAGGGTCCGCGCCATCGGCGGTTCGCTGGCCATCGACTCAACCCAGGGTGCGCGACTTGAGATCACCATCCCTTATGTTGCGCAGGAACGAACGAGGGCGGCCCAGGTTTGATCACCATAGTCATCGCCGACGACCATCCCATCTTCCGCGACGGCATCCAGCGTCTTCTCGCTTCCCAGAGTGACATTTCGGTGTTGGGTGAGGCCCGCGACGGCGCCGAGGCGTTGGAATTGACCCGCCGCACCCATCCGCAGATCTTGCTGCTCGATCTGAAGATGGCGCGCATGGACGGCATTCAGGTGCTACAGGACTTGCACCGTTCCAAGAATGGCGTGAGCGTTATCTTGCTCACCGCGGAGATCAACGATCTGCAGATGATGGAAGCACTGCGGCTCGGCGCCAAAGGGGTGCTGATGAAAGACGTTGACACCGGGGCACTGCTGGACGGCATCCGTTCCGTGGCTGCCGGAGAACGTTGGATCGTGAACCGGCGCGAATCGTCTATCGGATTGCAAAGCGGCAACGGAAAAGCGGCAATCCCTGCCGACCTGACCAAGCGTGAATTGCAGATCGTGGCAGCGGTGGTAGCGTGCCTGTCGAACCGCATGATCGCGGAGGAGTTCAAGATCTCCGAAGACACGGTGAAGCACCATCTGAGCAACATCTTTTACAAGTTGCACGTCTCCAGCCGGTTGGAGTTGGCGGTGTACGCGTTGCACCACAAATTGGCGGGGGCCTAGGCTGGACCGCCGCTTTTTCGCCAAGGGCGAAGATGACGCACCTTAGAACAACTACCCTTCAGCCACAACTCTGCGAATCAGTAGATTTTAAGCAGGTTCAAACAACAACGCTGGCAAACCCAAGCTGCTCCGTGCCATCCATACACATACCCCTGGATGGAGCAATCGCATGCGGGCCAAGGCCTTGCTACTCGCTACTATCCTGAGTTTTCTGACCAGCGCGCTCGCGCAAGTGAACTTCACCATTACCCGATATGGGGCGCCTGGGCCGGCAGAGGGAGTCGTCACCGGCGACTTCAACAAAGACGGATTCCCCGACATTGCCTTGACCAACGGCCAGACGGGCCCAAGCCAGGTGACCATCTTCCTAGGGACCGGCGGTGGGAATTTCGCATTTCTGGGGAATGTCACCGTCCGCGCGTTTCCAAAATTCATCGTGGCTGCCGACGTGAACAACGATGGCAATCTCGATCTCATTTTGAACTACGAGAACAACGGCGGAAACCCCGGTCAAGCCGACAACGTTTTGACCATCCTGTACGGCAACGGCGACGGCACCTTCCGCCCCGGAACCGAACTGGTTCGGACAAATCAGATCCGCACCTTCGCAGCCGGCGATTTCAATCGTGACGGAAATCTCGACCTGGCATTCTCCGAGTGTGACGCGAGCACGTGCAACATCGTTTTCGAAAAGGGGAACGGTGCCGGGATCTTTACTCAAACGGGCACGATCGTGACCACCGGACTAAACTCGGAGATGATCGCGCGCGACATGAACGGCGACGGTTTCATCGACATCCTCGTGATTCGCACCAACGAGGTGCTTCTATTCGGGGGCAACGGAGCCGGCGGATTCAACTCATTCATCAAGTTCACTCCGCCGAAAGTTTGTACCAACCCAAGCACGTGCACCGACGTGCTTTCGGGCCTTGCCGCCGGTGACTTCAATAATGATGGGCAACTGGATTTCGCTGTGAATCAAGCGCATGGCTGCGGCGGCACGGCCTGTGGCGATAACACGGTTTACATCTATAAACACACCAGCGGCTTCAGCTTTACTCGAGTCTCAAGCTTCAAGGTCGGCACCATCACGGCGGGCGGTTCTTTGGTCGCCAGCGACTTGAACGGTGACCAGAACATCGACTTGATCGTGAACAACGCCGCGCTGCGAGGTGGTGGGGTGGTATATGCGCTCGGTCACGGTGACAACACATTCGGCACGCAAGGCAGCATTAACTTTGCCGCGCTGGCGCAACTGGTCGCGCGCGACGTCAGCCTCGACTCTCGCCACGACCTGCTCGGCGCGTCGTGGGAGGACTTCTCAGCACAGGTGGCCGTTAATACCAGCGCCTTCACGAATTGTACGCCGCCCAAGTCCAACACTCTGGCTGCGAAGATCTGTGGTCCGGTGAACAATTCGACGGCAGCTTCGCCGGTGCTGGTGAAGGGAAGTGGCAACTCGCCGGCCGGCGTGCAGCGGCTCGAGATTTGGATTGACGGCGTGAAGAAGCACCAGAAGTGGAACGATCAAATCGCCAAACGCATCAGCATGACCCATGGGTCACACAGAGTAACCATCGTCGCGGTGGACTCATTCAAGGGAACGGCGAAGACCAGCGTTATGGTGAACGTCCCGTAGCGGCAGAGGTTGAGTTGGTAGGCCAGCCTCTCGCTGGCCTACTTCTCGACTTCCAAAGCCGGGTACCGGGGGGTATCGAATCCTTTGACCATTAGCCACACGGCCAGAAGAATGTAAGCGGGCGCTAATGGCATTGCCATCCGTGTTTCCGGAGCATAGCCCAGCAGGCCTCGCAGGCTCACACCTGTGATCTGCAGCACACTCCCGATCATTGCGAACGCAGCTAACCAGCGCGGGACGAAACGAAAACGGTAGAGCAGACCCGTGAGGAGCAGGATCCAACAACCGACCGTGAGCAGTGCCGCATAGTGCGACCACTTCCGCGTCGCGCCGACCACCACGGCTAGCCCCTCGAACAGCTCAGCTTTCGCCGCGTCGGCGCTGGCGTACTCCTGGCTGAGCGACAGCATGGAGAGGATGTGAGCATTGTCCACCGCCTGCAACGTAAAAGCTGCCACTGCGAGTGCCACCAGCCATAACGCCATTGCCGGGCTGTATTGGCTGAACACCCGCCATCCCGCGCTTGCGACTGCGATTGCCATTGCGCTGCCCACGAAGAAAAGCAACACGGCTGCGCGCACCTGGTTCGCAACTCCAGCCGCGCTCACCAGGAAACCCGGTGGGCTGACCAACGGATGCAGCATGACGAACGGCACGATCAGTCCGCCTGCTAAATGCGCAAGCAGCAGCACGCCGACAAGGCGTCCGGTGCCGAGCGAAGCATCTTTCTTCTGGATCATGACCGCGGTGCTCATATTCGTGACTCCTTAAATGCTCAGATCGGTCCCTGATAACGGCGGAGCCGGATTGCGGCGAAGAGAAAGACGGCGGCGACCGCTAAGCCGATCCACAGCCCAGGGCTCACAAGAAATCTGCCCGGAGTGAGGTGCGCCATCAGATCCATGGCGGTGCCGCCCGGCATGATGAAGGGGTCGCCCCCGGCAGGGCCGCCCATGGCACGATCCCCCATGAAGTGAACGAAATGCGAGGTGCCGAAAGCGATCTTCTCGACCACGCCGATGGCAAGCGGCGGCAAAAGGGCCCACACAACCGCCGCCCGCCGCGCCCAGACTGAGACCAGAAAGAACCAGCCATAGAAGGGCGCATACCAAAGTCCGTGCACAGTCAGCATGTGGTAGAGCCACATCAACGCCCTCTGCAACAGCGGCAGCGACCACAGCGTCGTCGCACCGTATCCGCTTCCTAGCAGCACTGCCGAGTTCACCAGCAGCATGACCCACTGCGTGCCGACCAGAATTACAAACGCCACGAGCGGCAGGACCAGTAGCGGAATGCTTGCCTTGGCGAGCACGGTCTCGAGATCGGAGACCGGCAATGATTTCCAGAACAAGATGCTGCGGTCTCGCCGTTCAGTGTTCAGAGCCTCGAGCGAATAGAACACTCCGACGATGAAGGCGGTGACCATGATCACCCCCGCAGCGATCTGGTAAGGCTGTTCGAGCAGTGCCCGCTGCTTCGCCACATCCGAAACGGCACGCAGGCGATGCGGCAGAGTGATCAGGCTGATCAAAAAACCGAATAGGACGACGCCGGCAGCTATCAAGGACGCGACGTAAATCGACCGGTACTCCCAGACTTCGCGCCGTACCGACCAGTACATGCGGCGGGTCCACGGGATCTCCGCCGCCGCTACCGTTTGAGACTCCGGCCGCTGGTGGATGGCATTCGCTTGCGTGTTCATTTAGGCGGCTCCTTGTGCTTGGCCGGCACGATCGCCGACCACGGCAACGAACAAGTCAGCGATGCTGGGTGTACGCACCTCGCCGAGCGGGGCGAGACGCTGACGGTCGGCCCCATCAAACAGCAGAATGCTGCGCCCGAAGCCCTGGCGTTCTTTGATGGGCTTGAGCGCGCGTGCCGCGGCGAGCTGCTCGGGATGCACCATAACTTCCAGGTACCGCGACTCCACTTCATCCATGCTGCGATTGAAGACGATCCGTCCGCGATCGATGAACACCACGTCGGTGAGCACATGCTGAACCTCATCTACCTGGTGGGTTGCGACCACGATCGTGCGGTTGCGATCGAAGTAATCGTTCAGCAGGGAATCGTAGAACTGTTTGCGGAAGAGGATGTCGAGACCGAGCGTCGGCTCGTCCAGCACCAGCAGTCGCGCATCAATAGCCATGACGAGCGCCAGATGCAGTTGCGTCACCATGCCCTTTGATAACTCCCGGACCTTGCGGTCGCGTGTGATGGCGCCCTTCAACAGAAAGCCTTCCGCTTTGGCGCGGTCGAATCGCGGATGCACGCCGGCGACATACTCGAGTGCCTGCGAGACGCGAATCCAGCGCGGCAACACAGCGACATCGGAGATGAAACAGACATCGCGCATCAGCTGATCGCGCTCGTTCCACGGATCGCGGCCCAGCACCCTGAGTTCTCCCTGGAACGGGGTGAGGCCGAGGATGGCATTGAGGGCGGTGGTCTTGCCGGCGCCATTCGGGCCGATCAGCCCGAGGATGCGGCCCTCTTCGACGCGCAGATCCACGCCGTCCAACGCGACGGTTGTTCCAAAGGCTTTGCGAAGACTGCGTGCTTCTATACATGCCATGGCGTCAACCTTCCTCCTCTTCTTTGACTTTTGATTTCGAGCGACGGTTCGATCCATTCAGCAGCTCTTCCGCCTTCAATCCGAGCCGCTCGATGGTAGTCTGGATCCTGGGCCACTCTTCACCCAGAAACTTTTCCCTCTCGCCTCGCAACAGCAGACTGCGCGCTCCCGTATTGATGAACATGCCGCGGCCTCGTCTCGACTCGACCAATCCCTCATCCACCAGCTGCTGATAACCCTTGAGGACCGTGAGCGGGTTCACCCGGTATTCAGCCGCGACATTGCGCACCGAAGGCAGCGGGTCGCCTTCCTTCAGAACACCGTCGAGGATCATCGCAACCACGCGGTCGCGAAGCTGGCGGTAGATCGGCTGACTGTCATTCCACTCACGGTCCATCAGGTTTTCCAGGAAACATAAACCTTAACAACGATACTGCCGTCCTTAGCCCTTCCGGTGCAGGTCGAAGTGCGCCTGGACAGGCGTATCGTTCGGCAGCATGTAGGTCCAGTCCTCGGTGTGATGATTGGCATCGATGATGGTGAACACGGCGTGGTGCATATGGCCGTGGCTGTTGCCGCCGGAAAGATCGGTAAACGCGAATTCCAGCTTCTTCCCATCCGGCGACATCTTAGCGGTCATGCGCGGCCGGTTCCCGGCGTCACAGTAGTGCACCAGGTCAAGTCGGTTTGCGTCTAGGTAAAACATTGTGACTGGATGATCGTACTTTGCCGCATCCAACGGCGTTCCTGCTTCCTGGAACTCGTGCACCAGAACGTTTCCCCGCGAGGTCACGCGCATGGTGACGTGCAGCGGCTTGATGTCCGCGCCGGCGCCCAAATGTTTTCTCATGGCTTCCGGCATGTCGGTTTTCACGGGACCTTCCCACTCCCCGGCGAGTGCTTTGATCGTGTCAAACGAGACTTGTGCCTCGGACTTAGGCGCATCAGCTTTTTGTGCTTCAGACTTGTGCGCGTCGGACTGGGCGAAGGCCATGGTGGCAAGCGATAGAACCAGAGGCAGGGTAAAACGTAGGGACTTCATTTTCATTCTCCTTGAGATATTCGTTTGCTCTCGGTGGGTTATTTGCTGGCGCAATCGATGGCCATTCGATCAGCTCAAATCAACCTTCTCGGGCAACTGTTATAGTTAACTATAACACTAGTACGCTTGTCAAGCACTTTGCTTTGGGGCAAAAAAACGGGCTGCTGGACGCAGCCCGATAGATGGTGTCAGGCTCTCCTCAACGAACCGTGACGTTCACCGTCTTGGTAAACATGCCCTGGCTGTCACGACCTTGAACCGTGATGCGATGACTGCCAGGAGACAAGGAAAGATTCGCGTTCACTTGTTTAGAAGTTGTGGAGTATTTCGCCGCCCCATCGATAAAAACCTTCGCTCCGCCGTAGCTGTAGGACGTCCGCACCGCGGCTACCACCTGCGTCGGGCTGCCGACCGTTGCATGGCCGGTGGGGAAGCAAAAATTGATGCTGCGGTTGGTGCTCAGCGTGGAGCACCCGAAGGCGGTGTTCACGTTGGTCCAGCGCGTCGAGCTGAAGGAGCCGCGAGCGTCCCAGGCCGTGATGGTGATGCGGTGCCCACCGTTGGGCACGGTGATGTACTTGTTCATCAAGTCGTTCGGGGAATAGAACCTGAAAGTGTTGTCAACGTATGCACGCATACCGGTGATGTTGTCGGAGTCGGTAGTGTTCGCAAAAAGATGCAGAGAATTTCCAGTCAATCGCGAGGGTATGCAGATCTTCAAGCTGCGAACGTTCGGATCAGCGGAGCAGCCCGGGGCCCCGGGCGTGGTATTCAGCATCACCAGCGTGTTGCTTCCGGATTCAAAAGCAACATCTATCCGTCCATCGCGGTTGAAATCTGCGGATAGGATCTGCCCGCCGGCGCTGCTCAAATCGATTTTCTGCGGACCAGCGAAGGTTCCATCTGACTGCTGCTTGAATAGATCGAGCGACTGAGAGGTAGGATTGCAGCCACACTCACTGACGGCCGCCTCATTGATGGCGGCGTCTTTGCGGCCATCACCGTCGAAGTCGCCGAAGACGCCCTCGGCAAGGGTATTACCCTCTCCTGCATACGTGCCTGCGCCGTAGACATACTTGTCCGACCATGACGGCGGGTTGGCGCCATTGGTGTTGCGTACCCATCCGAAATCGTAGGCCGAGGAGGCGTGTGGGCCGGAGCCGTCGTCGTAGAAGGGGATATCGATGATCCCGTCCTGATCAACGTCGTCGCGCTGTGGATAGAAATCGCGGGAAGCCTCGGTGATATTGCTGAAGCCAAAGTGCCCGGCGCCATCGCCATGCGCATACACCATAATGCTGTCGCTGGAATCAAAGCCGGGACAAGAGGTTGCAATCACCAGGTCAGCGCGTCCATCGCGGTCGTGATCGGCGGTGACCATCCTCGCAGTGGAGCACGCTCCCGACTCGGACATCATGGTGAAATGGTCGGTGACTACAGGCGCCGAAAACCCACCACTCGAACGGCCGAAGAACACACTGATCCCGTTGTAAAAGTCCGAACGTGGATTGACAGTCCAGCCGACCGCGAGATCGAGTAGGCCATCCCCATTGAAGTCGCCTGCGGCGACGTCGTTGCATTCACCAGGAATGGAAGGCGAGGAGCCGAGGGCGAAATGCCCGGAGCCGTCGTTGTACCAAAGACCCAAGCCCCGTGGTGCGTCGTATGAGGTTTGATAACACCCCGCGAGGTCAATGTGTCCGTTGCGGTTCAGGTCGGCGGGATGGAGAGTGCTGATCCAGTTGACCGGGGGGGCCGATGCCGCAAAGTGCAGATTTCCGTGCCCGTCATTGAGGAGCACCCTGATCTGCGAGTCGTAGCCGATCACGTCGGGGATTCCATCGCTATTCGCGTCGGCACGCAGGACGCGGAACCCCGCCTGGGGGCCGGTCACTTGGTTGAAGGAAAACTGGCCAAAAACATTTGCTGTGAAGAGGATTACGATGCTGCCAAGAAAGAAGATCCGATGAGCTGACACAGATGTCCCCTTTGTTTTAGCGGGGAGCATGCGTGTTAGGAAGGGCCGGATGGTATGCGGGTTGCACTCACGCCAGAGCGAGGCAACTTCGCAGGGACAGAAGGGGCGGTCAGTTGGTCGGCCACCGTATCTAACTCTCACGGCCCTGCCTTGCTGAAGGAGCGACACCGGAAAGACTACAAAAGGTATAAAATATCGGGGTTTCAGAGGAGAGCACCATAATGGCTAAAGGTACGGTGAAATGGTTCAACGATGCGAAGGGGTTTGGCTTCATCACACCAGACGATGGCGGCAAAGATTTGTTCGTACATTTCAGTGCCATCGAAGCGTCTGGATTTAAGACACTGAAGGAAGGCGATAAAGTCGAGTTCGACGCTACGCAGGGCCAGAAGGGCCCTCAGGCAAGTAACGTCCGCATGGCGAGTTGAACCGAACCGAAAATGGGCTGCCCCATCCTGGAGCGTGCAGCGATCCAGGATGGGAGGATCGTATCGAAGACAAATTTAAAGAGAAAAATTGGTCGGCGCTAGCGGACGATTTTAGAACTCTTGATGCTCCTGGCGGCCACCGTCAAGGCAGTATGATCCCGCCTCATGGATAATCCCACGTTCGCCGAGAACCGCGCCGAACTGCGCGTCGGAAGCGTTGCTGTGCTTCTTGGCGGCGTTGGCGCATTCATCGCGAACCTGTTTCACCCTCACGACGTGCCCCACCAGACGGAAGCGCTGCTCCGATTGGTCGCCGCAGCGAAGCACTGGTCACAGCTGCATTTCCTGATCATGCTGTCGATTGTTCTTCTCGTTTGCGGTTTGGCGATGCTGACTCGCAATCTTGCCGACCCGATGGCTCGTGCTCTTGGCGTGCTTGGGCGCTATATGGTGATCCTCGGCGGCGCGGTCTATTTGGTCGAGATCATGATCGACGGCTTTGCGACCAAGTTTTTTGCCGACCGCTGGTCGCAAGCCGCTGACCCTGCGCAGAAGGCCGCACTGTTCACGAGCGCCGATGCGGTAGCGCATGTCTGGTTCGCCCTTTTTCCTGTGTTCTCCGGCATCTTCATTGGCCTCGCCTTCGTCGTGATCGGCACCGCTGTCGCCTGCAGCAAGAATTTTCCCCGCTGGATCGGACTCTGGGGAGTATTGGGCGGCTCTTTCTGTTTCATCACTGGACTAGGTTACGGTCTCCGTTTTTCAGTTCCGCTTCTGATATGGATCGCGGGAGTGACCGCCGGCGCTTGTTGGGGAATCCCTCTTGGATTGATGATGTGGCGAGCGAGCTCGAACGACAGAGGATTACAAGCAAAAGTCGGTCGGGCTTAGCAACGGCTTCAGAGTCCTCGCCACTTCTACGCGAATACCACCGTCTTCTTCCGCCCGTAGACCAGTACCCGGTTTTCGACGTGCCAGCGTACGGCGCGCGAGAGGACCACACGCTCCATGTCGCCGCCTTTGCGCATCATGTCTTCGAGCGAGTCTCGGTGGGAGATGCGGGTGATGTCCTGCTCGATGATCGGCCCTTCGTCCAGCACCTCGGTCACGTAATGGCTGGTGGCGCCGATCAGCTTCACTCCCCGCTCGAACGAGCGATGATATGGCTTCGCTCCGACGAACGCAGGCAAGAACGAGTGATGGATGTTGATGATCCGGTTCGGGTACCTGCTGATGAACTCTTGCGACAGGATCTGCATGTAGCGCGCCAGCACCACCAGCTCGATGCGTTGCGCTTCGAGTAAGGCCAGGACTTCACGCTCGGCTTGGTCTTTCGCGTCGGTTGCCACGCGCACCTGATGGAAGGGGATCTTGTAGAACTCGGCCAACTCCCGCTGATCTTCATGATTGCTGATCACGACGGGGATCTCGCACGGCAGTTCGCCGATGTGGTGCCGATAAAGCAGGTCGGCGAGGCAGTGTCCCGAACGCGACACCATGATGGCTGCGCGCGGACGGTAGCTGGTGAGGTGAACTGTCCACTGCATGGAGAATTCCTTGGCGAGCGGACCAAAGTGTTGCGCGAACTGTTCGACAGGGAAACGGAAGCCCGTGACCTCCCACTCCACCCGCATCATGAATAGATCGAGCTCGGGGTCCGAGTACTCGTCAGTTTGCAGGATGTTGCCGTCGTTCTGATAGAGGAAGTTCGCGATGGCCGCGACCACGCCCTTACGTTCGGGACATTCGAGCAGCAGGACCGCGCTGGGATTGGCTTTCATGGCGATTGAAGCATCCCAATCTAGCACAGCGGATGCGGGTCAACCCTTGGTCTTCCTTGGGAGGATTGGTAGGCCCTAGCGGACGATTTTCGAACTTTTCAGGCATTCGCTCAGCGAGGGAACGACGCCTGGCGCTGCTTAGCGCCAGGCGTCGGTTTATTCCAGGGCTTTTGGTTGCGACCTGCTGACGGGCTCAACGCAGTTTGTAGTACCGCCTATCCTTTCGATAAAGTGAGTGATCGGGAACTGCGGCGCGCAGTCGACATCCGTGCCACTCAAGTTGCCCGTTATGTTGGCCGCGATGAAACCCGCGAAAGAGCCGTCTTCCAGGTGGACACCATTCCCGCCATTCGCGGTTATTGTCGGACCCCCAAAAACTGCCGTGGCGTTGCCGCGCAGTATCATGCCATCATGGCCGTTCCCACTGATAACCCCGCCGACGAGTCGCACCGTGCCCGTTCCCACCTCAACGCCAACAGCATTGTTGAGAAAGCTGGAATTGGAAGCTACGAAGTAAGCCCCGGTACCTGCGGCTATTCCTGACCCCGTATTGCCCTGGAAGACGTCATTGCTGCTGAACATCTGGGAACCATCCACGGTTGCACCGCGGGCCCCGTTGTTCTGGATCACATTGCTCTCAAGAAAGGCATTGGAACCACCATTCACTCCCAAACCTACCCCTGCAGCCCCCTGAATCGTGTCGCCAGTGAGGTAGCAGACACTCACGGAATTACATAGGACTCCCCCGCTCCCACCGTTGATGGTGAAACCCTGCAAGGTCAGGCTGCGCGAGTCCTCGATATCGACGACCGCCGAATTCCCCTCGGAACCATCCGTGATGGAGGCTTCCTTTGTGGTGATCAGTGTCAATCGATCCATGCTTTTGATCAGGAAGTTTCCGTTGCAGCTGCCCGAAACAGTTATCGTATTCGGTCCTTGCGGATTGGAAATCGCAAGTAGGTGCAGGGCTTTGCTAAGGGACTCGTGTTTGTCGCAATTCACGTTAAGATTCGCGGCCTGAGCGCACCCTGCCCCAATGCTTACCAACAGCGAGAATAGAAAGACCGTTGCTCTTTGCCTCATGATGTTCTCCTCTGACAAGCCTGCTTCTGGTGAAAAAAACGTTAATAGCCTAAAAACGAAGAATTAGCTGCGAATCTGTTTGCCCCCACATAGATATTCCCCGCGCCCGCGTACCAATTTCACTGTCGAGTGAGATCGATGTCCTGCACCACAAAATAGCAAGGGTCACTGAAGTCGGTGCTCATTACAGCGATTTCGCCCTGGAGCGGGTTCCCGGTTGCACTTTCGCGTCCAGAAAAAGCGAACTCGCTCCCGTCGCTAGCAGTGAAAGTCAGACTATAAATGGAGCCTTGTCCGAAGCTGCTCGTGATCGTACCTGTCCGAAAGCACCTGTTGGGGCTGAAAGTGAATTCCCCGTTCACATTGAAGGTCCCTTGGGATGGATTATCAACCTCGGTGAACACCGCGTTCACTGTCGGGGCCGGATTTCCAGCAATCTCAGGTTCGAGTGTCCCTGCGAACGTTCCCGTAAAGCTCGGAACTTTGAATCCAGTCACCGTGCCGAAATCCCCAGCGGCGCATGTTCCCGTGGTGGTGTAGGTTCCGGTTAATGATTTTCCATTCGCAGATGAAGTTATCGTGAGAGATATCCCTTCGCCGCTCGAAGGCACGAGCGTGCTCAACGTGACCGAATTGCCGCTCACCGTGCCCGTGACAGAAAGGAGATCAGCGGAGACATCTCCACACGGCCCCCCGCGCAAATGCGCCTGACCGGTGAGGGTAGTCCCGTTGGTGGTAATGAATCCCCCCAGATCCGCTCGCGCAGTCAATGGAGACGGCGTTGAATGGGTTTCGATGGCGTAGTTGCCGTTCAGGACCACATCAGCCGGCGGACCAGCCGGAGGTGGCTGGTTGACGGGCTGGCGACTTACGCCACCGCCAGCACCACCGCAACTTACAGAAGACAAGATTGCAGCCAATGACAGAACTGCGCCAAGTCGTGTGCGCGTGCAATTTCTTTTCCTATCCAAACAAAAGGTTAGCTGGGAGAGCGGGCTAGTCATAAGAATTCCTTTCACCCTTCTAAGGCCCAAGGCCGGTGGCGCTTGGAACTCGGAAGGCACAGGCGAACGTGATTTTCCCCGGAAGGCCACAGGTAGGCAATAGACGCGGGGTAAAGCTTGTGTGTACTGGGGATGAATTCCAAGTTTTTCCGGCTTCTCGGAGTTCGGTTTTGCGGTATATTCAGGGCTTTCTCATTCGGTTCCCTACCGTACAGGTACGAGGTAGTCGGGGTGTTCAGGTTTGGCGAGTTCTGTTTATCGACTAGCCGGTTTGAGCTGAGGCGCGGAGAAGATGTCGTAAAGCTTCAGCGCATCCCCTTGGAGCTCCTTGTTTGCTTGGTGGAGCATCATGGTGACCTGGCCACTCGAGAGGAGATCGTCGAACGCCTGTGGGGAAAGACCGTGTTTATGGATAGTGAACACGGAATCAACACCGCGATCCGGAAGCTCAGGACGGTGCTCGGGGACGATCCAGACAATCCCATCTACATTCAGACAGTAGTCGGCAAGGGCTACAAGTTCATCGCTCCAGTCATCCACGAGCTTGACGTGTCAGAGGCGGGGGTCTCTGCCGCCCCTCCACGCGAGCGCCATCTTCGTTTCCGTCGCACCGGCCGGTGGGTGCTCGTGATTGGTAGCTTATCGGTCGTAGCAGCGATTGTTCTGCTGGGTTCGAAGCTGCAATCCAGGCCGCCCAAAGTCCAGGCCCTGGTTGTTCTGCCTTTTGACAATTTGTCAGGCGACCCGAGCCAGGGATATCTGGTGGCAGGAGCGCGGGAAGCCCTCGTTACGGAGTTGAGCAAGTTGCAAAACGTGCGCGTGATTGCACTGAGTGGTAAAGAAGAGAAGCGTGGTTTGGCCCAGCTACGGAGCGACCTCGGAGTGGATGCCGTGGTCGAAGGATCACTGATTCGCAGCGGAGACAGGATCCGGGTGTCTGCCAGGCTCGTAAGGATCTCGGATCAACAGACTGTCTGGGCTGACTCTTATGAGGGCGAGGTCGGCGAGCTGTTGGAATTGCAAAAAGCGGCGGCGCGATCGATCACAACGGAAATCCGTGGCCAGCTTGTTCCCTCGGACGCCAAGGCTCATCCCGCTCCCGCTCCTGCGTCTTCGGACCTCTATCTGCTTGGACGCCACTCCTGGAACAAGCGGACCGAGCCTGATCTGCAGAAGGCTATTGCGTATTTCGAGCAAGCGATCGCGAAAGACCCCAACAACGCCCTAGCGTACGCGGGCCTGGCGGATGCATACAGTGTTCTTCCCGAATTCAGCAGCGTGCCGGAGACTAGTGCTTTCCCTAGGGCCAAGGCAGCTGCGCTTAAGGCCCTGGCTATCGATGACAGCCTGGCCGAAGCTCACAACTCGCTGGCTTTTTCGCTGTTCTGGCTGGATCGCAATGCCGCTGCCGCGAATGAGGAGTTTGAATTGGCGATCCAGCGCAGTCCGAGTTACGCGACGGCCCAGCAATGGTACGGAAATGTGCTGATGGCAGAAGGCCGCAAGGAAGACGCCATCAACCACTTGCGGCAAGCCCGTGATTTGGACCCGGTCTCACCTATCATCCGGAGCGAACTTGCGGCCAACCTTTTCTATGTCCATCGCGATGATGAAGCGGCCGGGCTGCTCCAGGGGGTGATCCAGTCGCATGAGGAGTTCTACGTTGCCCATTACTGGCTGAGCCGCGTCTGTGTCGAAGAGAAACGATTCGATGATGCCAAGCACGAATTGGAGATTGCAAGATCGCTCTCGGGGCATCCGGACGCTTTCCTTGCGGAGTTCGCTTATGTCGATGGGCGTAAGGGCGACTTCCGCGCCGCACAGCGGCTGCTGGCCCAGTTCAAGAAAGACAGCCATGCCGGCGGTTACTTCTATAAGCTAGCGACGATCTATGCCGGCATGAACGATGGAGATCGCGCCGTACAGGCTCTTGAAGCTGCCGTGCAGGACAGCAGCACTACCGGACGATTCACCGACATCGCCTACATGGGAGTAGATCCGGCATTCGATTCGCTTCGTGACAACCAATCGTTTCAGGCGCTCCTGACCAAGGCAGCAGCTCACTGACGCCACTTCGTCACACGCC
>Ga0137403_10004972_pt1 | contig 15509 bp, 19 predicted proteins | sample CZOMad2_1_16fung_FD_122057 | JGI IMG/M metagenome (GOLD analysis project Ga0137403, IMG submission 122057) | Vadose zone soil fungal communities from Angelo Coast Range Reserve, California, USA - CZOMad2_1_16fungal (Hybrid Assembly) | ecosystem: Environmental > Terrestrial > Soil > Vadose zone... | reverse complement strand
GTGGTGGGCACGCTCGGTCGACCGCGACCGCCCCCAGGCCCAGGAGCCGTGGGCCGGGCGCGGTCCGGGACGCCCGCCACGACCGCGGCCTCCACACCCAGGCGTCCGTGCCCACGCGGTGGCATGCCTGGGCCACCCTGGGCTGGCGGCTGGCGTCCATCTCCGGCGCATGCACGCGTCTCTCGGGTACCGCTCTCCCACCACCACGCGCGTCTCCACGCATCTGACGGCCAGCGCTAATGCGAGGCCGAGGCCCACGTTCCCGCTCACTGAAGTATGGGTTGCCCATGGTTACTCCTACCCTGTCGATGACCGCTTGCCCGACAACTCAACCTCTCGGCATTATCTTTTCCCACAGCATGAAGGCACCGAACGTGAGGCCGTTCAGCGGCCGGGCCGGCGCCGACTGACGTTCGAACGACGATAACCGTTGTGCCGGGCCGGTCCGCTGCAGCGGCGGGTGAGTCGGCGGTGGTCGAGCGGTTGCGCGTTGGGGCACTCTTGCGGTCGCACCGCATGCAGGACATCGCTCCGGAGTCGCACGCCGATCATCACCGCAGCACGCGCACGGCCCCAACCGCCGACGCGCGCTCGCGAGGCGTCGCTTCCGCGTCAACCACCACCATCCCACGCCAAGAGTGGCGGCCACTCCGGCGCTCGTGAGAGACGGCGCGGACTGCCAGACCGAGCCGAGCGTCACCGCCACGGCGGCGAATAGCGCTTCAACGAGCCGGTCGAGGATCAGTGGACGACGCGTTCGCACGCATCGAGCCGACTGACGTGAAGCGGTTCAGCGGCCGGCCGCACGACCGGCGCACGCACGACCGGATAGCGTGCCGGCCGCTCCGCTGCGGGGCAGAACGGGGTCAGACGCCCGACCCCGTTGCCGCGCCCGGTCGGAAGCCTGCGCTGCGCCCAGCTCGTGCGCCGAGGCGCGCCGGTGGCGGTGGGTCAGAACCTGTCGTGCCTGCTGTGGAGCCCGGTCGCGCCGTCAGGTCTTACCGGGGCCCGGGTGGTGAGCTGCGGGGGCCGTGGCCTTCGTCGCCGCGCACGGTCAAGGTGTGCGCGCCGCGCTGAAATGGCCAATCGTCACGCCAGCTGCTCCAGGTCAGCTCCGCGAGCGGCGTGCGCAGGCTCGCCGCCTGCCAGGGCCCATCATCGACGCGCCCCTCGCCCCTGGAGATGCCACGCGCTCCCGCATGGGCGCTCCCGCCGAGAGGCATACGCGTCCGCTGCTCCGCGGTCATGACCCGCATGTCCACGGCGATGGTGTCGATCACCGAGGTGGCTCGCATGAGGGCTTCCTGGCGCCAGCCGCGCGTCACCCCGTCGCCCGGCTCGGCATGAGCCATGGCCTCGATGGCTGCGATCCACGTGAGTGGCTTCATGCCGTATCGGGCGGGAATGTCGCTGCGCCGCGGCAAGTCGTGATCGCCGTGCCGTGGCACGCCATCCCACGCATAGGTCAGCATCCCCCGTGGTGCGGACCGGATGACCGCGAGCGCGCGGCTCTCAGAGCATCCGTCTGCCGAGCGGATCGTCAGGTGGGTTGCAGCGGGCGTCAGGTGCAGGTCCGGCAGGAGTCGCGGCCGGCTGACTCCCGTCCAGCGCGTCGTGCTGGTCAGGTCGCCCGCCATGGGGTTGGCGATGCACGCGCGCGTGACGAACTCGTGCCGCGGCTCATAGCGCCTGAGCGCCTGAGCGCCTCCAGGCTGAACGCGAGGGGAGGCTCGACCAGTCCTGCAACGTGCAGGCGCCACGGCTCCTCTCGGAGCATCGACGGCGCGGTGTTGATGTCGAGGCGATACTGCTGCTCCAGGGGGGTGCACTCCGGCCGCGTGCCCGAAACCGGCGTGACCGCAGCACCAGCGTTGGGCAGCGGAGGCATCGACGACCAGCGCGGTCCCGCGGGTGCAACATCGCGGTGACGCATGCGCCTGGACAGCGCCCCAACACCCGCACCGGCTCCGGTAATCACCGCGGTGGTGCCACCCAGCCTGATGAGAAACCGACGGCGGTCGATGCGTTCTCCCGAGGCGTCATGCGGGGAAACCGGCGCAGCAACCGCTGGCTCGGCGGGACTCCCGGCGGCGGACGCCGGCAGCGCGGGGGTGGCGGTGGAGGATGCTCCCGCGACGCCGGCGATGGCGAGCCGACGATCAGCCCAGGCGCCGGCCATCCCCCAGCGCAGGAAGACGCCGAGGAGCCATCCGCCGCTGAGGAGGGGTGGCGTGGTTGCCGGCTGCCCCACACGGCGGCTGATCAGCGCGCCCGCGCTGCCGACAATGGCCCCCAGCGCGCACCCCACTCCATCGGCGCGACGCCCGTCCACCCGGCGCCACACGCCGCACCGAACGCCCCCGGCGATGACACCCGTGATGCACAGCCCGCCGTTCGCAAGCGCATGCTCGGCTGCCTGGGCCACGACAGCGGTTGGGCCGCTGTCGAGCGTCCGCATGACCGTCACCATCATGTCGATGCCAGAGGTGATCACGCGGCCGGGCAACACCCGCGCCATCAAGTCAAACATGTCAGATGGCACGCATGGCAGGCCCATCAGGCCCCAGGCCGCGGACACGACCGCGAGGAGGGCTGCAGTCAGCCGTGCACCGACCAGCAATCCAGCCACAATGCGCGGTTTGTGCGAGCGGGCCATGGTCTGGTACGCCCAGGGGTTCTTTCGGCGCAGCGGGCCGTCCGCGGTGACTAACGCTGGCGGTGAGCCGCGCCCAAGAGCCGGAGCGACGCAGGAACGTAGGCTGTTGGGCGTCGGCTCCACTGCGTGGTTAGACGCGCCGCGCCGACTCACTCCGGAGTGCGACTCCTCCAATACCCTGGTCTGCACCTCTGATGGGCCACCGCGGCAATCCAAATCTGATCTTCAAGTTCCAAGTAGAATACGGTGTAAGGAAAGCGCCTGACGAAACACTTGCGAAGGCCCGTCTCATTATGCTGGGGGAACCGCTGCGGATACTGTTGAATACGGTTAATGGCACGCTCGACTTCCCTCTGCAAGTCTCTGCCGAGCCCTGGGTGCTGCTGCTCATAGTATGCGACCGCCGCACGGAGTTCCGCCGTCGCATCGGGATGAAAAACGAGAGGTTTCACGAAAACTGCGCTCGTAGCTCAGCAAACACCTGGGCTGCCGGTGTCCCGACCAGCTTGCCGCTCTGAATATCTGCCACCCGACGTGCCAGTTCCACTTCCCACGCGGCGTCTGCATCCGCATCCGCCTCTTGCTCCAGCGAACAGAGCAGAAAGTGGGCGAGTTCGGCACGCGCTTGACTCGGAAGCCGTTCGAGCTGCACTTTTAGTTGCTCCATCGTCTCGGTCATACTCTCTCCTTTGTGGTATGTGCCGGAGTCTGTCGGAAGTGTAGCGTTTCCCGGTGTGGCTGTCATGCAACAACATGACCAAATTGTTGCAACAAACTCCACTGTAGCGAAGAATCTACTCCCTGCCATCGAGATTTTCTTGCGGTTTTTTCCTTCATGACTTTGACGTCTAACCATTGATTAACACGTCGTCTTGCCCTGATAAGCCCGTAGCGGAAGTCTTTTCAGGCAGTTTTGCCCGAGGCATATTATCAGCCGACCGTACCTCTCCACTTGGCGTACTATCATAGCATAATTCCAGACAGAAGCAGGCTTTCTCAGGATTGTCGCCATAACTAGTCATTAGTTTCGTGGCCTACGCTGCGAGCGGGAGAGCATATTCGGGCTCCTGATGATTTTCAGCCAGATCTGGGCTGAACCGTGGTATGGGACAAATTCCGGGTAGAGTAGGCCGGAAGGTTACCCTATCCGGCCTACTCTACCCCTTCCCCCCTGCGGCTCTTCCCGAACAACCCTTGAGACTTCAGCCTCACCCATCCTGCGCGGCATGTCCAGGCTGCGCTAAGCCGCTCTACGCCTTGCTGCGAGCCGCTCGGGCGGGCTGCCGCGGCGCGCCGGGGGCGCGTGCAGAGGGGTGCGCAAGAGGCGGCCACCGGCGAGGAGCGCTGGGGGGGCGCGCAGCCGGGGTGCCGGCGCAAAAAGTGGCTTTGTATTTCCTATCCGCATTTCCTATCCGCACGGTTCATCGATGTGCAGGCCCGCCCCCCAGCATTCCTGGATTTGACCGGCATGACCCTTGAGGAGTTGCAGCAGCTCCTCCCGCCCTTCGAGGCGGCGATTCAAGCACATCTCACCGCGTGACACCTCGATGAGATATCCCGGACCGCCTGCCGGTTCACGGTTGAGTTTATCCCGATTATGCTATGATGTGCCTCTGACAGCACGATGGTAGTGTTCTAAAAGTGGAGATGGACTGAGATTGATGCCACACTGGGTCTCATCTTGACAGCGTCCCAAAGCAAGGAGTGGCCCATGACCTTCATCGCAGTCCACTGTCCGCACTGGCATAGCGAGCAGAGAGTCAAACGGGGCAAAACACGCCGCGGTACACAGCGTTACCTGTGCCAGAACACGGTGTGTGCCACAGGCAGTTTTCTGTTCGACTCCCACAACCGCGGGGGCTTGCCTGAGGTGAAGCACACGAGCATTGACAGGAGCCTCAATGCCAGTGGCATGCGCGATACGGCGCGGGTGCTGCGGATCAGTACGGCTACAGTGTTGCGTGAGCGCAGGAAGAAAGCAGCGGCGCTGGAGTCGGTCCACTCGGCCCTGCTCCGCACTCTCCACCCTGCTGAAGTGACGGTGGCCATTGAGCGAGCTGGTGAAGCCGAGAGGGATGCAATGGGGAGTGTTGTCGGCAAGAAAGGCAACCAACGCTGGCTGTGGCAGGCTATTGGTGCGCCGTGAAAGCGGCATGGAGGAATGTCAAAAGACCTTGGGGTATACAGGTACCCTTTGAGCCGTTGGGGCTAAGCTTCATGGACCACCTCATGAGGTGAGCAGCATGCCCCTGAAAGGCGCCATGAGAGGGAAGCAAGCCCTCAAGACGTGGTGCTTGGCTGAGGAATGCCATGGTGAGTCACCCGAAGCGTGCATAGCCCTACGGGGAATGCCAACCCTGACAGACCTTGCTTGAGATGTCAGCTCGTGGCACCAGAGACCACAATCGATGGGTGGCAGTACGGATTGTGGCAATGCACGAGGAGTGCATCGCCAACAATAACACGGGTAAACCTGACCTACCCCGTGTCACCACGAGGAAGCCGCAAAGCGCGGACGGGGCAGTGAGTAACACGCCACCTACAGCATTTCGCCTGAGTCCTCCATGACGAACACGGGAGAGCCTGTAAGGGATGCTAAGGAGGGTGGAGAGTAGGTAAGGGAGACCCCAACGAAGACTCCAAGGCCCAGCAGGCAGTCGGATGGGGCATAGTAGTCGGAGCGTGGGAAAGCCACGTACACCAGGACGAGGACTGAGGGCGAAGGCCCCTAGCCTGAGGAAGTACGGAGTACAAAGGTAAGTGGCGAACAAAGTACCCAGCGAATGCGCAAGCTGTTCCCTCGTAGGACTGCGAGGGTATGTTGGTGAAATGGGATCAAACACGGATGAACTTCTGTGAATGCCACTGAAATGGAAACAGATGCTCCGTGATATGCATGGAGAATGACCCCAGGTGCTGCGCCGGATGCGGTCAAAGCCGCACGTCCGGTACTAAACGGGGGGCGTGAGGAAACGTGCCGCAAGGTAACGCGCCTTGCGCCTACCCAACATCCCACCACCGGAGTCGTCTTGGCGTCTGTCTTTGGGCGTCGCAAAGATGAGGTCTTTCTCCAACTCCAAGCACTATTGGAGCCCTTTGGTCTCACGCGTTTTTCTACCGAGTATTGGGGCGCGTACACCCGGCATCTGGACGCTGACGTCCACAGCCCGGGCAAACGGCACACCCAGAAGATCGAACGCACGCATGTGACCTTACAGACGCGCATGAAACGCTTGGTTCGTAAGACCATCTGCTTCTCCAAAACCACGCAGATGCACGACATCGTCGTTGGCTTGTTTGTCAACCGCTATGCGTTTGGACGGGCGGTGTAAAAGTGGCTATCTCCACTTTTAGAACACTACCCCCTATTGAACTGGAAAGGATTCGAGCTTAGCGTATATTTTCGCACGGATTTGCCCGCTACCCTTCCGCTCAAAGCCTCGGGTGGGCAATAAAGCGACAGTCTGTTCAGCCCCTTCTTACATTTGTGATACACCTTGCTCGATTAACTGCGAACCAGCCCTGGTGAGAGTTTGTCGCAGACCTTCATCTGCAAAAGTCGTTGCTACTGTCTTAAAGTGAGTTCCTATCGTAACCAGTTCAAGTGGGCTAAACCCCTCATTCACCCCCTCAAGGCGGCGTGGTCCTGGGAATGGATTTTTGCGCGGTGGTGTGCCGCGGTAGCTTCACACCAAACCGTGGAGCGGGTTGAATTGTGAAGAAAGGAAGGGTCCAGAGATGATCCTCCATGGCTGAATGTGAAAAACGGCCAGAGGGAGGATCGTCATGGACCTAACGTCAACGTTCTGTCCGAATCTGGACTGCCCTGCCAGAGGGCAAACCGGTCAAGGCAACATTGGCCTCCACTCGCGGAAGGACCGACGGTTCCGCTGCCGACAGTGCCGCAAGACCTTTGCTGCCACCCAAGGGACTGCCTTTTTTCGGCTGCGCACGCCGGCCGAGACGGTAACACTCGTGGTGACCTTGATCGCACACGGCTGTCCGCTGCAAGCCATCGTCGTAGCCTTCGGCTTCGACGAGCGAACCGTGGCCGATTGGCTGACCCGAGCCGGTCGTCAGAGCCAGGCTGTGCACGAACACGTGGTCCAGACACCTCGCGATCTGGGGCAGGTGCAGGCCGACGAGATTCGCGTCAAGAAACAGGGTGGCATCGTGTGGATGGCGCTGGCGATGATGGTCAGTACCCGGTTGTGGCTCGCCGGCGAGGTCAGTGAGCACCGTGACCTGCCCCTGATCCGACGCCTGATCGAACAGGTGCGCACGTGTGCCCTGAAACGCGCGATCTTGGTTTGTACCGATGGGTTGTGTACCTATATCCGTGCCCTGCGCGAGACCTTCCGCGACGCGGTGCGCACAGGCAAGCGTGGGCGTCCACGGTTGCGCCCCTGGAAAAGGCTCCTCATCGCACAGGTGGTTAAGCGCTATGAGCGACGGAGAGTGGTCGAGGTCGAGCGCCGCATCGTGCAGGGGTCGGCCGCACAGGTCGAGAAGTTGCGGCATCGCTCGCCAGGCGACGGGGTGATCAACACGGCCTACATCGAGCGCCTCAACGCGACATTTCGTGAGCGACTCTCCTCGCTGACACGCCGAGGCCGCGCGTTGGCGCGGCAGACGTGCACGCTGCAGCTCGGCATGTACCTGATCGGCACTGTCTACAACTTCTGCACGCCGCATGCGAGCTTGCGATTGACGAAGACGGCAGCAGGTGGGGCGTGTGTCGAGCGGACGCCCGCGATGGCAGCCAGGATTACCGATCATGGCTGGAGTGTTCGGGAACTGCTGTCGTTTCACGTGCCGCCCCCGCGCTGGACACCACCCAAGCCACGCGGGCGTCACTCGCAAGCGCTTCAACGCTTGCTTGAGCGGTGGTGCTCATGACCACGGTTAACTGTGGAGCTACCTGTGCCGCAGTAATCGTCAATAAATACTTGCAATCTCTGATTGGCAAATTCCTGGACGCGAGCTTGTGTGACTTCTGGTAGCATGCCTCCAATGTCTTGTAGGTTGATAATACTACTGACAATTTCTTGAGCCAGGATGGTTGTATAGACGAAACGCCAAGGTTCTGGCTGTGGGCCTGCAACGATCCAAGGTTCTGGCTGTGGGCCTCTAACCGAGAACCACAGGTCTGAAAACCCTTTCATGCGATATAGTGCCTTACGAATGTAAGGATCCCAGGGTTCAGGAGGCATTGGATCGTCAGGATTTGGGTAGCTACCAATAGCTTGGCTGATCAGGGAAGCCAAAACTTTGCGGGGAATTGTAATAGTGTCACTCATTACTCGATAGTTGTGATTTGGGGCAGTCAAACAGAATCACGCAGGTACTATCCCCCGCTTCTTGGCAAATAGGTAGGCGAAGACATGGTCCACCGTTGCGCCGCTGGACAATCGGTCATGGACGAACACCAACAGCTGCTGAAGCAACGCGCGCCCTTGTTGCCGACAGGCATCCCCAATGGATTGGATGAGGTGTTTGGTTCGATCCGGTACGGCAGGCAGACACGTCAGGTGCAACAGCGAATAGGCCACGAACACCAGACACCAATGTTTTCCAATGGCTTCGGCACTCCGCATGCGGTACTCGTTGAAGCCCAACTGCCCCTTGCTGTCCTGATAGAAGGTTTCCGTCGGCCAGCGTTGCCAATACAGGCCAATGATCTTGGCGGCGCTCCAGTCCACTCGATTCGCGACCAACACGACCGAGCGTCCCGTCAGCTGCTCGGTTTCAAAACTCACGACGATGCGCACCTTGCCCAAGCCGGGGATGCGGACCCGCAGGGTGAAGCACCAGTAGGTGTGCTCTCCTACTGTAACGGGGCGATAGGCATTGGCCGGGATCAGCGGCACGAGTTCCTCAACTGCGATATGGGGCCCCGGCAGTTTCATCGCCCAGCCGTTAATATCCCGCAGCTGAAAACTGGCCGTTTCCAGCAGGCGGTTCGTTTTGAGCAGACTCACCCAGTCCTTCCGCCGCCGGGCCAACACCCGGACCACGTCCTCGGCCAGGTACCAGGCGTCGAAGACCACCACGCCAAAGGGGACCTTGCTCCGGATGGCCTCTTCGACCAACTCCATTGCCAGGGCAATTTTGGTCCGAAACTGCTCATGCCGTGCCTGGAACTCAGGGTCCTGGAGCAACACGGGATCGACCTGCTTGTGCAGACGATTCCGGGCCTTTTTCTCGGTGGGAATCTTCAGATCGGGAAAATGCTTGGCCACATAAGCTTCCCACTGGGTCAGTTCCTCATAGCGGCGATAGAGGCGCAGGCCCAAGGGGAAGCGGACCGGGCCGCTGACATAGCAGCCCGTGACCGGATGATGGGCCAAGGGATAGGTCCCGTCGCGATGGTTAGAGTGGCGGTCGACATCGTCAAAGAGGCTCCCCACGTGTTCGCACAGTGTATCATCGATGGCGAGGAGCGACTCGCGTTGCCGACGACGATGGGGTTTCGTCTGTTGCAGCATGAAGCGGATGCGCCGACGATTGACTTCGTCCTCCCGCCAAGGAGCCTCGGAGAGAAAGCGGGAGAGGTTGGTTTTGTCGGCGCTCTCCAGGAGACAGCGGGCGAGATTGGCCATACTCTTATTGGGTAGGACGATCAACCCGGTCAGATAGTGTTGAAAATGCCGAAACTGGCACTGGTTCTCAAACACATCGCGGAAGACCGCCGCGTGCTCGGTGACCACAGGAGCAGGCGCAATAATCGGCAGTTCCATCGCACACCCCCTCATCCTTGTCAGGAGACTCGGCCTGGCCCAAGGGTAGCATGGGGGTCCTGGCATGGCAAATCACAACTGTCAAGTCATTATTTTCTCCATGGCACATCGTTGCGAGCCGGATGATTTATGTCTGACTTTTCCGTTGTGCTTTTTCGGCCAAATTTCATGCTGGCTTCCGAGGAGCACCCCATGAAAACGCATAAAAAATCAAAGGCTTTTAACCACCTTATCTCCGCGTGATATCCCCTGTGGAGCCACGAACCAGGGCGCACCCCATGTTGCCTGAGGTGCAGACGCCTTCGTAGTGGCCTGACATAGGACGGCCCCCAGAGATGCGGGCTTACAACTTCTTGAGAACAAAGCACTTTCATGTGGGGGATCATCGGGAAATCAGCGCCCATACTTGCTGCAATCACGATACGGAAAAGTCAGATGTTTGCAAGCCACAACAATCTACCGGTCTACAGTGAGCTTATCAGCAATTATCTATACACTTATACAGACCAACTGGGTCGTTACGGAATATGCGCCGGCAATTGGCTATACACCGACGTTCGAAGATGTCTGGCCAATCAGGCGGCCACTGAGGTGTCACATTTAATCCAATTTCTGTATGAATAACGCCACTTGAACGATAAGGAGTTGCGGAGTTGTAAAGCGTAGCTTCCGCTGTAAATCCTGGCATATTCATTTTAATTACCTCTTTGGTTGAGTTAACGATCACAGTAAGGAGACACCTCCGTAACCAGAAACGGGAATGCCTCGGTCACATCCACATACATTACTCCGCTCAAAGCCTCGGGTGGGCAATACTGTTTTGTCCACCATTGATGATTTGTTTATTGGTAGGCACGAAAAGCATACGCCCACCCTACCGGTCTATTTTTGAACAAGAAGGGATTAATAACATTGGCGCATCTAATAGCATGTATTCACCCAAAGGCAAACCCGCCCGACGTGGGGTTCATAAAAACAGCGGCGTTGCCAGCACAAATAATGAGAGAAGAAGTCAAATACGCCTAACACCGGCTGATCCGGGTTAAACACACCAGAGCCTTGAGCAGGTTGGACAAGTCCACCGTAAACAGTCGCCTCAGCAGTGGCCTGGTAACTCGTGCTCGCATTGAACAGAGACGCTTCCGCCGTAAATCCCGGCATATTCATTTCGTATCCTCCTTGCTCTCTATGAGGATTTTTGCCCAACCCTCCAAAAAGGTACATTTCAGCAATACGGCCCTATCTCCATGAGGTGTGCCTTTGCGTAACTCTCTGATGTCTCGATATTTATAAGGCCCTTTGAACATCGCCTACTGAGACATCAAATGAGACCTGGAAACACGAAGGTCTCAGAAGGTAGACCTTTCGAGTCAAGTGATAACCGGGTGCAATGTGTGCGTCTTGGAAGAGTAAAGATCAGAAATTTCAAGCACATGAGCTGCTCCTGGCGTTACTCTCTCGGTCACTCCTGAGTGCATGCCAATGATCTAATCTCTGGACTATACCCTTTTGGGGGGTTGGGCAAAAACCCCCTCTATGGGTTTAACGGTCGTAGTAAGGCGTCAGTCGCGTGACCAGGAACGGGAACTCTTCGGTCACATCCACCCGCACAAAGAATTTCTCGGTGACACCGGTCTGGCGATGGGTGAACGAGAAAATGACATCGACAATCCTGCGGACGCCACTCAGGCGCGAGGGCCGCACCTCCACTGTTGTTAACGACGCGTTCCGTCCAAAAGCGTCGGCAGTGGCTGCGTAAAGGGCGGGATAGCGCACGGCCAAGTAGTTCAAGGCGCGATGCTCATCCGTGGTGCCGGCATTGTCCGCCATTTGCATGATCCGCATCCATATCTCCTCTGCTGTCGCGTCAAATTGCTCGGCAGGAATCTGCTCTGGGCGCGGAATGGCTCGGACGAGCGTATCCATGTCGAAGGAATAGATTTGATCGAACACGACGAGGGGAACCATGAGCCCGTTGCAGAGGTCCGGGGGAGCGAGCGGGCCACGTATACCAATGACCACATCGACATCAGTGGGGCGGGGCCTTGGACGGACGGATTCGACCAAGAGATCGAGGTCGACAGGGTCGCGTGGCTGCAAGAGGTAGGTCTCTAGGCCTTCAATGGTGAAGACCCAACACAATTGCCGCACCAAGTAGCGATTCTGGCGCTGAGAGAGGACGGCGTGGAGGGCCTGTCGATCCGTCAGCCCAGTGGTCTCGGCGTGTCCAGTCGCCTGGGCCAATTCCTTTTCGACTGCCAGGCGCGGAAACCGTGGCCCGACTCTGCCCCGCGCATAGACGTAAGAAGAGGCAACCATCTCTGCTTCCATGGGAGGAGTGCCTGACATATCGCCATCGGACAGCAATGGTCCCTCTCCAGCCTGCGCAAAGACGGAAGACGATGCGTTTGAGAGGAGGTTCATCCCCGCTGCTGGTTGGTTCGCTGACTGGCCACTCATATCTGATTGCTCCATGCGGTGTATCTTCCTTTGCCCATGCGGTTACAGCTTTGGGTACAGTGGTGTGGTCTATTGCGGCGACCGACCAGAGAAACCCAACCAACGGTTGAGCGTGGCTGCGCGGCGTTCACAGCCGCCACAGGGCTTGATACCCATGGCATATGTGGCTCGCTTAATGACGTCGCCGAGGCCGATCTCCTCATCGGTAATGAATCCTGGTAGACGCACCTGGTAACGCGGGCGCGTGCCCTTCTCCGTCGAGTCGCTCTTGCCCTCTTCCTGGGTCATACTCATTACCTCCTTACATGCGTCTTCATCATATGATACGCTTCCCAGGCATCCAAGACTGGAGGGACCACTGTTGTTCGCCGCGGAGTAGAGGCTTGGGTAACAGCGTACCTGATCTCCGTCGGAGTTGCGGCCGGGAACTCCGACCACAACAGCGCAATAGCCCCAGTCACAAACGGAGTTGCGGCGCTTGTCCCGCCAAACGTCAGCGGGTTGCCGTTAACGCCAAGGCTGGTAATGTCCTCACCGGGTGCCATCAGCCCCCGCCTGCCCAGCGACCTGCCCAGGTTCGACTGATTCATCGGTTTCCCTTGCAGGTCACAGGCCACCACGGGAAGGACCCAGGAATGGCGGGTAATCGCCGTACTGCCGAGCATGCCCTGATTCCCTGCCGCCGCCACCGGGATCACTCCACGGCTGACCGCATAGTCGAGCGCTTCTTCTAAGGCGTGTTCGCCTCTCGTGGAGGGTTGCGCGAGGGCCACACTTAAATTCAGCACCCGGGCGCCTGCCTCAATGGTCTCGATAATCGCCGCCGCGAGTGCTTCAGGCGTCGCGCTGGGCATCTGGTCGCTTGCTGCAGTCGTCTCAAATATGGGGCGCACAAGCAGGGTACAGCCTGGGCAGATGGCCGGGGCTGAGGAGCCTCGCTGCGCGCATAAGATACCGGCGACAAACGTACCATGCAGGCAGGCGGCACTGCTGGCTTGCGCTGACGTGCCGCCCTGTTTTCCAGGGAACTGGCGGAGATTGGCACCCACCAAATCGGGATGGGTCATGGCCACAGGGCCATCCAGCAACCCGATGACGATTTCACGTCTCCCACTGGTACGTTCCATCAGCGGGGTCAAAGTAACGACATCCAAAGGATGCATAGAATGTCTTCATCATCTCGGAAGAGAGATGTCCTTCACTCCACCAGTGACGGACCACCCAGCCGATGGAGCAGTGTGTGAGCGATCAGCATCCTATATATAATTAGGATCTTGAGTCAACAACAAATTTGTCACTTCCATATAAGGTCCCAACTGATATAACACACAGAAAGAGTTTGAGTTATCAGCATTCACCTATACACTCAGACAGACGGACTGGGTTGTCCCTGAATCTGCGCCAGCAATTCAATCTACACCGACCTTCCTGCACATCCCAAGCGCCGCCGCTGGATTCGCCGCCGAAAAAAGCAGCCTCAGAGAAAAGACGTGCCATCCACTCACCGATAAATGGTGAGATCGGTAGTTGTGGCAGCACTCCTCGCGCCTCTGCGCATCCATTGGGAGTACCAGCCATCGCACGATAGTGCCCACTCGTCTTGTGAAGTGAAGTTTCGGCAGTGAATCCTGGCATATTCATTTCGTATCCTCCTTGCTATGGATGGGTTTAACGGTCGTAGTAGGGCGACAGCCTGGTGAGCAGGAACGGGAACTCCTCGGTCACGTCCACCCGCACAAAGAATATCTCGGTGACATCGGTCTGGCGATGGGGGAACGAGAAAATGACATCGACAATGCGGCGCACGCCACTTAAGCGCGACGGCCGGACCTCCACCGCCATCAGCGACGCGTTTTGCGCATGACGCTCGGCCGTCGTGGCGTAGATCGCCGGATAGCGCACCACGAGATAGTTCAGCGCCCGATGCTCATCGGTCGCGCCGGCGTTGTCCGCCATTTGTATAATCCGCATGAAGAGTTCCTCCGCTGCCGGTACAAACTGGTCTGCGGGAATCTGCTCTGGTCGCGGGATGCTTTGGAGGAGCGCATCAACATCGAAGGAATAGATCTGATCAAACGCCACCATAGGTATCACCATCACTGATCACTTAACCGGCGACGGATCGCTCGGCATTAACGCAAACACATACATTACGTCGCCCCAGCCCCGGCCCACGTTCTTCGGTCCTTCCCACGCGCCGGGCGTCTCCAGACCCGCGCCTGTCCGAAAGCCGTTGTGCTTGAGCCAGCGCAGGATACCGTCGTCTGCGATCGTGTAAATGATCCCGTCCCCCCCGGAAAACACGTGCTTCAAGCCTCCCCAGCCCCGTCCCACATCCGTCCGTCCTGCCCACGCGGACGGGTCTTCCAGCCCCGCTCCCGTACTGAATCCGTTGTGCTGGTACCACTTCAGCAATCCGTCTCCGTCGATGCCGTAGATGGAATTGCTACCTCCGCCAAAGACTGTCTTCATTCCGTCCCACCCTCGCCCGACGGGACGCGGACCGACCCACGCGCCCTGCGTTGACAAACCGTCCCCACGTTCCGCTCCGTCATGCCGCGCCCACAGCAGGCGGCCGTCCGCGTTCACCATATAGATAAAGGCCGGCCTAACTCCAGACTGCGGCGGTGGAAAGGTGCCAATGAACGTCGTATCCGTCGGGACGTCCTCGATGGTTGCGAGGATTGATTCCCTCACCCTCCACACCGCCGCGTCCGAACACACGCGAACAACCGCAACCCACATCCAGAGGTTTGGGATCACGCAAGTCTTCCCCGGCAGGCAATCAAACGTACAGCCCGAATGCACACCGAGCAGCCGCCATTCGAGTTTCCGCTGCGGCGAACTTGGATGGTCAAATTCCTCAATAAAAGAGGGGCCGCCGCTATCGCCCCCCGCCACGATCGCGCCGTTCCGACCCGCATAAAAAAAGGTGTATGGACCAATATGGGTATTCGGATCAACCCCGGATATGTCAAATTCTGCAGACCGGTAGTCGCCGTCCGCGACTGTCGGTGTCGCCGTGGCTCCCGAGCCGGAAGCCAGTTGGTTGATACCTCGTCCGAACGCCTTTACTCGCAGATTGGCCATGGGACGCGCATCATGCAGCTTACGGTCTGGGTGATCGGGACGATTGAAGATGCCAGACGTCTGGAGCAGTGCAATGTCATACGGAAGGTCAGTCCCAACTCTCCCTGTCCCATACCGCACGATGCGAATGATCTGGGTTGATAGGTTCCGGCCCGGCCACGTAGCGCTCAAAGTAATCTGTCCGGGCATGTAGTTCACCACGTTCGTCGCTGTCTTGAGGAACGTACAATGATTTGCCGTTATCGCCCAATAGCGGTTCAGCATGAGGGCGCTGCAGGTTCCGCTGGGGTTGGTAAGCGTCAGCAACCCGAACGCTTCCTGGTCCTTCGGATCGACTAGCGTGCCCCCAACGAGCGGTTCCTGAACCTTGCCGATATTCTCGTCCTGCCCTTTCGCCGACTCCCCAAATAACAGGAAGGTAGAAGCCACGAGTACCGCAATCATTTTCGTAAACATTTTTGCCTTTACCTCCACCTCCGAAGAAGCCTAGACATAATGACTTCCGAGGGGTAGGCTGACCTCCGGTTCCACCGCGGGTGAGCTTGCCACAAGCCAGAGCCGCA
>Ga0137403_10004971_pt1 | contig 15510 bp, 10 predicted proteins | sample CZOMad2_1_16fung_FD_122057 | JGI IMG/M metagenome (GOLD analysis project Ga0137403, IMG submission 122057) | Vadose zone soil fungal communities from Angelo Coast Range Reserve, California, USA - CZOMad2_1_16fungal (Hybrid Assembly) | ecosystem: Environmental > Terrestrial > Soil > Vadose zone... | reverse complement strand
ACTTGAAATCCACCACCGGGTATCCGGTATCGGGGTTCGAATCCCCGGCCCTCCGCCACTTTTCAATCACTTGCGCGAACTCACTTTCGGAACCCTGATCGCCGTCGCGGTCTCTCTGCCTGACTCTTGTACTGAGTCGTGTAGGGCCTCGATGTAGTCGGCGACACGCGCAACGCCTGCGCGTAGGTCCTTTCCTCGGGCAATGTGATACCGCGAGTAGACCGCGTCGGTTTCATGGCCGGTCAGCTTCATCGCCACGGCCCGCGGTACGTCGGACCGGCGACGGTGTTCTGGCGTCGTTCGACGGGCCAGCCCGTGCGGTGCAATGCTCAAAAGCAGCTCATCGTACGCGCCCGCGCGCTGGGCCTCCCGATTCGCGCTGGCATTCATACCGGCGAATGCGAGGTGCGGGGTGACCGCCTCGCGGGGATCACCCTGCATCTTGCCGCCCGCGTCGTGACACTTGCCGGCGCCGGGGAGATCTTGACGACAAGCACCGTTAGGGATCTGGTCAATGGATCGGGTCTGACCTTCCGGGACCGGGGTGCCCACTCGATGAAAGGCTTCGACGGCCAGATTCAGGTTTTGGCAGTCGACCAGTGAACTCGGCGCGAGCGTAGGCGCTGCTAGTTGCCGGCCGGGTGTTTTCGTTTTCCTGAGCCGCCATCGGGTCAAAACCGTCCGAAATCCGTCCGAACGTTAGCGGAGAGGGCGCCCCGGGCAGGGTGGCTCCGCTGCATGTACTAAGCAGCTATTACCCGCAGGGACCGGTGCTTACTGATACTGGAGGTATAACGGACGCGGCAGCAGTTGCAGTACTTCGAGTTCCGTGAGCATCGGCTCGCCGCTCTTCGTATCGTTGTGATAGAAGAACTTAAAGCCAGTGAACGCGACCGGGTGCTGCACGATGTAGTCCTTGTATGAGTCGAACTTGAGCCAGGGCGGACCCCAGCCGTCCATGTGCATCACCACCTGGACCCGTGGCGTCGGCCTGATGTTCTCCGCGTCCGGCACCATATCGGCGCGGAAGCGGTGCACGACCAGAATCTTGGGCGGCAGATTCTTCTCGCGTGCCAGCTGATCAAGCACTTGGATGACGTAGTTCACGTCGGTCGACATCATCTGGCCAACTTTCACGCTCGGACGGATCCCCTCGCGCTTGTAGTGCATGTAGAACTCGGGGTCGATCCCGAGATGCACGTCCGGGCGCTCGAGATACCTCAGCAGCAGCGGCAACTCCTGCTGCAGCGTGCTGTGGCCCGCCTGGACGTCGAGGAAGAGCAGGCCCTGGCGACTCTGCGCCCACCTGTACGCCTGCTCGATCGTGTCCGGACCCTCGCGTAAGCGCCATTGGCCGTCCGGGCCTGCGTATCCCTGCGCCACCACCGCGACGAGGTGAATCGCCGGAATCACCGGCGTCGACGGATCCGCCTTACGCCACAGCGCGGCGGTGTTATCGAGCATCGAAAGCATCTCCTGCTCAGGATATTCGCCCAGCACCCCCATCTTTTTCGAGTGTGGGTTGCCGTAGTAGGCGACGATCCGATACTGCGGAAGAATCGCACCAGACAGTACGGCGGGTGCCGCCGGCCAGTTCGCTACCGCCTTGCGTCCGGCACGGATTGCCGCGGAGTACGAGATCTCATCGTGGCGACTGCGCCCTGGATTGAGCCGAACGGTGGCGGTGTCGTCCGCGCTCCTGAACATTCGAGAGTGCGCGACCGAATCGTACGCGCCAGCGCCCTGTGCGCCGTCGGGATCCGTGCCCCGTGCGACTTCGCCGGTGGCGTTCTTCGTCGAATCTGCCGTCGCCACAGTCGCGGCGGGCCTGCCGTCGCAGCCCGCCAGGGCGATCATGTTGGCCGCCAAGAGCAACAGAAGCCATCTCGATATCACGCAGTGCGTGCAAAGATGCGCGGTGCGGCGAATGTTATCCGACACGGATCTCCGGGACGTTACAAAGGCGACCGGCGGGGGCGCCGAGTACTCGCTGGAAAGCGTCGTCAGCTGGTCAAGGCGCTGGGAGCCCGTCTTTGCTAACGGATCTTCGTGGACTCGCCCTTCGACTCGCGCCGGATTTCATCATGGCAGGGGAGGCGGGCATTTCTGACATGAAAAGTCATGCCGACGAAAAAGCGCGAGCGAGCGGATGATCAGCGTGCAAAGAAATCACGTACTTGAAGTATGGGAGTTCGTTCACGTCCGGTTCGCGAATCGAAGCCGAGTGGGCGGGTGGACAAATCGTCTGGAATGAGATGAGCCTGAACATCCCTGGGTACGTGCTCGAGACGGCAGCGCGCCTCTTCCCGTTGAGGTCCGCAACTGTACACCGCTTTGTCGCCTCCGAGACGCCAGGGTTATTCATGGGCAGCAGGGTCAGAAGCTCGGCGGCAATGAGAACTGCGAGACCTCCTCTCATCGTTTCTCCCTCCTGTGTGAGTGTTGATGCTCGAGTCACCGTGACAACGGGCAATGGCCATGGTATAGGCAGCCCGTACCGTCGAAGAGGCTGGGAGCCATGCGTCTAGGCGAATCAGTGCGGTGCCCAGCACGGCCCGAAACGGACGCCGTGGTCGGTCGTCTCCCTGAGCAAGGCATGGCGCTGGGCCGCCGCAACCATCTCTGTAAGGCGGTCCTGAAGAAGCAGCATGAGCGTGTAGTCGTTGAGATCCATATCCCGTTACTCCAACCAGAGGTATTTCAGATCTTCAGCTCATCGCTCGGGTGCGGCGGCCGGGCTCTTCCATCACCGAGTCAGACACCTCCGGTGATGAGGGGCCGCATATGATATCGACCTGCAAGGACGGCGAGCTCGCGGTGTCTGAAATTGCAGGAGAAGATGAGTGAGGCGACCTGTTGAACGCCGGAGCTACCGGCGCCTGTATCAGGCTGCGGAGCCTGCCGAGTGATGCCCGGGGAGCTACACACGCTGCTCGAGCGCTGTCGTACCGGCGAGGCGCCGGCATGGGAGCGCTTCGCCGCATGGGTCAAGGTGAGAAGCCGCGTCGTTTTGGGCGGCATCGACAAGTTGAGCGATGCCGACGGTGAGGATGTGGTGGCCGAGGCGTTGAAAGGTCTGGTCACTGTCGTCCGACGCGGTGAGATTCGCGGCGCCAGCAATGCAGAGATTGATGCGTACGTCTGCACGGCCATCCGGAACCGGGCACTGAATGTTCTCCGTGGGCGTGAGCGGCGCGGTGAGCTGGATCATCGAGCGTCCCCGGCACCAGGTCGGGGGTCGAGCGAGAGTTCCACCTACGACGAGATGCCGGACGAGGCCTCCCCTCAGGACGCGCAGGCCGTGGCGACGGAGCAACTGGGCCGAGCCGAGAAGATCCTGGCGTCCTGGTCCGCCGATGACCGCTACCTGTTCCTCGCCAAGCTCAATGGCGTGTCCGCCCGGGTCATTCAGCAAACACTCGAGCGACCACCGTTCAATTGCTTCGCTGCGGTGACCACGGTTGACAGTCGATTTCACCGGCTCCGCCAGCGTTTGATCGAGGACATTCGAGAGCCATGAGCCAACTGCGACCCTTCGTGCCTGACGACAAGCTCTTCCCGGGGCTGCTACGGCGCCTCGAAGAGCGGGCATGCCTGCCGGGCCAACTCCTCGAGCAACTGGTGCTGGGACTACTGCCCGCCGCTGAGGCTGCCGAAGTGGGCATCCACGTCGCTGATTGCCTGTCGTGCCTAAACACCTTCTCGCGGCTGCAAGCCCTTCACGAGAGCTCGGCGCCTCGCCCACGCCTGATCGTCGACGCCCCGTCCGCACGCCGGCTGAGACAAGAGATGACCCGCCTGGCGCAGATGGAGGATGGGCTGGACGCGGCGCCGCCCGTCCTGGTCGCTGGCGAGCGCGGCACGGGCAAGGGCCTGGTGGCCAGGGAGATCCACACCCTGAGCCGTCGCGCGTCGCGCGCGTTCGTCGAGGTCGTCTGCACGGCCGGGCCGGTGTTTCGGCTGGAACTCGAGCTCTTCGGCTACGAGCGCGGGATGTCCCCAAACACCGCGGGAGCGGCTCCAGGCCTGTTCGAGGCCGCCGCCGGCGGCACGTTGTTCCTAGACGATATCGATGCGCTCTCGCTCGATCTGCAGGGCAAGGTGCTCGCGGCAATCGACAGCGGTCTGGTGCGACGCCTCGGCGGTGGCGACGCGAGACCACTAGACGTTCGAGTCATTGCCTCGACCCACGCCGATCTCGCCGATCTGGTCCGCCGCGGTACCTTCCGCGCGGATCTGCTTGATCGCTTCGCGCGATCCACGCTCGTCCTGTTGCCGCTGCGCGAACGCCCCGACGACATTCTGCCGCTCGCACGTGTCTTCACGGCGAGGCTGGCCGAACGTCGGGGTGAAGTCCGGCGGCTGACGAGGGATGCCGAGAACCACTTGAGGCGTTACCGCTGGCCGGGCAATGTCAGGGAACTCTCCGCCGTGATCGAACGGGCCGTCATGCGCCGCAGTCGCGAGGAGATCGGCGTTGAGGAGCTTGGCTTGCCCTCCATCTAACGCAGGCGAATTCCTGGAAGATTCCTGCGACCCGGTAGACACTTTCGTCGACGCTCATAATCCCCCGATGGGGCGCGCTCATTGGTTTTGATTTTGGCCGTGTCTGGCCGTGAACCGGGTCCAACGACGCCCAATAGGGACCAAAGGCGCCGCTTCCAAAGGAGACTTAGATGACCGGCGTCATTGGAGCTCGTCGGGGACGTCGCGGCAAGTACTAGCCTCATAACCCAAAGGTCGCTGGTTCAAATCCAGCCCCCGCAACCATCCGATTCGAGGGGTTAGCGGACGCGAAGGCCGCTAACCGCTTTCGTTTACCCAGACTTCACCCAGGAATAGGCCCAGCATGGAGCGCATCCCGCGCTGTTCCACCCGGCTCCCACCACATCGTGCGGGCGGATGGTAGGATCGCGCGAGGAAGCTCGATGCTCGAGCCATTCGTCCTTCCCCCGTCGAAGCTCGCGCCCCCGCGCATCAGCGTGGCCTTGCTGCGGCGGCCGCATCTGCTCGACGTCCTGCACCGGGGCCTCGAGCAGCGTCTCGTCCTGCTGACGGCGGAGGCGGGGTACGGCAAGACCAGCTTGCTGATCTCGGCTCTGGATAGGATCGAGCGCCCCGTGGCTTGGCTCACGCTCGACGAGCGGGACACAGATCCGAGCCTGTTCGGCGCGGGGCTGGTCTTGGCCTTGCGACGGGTTGCGCCCGGGATTGGCAGGCGCGCTCTCGAGGCGTTGGCCGGTGGGCCGAGCGCCCGGATAACCGAGGCCACCTTGCTCGGGTGTCTCGACGAGCTTCCTGGCGATACCGTCGTCGTACTGGACGATTTCCACGTGCTTGACGAGACGCCGGCCGCCCAAGCGCTCGCCGACTACCTGCTCACGCATCTGCCGCCGCACGTGCACGTAGCGATCGCTTCCCGCACTCGGCCCGTCTTGCACAGTCTGCCCCGATTGCTCGTGCAAGGAGAAGCGTCGGTGCTGGACCGTACGCACTTGGCCTTCACGCTCGACGAGGCGACCGATCTGCTCGGCAAGACCCATGGTGTCGACCTCGGTGACCCGAGGCTCCGGCCCGCCGCCGAGCGCACGGAGGGATGGCCGGCGGCGCTGACCCTGCTCGCGCAGGCAATACAGAGCCGTGGATCGCCCGCGCTCGAAGGAACGCCGCGCGAAGTGTTCGAGTACCTCGCCGCCGTCGTGCTGGAGGATCTGCCGGCCGACCTGCAGGAGTTCGCGCTACAGACCTCGGTGCTCTTCGAGATCACGCCCGCTCTGTGCCAGAGCGTGTCAGGGTTCATCGACGCCGCTGCGAGACTGGCCGCGCTGGAACGGCGGAATCTTTTCGTCGACCGTCTGGATGAGTCGGGCACGCGGTTCCGCTATCATCAGCTCTTCGCGGAGTTCCTGCGCGAGCGTTTGGCACGGGTGGCGCCCGACAAGGTGGCCGAGTTGCACGTGCGAGCCGGGCGCCACCTCGAGCAAATCGGCGAAGGCGATCAGGCGGTCCGACACTACCTGCTCGGCGGCGCGTACACAGATGCCGTGCGGGTAATCCTCCCATATCGCGCCGGACGCCTCACAGCCCAAAGGGCTTACCTGTTTCGCGATCTCGTGCGTCGGCTGCCTGCGGCAGTGGCCGAGTCGCAGCCCTGGCTGCTGCGCACGGCCGCATCGTCTTGCCGCTTCATCGGCGACTACGAGCAGGCGCTCGTATGGTCGCGCCAGGCGCTCGCCGCCAGTGAGGGCACGGATGCCGACCTCTGGGCGCACGCCGTGCACGGCGTGATCGTGATGCTGACAAGCATGGGACGGCTCGGCGAGGCGCGATCGGTCGCCGAGGACGCCGTGAGGCGTGTACCCGACGAGGTGCAGGCCGGCCTCCGCGCGGACCTGTACGCGTACCTGGCCAACATCTGCCGCCTCCTGGGCCGCCTGAAGCAGAGCGCCCGCGCCACCGAGCAGGCGCTGAGGCTCGACGCGGCATCCAGCTCGCTGGACACACAGGGCCAGGCGTTGCTGAACCGAGCGCGCCTGGCGCTGGTCCGGCTCGAGCCGACGGTGGCGCTGGCCGCCTTCCTCATCGTCCTGCGACACGCCGAGGAACAGCAATCTCCCTACTACCAGGTCGCCGCGTGGGCCGGCCTCGCCCAGTCGCACACGTCCCTCGGCTTACTGGATGCTGCTGGGTTGGCCCTCCAGCGCGCTCGCGCGATCCATGGCAGCGTCGGCGAGCGCCCTCTCGACCTGCAACTCTCGATCGTCGAGGGTGACCTCGCTCAACTCCGCGGCGAGGGGCGCGCTGCCGAGGCTCACTATCGCCGGGTCCTCGATGAGAGCCGCGAGAACGAGCTCCCGGCGGCCCCCGTCCAAGCGCATTTGGGCCTGGCACGAGCCGCCGCGAACGCAAACGAGGAACGGAAAGCGCTGGAGCACGCGCGAGCGGCGGTGGACATCTCCCGTCGCGCCGATCTCGGGAGCCTGCTTCCCGTCGCCCTGCTGACCGAGGCGACCGTGTTCGCGACCACGCCCCGGACGCGGCCGGCCCTCGCTGCCCTGCGAGAGGCGGATGGCATCTTCGCCACCTGGAGCTGTCCGGCGGGGCGCGCCCGCTGCGCATGGCTGGAGGCGCGGATCCTGTCTGGCGCACGGAACCATAGGCGGCGGCTGAGCGCGGCGCTGACGCGTGCCATCGCGCTGACCAGCCGCCGGCCGCAGGATGTGCTGCCCTGGCTTCGGGCAGAGGCGGAATGGGTAGCCCCGCTACTCATCCGTGGGCTGACCAGAGATGGGCGACGCGCCGAGCGGTTGCTTGTCTGGATCGGCGCCGACGTTGTCGAGCCGCTCCTCGATGCCGCGAAGGGACGCGACGCCTGCGTGCCGGCGGTCCGCGCGCTCGGCGCCATCGGGGACTCACGGGCCCGCGGGCCGCTGCAGCGGCTTCTCCGGAATGGTGATCGTCGTGTCCGTGAGGTTGCCTCCCGAGCGCTGAAGACGGTGTCGCCACCAGCGCCGCCGGCGTTGCGCATCTCCATGCTTGGCCGGTTTGAAGTGCTTCGAGACGGGCTTGCAGTGACCGACCGGGCCTGGACGACACAGAAGGCCAAGACATTGTTCAAGTTGCTTGTGCTCCATCGGCCGGTCGGCCTTCATCAGGAGCAGGCCATCGAGTGGCTCTGGCCAGAACAGAGCCGGGCGCGTGGCAACGCGAGTTTGAAGACGGCGGTCAAGCTTGTTCGTCGAGCACTGGAGCCCGGGCTGGAAGGGGCCGCTTCTCATGTTCTCCGCCGCGAAGGCCCGATGCTGCGATTTGCGGCCGAGAATGTCTGGGTGGACCTCGATGAGCACGTCCGCCTGCTGGCCGGAGCGCAGGCGCATGCCGCCGGCGATCGTGTCGCCGACGCCATCGAGGACCTGGAGAGGGCGGACACCCTCTACAGAGGGGATCTCCTCGACCCCGAGAATCGATACGACGAGTGGGTCCAATCGGTACGCGAGCGCGTTCAGCGCGCTCACTCGGACGCTCTGGCGCATCTCGCCTCTCTGCGCGCCTCCCGCGGAGACTACGCTGGAGCGACTGATGCGATGCGCAGAGTGGTTACGATCGATCCTCTACGCGAGTCGGCGTACCGGAGCCTCATGGAGTACGCGCTGTTGCGGGGGCACCGCGACGAGGCCTTCGCCCTCTACGCGGAGTGCGCGAGGAAGCTTCGTGAGGAGCTCGGGGTAGAGCCCGAGCATGCCACCAGCCAACTCCTCGACGACGCCCGTCTGAGCACCTGAGCGGTTCCCCGGGGCCCTCGCTTCATTTCACCCTGGTTTCACCGGAGCCAGCCACCATCGCCCGCGGTAGACGCGGACTCGCCGGCGGACGCTCCGCCGGTGTGCGAAATCCACATCCGAGGGGGGTACCTCATGGTCTTGAACCGGAACCCTACGGCGGGAAGGACGGCGCTGGTGGCGCTGCTGCTCATCCTGATGGCGGCCAGCGCTGCTCACGCGCAGGCTCCAGGGATTGATCAAGCGACGCTCGAGGAGCCGAACCAAAAGACGAGGGAGGTGAGCACCGCCGAGCTCAAGCGTACCCTCGCGAACAAGACCGCCGTCGTGCTCGATGCCCGGCCGTACCGGGAGTTTGCGATGAGTCATGTTCCCGGCGCACAGAACGTCGCCCCCAAGCCCGGTATCGCGATCTCGATGTATGTCTCCGATGTGAAGGAGGTCGAACGGCTCGTCGACGGCGACAAGAGCAAGCCGCTCATCCTTTACTGCAACGGCCCGTTCTGCGGCAAGAGCAAGCGGCTGAGCGAGGAGCTGCTGGCAGCCGGCTTCACGAACGTGCGCCGCTATCAACTCGGCATCCCGGTCTGGCGGGCCCTCGGTGGCCTCACCGAGATCGAGCTGGAGGGTGTGCAGCACGTGTTTCAGTCCGACCGGACCGCGGTGTTCCTCGACGCGCGAAGCGCTGAGGAGTTCAGAGCAGGGACCCTTTCGGGCGCGCGCAATATCCCGCAGAGCGCCGTGGAGCCCGGCAAGGACGTCGGTGAGGTGAGGAAGGCCAAGGACGATGGCCGCCTGCCCATGGAGGACCACAACACGCGGATCATCGTCTTCGGCCGCGACGCAATCCAGGCCCGCGGTCTCGCCGAGGCGATCGCGCGTGAGGCCTTCCACAACGTCGCGTACTTTCCCGGCCCCTTCGACGCTCTGCGTACCACAGTGAAGTGACCCTGGCACCGGCCATCGGGCCTTCCCGAAGCAGCCCAAGACGCTCGGCTCGGATTATTTGTCACGACCACCCAGACTTCACCCAGGAAGTTGCTCACAACGAGAGCCAAAGAGGGCCAAGGCGACGACGTGAGAAGCGCCAATTGGCTAGGCGTTGTTTGTGTCGCCTTGGCTCGAGTCTCGATTTTAAAAGGGGCTCATAACCCAAAGGTCGTCGGTTCAAATCCGACCGCCGCAATCATGAACGACGAGGGTCAGCGGACGAAGAGCCGCTAACCCCTTTCGTTTACTCGCGCTGTAGGGCCACAGTGCGGTCGACGTAGCGCCGGCCGGCGGCGCGACACGAATCGAGACAATCATCCGGTAGGTAGAGATTCGGAGTGACATTGCACGCCCGATCCATGTAGCGAGGAAACTGCGAATTCGACTCACCGCGACCCAGGCCAAAGGCACCGGGGCGTCCGGACGACCCACCCACGGCGAATCGCACTGGGGTTTGATGGCGCAACGAGGCCCTCTATTGCTTGGCCATTTCTTGGCTATCACCATCGTGCCTCATCGGTCGGCACCGTACTTTCAGTCACGCAAGCGAGCCTCGTAAAGGCATGATAAGTAACGATGACGACCGATCACGACATGGTGAAGGGAGAGGCGGTTCGAACTTGAAATCCACCGGGCCGCGAGGCCCTTGGGGGTTCGAATCCCTCGCCCTCCGCCACTTCTCAAGCACTCACACAGCACTCCAATTTCCGAGCGGGTGGTGAGCCCGGCTCTGCTTGGCTATGTCCTGCGCGGGGCGAGCACGCCCTACTGGATCACGTGGTGGGTCAGCGCGCGACGGTTTCTTCAGAGTGCGCCTTGGTGAATGCTCGCGCCGAAGCTGAACCGCTAGCGATCAGCCGGGTCGGCCGAGGAGGCGCGCCACGTGCTCCGCTAGAGCCAGATGCTCATAGCTGTGGCCTATTCCCTCAGAGCAGAGCACGATCCAGTGCGGCCAGCGATCGGCCGATCCATTTCTCCCATTATCCGTGCGAGTTCGCCTCCTTTCCCCAGGTCGCACGCACGACCGCGACGAGCTTGCCGGCGGCGGGCGACAGCGATCGGCGAGTGCTCTCGATGAGGCTGATCTGCCGCACGAGGGCGGGATGCTCGATCACACGCGCGCGGAGCCCAGCAGCCTGCGCGGCGGCCGCGTCGGCCGAGTAGGCGATGACGGCGACGCCGAGGCCGGCCTTGGCCAGACCCAGCGCCGTCGGCACGTAACTGGCCTCGTAGGCGGGCGCCACCGGGCGGCCAATGGATTCGAACGCGCGCTCGATGAGCACGCGCACGCTGTGGTCGCCGTCGAGCAGGATCAGCGGGCAGCCGAGGAGGTCGCGCAGCCGTACCTGCTTGCGCCGCTCCAGCGGGTGGCCGGGCTGGAACGCGACACCCAGCGAATCTTGCATCAGCGGGGAGACGCGCAGGTCGGGGTCGCGACGCGTCGGGCTGCCGATGCCGAAGTCGGCCTCCCCGCTCTTGACGTGGGCGGAGACCCGCGCGGCAACGCCGTCGCGCACCCGCACCGTGATGCCCGGGTGCCGGACCTTGAAGGCCGCGATGGTGCCGGGCAGCAGCGTCGAGGCCACCGACGGCAGCGCTGCGACCGTCACCTGACCGCGACGGCCCTCCATGAGGTCGCGCACGTTGAGCGCCCCGGCGTCGATCTCGCCCAGCACCTGCTCGACGGTGGGCAGGAACTCGCGCCCCACGTCGGTGAGCGCCACCGAGCGCGTCGTGCGATCGAGCAGGCGCACGCCGAGCGCATCTTCCAGGTGATGGATGCGCACGGTGAGGGCGGGCTGCGACATGTTGAGCGCGCGCGCGGCGCGCGTGAAGCTGCCGAAGCGTGCGACGCCCCGGAAGGCCTCGAGGTCCCGGAGCGTGAGATTCATAGCGGGACTATATGACTGCGATTCAAAATATTCAATTGCCCAAAAAGTTCCCCAGGCGCAGTCTGCCGGCGCATCGCTGCGTGAGCACTCGACGAGGAGGCCAGACATGCGGCCCGCCACGACCTTCGCCCGGCTGCTACTCACCATCGCGCTCATCACGGTCGGACCTTTGTTGCTGGTGCTGGACGCCGATGCAAGAATCACCCGCGTCCAGGTCACCACGCACGAGACGCCGACCTTCGGCGGCTACTCGTGGCCCGGCGTGGGCCAGTACGAGAAGATTGTCGGCGTGGCCTTCGGGGAGGTGGACCCCACCAACCCCCAGAACGCACTGATCACCGACATCGCGCTGGCGCCGAGGAACGCCCGCGGCAATGTCGAGTACTCCTTCGACTTCTACCTCCTCAAGCCAATCGATCTCTCCAGGGGCAACCACAAGGTGATGTACGAGCCGCCCAACCGCGGCCGCAAGACGTACGCCTCGCTGGCGCGCTTCAGCGGCGGCAACGACCCCGGCTCCGTCACCGACCCGGCCGTGCTCGCCAACGCGTTCCTAATGCCCCGCGGCTACACGATGGTGTGGAGCGGCTGGGACGCCTCGGCGGGGAACAACGGGGCGGGCTTCAACACGCGCATCGGCGGCTCGGCTGGTCCGAGCACGCCGCTGCCGATCGCCAAGAATCCTGACGGCTCGACCATCACGGGGCCGGCCTACGAGTACATTGTGACCTCGGGCTCGGCGGCGTTCCCGTTGACCTATCCGGCCGCGAACCCGGCGGACAAGGTCACCGCGGTCCTCACGCACCGGGTGCACCTGGACGACGTGCCCATGGTGGTGCCGGCGTCCGGCTGGGCGTACGACGCTACCGGCACGAGCATCAATCTGGTCCCGCCGGGCTGGGCCTCGCAAGGCATCTACGAGTTCACGTACACGGCCAAGAACCCGACGGTGAACGGCCTCGGCTTCGCCGCGGTCCGTGACTGGAACGCGTGGCTCCGCTACGAGACCGACGCCGGCAACGGCACGGCGAACCCGCTGGCCGGCGACATCCAGCGCATCTTCACGGAGATCTCCTCGCAGCCCGGACGGTTCCTGAACGACTTCCGCCATCTCGGGTTCAACCAGGCCGAGAACGGCCGGAAGGTCTTCGACGGGCTGATGCAGTGGATCGCGGCCGGCGACGGCATCAACCTGAACTACCGCTGGTCGCAGCCGGGGCGCACCGAGCGCAACCGCCAGGACCACCTCTACGCAGAGGGCGTGTTCCCCTTCGCGAACGTGACCACGACCGACCCCTTCACGGGCAAGACCGATAGCCGCCTGGCCCGCTGCCAGGCGACGAACACCTGCCCCGTCGCGGCCGAGATCTACTCGGCCAACGAGTTCTGGGTGAAGGCCGGCTCGCTCATGACTACCACGCCCGACGGCACCGCCGATCTGCCCGACTCGCCGTTCGCGCGCAACTACCTGATCTCGAGCCATCAGCACGGAACGGGCAGCGCCACCTCCAGGGGCAACTGCCAGCAGTTCCAGAACCCGCTGGACTCGGCGCCGATCCAGCGCGCGCTGTTCATCGCGCTCGACGAGTGGCTCGACGGCACGCCGCCGCCGGCCACGCGCGTGCCACGGCTGGCCTACGGCACGCTGGTCCCGCCGCTGCCGCAGGCGGGCATGGGCTTCCCGAGCATCCCCGGCGTCACCTACACCGGGCTCAAGACCACGAGGTACCTGTTCACCTACGGGCCGGACTACTACACGACGGGCGTGCCGACCATCAACCCGCCGGCCATCACGCCGCCCTACGAGGACAACCCGCTCAACGGGCCGATCTATCCGAGCTTCATCCCGAAGACGGACAGCGACGGCAACGACATCGCCGGCGTGCGGCTGCCTGACGTGACGGCGCCGCTCGCGACCTACACCGGCTGGGCGCTCCGCGCGGGCCCGCAGGCCAACGATGGCTGCGAGAGCTCGGGCCAGTACATCCCGTTCGCGCGCACGCAGGCCGAGCGGCTGGTCAGCGGCGATCCGCGGCCGTCGATCGAGGAGCGGTATCCCTCGTACGGCCAGTATCGCAGCGCGGTGGTGCGGGCTATCGACGACCTCGTGAAGGACCGCTTCATGCTCTGCGAGGACGCCGACGACGCGCTGGCCCGGCTGCTGGACGCCGGGCTGGCGGCCGGCGTGCCGGCGGCCAAGGGCAACCCGACGCCGCAATCGACCGTGCCGCACTGCCTCGGCAATGGTCCCAAGAAATGATGGCGTGATCACTTGGACAGGAGACCCGACATGACCCGGACCGTGTTCGAAGCGCTTCAACGGGCGGCGGTGCTGACGCTCGCGCTCGTCACGCTGCTCGCCTCCGTCCAGGCCGCCGACGCACGCGTGACGCGCATCATCATCGATCAGATGGGCAACGTCTCGGGCGACTTGACCTACAACTTGTGGATCGGTCGCGCGTTCGGCGAGCTGGACCCGAACGATGCGCCCAACGCGATCGTCACCGACCTTGCGCTGGCACCGCTCGTGGACGGCAAGGCGCAGTACATCACCAGCTTCGCCCTCGCCTTTCCCAAGGACGCCGGGCGGATCAGCGGGCTGATGTGGCATGACGTGCCGAATCGCGGCGGGCGACTGGTCATCACGGGCGATCTGCGCGCGCAGGATGACCTGGGGCTCAGCAGCGGCTGGCAGGGCGACAACGCCGGCGCCACCACGGTGCCGCCCAACGCCGGCAGCCTGGTGCCGGTGACCCCGAGCGCCAACGAGTGGGTGAAGACGCCGGTCCTCACCGGCGTGACCGGGCAGATCCTGGGCCGCATCATCAACCGCGGCGGCACCAACCAGCCGCTCAACGTGATGGGCAATCCCATCCCGTACTTCCCCGCCAACTCGGCGGACAACTCAGACGCCGTCCTGAAGGAGCATCTGCACGAGACGATCACCGGGGTCGTCACCGAGGGCGCGACGATCCCGAACAGCGACTGGAAGTTCTGCTACGGCGCCGGCGCCAGCTTCGCGGCGCCCGGGCTGCCGACGACGTTGCCCGCGCGCGTCTGCCTCGGCAACGGCCGCACGTTCGACCCGGCCAAGCTCTACCAGCTCGTCTATACGGTGAAGGATCCGTACGTGCTAGGCGCCGGCACCGCGGCGTTCCGTGACCTCCAGTCGTTTTTACGCTACCAGGAAACCGACGACTTCGGCTGGGTGAATCCCCTCTTCGGCAGGATCCAATGGGCGATCATCCGCGGCGTGTCGCAGTCCGGCAACTTCACGCGCCACCTGATCCACCTCGGCATGAACCAGGACGAGGCCGGCCGCATCGTGCACGACGGCGCGTGGCCGCTCATCGCCGGCCGGCGCGTCGCCAACAACTCGCGCTGGGGCCAGCCCGACGGCGTGCTCGAGCTCTACCAGATGGGCAGCGAGGGCCCGCAGTGGTGGCACAAGTTCCCCGACCGCGCGCGCAACCTGCCGCCGGGCGGCATCCTCGACCGCTGCAGCCGCTCGAACACTTGCCCGAAGATCATCGAGACCTTCGGCGGCGCCGAAGTGTTCACCCTCAGGATGACCGCCTCGTGGGTCGGCACCGATCCGAAGACCGACATTCCGCTGCCTGATAACGTGCGCCGCTACTATCTGCCCAGCTCCACGCACGGCGGCGGCAACGGCGGCTTCAACGAGGCTTTGGCGGATTCCGGCGTGAACTGCCCCGGGAACAACTGGGGGCGCGGCACGCTAAGGGCCAACCCGGTGCCGGCCACGCAGCTCGTCAATCGCATGCGCGTCGCCCTGCGCGAATGGGTGATGAACGGCACTCTTCCGCCGCTCAGCCGCTGGCCGCAGATGCGCGGCGCCAAGAACGAGCGCAATCTGGTCGAGCCGACGAAGGCGGCGATGGGATTTCCGAGCGGCGTGCCCGGCATTCCGGAGTCGATCTTCCTCGCCGACAATTTCGTCAACCCGCTTCTCGATTACGACTGGGGCCCCGACTTCGATCGCAGCGAGGCATCCGGAACGCCCACCAACGTGCCGCCGCCAATCCTGCACGTGATTCCCATGATGGTGCCGCGCGTCGATGCGGACGGCAACGAGCTCGGCGGCGTGCCGACCGTGCTGCGCGACGCGCCGCTCGGCACCTACCTGGGCTGGAACATCACCGCCGGCCCTGCAGACACCCCGTATTACGACGGCCGGCCCTTCCACGCCGGGCAGACCTGCGACTACATCGGCGGCTTGGTGCCCTTCGCCAAGACCAGGGCGCAGCGCATCGCCAACAAGGACCCGCGCCTGTCTCTCGAGGAGCGCTACGGCACGCACGACGGCTACGTCGCGGCGGTGAGAGCCG
>Ga0137403_10004970_pt1 | contig 15516 bp, 11 predicted proteins | sample CZOMad2_1_16fung_FD_122057 | JGI IMG/M metagenome (GOLD analysis project Ga0137403, IMG submission 122057) | Vadose zone soil fungal communities from Angelo Coast Range Reserve, California, USA - CZOMad2_1_16fungal (Hybrid Assembly) | ecosystem: Environmental > Terrestrial > Soil > Vadose zone... | reverse complement strand
CACCTGCGCGCTTTCCTTGCGCACGCCGTGGCCTCCGCCATAAATCATGGTGGGACGGATCACCACCGAGCACACGCCCTGCTTCGCCGCATCGAACACGACCTGGTCGATCGCGGCACGCTGCTGCATGCGGAGGATGACGGGCGTAAAGCTGGAGTATTCGTCGTAGATCGAGTCGCTGCGTTCGCCGTTCGTCACGGTGGCGACGATGCCGGACCCGCTGGTGTGCAGAAACGGCTTTCCGGAGCCCCGCAGGGCGGATGCGATGGCGTCCACCACGCCGGCATGGTTCGCTTCCGCGGTATCGATCACGGCATCGGCTTCGCGCGAGGCGCGTGCAATCACCTCGGAATCGTCCAGCGTGCCGAGCACGGCGCGCATGCCCCGGGCTTCGATCTCCTTCGCACCGCTTTCGCTGCGCACCAGCCCGGTGACGGCGTGGCCTTCGCGCAACAGGCGTTCGGCGACCGATCCGCCGATGTAGCCCGTCGCGCCCGTAACGAATATTTTCATCGCCGCCCCTCAAAACAGTCAACGCCGCGATTCTACAGGTGCTGGAGAATCGCGGCGCCGACGGGATGGCCGGGATCAGCTGCGTTCTTCGAGGACCCCCATGCGGCCGGCGAGATAATCATCGCGCGCCTGGATGATTTCCTCGCGGGTGTTCATCACGAATGGCCCCCAGGACACGACGGGCTCGTCGATGGGTTCGCCAGCCAGGAACAGGAAGTCGAGGGCCTCCGTTGCCGTCACCTGCACGCTGGCTCCGTCACCGCGATATTCCACCAACTGGTTGGTCGCGAAGTCCACGCCACCGGAAGTGCCGCCGCCGTGAACCGCATAGATGTAAACATTGAAATCCCCGGCGACCGGCAACTCCACGCTCGCGCCTGCCTCAAGTTTCACATGTGCGGCAACGATTGGAGTGTAGGTCGCGGCGGGGCCGCGCACGCCGAGCAGTTCGCCCGCCACTACCCGGGCTTCCCCGCCGGCAAATTTCGCGACGGCGAACTTCTCCGCAGGAAGATCCTGGTAATGCGGCGCTTCCATCTTGAACTTGCGCGGCAGGTTGACCCATAACTGCACGCCTTCCAGCACGCCGCCGGTGCGCGCGAATTCCTTCTGGCGATACTCCGCATGGACGATGCCGGAGCCGGCCGTCATCCATTGCACGCCGCCGGCATTCAATAGGCCGTGCCCGCCGGACGAATCATGATGCTCCATCGCGCCCTGGAACAGGAACGTCACAGTCTCGAAACCGCGATGCGGATGCGGATTGAGCCCGCCTTCGTCTCCGGGACGAATGCGGTCGGGCCCGAAGTGGTCGAGCATCAGGAAGGGACTCGCATAATCGAGCTGCGGACCTGGAAATGGACGCAGTACATCCAGGCCCGGCGCCGGCTGCGCGCGATGGCTTTCCACCACGCGCAACGCGGTCCTGGCTTGGGCTTGCGCCCTGGTTGCAACGACGCTATCCATGGAAATATCCTTTCGCTTCAGTTCAGGTCGAACAACAGTACTTCGGCCTTGTCACCGTTATCGATGACGACTTCGGATGCGCCCTCGATCTTGAGCGCGTCACCCGAGCCGAGCGGCTGGCCGTTCACCTTGACGCTGCCACGTGCCACGTGCACGTAGGCTTTGCGACCTTGCGCGAGACGGTGTGTCACTTTCTCATCGCCGTCCACCAGCGCGGCATACAGTTGCGCGTCCTGATGAACCTTGACAGAGCCGTCGCGACCATCCGGGGAGGCGAGCAGGCGCAGCTTGCCGCGCTTGTCTTCCGGACCGAAGAATTTCTGCTCGTAGCTGGGCTTGATGCCGAGCTCATCCGGTTCGATCCAGATCTGCAGGAAATGAACGCTGTTCTTCGGCGACGGGTTGTACTCGCTGTGGGACACGCCCGTACCGGCGCTCATGCGCTGCACATCGCCGGGCCGGATCACCGAACCGGTGCCCATGCTGTCCTTGTGTTCCAGTTCGCCGTCGAGCACGTAGCTGATGATTTCCATGTCGCGGTGCGGATGCTTGCCGAAGCCTTGTCCCGGGGCAACGCGGTCTTCGTTGATCACGCGCAGCGGGCCGTATCCCATGTTCTTCGGATCGTGGTAACCGGCGAAGGAGAACGTGTGGAAGCTCTTCAGCCAGCCGTGGTCGGCAAATCCGCGCTCGTTGCTTTTTCTCAGGGCGTTCATTTGAATCTCCATTGGGTCTCTGCCACCATCGGCAAGGCCTTTTCCAGATGCAATCAATATAGGGGCGGAAGCCCCGGATTGTTAGCGGGAGTATTCGAACCAGTCCTTCGAATATTTCGAATGGCAGGCCGCGCGGAAATCCGGCCAGGGGAGATGGCGGGAGTTAAACGACGTTGAGCCAGCTTTCCGAAATCAGCACCGAATTGCCGCCGACCCGTACGGCGGCGACGCGCCCGCCCGCGATGTCGGCTTCGAGCTCGATCCGCGACGGCCGGCCCATTTCGAAGCCCTGTTCGATCAGCCATGCGCGGCGGCCGTCCCGGGGCTCCTGGTCCTGCAAAAAACCGGCGAGCGCGGAGGCCGCGCTGCCGGTGGCGGGGTCTTCCGCGATGCCCATCGCGGGCGCGAACATGCGCGCATGGATTTGTGAGTCTTTCGACACCGTGTCGGTCGTGAACAGGAAGACGCTTTTGGCCCACCAGCCGGACAGCAACTTCTCCCAGAGATCGGTGCGCAGCCTGACCTGTGCGACGGCCTCGCGGTTCCGCACCGGCAGAAACAGAAAAGGCACGCCGCAGGTCCAGGCAGCATGGCCCGGCAACAGGTCGGCCTCGGCCAGCGACAACATGGCTGCGAGCTCGGCGCGCGACGGCGGCACAGGCCCGCGTTCCGGCATCCGCGGCACGGACATCTGCGTGGAAAGCGATCCGTCATTTCCCGATGACACCCTGACCGGCACATCGCCGACGCCTTCTTCCAGGACCATCATGGAGTCCGCCGCATCGAGATCGACGAGATTCAATTTTGCGAGCAGGTAGCCGGCGCCCACGGTGGGATGGCCGGCAAACGGCAGCTCCGCTTGCGGCGTAAAGATGCGCAGCTTCCTGCGACGGGCGCCGGCCTTCGCAGGTTTCAGGACGAACACGGTTTCGGACAGGTTGAACTCGGCGGCGATGGCCTGCATTTTTTCGCCGTCCAATGCATCCGCATCGAGCACGACGGCGAGCGGATTACCGCCGAAGGGGGTGTCGGTGAAAACGTCGAGGGTGTGGAAACGGTAGCGGGGCATGAAGCAGTGAACGGTGAACGGTGAACGGTGAACGGTGAACGGAAAAGTCTAGTCCGGTTTTCCTGTTCGCTGATTGCTGTTCACTGTTCACGCCTTGGCGGCTATCGCCTCGATCTCAACCAGGATCTCCGGCCTCACGAGTCCGGGAACGACCAGCAGCATCGACGCCGGACGTGCGTCGCCGAGATAACGCGCGCGCACGGCGACGTAGTCCTTGATGTCTTCCTCGCGCACCAGATAGTGGGTGACTTTCACCAGGTCCTTCACGCCCATGCCGGCTTCGGCGAGAATCGCCAGTATGTTCTTCCAGGCCTGTTCGGCCTGCGCGGTGACGCTTTTGGGATAAGTACCGTCCGGCATCAAGCCGGGCGTGCCCGCGGTGAAGACCCATCGTGCCGACGCGGGCGCTTCGACGCCGTCGCTGTACGTGCCGATCTGCTTTGCCACCCCGATGTTCAGCAGCTTGTTCATCCGGCTTTCTCCTGAATTGGAATTGTCCGCGGACTATAACGAAAAAAACGGCAAGTACAGGTGCACTCGCCGTTTGATTCGAAGCCTTCCTGTAACGGTCGCGCCTACAGCCCCTTATGCGGCGCGGTAACCGGACCGCTGCCGCCTGCTGCTACCAGCATGTCGGTTTCGTCGGAGGCCATGTGCACCTTGCGCATCAGCACCGTATAGATGGTCGGGATCACGAACAGGGTCAGCAATGTGCCGAGCATCAACCCGCCGACAATGACCCAACCGATCGCTTGCCGGGATTCCGCGCCGGCGCCATGCGCCAGCGCAAGTGGAATCGCGCCCAGCACCATCGCTCCCGTGGTCATCAGAATCGGACGCAGGCGCAGGGTCGCAGCTTGCACGACCGCATCGAATTTCTCCATTCCGGTACTGCGCAACTGGTTCGCGAATTCAACGATCAGAATGCCGTGCTTGGTGATCAGGCCCACCAGCATCACCAGTCCGATCTGGCTGTAGACATTCAGCGTTCCGCCATGGCCCAACAGATAGTTGATCCACATCGCCAACAGTGCACCGGTCATCGCCAGCGGCACCGTGAACATGATGACCAGCGGCCCGACGAAGCTTTCGAACTGCGCCGACAGCACCAGGTAGATGAATATCAACGCCAGCACGAAGGTCAGGTACAACTGGCCGCCTGCCTCGCGGAACTCACGCGCCTGGCCGTCCAGGTCGGTTATGATCCCCGCAGGCAGTTCCTGCTTGATCGTTGCATCGATGACATCGAGCGCCTGGCCGAGGGTGTAGCCGGAGGCGACGTTGCCGTTGATGACGGCGGCACGCAGTTTGTTGAAGTGGTTGAGTTCCTTGGGTGCTACGGCTTCGCTGATCTGAACCAGGTTGGAGAGCTGGTTCAGTTGATTGTCATTGCCGCGCACGTAGATCGACGTCAGGTCGGTCGGCTGCATGCGCTTGCTGTCCTCAAGCTGGACGACGACATCGTATTGCTTGCCTTCGTGCTTGTAGCGCGTCACGTCGCGGCTGCCGAGCAGGGTCTGCAAGGTATGGCCGATGACATCCATCGATACGCCGAGATCGGACGCCTTGTCGCGATTGATGTCCACTGCAAGTTGCGGCTTGTTGAGCTTCAGGTCGGTATCCAGTGCGGTGATGCCGGGATATTCGCGCAACTTGGCCATCACCAGGTTTGTCTGGGTCTGCAGTTCCTCGAAGCTGGTGCCATAGATGACGTATTCGATCTGCTTGGTCAGCAGGCCTTGTCCCAGCGAAGGCGGATTCAGGGCGAAGGAGAGTGCGCCGGGAAGCCCGCCATAGAGCTTGGGCCCGAGCTCCTTGGTAATCGTCAACTGGCTGCGCGTGCGTTCGCTCCATGGCTTCAGCACCGCGAATGCGACGCCGAGGTTGACCGGGTTCGGCCGGTCCAGCCCGGGCGCCACTACGGCAAACATCGTGGTGATTTCGGGGATCTTGCCGGTGATGCCCTCGACGACGTGCATGTAGCCATCCGTGTACGACATGGTCGAACCTTCGGGTGCGACCACGAAAGCGAGGAACAGGCCGCGGTCCTCCACCGGGGAAAGCTCGGCCTTCAGTTGGCTGAACAGGTATGCCATGCTGCCCAGAACCGCGACGAACACCACGCCGATCACCCAGCGATGCCGCAGCGTCGCGCGCAGGATCCGGCCGTAGCCGTTGTTCATGCCTTCGAAGAAGCGCTCGGTATAGGTGTAGACGCTGCTGTGTCCGGACTTCAGCAGCTTCGAACACATCATCGGTGTCAACGTCAGGGCGACGAAACCGGATACGATCACCGACGTCGCCACAGTCAGCGCGAACTCGGTGAAGAGCTTCCCGGTATTTCCGGTCATCAACGCCAGCGGGCAGAACACGGCCGCCAGCGTGATGGTCATGGCAATGACGGCGAATCCGATTTCCTTGCTGCCCTGGAAGGCCGCTTTCATCGGCGCCATGCCCTCTTCGATGTGGCGGTGGATGTTCTCCAGCACCACGATGGCATCGTCCACCACCAGGCCGATGGACAGCACCACACCCAGCAAGGTCAGCGTGTTGATCGAAAAGCCCAGCACCTTGAGGAAGGTGAAGTGGCCGATGACCGATACCGGAATCGCCACGGCGGGAATCAGGGTCGCACGCGCACTGCGCAGGAACACAAAGATTACCAGCACGACCAGGATCAGGGCCTCGATCATGGTTTCGTAGACGGCCTTGATCGATTCTTCGATGAAGACCGACGTATCCACCGCGATCCACGCCTTCATCCCGGGCGGCAGCGTCCTTTGCAGGCGCGGCAGCACGTCCTTCACCCCGCGCGCGACCTCTAGCGTGTTAGCCGTCGATTGCTTGACGATGCCCAGCCCGATCGCGTCATTACCGCCGACGCGCACGACCTTGCGGGCTTCGTACGGACCGGGAGCGGCATGGCCGACGTCCTTCAGACGAATCGGATAGCCGTTCGTCGTGATGATCATGTTGTTGAAATCTTCCGGCGAGCGCAGGTCGGTGCGCGGCTGCACGGTGAATTCGCGCTGCGTGCTCTCGATGCGCCCGCCAGGCGATTCGACGTTCTGGTTGATGAGTGCGTTCTCGACATCCTGGACGGTAAGCCCCTGCGCGGCCAGCCGCTCGCGATCGAGCCAGACCCGCATCGCGTATTTGCGCTCGCCGCCGATGATGACCGATGAGACGCCGGGCAAAGCCTTGAGCGGGTCCGTCAGGTAGCGGTCGGCAAAATCGGTGATCTCCATCGGCGACTGGCGATCGCTGGCGACCGCGATCCAGATGATGGCCTGTGCATCGGCCTCGATCTTGGACACGACCGGTTCGTCGATCGTCGCCGGCAATTGCTTGCGGATCCGGGCAACGCGGTCGCGGACATCGGCCGCGGCGGCATCGACTTCGCGGCTGGTCAGGAAGGTGATCGTGATCTGGCTGACTTCTTCCCGGCTGTTGGACTTGATGGTCTTGATGCCTTCGATGCCGGAAAGGGAATCCTCCAGCGGCTGCGTGACTGCGCTTTCGATAACCTGTGCGGTCGCGCCCTTGTAGACCGTGCGCACCGAAACGACCGGCGGGTCGATGTTCGGATATTCGCGCACGGCCATGCGCGAATAGGACAGGAAGCCCATGAGCACGATGACCAGGCTCATGACCGTGGCCAGAACCGGCCGCTTGATCGAAATCTCGGAGAGAATCATCGTGCCGCTCCTGAAATGGTTTTAGGTCGCGTTCAGCTCTTGGCAGCCGGTGCCGCTGGAGCGGCCGGAACTGCCGGAGGCGGGACGATCACGGATACGGCAGCGCCGTCCTTGAGCTTGATCTGGCCGTCGGTAATGACCACGTCGTTGGCCGCCAGGCCCTTCAGTATCTCCACGCTGCCCGGCGAGCGGTTGCCGATCTCGACCTTGGTCAATGCCGCCTTGCCATCCACCACGCGGTAGACAAAGCTGCTCTTGCCCTGCGGCCAGATCGCCTCCTCCGGAATGATTACGGCATTGGGACGGCTGTCGAGCGTAACGGCCACGCGAACGAACATGCCGGGCTTGAGCTTGAAGCCCTTGTTGGGTATGCGCGCGCGCATGGCGATGGTGCGGGTGCGCTCGTCGACCACGGGTTCGACGGCGTAGACGCGTCCGGTGAATGCTTCGCCAGGATAGGCGTCCAGCTTCACGGCGATTTCCTGATTGGGGCGGATTTTCGACAAATAATTTTCCGGGATGCGGAAGTCGACCTTGATCGAACTGACGTTCTCCAGCCGCACGATGTCGGTACCGGCTTTGACGTAGGCGCCGGGGCTGATCTGACGCAGGCCCAGGATGCCGGCGAACGGCGCGCGGATCAAAGTCTTCGCGGTGCGGGATTCTGCCTCCTCGACATGCGCCTTCAGGCGCGCCACATTGCCCACCTGGACATCCAGCGCGTCCTTGCTGATGAACTTCTGCTCGAATAATTCCTTGGTGCGGACCAGGCGCTGTTCTTCGGTCTTCAGGTCCGCGCGCTGGGCCGCGGTCTGCGCTTCATATTCCGTGCTGTCGATCGTCACCAGTTTCGCGCCGGCGGCGATGGCCTGGCCTTCCTGGAAATGCAGTCCGATCACGCGGCCGTCGATTTCCGGCCGGATGATGACGGACTCTTCCGCAAGCAGGGAACCCACTGCGGAAACGTCGTCCTGGACTTTTAGGATCTGGACCGATTCCGCCTTGACCGGCAATCCGGGTTTGGCCGCGGGGGCCGCCGCCGGTGTGGCAGGCTTGGCCGCTTCGGCCGTTTTGGCTGCGTCCGATTTGGGCGCCTCCGTCTTCGCAGCTGCCGTGGCATCGCTCTTCGAGCCGCAGCCGGAAATCAACGCCGCGGTGACCAGCGCCGTCAGAATCGTTACATTACGAATGGTCGGCGTATGCACAAACGTACCCCTGGTAGTTCCGGTCGGCGGCCGCGCGCGGTCGTTTCAACCGGTCAAAAAATTATTGCCAGCGACATGAACCCTCGCTGGCAGCGGACCGTCGGAGCTGTTTTTTTGGAAGCGGGAATATCCCGGCGGTATAGTTTTGCTGACTGAACAGTCAGTTATTTTTTTGGAATGATAGCCGAGTTTACCTACAGCCACCATGAGAATTTCGCTGGATGCGTTGCTGGTTTTGGATTCCATCTCCCGTAACGGCAGCTTCGCCGCTGCGGGGGAGGAATTGCACCGCGTTCCCTCGGCCATCACCTACACCATCCAGAAGCTGGAACAGGACCTAGAGGTCAAGCTGTTCGACCGCAGCGGCCACCGCGCACGCCTGACCGACGCCGGCGAAGCCCTGCTGCGGGAAGGGCGCCACCTGCTGCGCGCCGCGACCGACCTGGAATGCCGCGTCAAGCATGTCGCGACCGGCTGGGAGTCCGAACTGCGCATCGCGGTCGACGACCTGGTGCCTACGGAGCGCCTGTTTCCGCTATTGAAGGATTTTTACCGCGAGCCATCCGGCACGCGCATCCGTCTGACAATGGAAGTGCTGGGTGGTTGTTGGGATGCCCTGCTCGGCGGGCGGGCCGACATGGTCATCGGCGCGCCCGGCGATGCGCCGCCGGAAGGATTGCTGGCCGTCGAGCCGATGGGAAGTTTCGAATTCGTCTTCGTCGTCTCGCCCGACCATCCACTGGCCGCCCTGCCCGGCCCGCTTTCCGCACAGGACATCCTGCAGCATCGCGCCGTGTCTGCCGCGGACACGTCCCGCAACCTGCCACCGCGCACGTCGGGCTTGCTCGACGGACAGGACGCCCTGACCCTGCCAACCATGCGCGCCAAGGTTTCGGCCCAGATTGCCGGGTTGGGCATTGGTTACCTGCCGCTGCTCTGGGCGGCACCCCACATAGCGGCGGGCCGGCTGGTGAAAAAGGAAGTCGAGGGATCGAAATCGAAGACCAACGTGTACCTGGCCTGGCATCCGCGCCAAGCCGGCAAGGCGCTCAAGTGGTTTCTCGACCGGCTGCGCGACAAGGCGGTCCAGCAATACGTCCTGGGCGAATCGGGGACTTATCCGCCGGCCGACGGCTGACTCTCATCCGAGCTTGCCGCGCCGCGTTGCCGGACAGACGCGGTGCACGGCCAGCGATTCCCGCGCCGATCTTTCCTGCTCCAGTTCCGCCTGCACGCGCTCCATGTCCAGTGCGCCGATGCCGTCGAGCAACCGCGTCAACTGGTCAGCGGCAGGCAAGCCGGCCCCGAGGTACATGCCGATGCGCCGGCGGAAGATCGCCACGGCCGTCCCGCTCAGTCCGAACATGTCGAACAACGCCCGGCTATCGCCGGGGACCTGCGCGAAAGCGACGCCGGGATGCTTGCCGAGCATATCAGCCACCAGCGCGGAAAATGCTGCGGCGTCGCCCTCCTTTTCGACGAAGCCGATCACCACCCTGTCGTTGTCCGACAGGAAACGGTCGAATCCGGTTTCGTCGAGGACGGCCGGCGTCATGAAGTCAGGACGGGGTGTCCGCTTCCGCGGCTTCCTGCACCGCGATGTCGCGATGCACTTGCGCCATGTCGAGCTCCTGCACTTTCTTGATCACCGCTTCCAGACCCGACGCCGGCAACGCACCCGGTTGGGAAAGCAGCAGCACCTTCTCGCGGAACACCATCAGCGTCGGGATCGAGCGGATCTCGAAGTGTCCGGCCAGCTCGGGCTCTTCCTCGGTATTCACCTTGGCGAACACCACGCTTTCATGCTTCTCCGAAGTCGCTTCGAAGACCGGTGCGAAGCTGCGGCAGGGGCCGCACCACGGCGCCCAGAAATCCACGATGACGGTATCGTTGCCGGTCACCACCTGCTCGAAATTATCCTTGGTCAATGCAATCGTCGACATAACCGGGCTCTCCTTGGCGGACCTTAAACATGCGCTGGATATTCGTACTATGTAATGGCTTGGTCGGGAAGATCAACCCCGCCTTGCGTCGTCGGCAGGCACGAAACGGCCGAAATGCAGCAGGATCGCCGGCAGGACCAGCAGGTTGAGCAGGGTCGAAGTAGCGAGTCCCCCTACGATGATCGTGGCCATCGGGCCTTCGATCTCCCGTCCAGGCTCACCGCTGCCGAGCGCGAGCGGCATCAGGCCCAGTGCGGTGACCAGTGCCGTCATGAGGATCGAAGGCAGGCGCTCGGTGGCGCCGCGCAACGCGGTATCAGCGTTCCACGGCAGGCGCTCCACCTCCACCAGCTGCTGGTAGTGCGAAACCAGCATGATCGAGTTGCGCAGCGTGATGCCGAACAGCGTGACGAAACCGACCAGCGAGCCGAGCGACATCCAGCCGCCGCTGGCGAATACCGCGATCACGCCGCCGATCAGCGCGAACGGCAGGTTGACGAAAGTGATCAGCAAATTGTGCAGGTTGTTGAAGGCGATGTAGAGCAGCAGGAAAATGCCGATGCCCGCGAGCGCCGAGTGCAGCAACAAGTCGGAGCGTGCCTGCGCCTGCGCCTGCGCCATGCCCGAATAGACGGCGTAATTGCCTTCGGAAAGCTTCACGTCTGCGCCGATGTGCGCGCGGGCAACGCGCTCGAACTGTTCGATGTCGCGGCCTTCGACGCTGGCCGTCACGGTCTGGATGCGTCGCCCGCCATCGTGCAATATCTTGTAGCGCCCGCCGGTGACCTCGATGTCCGCGACATCGCCCAGCCTGACCAGACGGCCGTCGGGGTTGCGCAGCGGCAGCGCGGCTATTTCGTTGATGCGGTTGCGGTGCGAAGGATCCAGCACGACCACCAGATCGATGACCTGGTTGCCGCGGAAGATCTGCGCCGCCTGCGCGCCTTCGTATGCCGTCTGGACCGTTTCAAGGACGGCCAGCGGTTGCAGGCCCAGTGCGGCCGCGCGTTCATGGCGCAGGCGAATCGACAATTGCGGTGCGCCGGGTTGCGCCTGGATCTGCACGTCGCGTGCGCCGGGTACTTCGGCGAGTTCCGAAGCAATCGCCAGCGCATCGCGATCCAGCAGGTCGAGCGAAGAGCCATAGAGATTCACCACGAACGGCGCGGCATAGCCGGTGATGGTTTCCTCGATGCGCTCGGTGAGGAAAGTGTTGACCGCGAAAGTTAAACCCGGAAAAGCGCCACCGCGCTGCCCCGAGAGCGTTTCCCGGATCTCCTGCAGGATGCGCACCTGTTCCTTGCCCGACAATGCACCGATCTCGACCTCGAATTCGCTGTAATGCGTGCCGAAGGTATCGGCGCCGTTCTTGGAACGGCCGACCCACTGCGCCACGGACTGCACGCCCTTGATGGATCCGATCGACTTGGAAACCTTCTGGCCGATGCGCAGGGATTCCGCTTCCGACGTTCCCGGCACCGCCGACATGTGCATGATGTAGTGGCCTTCGCGCAGCGCCGGAATGAACTGCCCTGCGAACAGCGGCAGCAAGCCGATGCCGATCGCGATGACGATGCCGGTCACGCTGATCACGCGTCCCGGATAACGCTCGATGCGGCCGAGCACCGACAGATATCTCGGCTTGAGCCAGCGCACGAACGGCGGGTCCTCGGACTTCAACTCGGCGTGCGACAACAGCAAATAACACAACGCCGGCGTCAGCGTCACCGCGATCAGCAGAGAAGCGAGGATGGAGAAAATGTAGGCAAGTCCGAGCGGAGCGAACAGCTTGCCGGCCACACCGCCCAGCGTCAGCAGCGGCACGAATACCAGCGCGACGATGAAGGTCGCGTACACCACCGAACCGCGTACTTCCACCGAAGCAGCCAGCACGACTTCCCAGACCGGTCGCGGCTGCAGCGAAGCGCGGTTCAGCCGCATGCGGCGGAAAATATTCTCGGTGTCGATGATCGCGTCGTCCACGACTTCACCGAGTGCGATCGCCAGGCCGCCCATCACCATGATGTTGAGCGTCACGTTGAAATAATCGAGGACCAGGACTGCAGCCAGCAGCGAGACCGGGATCGCGGTGGCGCAGACGAATGCGGTGCGGGCATTGAACAGGAACAGGAACAACACCACGACCACGAGCAGCGAACCGATCAGGATGTCGCGCTGGACGTTGCGCACGGCGGTTTCGATGAAGTTGGCCGGGCGGAAGAGCTGCGGATGCAGTTTGACGCCCTCTTTCTCCAGCAGCGGCTTGAGTTCGGCTATCGCGGCTTCCAGGTCCTGCGTGACCGCGTGGGTATTCGATCCAAGTTGGCCCTGCACCATCATGAACACGCCGGGCGTGCCATCGATGGCGGCGGCGCCGATCGATGGCGCAGCGCCCTCCACGACTTCTGCCAGATCGCCGATGCGCACGGCGCGGCCATCGCGATAGACCAGCACGGCGCGGGCAACATCCGCTACCGCATGGGGTTGCACATCGACTTGCAGCAGGATGTGCTGATTCGGCGTCTTCACGAACCCGGCGCCCGCCACGCCGGTGGCACGGCGCGCGGCAACGAGCACGTCTTCCAGGGCCATGCCGTAACGATGCAGTTTTTCCGGGTCGACCTGGATCTGCCACTGGCGCACGTCGCCGCCGAATACGTTCATTTCCGCCACGCCGTGCACCGCCAGCAGATGCGCACGGATGACCCAGTCCACCAGGGTGCGCAATTCCATGAGGCTGCGCTTGTCGGACGTGATGCCGATGCCGAGGACGGTGCTGGCCGATGAAGTAAGCGGGGTCATCGCCGGCACGATGCCCTTCGGCAGTTGCGCCGTGAGCGCGCCAAGGCGCTCGCTCACCACCTGCCGGTTGCGATAGATGTCCGACCCGTCCTGAAAATACGCGTGCACGACGGACAAACCCGGAATCGATTGAGAGCGCAGGCTCTCGAGGCCGGATACGCCGGACAACGCATTCTCGATCGGCTGGGAAACCTGGGACTCCACCAGTTCGGCGGAGAGTCCGGGCGCCTCGGTCTGGATGACGACCTGGCTTGGCGAAAATTCCGGGAACACATCCAGGTGCGCCCGCGACAACGTGAACAGCCCGTAAACGACAATCGTCAGCGCCAGCGCGACGATCACGCCGGGATAACGGATGGACTGGCGAACGATGAAGGAGATCACCAACTCACCCCGGCCCTCTCCCCCTCAAGGCGGAGAGGGAGCGGTAAAAGCAAGAGCGCCTACATCTAATTCCTAGAGACAGTGCGCGAAGCCTCCGTTCAAGCGTCTTCGGCGTTTCACTCTCCCTTTCCGCCTTCATGGGGGGAGAGGGCTGGGGTGAGGTGGGTGGATGGGTGGGCGGACGGGCGATTTTGTCAATCTTCATTCTCGTTTCTGATCTGGTACTTCAATTCTTCGGAGAGCAGCAATTGCGCGCCGCTGACGACAACTTCGTCATCGTCGTCGAAGCCCGCCGTGTTGAACCAGCCGCCTTCGAGTTCGTCCGCAGTGGAAACCTCGTAGCGGGCAAAGGTCTGCTCGTCGTCCTTCACGTATGCCCACGCTTTGCCGGCATGCCAGACCAGCGCAGCGGCTGGCACGATGACGCCGCTCACCGGTGCGCCGCCCATTTTGATGCGCGCCGCGACCCGCATGCCGGAACGCAAACCACCGCCGTTCACCAGGTAGAAATAAGTCTCGCCCGGAAAAGCGGGATCGATCTGCGGGGAATCGGCAACGAAGCTGGCCGGGTGCGAATTCTCGCGTGCCATCGCCGGCGCGACAGAAATCTTTCCGCGCACGACGGCGCGCGGCAGGTCATAGGGAAAAACGAGTTGCACCAGGAATGCCGTCTGCTGAAGCAGCGACCGCATGGTTTGCGAATCGGGATTGACCGCCCATGCCGTCACGATTTCGCCCCAGGTGCCGCGTATCGCATCGCGAACGCTCGCCGCGGCCTGGTCGGCCGCAGCCTGCCGCGCGAGTTCGGACTGGTAGTGCGTTTGCGCAGCTTTCATGGCCTGTTCCGACACGTTGCGGTCGTCGCGGAACAGCATCTCCATGCGCCGGGACTCGGATTCGGCGGCGGCAAGCGTTGCCCGCGAAGCGCGGGACTCGGCCATCGCGGCAAGGTAGCGGCCACGCAATTCCGCGAGCGGCTGCAGGTTCATCACGATGCCGTAAGCCTCGCGTGCGGCTTCCCGCTTTGCGGATTGAAGAACTTGTACGGCAATGCCGGCGGCCTTCTGGCTTTGCGCCGATATGTGCACGACAGCACGCCCATCCTCGATACCTGCGGTCGAAACCGCCTTGATCTGGTCTTCGTGTTTTTCCGCCTGCGTGCCCAGTTCGTCGCGCGAGTAATAAATCAGGGCCCAAGCCAGCAGGGTAATGACCACCGCCATCACGGCAATAACCACGTGGGCGGAACGCAACCTCATGGCTTGGTCGCCCCGGCATCGCCGGTGACTCTGGCAGAGCGCGACGCTTCCACAGCCGGCAGTACCTCAAAATCGCCGAGCAGTGGACGCTGCAAGGCGTCCTCCAGACGCGCCAGAGCCTGGCGCAGGTCGACGTTCGCGGCCTGGAGCATCGTTTCCGATGCGAGCGTGTCGAGGCGGGCGGCAACACGTTGCATCCGGTCGGCGGCGCCCGCGTCGAACTGCCGGGACACCCGGGTCTCCTGTTCGCGCTGCATCTGCAACTGACGTTCGGCGCCCGCTATGCGGCTGCGCGCCATGCGATATTGCGCGCTGGCGCGTTCGGCCAGCGCGATTGCATCGGCCTGGGTTGCCGCGAACTGCTCCGCCGCCAGTTCGCGGCGCGCCTGTGCTTGCCGGATCGAGGCTCGCGTCTGCGCCGCCGGCGGCAGCGACATGCCGACTGCCAGCGACCAGACGCTGTCACCCTGATCCCAGGCGTAGCCCGGTCCCAGCGTTATGTCCGGGTTCTGCGCCGCCACGGCTGCCTTGACCTGCGCATCGGCTGCGCCGAATTCCAGAAGCTTGCGATGTACATCGAGACGGTTGCGCAACGCCATGCGGCGCAGAGCGCCGACATCCATCTCCGTCCGCGGTGGATCCTCCGCATCGAAGCGCAGCTTCATGCGTTCCAACACCTCCAGCGACAGGCCGATCGCCGCCGCAAGCTCTCCCAGCTCGCGCTGCTGCTTTGCCAGTTCCTCGCTGCGCAACAGCTCGAGCTGGGAATAGGTGACACGCTCGATCCCGAAATCGCGAGCCGATAACATGCCCGCTTCCACACGGCGACTGACCAGGCCGAGCATCTCCTTGCGTGCCATAAGCTGTGCGTCCAGCGATTGCAATGCGTCGCGGCTCGCTTGCAGTTGCAGATAATGGTCGCGCACGCGGCCACGCACCATCCACGCCGCGTTTGCAACGT
>Ga0137403_10004969_pt1 | contig 15516 bp, 12 predicted proteins | sample CZOMad2_1_16fung_FD_122057 | JGI IMG/M metagenome (GOLD analysis project Ga0137403, IMG submission 122057) | Vadose zone soil fungal communities from Angelo Coast Range Reserve, California, USA - CZOMad2_1_16fungal (Hybrid Assembly) | ecosystem: Environmental > Terrestrial > Soil > Vadose zone... | reverse complement strand
TTAATCGACAATGCGTTGGCACAGAATCTCGATCTCGAAGCCGCGCTGCATCGCATCGAGCAGGCGCGCGCCCAGGCGAAGATCGGCGCAGCGCCACTCTATCCGACGATCAATGCCAGCGCCTCGGCCTCGCGCACCTTCCAAGATCCGCGCGACACCAATTCGGCGCGCGGCGGCGGCAGCATCAGCTACGAAGTCGATCTGTGGGGAAAGAATCGAAACGCGGCAAAGTCCGCCGACTATCGCGTGAACGCGAGCGAGTTCGATCGCGAGGCGCTGCGCCTCGTCGTCACATCGGACGCGACGAACTTTTACGCGCAGATTTTAAGCCTCAACGACCGCATTCGCATCGCCGAGTTCAATCTCAAAAACGCCGAAGAGATCCTGCGCATCATCGAAGCACGCTTCGGCCAGGGCAGCGTCTCGGGCCTGGAAGTTTCTCAACAGCGTGTTGCCGTCAACGGCTTTCGCACGGCGCTTACCGCACTCGTCGAGGCGCGCAGCACCAGCGCTAATGCCCTGGCGATCCTGATCGGTCGAGCGCCGCAGAATTTGCCGACGCCAACCGCGCAACTCGCGTCGCTAAAGATGCCCCAAGTGAATTTGACGCCGCCGGCGACGCTGCTCACTAACCGACCGGATATCGAAAGCGTCGAAGCCGGTTTGCGCAGCGCCAATGCCGATATCGGTGTGGCGCGAGCGGCTTTTTTCCCGTCGCTGACACTGGGTTTGGATACAGCGATCTCCGCCGGCTTCGGCGGCCCGGCCGCCGCGGCAACCTCGATTGCGTCGAGTTTGCTCGCGCCGATTTTTACCGGAGGCAGGCTGACCGGCAATCTCGAGAACGTCACAGCGCGCCAGAAAGAACTCGCGGCGCAGTATCAAAAGACCGTCCTCGTCGCCTTTCAAGAAGTGGAAGACGCCCTCGCGGCGCTCAAGAGCAACAACGAGCAAGCCGCGATTTCTCTCGAATCGGTTAAAGAATCGCAGAATGCCTACGACATTGCCAAGGCGCGTTTCGACGCCGGTGCTATCGACTATCTCACTCTGCTTGAAACCCAGCGCAGCTTGTACCAAGCGCAAGACAATCAGATCGCGATCAATCAAGGACAGTTGCAATCGTTCGTGCAGCTAAGAAAAGCCCTCGGAGCGTAAGCGGCCCGGTGTGAAACAGGGCGTTTAGTTGCTGCGGCAAATCTTTTCTTGCGTTACCCAGCCAGATTAAGGCTCACCGATTGTTTTTAACGTACGATGTTTGTAGGAGCGTATGGCATACTGAATTCGGGCGTTCGCCCATCACGATGATACTGTCGCTGAACTTTAGGCAGCTGCTGTAACAGAACACTAGCGCTGCGAGTCTAAAATGTTAAAACTAAGTTAAGAAGAATTTTTGCGTTCTAACCCGCTAATGTCACACCAGCGGATTTTGAAGAAAGGATAATAATGAAACTAGGACTATTCGCCGCGATAATGTTTTTAGCGGGATGCGCCAGTTCGCCACCGTCCGCCGGACCGAACAGCAGGAGTACAACCACCGGCAGTAATCCTGCGAACACCTATAGCCGTGACGTAGTCGAGTGCGAGCGACAAGCTGCGCTAGCTGATGCCGGCAGCAAAGGAAAGGCTTTGGATAGCTGCCTGAGGGCGAGAGGACACACACCGGGCCGATAATTCAGGGCCGATTACCTTAAACGATTTATGATTAGAACAGCTTACCGCGGTTCAATCAGACGCTCGGTCGTCGGGAATCCGCCGAGGCGATGCGACGGCTTCGGCTACCTACTGCTTTTCTGTCTTCGACAGCCGCACTGAGGAGATTGTCCGGAACGGTCGTCAGGTTCGCCGCCGCTTCCTTCAACGCGCCATGCTCGACGGCGCGCGACAGCACCTCATTTTTGGTCGGTCCCTGCTTTTGTCCGAGGAACGGTTTGATGATCAGGTAGACAACATCGCGAAATCGCATGTAACGCATGAAGCGCCGCAGCAATCGAAACGTCTGGATGGGGTAATGCGTTAACTTATAGCGGAACAGCCGCCTCAGACCGGCCGTGCGCTCAGCATTGATAGCCTCCCCGGGCAGGCAAGTCGGATCGATCTCCGAACATTTGAAATACTTGTACCAATCGTTTGCCTCGTCAACCAAGCCCCGCTCTACGTATTCCTTCCATAACGGCGTGCCGCGGTAAACGCATAACCGGTTAAAGCCGAAAGTGTCCAGCCGCAGCTTAGACGCTAAGTCAAAGGTGGCGCGCATATCCGCGACGGTCTCATCGGGGCTGCCGACGACGAAGAAGCCGTGGACGATTTCGATGCCGGCCTGTTTCGCGTTGGTTACCGCGCCTTCGACCTGCTCCACCGTCTGGTCTTTCTTCAACCTATCGAGCACTTTCTGGCTGCCGCTTTCGATGCCGAACATCAGCGTGCGGCAGTGGGCCTTGGCCATCGCGGGAAATAGGTGTTGCGCGGTGGAATCGACCCGTCCTTCGCAGCCCCACTGGATGGTGACCCCGGCGTCGTTGATGCCTTTGCAGATCGCTTCGATACGTTTGGGCTGCAGCAGAAAATGGTCGTCGACGAAGTACACGGCGCCGTAGCCCTGCGCCTGCAAGTGTTTGAACTCGTCGACAACGTGCTGCGGGCTGCGCGCGCGCCACTTCCCTTCGTTGAAGATCGGGATATCGCAGAACACGCACGGCCAAGGACATCCACGTGACGTCTGCATGGTGGTGAAGCGCTCCATCGACAAAACGGCCGGCACGTCGAGCGGCATCGATTCGACAAAATCCAAAGGCAAACTTTCTCTGTCGGGGAACGGCCACTGATCAAGAGCGCGGTCCAGCATTCGGTCAGGGTTGTGGACCGGGCAGCCATCCTTGGTCCAGGTAACACCCGCCACGTCGTCTGGATCATCCAGCCTCTCGAGCAAATCGAGAATGAGCTGTTCGCCGTCACCACGGCAAACGAAGTCTACTTCCGGGCACTGGAGCTTGACGAGTTGGGCATTGAGAGTTGCGAATACCCCGCCGAATGCCAGTCGTACATGGGCATCGGCAGCGCGAATCTGACGGGCGAGAATCTTGGCATAAGGATAACTCGTGGTGCTCAAAAAACTCAATCCGACCAACTCGGGCCGCTGTCTGCGGATCTCCTCGACGATCACTTCGTTGGGTGTCTGCGGATTGGCTTGGTCGAACATCACACACTCATGGCCGGCGCGTTTGAGCACAGCAGAGAGCGACATGATACCGATCGGCGGAAAACCCATGACCCGGATGTTGCCGTTCTTGGCGCGAGTCGCCGCGGGAAGCGCGTAGAACTGAGGGTCACGAATGTGGATTAAAAATACGCGGATGAGATCACCTATTCGTGGCGGAACACGTTGACTCTGGATTGCGAGCTGGATTCACTTCGGAGGGTAGCAACCAGGATAAGGTTACCATACAGGATGACACTGCTAATTCCAATGACACCGTGGGAATAATCGGCACGCGTAAAGATGGATCAAGCCCACAGGCCAATAGCAGCCGCTGCCCGATTCTCTTGCAACTCGCAGCTTCGTGGTTATTTTAGAGTTACATGGCGGACCGTGATTACTACCAGATCCTCGGCGTCGAACGGAGCGCCTCACGCGATGACATCCGCAAGGCGTACCGCAAGCTCGCGCGCAAGTATCATCCCGACATCAATCCGGGAAACAAAGACGCCGAAAACAAGTTCAAGGATCTGTCGGTTGCCTATGACGTCCTGAGCGACGAAAAGAAAAAGAAGCTATATGACGAATTCGGCGAAGCAGGCCTTGCCGCTGGTTTTGATGCCGAAAAGGCGCGGAGCTATCAGCAGTGGCACGAGCAGTCTGCGCGAGCGGGCGGCGCTTACGAATTTAACGTAGACGATCTTGGCGACCTTTTCGCCAGCCTCGGTGGCATGTCCGGAGCAGGCCCGAGAGCGCCACGCGGCCCGATGCGCGGCCAGGATATCGAGTCGAGCATGGAAATCGATTTTCTCGACGCCGTGCGCGGCTTTCAAACGTCGATAACGCTTCAGCGGCCGGTCTCCTGCGAAGTCTGCAACGGCACGGGGACGAAAGCCGGGAGCAAGCCGGCGACTTGCCCCGAGTGTCAGGGCAGCGGCAGTAAATCAGTAACTCAGGGGCCGCTGCAGTTTCGCCAGACCTGCCGACGCTGTATGGGGACTGGACAATTGCCCGGCGATCCCTGCGCGGCATGCGGCGGCAGCGGTCGAGTGCTGCGGCCCGACACGATACGGGTCAACATTCCGCCTGGCGTCGATCCGGGAAAACGTATTCGCCTGCGCGGAAAAGGCGAGGCGGGAATTCGCGGCGGCCCGGCCGGCGATCTTTATATTATTCCGCGCATCCGGCCGCACGCGATGCTCACGCGATCGGGTAGAGACTTGACGATGGAACTGCCAATCACGGTCGGCGAAGCGGTCCGCGGCGCCGAGGTGGACGTGCCAACGCCGAGCGGCACCATCAAAGTGAAGGTTCCAGCCGGTGCGCAGAGCGGCCAGCAACTGCGTATCAAGGGCAAGGGAGTCGCCGCCCACGGGCAAACTCCAGCCGGTGATTTGTATCTGCGACTTATGGTGCGTGTGCCGAAGGATCAGGTTGCCCACGACGTTATCGAAAAGATCGACCAGGCTTACGGCGAAGACGTGCGCAAAGACGTGCGGCTGTAGAGGGAGAGAAGAAAAATGCCGCGAAAATATCTACGCATAACCGAGGTGACTAAAATCTGCCGGGTTGATAAAAAGTTCGTCATGCGCTTGGAACAGGAGAAGGTGATCTCGCCGATCGTGCGGCGCAGTCAGAAACTTTATCCCATGGATCAAGTCGATCGCGTGCGCGTCGCCCATCTGCTGATCGCAGAAATGGGAGTGAATCTGGAAGGCGCCGAGGTAGCGCTCCACATGCGCGAACAGATGATCGCCATGCAGCGCCAATTCAACGAAATCCTCCACCTACTCGGCCGGGAGCTGAAGAAGTAGGATAAGGAGAGTTAACAGGCTAGGGAGTAACCGAAGCAATCGGCGGCGGCGCCACCATCGACCCGACCACAATCGCAAACCCAATAATCACAGCAGCCATGACAATGGCAATCCCCAGGTTTCCTTTTCTCAGCTCCTCCCACTCGTCCACGGGTGTGAGCCAGGTGAAGACCCTCAACAAGATCCAGAGAGAAATAGCCATCGTAACGGCACCCACCAACCCCCAGCCAAAAGCTTTCAGATAGTCCACTATTAGTAGCGACATTCTTACCTCCGAAAAAAATCATTCGTGTCAGCTCCACTCTGCTTCAGCGGACGCGAGACTACTTTGGATTGGATCTTGTAGTCAAGAAGACGGTGGAACACGACCACGCGTTTCTCTCTTCCACGAGCACGGATCACGAACACGATTTCGTTCCTGCTCATGAAGCGCCGAGCAGGCGCACTTCTCTCAGAGGAAATGGAATATCGATCTTGCTCGCCCGGAATCGCTCGACGATGGCTTTATACAGCTCGGCTCTTGCGTTGACCATGTCTGCAACGGCTACCCATGGTTGAATAGAAAGCGTAACCGACGAGTCGGCAAGCTCGCTGATTCCTATCAACGGTGCCGGTTCCTTTAAGACACTCGGGCTTGCCGCAACGATTTCTTTGGCAACCACGAGCACCTCATCCAGATTCGCGCCGTAAGCCACGCCAACCTTCAGTTGAAGCTGACGGATCGTGCCATAGTTATGGAGAATCTCACCGACGATTTTGTGATTCGGAATGACCACGCGGGATTGATCGAGCTGCACCAGCGTCGTAGAGAAAAGCTCGACCGTCACCACTTGCCCGTGAACGCCGAGCAGCTCAATATACTCTCCAACCCGGTAAGGCCTAGTAAAGATAATCGATAGCCCGGCGATGACGTTCGCGAGTACGCCATGAAAGGCAAATCCCACGCCCACGCCGGCGACCCCAACCGCGGCAACCAGCGGCGCGATCTGGAAACCAAACTTGTCGAGCGCCACCAACAGCGTGAGCATAAGGACGAGAACTCGAATTACTCGGACGATCAGCAAGCGCATCGGCGGCTCCTTCACGCGCGATTCGAGCCATCGATCGGTGATGTTCCCGATCCAGCGGGCCAAGAGAACGCCGACTATTAAAATGATCATCGCGCCAAGCACTTGGAAGCCGTACCGGATGATAAGATCTAACGTGATATCTTTTGCCGTCATAAATTGACTCCTTTGAAGTTTTTTCTATTTGCTCGAACTCCTCGTCTGTGGATTACAGGAGTGAAAGGCGAAGCCCCGTTCGGACGCGCCCATGTATCATTGAACTGACTGAACGGAATCAGCCTAATTCGCTATGCTCAGAACGGCCTAAAATAGGGCGGAGTCATAACGGCCGTCAAGCGGCGCGGAAGGTGATGCATGGAATTACAAAAAGCTCGAAGCGGGCTCTACGCCATCTAGAAACAGCAAACCAGCTTTTATTTCCGGTAGGCTCGTAGAGATGAGCAAGAATCACAGCTCACGAACACGAAACACGGTTTTCTCTCTTCCACAAGCATGGTCACGTCCGTAAATAATCCGACGTTTAGTTGTGAGTCTGCGGATACGGCAACGATTATCGATTCACGTAAAAGCAACCCCTTCACCTATTTTTTCTCCATCGTTAATCCGGGGATATTGTCACGTTTTCGCAATGTGGAAAACGTGAAACAAACACTTGCAAGGAAAGATGGACCGTGGAGGCAATGGAGCACTAACTGGAGCCAGAAAGGCTTTCGACCCCATAGGAACACCGATTCCAACCCGGTCAAGCTGCCGGCCGGTAGGCCGAGCTGCGCAGAACCTTGCCGGGAAGTTCGCCGGTTAACTTTCCGTCCTCACAAATTACTCGACCATTGACGACCGTATAGTGCATGCCGACCGAGCGCTGGATCATCCGCTTAGTCCCGGCCGGATAATCGTTCGCCCACTCAGGCTCACAAGCGTTTATTGTACGAGCGTCAAATATCGCGAGGTCGGCGGCATATCCCGGCCTGACCAATCCCCTGTCCTCGATACCGTAAACCGAGGCGACCTCGAAACTCAGCTTCTGTACGGCCTGCTCTAAGCTCAGTACGTTTCTTTCCCTCACCCAAAGTCCCAGCAAAGTGGTGGCATAGCCGAAGTTCGCGCCGAACAACACGTGGGCGCCAGCATCGGAAGTGCCGATAAGCACGTAGGGGCTCTTCACGATCTGCCCCATCGCCTGGGCATCCCCGCCTGAATTTGCGTTCCAAAAAACCGTCTCCAGATTTTCTTCCAGGGCCAAATCAAGGAACGCATCCAGGCTGTCGCGGCCGCGCATCGCGGCCATCTCGGCGATGGTTTTGCCGACGTATTGCTGGTTCTCGGGCCTGGCAGCCTTCTCGACTTTCACAATATTCAAATTGCCGTGAAAACTTGTCGGACGCGGGTCAGCGAGGTCCGCGCGCAGTTTTTGCCGCGTCGCGCTATCCGCGAACGCCTGTTTGCGCGCCGCTTCGTCCGTGAACATCAAGCTTTTCCAGGTGGGAAACTCGTCAAAAAGCTGGGTGGTCTTGAGATCGAAATGTCTGACCAGCGGCACCGTGTGGCACAGACGGTAGGTGCGGTATCCCTTCTGAAACGCCGCGGCCGTATGATCGAGCTGTTCTTTCCACTGTTCGGGCCGATTGGATCGATGGACAACCGTGAGGCCGACCACGGGCCGACCGGTGCGCCGCGCCCACTCGCCGTAAAGGTCGAAATGCTTGGTCGTGTACTGTCCCAAGGTTGATTGGATTACGCCGGCATTGAGCTCGCCGAGCGGCTCGCACAGGCCAAAAAGTTCTTCGACGTCGGCCATGCGACTCGGCACCGGCTTGCCGTCCTCGCGCATATGCCGCTCGTTGCGGTTGGTCGAAAACCCGAATGCTCCAGCCTCCATGCCCTCGCGCACCAACTGCTGCATGCGCTGAACTTCCGGCTTAGTTGCTTGGCGCTCCACCGACTCCTCGCCCATGACATACTGGCGTACGGCGATGTGACCCACGAGCCCGCCCATATTGATGCCGAGACGTCCGTTCAGACCGTCCAGATACTCCCTGTAGGAATGCCAGCCCCAAGGCACTCCTTTCTCCAACGCAAAACGAGGAATCGCCTCGACCCGGACAAAGCTCTTTACGAGCGCGTCTTCGTCGCCGCTTTTCACCGGCGCCAATGCCAGCCCGCAATTTCCTGCGATGATGGAAGTGATTCCATGCTGGGGTTCGCAGGTGCCGTAAGGATCCCAAAGAATCTGCGCGTCCATGTGGGTATGATGGTCGATGAACCCGGGGGCGACGATGAGTCCGCCGACGTCTAAGGTCTTGGCCGCGCCGCCATCAATGCGGCCCAGCTTGACGATCTTTCCGTCCTTGATGGCGACGTCAGCATTGTAAGAAGGCAGGCCGGAACCGTCCACGACCCGACCACCGCGAACCAACAAATCATATTCCATCGCCAAGTCCTCCTCTCGTTACACAGCCTCGATTCGTGAATCTATTTTTCCGCTCTCGGAAAACCGTACGCTTCGACGACTCTTTTTATGTACTCCGGTATCTTTGTGTAGTGACTCCAGTCAACCAGCGATTGCTTTTTGCCGCGGACAGCCTTCTCTTGAACCGTTCCCTGAATGAAGACGGAGCCTTCGTACGGTCCGGCCTCCTCGAGTACTTTCTGGCCCTCGGCAGACGCCGCAAACTCCAACCAGAGCAGCGCAGCGTAAGGGTGCTCAGCCGCAGCCAGTATGCCTTCCGATTCGTTGAGTCGAACGATAACGGGCTCTACCAACTTGTAGCCGAGAACATCCGTCTTGTCTTTGTTTTTGGCTCTCAGAACAGCGTCGTAGTTAGGGCCGAAGAAGAGGGAATATTCGCCGGCGAGCATGCTTGTGATCGTGCGCGTGTCTCCGCTGACCCAAATGGGATTTTGCGCGGTCAACTTCCGCGCAAAATCAAGAGTCTTTTCAAGACCCCATGCCGGCACCAGGGCTGCTACATCCTTGGGACGAATTCCCAGAGCAAATTTCCTGTCCTTGAATTCCGGCTTTAAAAATCCTTCCCACGTATCGGGCACCGAGTCGGCCGGGATGAGCTTTTTATGATAAGCTACGACTTGTATTCCACTTCCTACGGCGACGATATTTCGGTTGATCGGGTCCACCATCTGGAGCGGCATCTGAAGCACCCGCTGCTCAACCATTCCATGCATATCCACCTTTTTCAGGTGAGGCAGGTATTCGTTATAATAGTCGTAATCGACCTCGTTGACATCGATCCCTTTAGCTAATCCTGCCTTTAATTCGTGAAGTTGCCGCGTATAAGCGTCGATGCCCCGGATCTCGTCTGCTTGGACTTGAATGAAAGGATATTTTTTCGTGAAGCCTTCGCTCAACCGTTTGAGTATTCCAGCGTCGAGGGAGACGATAACGCGTAACTTACCTTCCTTTTTAGCCCTATTCACGATCTCGTCATGGCTGGCGGCAAAAAGATAAGCCTTCCCTTCGGCCTCCTTTTTCGCTTTGAGCAAGGCAGGGCTAAGTTCGGCGGCAAAAATGCTCGTATCTGCTATCCCGAAAATTATCAGAAGAAGAGTGATCAAACGATCAGCCGTTCTTGGTCGAAGCAACTCCATGTTCACCCCCTCGCTTATTTTTCCTAGTAGCAATCGAATGCGAAGATGGATGGCGTGCGGACTATATCGAGCCCTCGGTGATCTTGTCAATTTAGGTTCAGCTGCGTCAGCCGTCTTCCTCGGCGCCCGCGAGAGCTGTTTTCTGGTAGTGGTTCATTTTCAATCTGCCATGACTCTTAAAATCGAGAAAGATTCCTCGCTTTGCTCGGAATGACAACTACATAAGCCATGTGTCATCTCGAACAAAGTGAGAGATCTTTCCCAAACTGAACCACTACCCGTCTTTGAGTCGGGTTGACATATCTGCGCGTCATTGAATACTGTTTGCAGGAGACGACGGATAGCCCGCAGGTAGATTGGAAACAGCGAAGGTCGCTCGTGAAGAGAGTATTGGCCATTATCTTGGGCGGCGGCGCCGGAACCCGGCTTTATCCCTTAACCAAACTCCGCGCCAAGCCGGCTGTTCCTCTCGGCGCCAAGTATCGCTTGATCGATATCCCCATCAGTAACTGCATCAACTCTGAGATCCAGAGGATATACGTTCTCACCCAATTTAACTCGGCCTCTCTCAACCGCCATATTGCGCGCACCTACGCGCTGGCAGCCGCAGGGTTCTCTCAGGGTTTTGTCGAAGTGCTGGCTGCCCATCAAACGCCGGAAAGCCCCAATTGGTTCGAAGGGACGGCCGACGCCGTGCGCAAGTATCTCTCGTTATTTGCCGAGTGGGATGTCGATCAGTACCTGATTCTCTCCGGCGATCACTTGTACCGTATGAATTACGCCGACTTCATCCAGCGCCATCGGGATACGAAAGCAGATATCACGTTATCGGTCGTGCCGGTCGATGAGAGTCGGGCGTCCGACTTCGGTTTGATGAAGATTGATAAGAAGGGGCGCGTGACGTCTTTCAGCGAAAAGCCTAAAGGTGATGCGCTCAAGGCAATGCGCGTCGACACAACCGCTCTCGGCTTGCCCGAAGAGAAAGCGAAGCAGTCACCCTATATCGCTTCCATGGGCATCTACGTGTTTGAAAAGCAGATCTTGCACGATTTATTAAACCGGGCCAGGCACCAAACGGATTTCGGCAGAGAAGTTATTCCCGCAGCGGCAAAAGATCATAATGTGCAGGCCTATCTTTTCAAAGATTACTGGGAAGATATCGGGACCATCGAATCATTCTACAATGCCAATCTGGCGCTCACCTCTCAACCGGATCCGCCTTTCAGCTTCTACGATGAAAAGGCTCCAATCTATACACACTCGCGCCACCTGCCGCCGACAAAATTGCTCGACAGCAAGGTAGTTGAGTCGATGGTCGGTGAAGGATGTATACTCAAGGAATGCACGGTGAAACGATCAGTCATCGGAGTTCGATCTCGTATCGAAACCGGGTGCGTCATCGATAATGCTTTGTTGATGGGCGCAGATTTCTATGAATCCCCTGCTGAGCGCTTGAAAAACTTAGAGCGTGGAAAAGTTCCCTTGGGAGTGGGCGCGAACACGACGATCCGAAGAGCAATTATCGACAAGAACGCGCGCATCGGCCGCAATGTACAGATCGTGAATAAAGATTGCATAATGGAAGCGAGCCGGGAAGATCTCGGCTTTGTAATTCAAAGCGGGATCGTCGTTGTAATAAAGAACGCAACCATTCCTGACGGGACGGTGATTTGACCCGCATTATTCATCATTAAAGGATTTACGCAGTTTTCTTGGCGCCTTGACGTCTACCGAAGGCGTCACCCCCGAATGTTTTAATCGGGGGTCCAGTTCGGCCTCGCCTGGATTCCCGATAGAAGCTTTCGGGAATGACGGACTATGAGATCTGAGATAGCTCTTTAGGCAACAAGCTGCGGGAAATCCAAACGCACCGTGATTAAATAAAGGAATTACCCTTTAGGGTTCTTCCTCATTCCCCCTTCCACCATTTTGTACTCGAAAAGACGGCATTCGAGCGCGCCGTTGAAGAGCGGCGTGCGTTTGGATGCGGCGAGCCGGATGAGTTTGGGCAGGCGCATGTCGGCGCTGAGAAGATAGGCGCGCCAGCCGCTGAATCGTTTCTTCAAGACGTCGCCGAGCTTTGGATAAAATTCCGCGAGCTTCTGCTGCTCGCCGAGGCGCGCGCCGTACGGCGGGTTGGTGACGATGATACCTTCCTTCGCCGGCGCAAAAATTTCCAGCACGTTGGCTCGCTTGAGGCTGACGATTTTTTCCAAACCGGCCGCCATCAGATTAGCACGCGCCGCTTTCAATACATCGCTGGAGAGATCGCTGCCGTAAATCGCCTGTGATATTTTTGGTTTTTGCTGAGACATGCTTTGTTGCCGCAATTCGCGCCAGCGACGCCCATCGAAATTTTTGAATTTCTCGAACGTAAAGTGGCGTCCCAGTCCCGGTGCGATATCGATGGCCATGTGCGCTGCTTCCAGCAGGATCGTGCCGCTGCCGCACATGGGGTCGAGCAGCGGAGTGCCCGGAACCCAGCCGGCGAGCCGAAGAATTCCGGCGGCGAGATTTTCCCTGAGCGGCGCTTCTCCTGTGGCCATGCGCATACCGCGCTTGAACAACGGCTCCCCTGTAGTGTCGAGATAAAGCGTAAACTCGCGATCCGTCAGATGGCCCTGGATCGGAATATCGGGCTCGCGGGTGTTCACGCTCGGGCGTCGGCCGGAGAGCCGGCGAATTTTGTCGCACACCGCGTCTTTGATTTTGAGAGTAACGAAATTGACACTGGTGAGTGGACTCTTGGTCGCCGAGACATCGACCCGGATGGTGTGTGCCGGTTCAAACCAATCTGTCCACGGCAGCGCGAAAGCGGTGCGATAGATATCGTCTTCGTTGCGGTAATCGTCGGTTGCCACCTGCCACAGAACGCGGCTGGCGATGCGGCTTTCGAGATTGGCCCGATAGCAGAGCAAAAAATCACCGCTGAATGCGACGCCACCGCCGACGGCACGAATTTTTTCCGCTTGGAGCTGGCGCAGTTCCGCGGCCAAGACCGGCTCCAGGCCGCGCGGACAGGTGGCGAAAAATCTTTCCATGGGGAACGCGCCGGGTGAAATTTCTGCTCAATCACAAAAAAAGGGCAACCCGATGGGTTGCCCTTTTTGCCGTTAATTCGCTAACGAAAAAACTACCAGCGGTTACGTCCGCCGCCACCGCCGCTACGATTACCACGGCCTCCACCACCGCCGCCGCCGAAGTTATCGCGCTTCGCCATCGGCTTGGCTTCGTTGACGGTCAACGTGCGTCCGTCCAGCTGCGTGCCGTTCAGGCTGTCGATGGCCTTTTGCGCCTCGCTTCCCGAGCTCATCTCCACGAAGCCGAAACCTCGCGATTGACCAGTGAATTTGTCGGAGATCACATTGGCCGATTCCACGGTCCCATGCTCCGAAAAGATTTCATGCAGCCGGTCACCCGTTACGGAATATGGCAGACCGCCGACGTATAATTTACTACCCATGTTCTCCTCCTATAAGAGAATGTTAATGTCTTTGACCCTGAGAAATGAACTGCTAATGGGCGCCGAACATGGGGCTCAACTGCTCAACCGCGCTCTGATCGGATTTTCCTTTAGTATCTGTTCGCAAGGATAGAGACTGACAGGGGCCTTCAACCTTTTTAATGTCCTCTATCAGAAGGCCGTATACTGAAGAAGATGTCACAATAATACCATCGTAGAGCGCGAAGTCAACCCGGACGGCACTTGACGCCGAGCCCAAATCGGCCAACTCTTGCTCGAACATAACGCCCGTAATACGCTGACGACGTTTCCATCGCCTAAAGGACAATGCACTGGCGAGCGGGAATTTTCTGCTATGGAGGTTTCATGCGGAACGTTAGCAAGCTGACGGTACTTTTCCTGATTCTCCTCCTCGACAATTGCGCGCCATTGGTAGCATTCAGCCAGGACAGAGTTCGCATCGGCGTGCCGCTATTTCCCACCGTTTCCTATCCGGTCTTCATCGCGCAGGAGAAGGGGATTTTCGAAAGGAACGGTATCAAGGCCGAAATCATTCGGATCAACAGCGAGCCGACAACCTATCAGGCGCTCATTTCCGGCGACATCGATGCCACCTCCGGCGCGCCGACCGGTCTCGTGCAATCGAATATTCAGGGCGTGCCCGTCGTGTCGCTGGGCAGTTGGGACAATCTCGTCTCGTACACCATGGCAACACGCGAAAAGATCGACGATCTCGCGCAACTGAGGGGAAAAAAAGTCGGCATCAACCGGCTCGGCGGGAAGTCGTCGCTGATCCTCCAAGTCATGCTCGAAGACGCCGGGCTCAATACTTCTAAGGACGTCACCTTACTGCAGCTCGGCGGTTCGCAGGAAAGATTAGCCGCTCTCATCCGCGGCGGCATCGACGCCGCGCCGGTCGACTTTGTCTTCGAGCCCAAGATGAAACAGATGGGCTTCCACTTGGTCGCGGGCCGAAAGACTCCCTTTATGAACGGCCCGATCACGGTGACGGTCGCGGCGTTAAAGGCGAACCGCGCAAAATGGGTGAGGTTCGTCAAGGCATATTTGGAAGCGACCCAATACATGACGACCAACCGGGAAGGCTCGATGGAGGTTCTCAAAAAGATCATTCAGACCGACGAGAAAGAAACCCTGGATAACGGTTACGAGCAGATGCGCGCCCGCGCCACCGTCGATCTGGTGCCGCCGGAGGCTGCCGTCGAAAACCTCGTAAGGATGATGACTTACGTCGACAAACGCGCTGCTACGGTCGATCGCAGCAAGCTCGCGGACTATTCGATCTTGAAAGAGCTAGCGCAAGGCAAAGCAACGAAGAAGTAAAAGAATGGAATACTGGAATAGTGGAATCATGAGGATCGGAACCCAAAATTCCACCATTCCATAATTCCAATATTCCCGTTCCCTCTAACCTAAGTGCCATGGGCGAAATCCATTTCATCGACACTACCCTGCGCGATGGGCAGCAGAGCCTTTGGGCCCTCGGCATGAAAACGGCCGCGATGTTGCCGATCGCGGCACAGATGGACCGCATCGGTTTCGAGTCGATGGAATTTTTCGTCTCGATCATGATCAAGAAATACGTCCGCGAGCACAAAGAAAACCCTTGGGTGTGGGTACGCGAGGGGGTTAAGCGATTTCGCTGCACGCAGCTGCGCAACCATGGTGGCCTGCATGGCTCCGGTGCGTTTGAAAAGCTGCCTCACGCGGCGCTGAAGCTCCTCGCCGAGCGCGTCGTCTCCTATGGCATCACGCTCACTCGCACGTCGAACTGCTGGAACGACTTCGAAGAAATGAGAGATGAGGTCGACGAGCTTCGTCATATCGGAATGGAAACCATCGTCAATCTCATTTACACGGTCTCGCCGCGTCACACCGATGAATACTACGCCCAAAAAGCCCGCGACGCGGCAGCGATTCGGCCGTACCGAATCTGTTTCAAGGACGTGGGCGGCTTGCTTACCCCGGAGCGCGCGCGAACTTTGCTACCGGCGATTTTGCAAAATGCCGGCGCGGTCCCCGTTGAATATCACGCGCACTGCAACAACGGCTTGGCCCCGCTCTGCTATCTCGAAGCGGTGAAACTCGGCGTCACCGCGTTGCATACGGCGGTCCCGCCGCTCGCCAACGGCTCCTCTCAACCTTCGATTCTCAACGTCGCAAGAAATCTCCGCGCGCTTGGCCATACGCCCGTGGTGAACGATGAGGAAGTGAAACCGGTCGAAGAACACTTCACCGCCGTCGCCAAACGACACGGCTTGCCCATCGGCAAGCCGTTCGCCTACGACGAGTCGCAATATCTGCATCAAGTTCCCGGCGGCGTCATTTCAAATCTACGCCATCAGCTTCGCATGA
>Ga0137403_10004968_pt1 | contig 15516 bp, 15 predicted proteins | sample CZOMad2_1_16fung_FD_122057 | JGI IMG/M metagenome (GOLD analysis project Ga0137403, IMG submission 122057) | Vadose zone soil fungal communities from Angelo Coast Range Reserve, California, USA - CZOMad2_1_16fungal (Hybrid Assembly) | ecosystem: Environmental > Terrestrial > Soil > Vadose zone... | reverse complement strand
CCTTACCGATGGCTGCGCTTTTGGTCGTGGCGACCTTTACCGTGCATCTGCCCTACGGGTTCAGTTCCATCAAGCTCCTGTCGGTGACGGCAGCCGGCGCGCAGTTCGGGCCGCCGGGCTATGAATTGAACCTCCTCTATCTCGCCTGTCTCGCCGCTCTAGTCCTGGGTGGTTCGGGACCACTGGCGATAGATGGACTTGTCAGAAGGAGAGGGTCGGCCGGGGGCTGCCATTCGGGCTCTGCCGAGCGTTAGTCGCTAGTGCGTTCCGGCGGCGAGTCTGGCACGCCCTGTTAACGATGTCTGCCGGCTCCACGACGACCTCACTGGGTTATGAGCCCTTTCTGAAACGACATCAGAGCCAACAGCAGCGTGTTCCGTCGTGGCAAGGGATTGCCGTGCTCGTCAAAGTTACGAAAGAGCGCCAGGCGCCCGTTCTCCAGCGTCGTGGACCCATCTTCGTTCTCGCGGTGGAAGCCCGAGACGAAGTCGTACACGAGCTTTGAGGTCCTCTCCCTTGAGATCCTCCTCGGCCTCCTCGTCCTCAGCCTTTGGTTTCTCGCGGTAGCAGTGGTGGGCCTCATCGTTCAGGACGAGGATGCTCTTCATCCCCATGAGGTCTGGCATGACGCGCTGGAGCATTTGCCCTTCGGTCTCGAGTGTGTCCGGACTCGCTCCGACACGTCCCTGGAGCAGGGCGCGCCCGCCTTTCGAGAGGTCGACGCGCTCGCGCCGCATGAAGGCGTGGTAGTTGGTGATGACGATCCTCGCCTTCTTGACGTCGTCGCGCATGTCATCCGGCACCAACTCGCGGCCGAAGTAGTAGTTGTCGGGGTCATTCGGCTGGAGTACGCGGAGCCTATCCTTGATCGTGATGCCCGGCGTGACGACGAGGAAGCCATTCGTGAAGTGCTTGCTCGGGGACCGGCGCACCGCGTTTATGGTCTGCCAAGCAATCAGTCGTCTTACCGGCGCCGGTGGCGAGCTTGAGCGCCACTCTTGTCAGCTCCGGGTTGGCGTCGCGGTTCGCGTTCGCCAGGTGCTCAAGGAATGACCTGCCCTGCCGATCGTTCGGGGCCACTTCCGTCAGCCAAATGATCGTCTCAATGGCTTCGACTTGACAGAAGAACGGCCGCACGTCGGCGAAATCGTGGTGGCGCCAGTGCTCAAGAAGGCACTGCGTCTCCGGGGTGACGTGCCAATCTCTCAGGTTGGGCAGTGCGCGCCACTGGTCTATCCGTGGGCGCAGTTGGTTGATGATCGGCGTCGGATCGTACTGCTGCTTCGCGGTCGACAGGCCGGCGCCTTCGTCGAAAACCAGCGCGCTCTGCTGTGCGCTGGCGTTGTGCTTCCTTGGACGTGGGATCGGAGTGATGAACTCCGCTTTTCGGCGTTCTTCGACGATATCGCCCGTGGGTTGGCCCTGCGCGTCAAGCTGCCAGTGCCGAACAGGGTACGCGTACGGAGAATTCAGGATCGGCCGTTCGAAGAACACGCTTTCCATAAGATGCCGCCGGCGCCTATCTTAACCGGCGCGCCTTCCGGGAAAGCCGCAGTTCTCTGTACGGTTCTTCCGCGCCGGTGCGACTCTCAGCGACTTGCTGGAGCCTCGTGAGACCCCGGAGCCGGAACGAGTTCCTGGGTGCGGCCTGGGTAAACGAAAGGGGTTAGCGGCTTCGACATCCGCTAACCCCTCGTTATCGTGGTTGCGGGGGCTGGATTTGAACCAGTGACCTTTGGGTTATGAGCCTAGTGCTTGCCGCGACGTCACCCAACGATCGCCAATAAGGGCGGTCACTTTAGTTCACGTCCAAGACACGGCCAAAAATCAGCAGTGCCAGCTCAGCGGAAGTGGCATCACTGCTTCACACCCCTCACCACCACCGGTATCCTCGGTGTTGCCCAAGACGCTGCCACTGGGATCGGGCGCAGCAGAGTCCGAGCAGGCTCCGATGGGAGCAGAGAGAGTGACCGAAGTGGGCGTATCGACCTCACGCGAACCCGTCGTCGTGGGAGTCTCGGTATCGGTGAGCGGACCGTTGCGCCGCCAGGGGCAAGAAGCTTACGACGGGATTCGCCTCTGGGTGGAGCACTGCGTGAGCGCCGGAGGCCTGAAGATCGGTCGGAATCGAGCAAACCGCCCACTCCGCCTCGTCGTCCTCGACGATGCAAGCAGCGCGTCCCACGCTCGGGAGAACGTCGCGCGGTTGCTGACCGAGGAGCGCGTGGATCTCCTTCTCGGACCATATGGGAGCGGATCGACGCTTGCCGTCGCGCCCCTCGCCGCGGCGCACGGAAAGATCCTCTGGAACCACGGCGGCGCGTCCGACGCGGTTGCCGAGGCCAGCTCCGGGTGCGTCGTCAGCGTGCTGAGCCCGGCCAGCGACTATCTTCGAAACCTGCCAAGACTCGTGCGGCATCGTACGGGTGCGCAGCGGGCAACGGTCCTCTACGCCGGCCGCGGTACTTTCGCTTCGAGCATCCGGCGCGGCGTCGAAGCGGGAGCCCGGACCGCCGGGTTCGATATCGTGCGCGCAATCGCATTCGACAGCCCGCTTCGCAACACGAAAGCGGCAATAGACGCCGCGCTGGCCGACAGTCCCCATCTACTCGTTGTCGCAGGGCGATTCGAGGACGACGTCGCTATCATCCGGGAGCGACAGATGCTCGAGACGGTCGGTACCGTCGCGTGTGTCGCCGCCGGAGCGGACGGGTTCCACCAGGAGCTCGGGGTGCTGGCCGAGGGCGTGATCGGACCGAGCCAATGGGAGCCTCATCTGCACGAGCGACCCTTGATTGGGCCACCCTCGGCCTGGTTCTGCTCCGAATTTCGGCGAGTGTTCCATCGCGATCCCGGCTACGTCGCTGCGCAGGCGTACACGCTCGGCATCATCATCGGCGAGTGCATCCGGCGCGCGGGAAGTCTCGAGGACCGTGAGCTGCTGGCAGTCGCCCGTCAGCTCGACGCGACGGCGCTCTATGGTCGATTCCGACTCGAGCCGGGCTCCTTGCGGCAGGTCGGGCACGAAATCATCCTCGTCGAATGGCGAGACGGCCGAAAGCATCCGCTAGAGGCGACCGGCATCACGCCAACGAGCAGTCAGCCGACCTAGGGAGACCGAACGAGCCCCTCCGTTCGCTCCTACCTCTCCTCACCGAAGGCCAAGAAGAGAGGCAGGAGCGAACGGAGAGTTTCCATCTTCAGAGATTCGCCTGGAAATCGACGTAGTCGCGAACCTTGCGGTATATCTGCAAACGGTTCCGCTGGCTGTCGGCTACGATGATGCGATCGGTTTCCGGATCGAAGTCGACCGCCGTCGGGAAGCAGAAGCGATATTCGGGCTCCAGGCTTCGCACTCGACGACGAGCTTTCATCATGTCGGGGTTGGCGTCGATGCTCATCTGGCCCCACTTGGACATCACCTGGGCATCGCCGATGAGATTGGCGACGGGGCTTCCCTCGGCGTCGAAGACACAGACTCGATGATTGCCCCAGTCGGCGACGTAGATATCGCCGTCAGTATCCACGGCGACATCGGTGGGATGATTGAGCAAGCCGGCCTTGGGATAGCCAGGCGTGCCCGAGGGCGAGATGTACGGGCCCATGTAGGAGATGGCGTAGGCCTCCGTCGGCACGGGAACCGTCCCATATTGGCCGATCTGCATCATGAACTTGCCCTGAGAAGACAGCTTCTGGACGCGGTGATTCTTCCAGTCCGCGACGTAGATGTTGCCCGCCTGGTCGACAGTAACCCCCCAGGGCTGGTTGAACTCTCCGTCTCCACTCCCGGCCTTGCCGCACTTCGCCAAGAACTTCCCGTCGCCGGTGAAGACCTGGAGTCGATTGTTCCCGCTGTCGACCACGATCACGTTCCCGTTCTTCTCGCACACCAGACCAGCAGGGCGTATGAGCTCGCCATCGCCGCTGCCCGTCTTTCCCCATTTTCGGAGAAACTTGCCTTTGCTGTCGAACACCGAGATGGAGTTCGTCCATTCGTCAGAGACATAGACGTGGTCCTGCCCGTCAACGGCGACGCCGAAGGGCCAGGTCGAACGGCCGTCCCCTTCGCCCCACTGGAAGAACTCGGCGAGTAGCTCCTCTTCGCCGGGACCGCCGATCTTCACCTCGTTGACACGCATACCGAAGTTGTTCTCGTTGCCGCGATTGGCGACGTAGGCGACGCCACCCTTCGCGAGGCACATCGTCTGGGGATAGTTGAACCCCGTGCCCGACTGCGCGCCGCGCCCGACGGCGTGGCTCCACTCGTAGACTCTTCCGCGCGCCACCGTTGTAAGCGGCATTGCTTCCCTCCCGTCCGCGCTAGTTCAGGAAGGCCGGTTGCTCGAACCGGCCACCGGTGATCGGTTTGGGATCCAACTTCAGCCACTTCTCGAGAATCGTCGAGTAGATGCTGCGGAAGTCCGTACTCGGGTTCAGGTCGCCCTGAACCAGCTTTTCCGCCTTGAGGGAGGGATACTCGCCGTAGTGGCCACCTTTGACCGTGTCACCGAGGATGAAGGCTGGCCCGGCCGCGCCGTGGTCCGTCCCCGAGCCGTTGTCGTGGACGCGGCGCCCGAACTCCGAGAACAACAGGATGACGACGTTGTCGGCGTGGTCGTGCTCGCGGAGGTCCGCCATGAAGGCCTCGAGACCCTCGCACACTGCGCTCCACAATTGTCCGTGGCCGGGGTTCTGGCCGGCGTGGGTGTCGAAGCTGCCGTGATCACAGTAGAAGATCCGGCTACCGAGATCGGCGAAGTGGACCTGCGCGATCCCGCGCAGCTTGCGGGCGATCGGGGTATCGGGATATTTGACGGTGGACGCGTACTTCTGCGGCGCGACCTTCAAGATATCAGCGCCCTTCAACGAATCCAGGCCGGTGGTGCCGAGGTACTCCATCACCCCGGTCCCCGCGACCGGCGCGTACATCTTCGCGAAGCGATCGAGGACCTGCAGGCGCTGCTCCCGTTCCTGAATGTTGGGCAGGAACCCGTACTTCTCTAGTGGGCCGGACACACACGCAACGGGAACTCCCGGTGCCACCAGAGCCCGGAACAGGCACTGTCCGAAGCTCACGACCGTGACCACGTTCTCTTTTCTGGGGTCGTATTCGCGCGCCACCTGACCCAACCAGCCCTGCGTCCCTACCTTCTCCGGCTCGCACGTATGCCAGATGTCCATCGAACGGAAGTGCGAGCGAGGCGAGTTGGCGTAGCCCACGCCGTGCACGATGGCGAGCTTGCCCTGATCCCAGACCTTTTTCAGCGGGGCCATCGCCGGATGGAAGCCATAGTTCTTGTCGAATTTCAGGATCTGATCGTCGGGGATCCCGACCGCTGGACGGTTGTCGCGGTACAGCGGGTCATTGAACGGAATCACCGTGTTGAGATAGTCGTTCCCGCCCGAGAGTTGCAGCGTGACCAGCACGGGATCTTTTTGCGTTGCGGCCATGCGTAGTCCTCCTCACCCGATGAGGCTCATGACGTTAGGCGAACTGATACTCTCTCGTCGCCACGATGAGTTGCAGCATCTCGCCGACACGCTTGTCGGCCGTCTTGGAACTCGTCTCACTCGCCCAGCCCGTCTGGCCCCACTCCTTCGCCTGCGCGACGAGCTCTTGCCGTGTTTCGGAGCTCACCTCCACTGGGCCCAGCAGGTCCAGACATCCGTCGACCAGCTGCTCTGGGCTCAGCGTGCCCTTGGTCTTCAGTCGGTCGATGATGGCGCGGACGCCCGGCAGCGACGGATCACCGACCAGTCCTGCCACGAAGTTGATGCGGGCCATCAGGGAGCCACTGTTGATCCACTCAGGGCCCGTATGCCATCCCTCGACGCTCGGGGGATTGAGCAGGTCCTGACCCATGTAGGCGGGCTGCATCGACAGGTCGCCGTATCCGGGTCGCGGTAGCTCATAGCCCCCGACCAGACGAAGACTGCCCACCACCACCTCGGCCGGGGACTTCAGGTGCTGGAAGCGGGCATTCTTGAAGAAGCTCGAGTTGAACAGCACACGGAGGACGGACCGGATGTCGAAACGTGACTGACGGAACGTTGCCGTCAGAGCGTCGATCGCCTTCTGGTCTCGCGGCGGCTCGATCGACCAGGCGGGCACCTGGGCCTCGTCGGCGACGAAGAAATTGTACAGATGCCGGCACACGAAACGCGCACAGGCCGGTTGCTCCACGACGATGTCGATGATGTCCTCGCCGTCGAAACGGCCGCGGTGGCCGAGAAACTCCTTCTCGCCGTCGTCGTGATCTTCCGGGCGGTACTCGAACTTCCACGGGAACCGCCCATAGGGCAGGCGTGGGATCTTGGTCTCGAAGGTCCAGCCGGTGAAGGCGCGGGACGCTTCACGGACATCCTTTTCCGTGTAGGCGCCGACGCCCATGCTGAACAGCTCGAGAAGCTCGCGACCCCAGTTCTCGTTGACGGCCGTGCCGTGGTTCTGGTTGTTGTCCAGCCAGAAGATCATCGTGGGGTTTCTGGCGATCGTCAGGAGCAGGTCGCGGTAGTTGCCCATGCCACCCTGACGGAACAAACCGATCTGCTCCAGCAACTGATCGTAGTTGTCCACCTTGGAGTTGCCGGTGGCGAACACGTGGTGCCAGAAGAGCGCCATTTTCTCTTCCAGCGGGCGCTTCGTGTTCACCAGGTGATACATGATGTTCACGTTCCCCATCGGGGGTTGCCCGCCGGGCAGCAAAGACGCCGGCTGATAGCGGAGCAAGGTGTAGACATCGACCGCCGGTTGTGTTTCGGGGTGGAGCAACTCCTCCACGGTCGCTTCGTACCCCTTGGCTGCGCGCGCTTCGAGCTCGTCGCGGCCTGCGCCGAAGCCCGCACGGCGCATCAGGTGAGCCATCAACGCGATGTCTTCTTGGTATGCCATACGTCAACTCCTTTAGGTGTGACGCACGCTCACTGCTGTCGTCCACACAGGGCTCTCGCTAGGGCTTTCGCACCGCCCGGCGCTGGGGGCTGGATGTCCGACGTCGAGCTGCACAGACTTGACACATCCCGTGGACCGTCAAGTTGTGCGTCGTGACGACGTAGCCCTGCTTCGCGAGCGAAGTCAGGTCTATCCGTCGAGCTCGCCGCAAGAACAGGTCGACCACTCGACCGCATTTCTCGCAGACGAAATGATCATGCTCGCTGGTCTCGGGGTCGTATCGAGCTGCCTGTTCATCCAGGAGGAGCGTGCGGATTTTGCCCTCCTCGACGAGACTGTGAAGGTTGCGATACACCGTGGCGAGGCTGATTCGAGGCAGCTTTTTGTGCACCCGCCGGTAGATCTCATGGGCAAACGGGTGGCTGTGATCACCTTGGAGAGCTTCGAATACCTGTGCCAACTGACGTGTTCTACGCTTGCGGGCGGCCCGTCGCATCGCCTACCTCGAATTCTGGCTATCGAACGGATCGGATCGAGCGTCAGTGGCTGCGGAATATCAAGTCGTCAGCCGCCTGTCAAGTGGTTTTCGGGCTACGTGTCCTCCCCAGCGTCAGGTACGCAGCGTTGTCCGATAGTAAGAATCATTAACCCGAGGGGGAGCAGTCCCCCGCTCCAGGACCCGGATCAGTGCGCACCGATCTCCAAGACGGAAAGGGCGGCCTGGCAGCACAGGACATCCTGGTCGGTCGCGCTGCCGCCCGCGACGCCGATGGCGCCGATGATCGTGATGCCGTCGAAGATGACGAGACCGCCGGCCGCGGGCAGGAGGCGCCCGTGATGCGCGACGACGAGGCTCCTCAGCCATGGCTGGCGCGCTTGAGCTGCCAGATCGGCCGTGGCGAGGTGAAAGGCGGCGGCCGTGTAGGCCTTGCTGATCGCGAGCTCTGTCGTCCGCGAGGCGGCGCCGTCCATCCGTCCGACGGCGATGGGCACACCTGCTTCGTCGACCACTGCGGCTGTCACCGCGATCCCCACGCTCCTCGCGTACTCGTGTGCCCTGTACACCATCTGCCAGGCGGTCTTGAGCGTGACCGGGCCGACGACCGCCTTGTTCTGCCGGAAGAAGCTCGCGTTGACGTCGATGGAACCCGCGTACTCGGCAGGGACGTCGACATCTTTGAAGATCGCGTCCACCGGGCAGACGATCTCGCACTGCTCGCAGTCGATGCACACGTCGGGATCGATGTAGAACTGCGGGGCGCCGGGCCTGGTATGGATGCAGGCGACGGGGCACACCTCGACGCAGGCCCCATCGTTGGTACACAGCCGGGTGATGACGTAGGGCACGGCCCTTGCGGAAGCGCGCTGCGCTAGGCGGGGACCAGGGGCAGGTCGGTACGGATCACGTCGGCCACGTGAACCCGGGTGCCATACTCCGTGGTCACCAGCTTCCCGGTTCGATCGAGCGTGCCCAGCTTCGCGGCCACGGCCAGTCGCGCAGCGTCCAGTGACGCTGCCATGCTCGCGCGGTATCCCAGTTCGCGAATCCACGCGCTGAGGACGAACGTGACGAACAGCCCATTCTGCACTGGGACCTGACCGCCGATGCCGGGTGCCTCGCGTGGATCATTGTCGGCACGCACGGCGCAGACGATGGCGAAGGGATGACCGGCGTCATCGGCGTCGAGTTTGGCGATGCCTACCAGGTCCGCGCCCAGGTAGCGCGCCATTTCCTTGACCTGGTTCGCGGTGATCTCCGGCGTGTGCAGGTCCGCCTTGGTCGGGAAGACGTTGCCTTCGGGCGCCCGCCGGATGACATCGAGCACCGAGTTCGCTCGGTCTACCGGTGGCGTGTTGATGAAGAAGTCCCAGTAGGGATCGTGGCTTCGGCGCACGGTCCGTCGCCACGGCGACTTGAGCCAGCCGGATCGCAGCGACACTAGACGTCCCGCTTGACGAACCGGTTGGTGTTCTCCTTCAGCGGCGCGTAATAGCCGACGTTGCCCACTGGATCGGTCGCGTGGGCCGTGCCATGCGCCGCGGTGCAGCCCGCCACCGTGCAGGCCTGCTCTCCCGGTTTGATGCCGGAGTCATAGCCGAGCCAGCGGACCCGCGTCTGCTTCGTCGCGCCCCAGAATCGGTCGTCGATCGCCTTCAGCGCGCGCACGAGGACCGGGCGCGCGGGAATGGGGCACGTGCTGAGCGCCCACACGGTGAGGCTCCGCCACCATACGTTCGGCTTGGTGAACGGACAGACGGTGGCGCAGGTGAGGCAGCTTCCCCAGTGCGCATCCATGTAGGGCCGGATCTTGTAACACGTGAGCCAGTTGATCTTGTACTTCTCGACTCCGTTGAAGACCACCTTGTCCCCGAAGGGCACGCTGTTGGTGGGACAGTTGATGGCGCACTTGCGACAGACCTTGCAGAAGTCCTCCACGCCGTTGTCGACGGGCTGATCCGGGACGAGCGGGAGGTCGGTCATGATCGGGTCGGGCATGTGGATCCGCGCGCCGAATTTCCTGTGAATGAGGAGCCCGTTGCGCCCGAGCTCCCCGACGCCGGAGGCGAGCCCAGCGGCCTGAGGGTTCGACATACCCCGGAGCGCCGCATAACCCAGCTCCTTGATGTACCCCTCCAGGGCCTTGAGAATCATCTGGGCCTTCATCTGCGAGACGTGATACGCGGCGTCACCGATGTAGTGACGGTGGGCCTGCAGCTTGTCGTAGTCCCACGCCGTGGTCGCCACAATGATGTACGGATACCGCTGCGCCATCTGCTCTGGAGTGCGCCCCTGGTACACGTCTCCAGACCGGTTCTGGTACACGTCTCGCGCTGCGCTGTCCTTGGGCGGAGCGGTGGCGGCGTACAGGAAGGACGGATGCGCCCGAGCCACCGTGACGACGTCGGCGCCCATGTGACGGGCCACCGCCTTGATATGACACGTCATGGCAGCGGGATCCGACACCGCGACCTGTCTCGAATTGACCGTGCCCTTCGGGGCTTGATTCACCACCGAGGCCAGGAAATTTCGCTGGTCGGCGAAGTGGTTCGGTGCCGACACCCGAGTCAGCGGGTCTCTTGAGATCGTGTTGCGATACCAGTTGAACATGGCCTTGCCCAGCTCGCCGCGCGAGTTCCTGGGGTGAGGTGTCTCGTTCATGTCGACGTTGGCGACCGGTCCGACGATGCGAACGGAGCGACCCAGGTACGGCGAAGCCGGAGTCTCGGTGCCAGGCGTCACGGCCATGAAGATCCCCTTTCCCGATGCGGCAAGTGCGTCGGACCCAATGTTGACACGTCACACGTAGGAGGCAAGCGCTACTTCAGCGCAGCGCTGATCCTGCTCCTCGGTGCCACCCGCCACGGCAATGGCACCCACGACGCTCCCACCCTCCACGATCGGCAAGGCTCCTGCCCCGGGCATGATGCGGCCATTGCTAGACACGACCAGGCTTTGAAACCACGTTTGCCCGGCGACCCCCGCCAACTCCTTCGTGGGCTGCTGGAAGCTGGCCGCTGTGTAAGCCTTGTTCAAGGCAATCTCGACCGTGATGGGACGAGCGCGGTCCATGCGTCCAAGCGCGATCATCCGGCCGCTCTGGTCAACCACCACGGCGGTCACGGCGATGTCCATCTGCGCGGCCTGAGTGTGCGCGCTAAGCACCATCTGGATCGCCTTCTCTCCAGGAATCGCCATCGCAGTGTGCGTCCTCCCTCAAGCCACGTGAAAACGCTCCGAGTCAGGGGGTTTCGACCACAACTCCTCGGCTCCTTTCATGGCAACTGTGCGCTCCGGGCTTGCCCGCCATTGATCATAGGTGCCGTTGTTTGTCCACACTACCAGTGTGGTGATTTTCGTTGGATCGCCAGTCGAGTACAAGGTCTGGCGGCTCACGAAGCCTGGTGCCTTACTCTGTGCTAAACCGTTACCGTCGAGCAGCTTCTTGGCCTCGTCGACTCTATCCGCTTTGGCCCAATGATGGGTCAGTACTCCGATCATAAATTCCTCACCTCCCGTTCTGAGATGCCCTACACGCCTTCGACCAGAACCACCTACCCTTAGCCGTGCGCAACCTGAGCACCTTCAGCGCACGGTATTCGTCCGAGTCGTACCAGCGCCGAGCCAGCTCGAAGCTCAAGGGCAAATGAGAGGGTGATTGTGCCTCGGGCCCTCACCCTCTGCCCGCCAGCAGGCTCGACATCCGCCGCTGATACAACGCCTGGCGCTCGCTGCTGATGCCCGCTCGGCGCAGCGTGTCCTCGGGGGTGGTGATAGGCTCAGGCGGGGCCGGCGAGAGGGTCGACTCCAGAGCTGGAGCTATCCAGCCCACCACGGCGAGAAACTTCTCGCGGCAGTCAGGGCAGAAATCGGGCACACGGTAGGGCGGAGTCGGATCATGCATCGTCTCACACCGTCCTTTTGTGGCGGCAGGGCCTGCTGCTTCTCTGCAACGTGGCTCGTCGATGACCACGAGCCGATCAACACATGGGCACCTCGGTTGGATACGGCTGGCGGGAGTCTAGCAGACCTGACCTCTACGGCGGTGTACTCTAGTCGACCACGCGCCGTCTCCAACGCGTCGAGGACGATGGCGAGATACAGGAACCCGGCCCACGTCGGCACGTAGGTGATGTCGGCGCCCCACAAACCAAAGGAGAGAACAGATGTCAACCGAAGCAAAGTGCCCGTTCACGCACACGGCTGGCGCCGGCCCGTCGAATCGAGACTGGTGGCCCAATCAGCTGAACCTCAAGATCCTGAACCACCCCTCGCCCCTGTCCGATCCCATGGGCAAGAGCTTCAACTACGCCAAAGAGTTCAAGAGCCTCGACCTGGCGGCCGTGAAGAAGGACCTCGTGGCGGTGATGACCGACTCGCAGGACTGGTGGCCCGCGGACTTCGGCCACTACGGACCTTTGTTCATTCGCATGGCCTGGCACAGCGCCGGCACGTACCGCATCCGCGACGGCCGCGGCGGCGCCGGGGCCGGCCAGCAGCGCTTCGCGCCCCTCAACAGCTGGCCCGACAACGTGAGCCTCGACAAGGCGCGAAGACTCCTGTGGCCGATCAAGCAGAAGTATGGCCGGAAGATTTCCTGGGCCGACCTCATGATCCTCGCGGGCAACGTCGCGCTGGAATCGATGGGGTTCAAGACGTTCGGTTTCGGCGGCGGCCGTGAGGACGTCTGGGAACCGGAAGAGGTCTACTGGGGCTCCGAGGACACGTGGCTGGGTGACAAGCGGTACTCCGGCGACCGGGATCTCGAAAATCCGCTCGGGGCCGTTCAGATGGGGCTGATCTACGTCAACCCGCAGGGCCCGAATGGCAATCCGGATCCGCTCTTGGCGGCCAGGGATATCCGCGAGACGTTTTCTCGCATGGCCATGAATGACGAAGAAACCGTCGCGCTGATTGCGGGCGGCCACACCTTCGGCAAGACCCATGGCGCCGGCCCTGAGTCCCATGTGGGGCGTGAGCCCGAAGCGGCCGGCATCGAGGAGCAAGGCTTCGGCTGGAGGAGCACCTTCGGCTCGGGCAAAGGCGGTGACACGATCACCAGCGGCCTGGAGGTCACCTGGACCACCACGCCCACGAAGTGGAGCAACAACTACTTCAAGAATCTGTTCAGCTACGAGTGGGAACTGACGAAGAGCCCGGCCGGCGCGCATCAGTGGAAACCGAAGGGTGGCGCAGGCGCCGGCACGATTCCGGATGCCCACGACCGGGCCAAGCGTCACGCGCCAGCCATGCTGACCACGGACCTCTCCCTGCGGCTCGACCCGGTGTACGAAAGAATCTCGAGGCGCTTCTTCGAGAATCCGGATCAGTTCGCAGACGCATTCGCCCGGGCGTGGTTCAAGCTGACGCACCGCGACATGGGCCCGCGCCCACGCTACCTCGGCCCGGAGGTTCCGGCCGAGGAAATCCTCTGGCAAGACCCCATCCCTGCGGTCAATCACAAGTTGATCGATGAACAGGACATTGCCTCCCTCAAGAGCAAGATCCTGGGTTCCGGGCTGTCAGTCTCGCAACTGGTCTCGACCGCCTGGGCGTCGGCGTCCACCTTCCGTGGCTCCGACAAGCGCGGCGGTGCGAACGGCGCGCGCATTCGCTTCGCGCCGCAGAATAAGTGGGAAGTCAACCAGCCGGCCGAACTGGCGAAAGTGCTGAGAACCCTCGAGGGCATCCAGAGCGGGTTCAACAGCGCGGCCTCCGGCGGCAAGAAGGTCTCGCTGGCCGACCTGATCGTTCTGGCCGGTTGCGCAGGCGTCGAGCAAGCCGCGAAGAAGGCCGGGCACGACGTGAAGGTCCCCTTCGCGCCGGGACGCATGGACGCCTCACCGGAGCAAACCGATGTGGACTCCTTCGCCGTCCTCGAACCGGTCGCGGATGGCTTCCGCAACTACCTCAAGGGCCAGTTCCCGGTATCGGCCGAGGAGTTGCTGGTCGATCGGGCGCAATTGCTGACGCTGACCGCGCCCGAGATGACGGTTCTCATCGGCGGCATGCGCGCCTTGAACACCAACTTCGGACAGACGAAACACGGCGTCTTTACCAAGCGGCCGGAAACGCTGACCAACGACTTCTTCGTGAACCTGCTCGACATGGGCATGGAGTGGAAGGCGGCATCGGACGCCAAGGACGTGTTCGAAGGGCGCGATCGCAAGACGGGCCAAGTCCAGTGGACCGGCACGCGTATCGATCTCGTCTTCGGTTCGAACTCCCAGCTCCGGGCCCTGGCGGAGGTCTACGGAAGCTCGGATGCGCAGGCGAAGTTCGTCCAGGACTTCGTCGCGGCGTGGACCAAGGTGATGAACCTCGATCGCTTCGACCTCGCGTGATCTCAGAGAATAGGCCTTAGGGTCTTGTGCCGAACAGCCTCGACGTGGCATCGGGTCATCCCGGACCACGTCGAGGTTGAGCGCACCCTACAGGCCACACGGCCCACACGAGTGCGGCCATCTCCGTGCGCGTGAACGGAATCGACGGCAAAGCAGCTCGAAACTCTGGCGCCAGCCGCGGGTGGCTCAGGCGTCCACCCTCATCTCCTACCACGGGATAGCCGATCGCCTCCAAAGTGTGTAGATCTCTGTAGATCGTCTCCCGCCGTGTCTTGAACCGGGCCGCGAGCTGGTGGATGGTGCAGTGCCCTCCCTCGACCAAGGTCTTTAGGAGGCCCAGGACTCGTACTACCTGCCGATCACGTCGACGTCCTCGTGCATCCGCCGAAAACGATAGACTCCGTGTTTGAAGAACTTTTGAAAGTTCCTCAAACCCGGAGCGTAAAACATCAACAAAAACAATTTGGTGGCCCCAACGGGATTCGAACCCGTGTTTGGTCACGGTCACGTGTTCGCTAGCAATATCGTATGGTTCTTGACAGGACGCTTCGTGGAAAGGCGACGCGACTAAAACACACAGGGAAAACAGTCGATCATGATTCAAATCGGTAGTCCGCAATCACCGCAATCGCCCTGCCTCATCTTCGAGCTGGACATCGTCTGATGTGTGATCCCCTCTGATCCATCCCAAGAGGTGGGAAACGCGGCGGCGTGCCGACTAACGATCAACCGCACACGGCGGAAGGTGAATCGCCAAGTTAACGACCGCGTGCTCGAGTAGGACACGCAATTGCGTACGCTCGCTGCGCGATGGGGCCGCTTGGCGTGGCAGGCCTAAGGGGAGTCGAAGACCGCTAACGCGCTGTTCGCCGCCCACGGCCCGATCCCGCCGAAACGATCTGGGCGGATATGTATAACGAAGCCGGGTCGATTCCTAAGAGGCGGTGGCGGGAAGTTTGCCTCGGGGCCGATATAGATCTTGGCCAGCCGCGTCAGCAGGTCAACCGCGCCACCGTCGGTGACACGAGCGGTACCGTACGCGACCACGTACTCGAGCAATCCCTGCGGAGTCCTCGCCTTGCCGAGAAACGAGAGGGCGACGCGCCCATCGATGCGGATATTCTTGATCTTGCGGTACTCGCCCAGGTGCGCGGTGACGAACTCGTCGTCCTGAATACCCAACCACACCACCGTGACCTGCGGACTTCCGTTGGAGTTGAGGGTCGTCAGATGGGCCAGAGGTCCGGTGGATACGAGCGCGCGAACTGTCTCCGGGATCATTCGAATCGCCTCCTCGTAACGGGTTTCGTCCTGCGCCGCCCGACACCGTTCGATCCCGTCGTGTGGCAGACCGATTCGCCCCCATTCGTCGGGGCTCACGGACAGTAGGCGGACACCAGCCGGCACACGACCGCAAGACTAAACCCCGTGTTTCAGCCACGACCGCGTTTTCGCTACCAGTAACATAGTTCTGAACCAATAACTAACTCAATCGCGACGAGACTAAAACACGCCGGCCGCGGATGCATTGAAACTACGTTCGCAGGTTCGCTGGGTCACTTCCGGGGTCACAAATATGAACCCTACACGGTGCCTGACAGCTTCCGGATCAGGCTTTCTCCCTAAAGTTTTGGTCCTAGACCCTAACGAGCGTAGCCAACTCTAGCACCCCTCCCGGCGGCGATCGCCCCGCCCGTGGGCTCCATTCCCGGGACGTAATCTGCCAGACCCAGACGCTGGCCGCCCCAGGAGCCGCTGCCACAGAAGGCCCACGAAGAGAT